>Ga0208462_1000190_pt1 | contig 81802 bp, 56 predicted proteins | sample AD_SCU001_MetaG_FD_184452 | JGI IMG/M metagenome (GOLD analysis project Ga0208462, IMG submission 184452) | Active sludge microbial communities of municipal wastewater-treating anaerobic digesters from China - AD_SCU001_MetaG (SPAdes) (version 2) | ecosystem: Engineered > Bioreactor > Anaerobic...
CTGCACTCATACATTTTATGTATTCTAGCATTTTACCCTTTTCATGAACACCATACATAAAAGTGCCAGTGGTTACTCTGAACTGTCTGCCACAGGTTTTGCAGCGATAGTTTTGTACTCCACTTTGCAAGCCATTTTTTATTACATGGCTACTATTACAATCGGGACAAAGTACACCAGTAGACATAGCTTTGATTTCTTGGTAATCAACTACATCTTTACCTTCTTGAATCATTTCATCATAAAGATTGTCGTATAATTTACGAGTACTTTCTTTGGTAAGAGCAAAGATTTCTGATGGATTTTCGAATAATTTATTCATATCTACATATATTTTTTGCAAATATAAAAAAATATTTAAAAAAACTTGATAAACTATAAAAATATTTTATAACAAGTGTAGAAGCTACATCATGCAGCTTCTACACTTGTTCCTTATAAATCCTTTATAAGTCCTTGTTACTTTTAAAAAATTCCTTAATTTTATTTTCCTAATACAGTCATCTTTTCTCAATTTTAGGATTTTATAATATTATTATTATCAGTTTTTTATTTATTTATTGTGTTTTTTTATATTTTTGCAAGATAATTAAAAATACTATTTTTTATGTTAAAAAAGATTTTTTTCTTTTTATTGATCCCTATTTTTATATTTGGGCAGGAACCTGTTACATGGAGTTATGATGTTAAAAAAATCTCTTCAGATGAAGCTAATATTATTATTAATGCTTCCATAGAGAATGGCTGGTGTTTATATTCATTAAAAACAAAAGGTGCTCTGCCTGGAGAGTTTATTTTTGAAGAAAATCCTGCTTATGCTTTAATAGGAAAGATTACTGAATCACCTAAACCCAAATCTAAATATGAGCCAGATTTAGGTGCGACAACAACTTTTTTTGAAGGTAATGCAACTTTTACTCAAAAAATTAAAATTTTGAAACAAGAAAAATTTAATATCGAAGTATATTATTCTGGGCAAGCTTGTTTACATGATGGCATGTGTGTAATGGTAAAAAAAGATTTTTCTATACCGATTGATGGATCTCAATATACACCTCAACTCTCTAATGTTTCTATAACTAATACTGACACTAATGAACAGAGTAATTTACTTACAAACGAAGATTCAAGTAAATTAAATAGTAGTACTGATACTTCTAAATTTACAAAAATATTTGGCATAAATCCATTAGATTCAGCTATGCAAGCTTATAATGAGCAATATTTAGTCGAAAAATCTCAAAGCAATAATTCTAATAGATCTCTATGGGGCATTTTTCTTGCTGGCCTTTTAGGTGGATTAGTAGCATTAGTTACTCCATGTGTATGGCCTATGATACCGCTTACTGTTAGTTTTTTTATTAAAAGAAATAAAAAGAAAGGTATCAAAGATGCTACTATTTATGGTCTCTCTATTATCATTATTTATGTATCTTTGGGACTTTTAATAACCTTGATTTTTGGTGCTAATGCTTTAAATGCTTTATCTACTAATCCATGGTTTAATTTATTTTTCTTTTTATTATTGTTGGTTTTTGCTATTGCATTTTTTGGAGGTTTTGATTTGACTTTACCTAGTTCTTGGGTTAATGCTATGGATAAAAGAGCAGAGAAAGCTACAGGATTATTTAGTATCTTTTTTATGGCTTTTACGTTAGTACTCGTTTCATTTAGTTGTACTGGACCTATTATAGGAACTTTACTTGTAGAAGCTATTACTGAGGGATACCTAGCGCCATTTATTGGTATGTTAGGATTTTCTATAGCTTTAGCTTTGCCATTTACTCTGTTTGCTTTATTCCCACAAATGATTTCTAATTTACCTAAATCTGGTGGATGGATGAACACTGTAAAAGTTACTCTTGGTTTTATTGAGTTATTTTTTGCTTTTAAATTTTTATCTGTCGCTGATTTAGCTAGTCATTGGGGCATTTTAGATAGAGAAATTTTTATAGTTATTTGGGTGGCTATAGCTTTAATTATGGGTTTATATTTCCTTGACGTTATCAGATTCAAAGGGGAAGAAAAAAAACAACATTTGAGTGTGATAAGATTTTTCTTAGCTCTTATTTCTTTCGCTTTTACTTTTTATCTCATTCCAGGACTTTGGGGAGCTCCTTTAAAAGGTGTATCAGCTTTTTTACCGCCTATTTATACTCAAGATTTCAATATGAATGAGCAACATGTGAAAGCTGATTATAAAGATTTGATTCCTGCTATTGATTTTGCTCGCAATGTTAATAAACCTTTATTAATAGATTTTAGCGGTTATGGTTGCGTTAATTGTAGAGAAATGGAAGCTAGTGTTTGGACAGATCCTAAGGTCAAAGATTTCCTTGAAAACAATTTTGTATTAGTTTCTCTATATGTAGATGACAAAACTTTACTACCCTCAGAGCAGAGTATTACTATTGATGATGGTAATATTAAAACGAAACTACGCACTGTAGGTGATAAGTGGAGTTTCTTAGAATATTCCTTAGTGAAAAGACAATCTCAGCCTATGTATGTGATTATAGATCATAATGGTAGAATATTAAATGAGTTGTATGGTTATAATAAAAATCCTAACGAATTCTTAGAGTGGTTACAAGAAGGCTTAGAAAAATATAATCTTACTAATAGATAATATTCTATTTTTTATTTTTAATGATTTTTACTAAATTATGGATGATAATAATGAATTTATAGAAGTTAATGATGAATTTTATGAACATTATAAAATAGAGGTTGATCCTGGGCAATCTCTAATGCGCATAGATAAATTTCTAACTCAAAAAATCGAAAGTATTAGTAGAACAAAAATACAAAATGCAGCTGATGCAGGTTGTATTTTAGTGAATGATATTCCCAGAAAATCTAATTACAAAGTGAAGCCTGGCGATGTAATTCGTGTTATGCTTCCTAATCCACCCGCTCCTAGTGAAGTTTTTCCTGAGCCTATGGATTTAAATGTTGTTTATGAGGATGAGGATGTAATAATTATTAATAAACCAGCAGGTATAGTCGTGCATCCAGGTTATAATAATTATACTGGTACTTTGCTTAATGGTCTTCTTTACTATTTCCAGAATGTTCTTAATATTGATCAATTTCCACTTTTATTGCATAGAATCGATAAGAATACAACTGGATTATTAGTGATTGCTAAAAATGAATTTGCTCAGCAATTTATTTCTAAACAATTTTTTGAACATACTGTCAGTAGGACATATATTGCTATCGTTTGGGGAGATTTAGAGAATGATGAAGGAGAAATTACGGGTTATTTATCGCGAGATTCTAAAGATAGAAGGATAATGGCTCTCAGTAATAATGAGAATAATGGTAAGTATAGCCACACAAAATATAAAGTGCTCGAACGTTATGGCTTCGCTACTCTCATAGAATGTAATCTTTTCACTGGTCGCACTCATCAAATCCGTGCTCATATGAAAGCTATTGGTCATCCACTCTTTAATGACCAAGATTATGGTGGCGATAATATCATTTATATGAATTTCGGTGGTAATTTTAAGCAATTTATTTTAAATTCTTTTAAAATCTGCCAACGTCAAGCTCTGCATGCTAAAACGCTTGGATTTATTCATCCTAAAAATAATAAAGAAATATTTTTTGATAGTAATTTACCTGCTGATCTAGCTGAATTGATTGAAAAATTTAGGGCATATACTAATGCTTATAATATATTGTAATAAATTTTTTGGCATAAATTTTGACAAAAGAAAGCATAAAAATTAAATTTTATATATTATGAATTACGTTAAAACGGCATTTTTATTAGGGTTGATGTTTGCTCTGTTTATGGGAGTAGGTTATTTAATTGGTGGTGAGAGTGGTATGATAATGGCATTTTTTATTGCTTTATTGATGAATGGAATTTCATTTTTTTATTCTGACAAAATAGCATTATCTATGTTTAAAGCTAAAGAAGTTAGTGAAGCAGAGGCTCCACAATTACATAGAATAGTAGATGAATTAGCAGCAGAAGCTGGTATTCCAAAACCTAAAGTATATATTTCTAACATTAATGTGCCAAATGCCTTCGCTACTGGTCGTAGTCCCAAACATAGTGCTGTGGCAGTTACTAAAGGATTGCTCGATTTATTAGATCAGAATGAAATAAAGGGTGTAATAGGACATGAAATAGCTCATATTGCTCATAGAGATATTCTCATTTCTTCTTTAGCAGCCGTTATTGCTAGTGCTATCTCTATGTTGGCTCGTTTAGCATATTTTGCTAATATTTTTGGTGGTGATAGAGATGGTGGTGGCATAGGTAATCTGCTAGCTACTTTAATTATGATTATATTGACACCTATTTTAGCTATGATTATTCAATTAGCTATTTCTCGTACTAGAGAATATGCTGCCGATGAGAAAGGTGCTAAGCTCGCTAGAAATCCTATTTATTTAGCTAATGCTCTTAAAAAGATGGATGCTTTTGCTAAAGCTAAGCCTGCAACTGAACAGGATATCAATCCTTCGGCTACTCACATGCTTATTATAAACCCATTCAAAAAAGGTGGACTGCAAGCTCTATTTTCTACTCACCCTCCTATTGAGAAAAGAATAGAAAAATTAGAAGCTATGGCTTTGTGATGTTATTTGTTATTTTACTATAAGCTTAAATTATATTACTTTTCAAATATTTTTCTAATATTTGTTTTATAAAATTTTATTAAATTTGTAATAAAAAATGCGTCCATACATAATAATATTCTTATTAATAGCATTGATTAACCCTGCTATTGCTCAGAAAAAAGAAAAAAGCATATCTACATATCCTGATGGACAAATCAAAGAAAAAGGTACTATATTATTACCTGATAGCACTCGTATAGGTAAATGGTCTTTCTATTATCATAATGGACAGCTATCCATGGAAGGAGAGTATGATAATACTGGTCTCGAGATAGGTACTTGGAAACAATATTATCCTAATGGTGATATATACATTATTGAAGAAAAAGAAAATGGTCCTGTAAAAGCTTATTATCAATATCCGGATTCTTTGAAAATGACTGGACAGATCAAAAATCGTAAACCTGATGGTGAGTGGATTATTTATTATGAAAATGGAAACATTCAAAGTAAACAATTTTTCTCTGAGGGTAAAATGATTGGACAATGGGAATACTATTTTGATAATGGTAAACTATGGAAAATCATTAGTCCTGAGACAGGTCCAGTGATTATTTATGATTCATTAGGTAATAAACTAGAAGAATGGTACGTCGTCAATGGACAAATGGATGGTGAGCATAAAACTTATACCACTCAGGGAACATTGATTTCAAAGATTACTTATAAAAATGGCAAAAAAGATGGTATATATGAGCTATATCATGGTAATGGTCAAAAAGCTTTAGAAGGATTTTATATTGATGATCAAAAGGCAGGTATTTGGAAATACTATTATCCCAATGGTAAACTAGCTAAAGAAGAAAATCAGGAGTCTGGTCCATGCTATTCGTGGTATGAAAATGGAAATATTAAAGAACAATACAACCATCTAAATGGTAAAAAACAAGGTTTATATATTAGCTATCACATTGATGGTAAAGTAAAGGATAGTATTTATTATGAAAATGGATTGCGGCAGGGCAAAGCTATTTCATATTTTGATAATGGTAATAAAGAATTCGAGGGATATTACATAAATGATAGTCTAAATGGATACTGTCGCTGGTGGTATCCTAATGGTTTTTTAGAAATGGAAGGCAAAATAATCAATGAAAAGCACGATAGTCTTTGGAGATTCTATCATTCTACTGGTAAGCTAGGCAGTGTAGGCATGTTTGTGAATGATAACCCAGATGGTAAATGGACTTACTATTATGAGACAGGTGAAAAGTGGAGAGAAGGTAATTATAAAAATGGCTTAAGGGAGGGCAAATGGGTGGCATGGTATGAGTCTGGGAAAAAACAAAGAGAAGGAAATTTTGTAAATGATAAAGAAGATGGCTATTGGGTTACATGGTACGAAAATGGTAAAATGCAGCACGAAGGATATTTCAAAAATGGATTGATGAATGGACCCTGGAAAGGTTACTATCCTGATGGTTCATTAAAATATCAAACTAATTATACTGATAATGTGAAAAATGGTTCTGATGTTTTTTATCTACCCAATGGCAATAAATTATACGAGGGCACATACAAAATGGGATTAAAAGATGGTTACTGGATAGAATATAGTGATATTGGTAAACCTGCTTCTGAAGGAATGTATAAAAATGAAAAACAAGAAGGATTATGGAAGTTTTATAACCAATATGGTGGATTAGAGAGAGAGCAATACTTCAAAAATGGCTTCCCAGATGGTAAATTTGTAGAATATCATCCTAATCATCAAATAGCTACTATGGGATATTACAAAAATACCGCTAAAGTTGGTGAATGGATACTTTACGATCAAAATGGTAAAATCATTGCTAAAATGTTTTTTGATAGTAATGGCAATCTACTAAAGAAAGCGATACCAACTCCCTAGTTTAAAAAAACTTACAAGAATATTATTTTTTTTAGTGAAAAAAAAAGCTTACTTTTGCAAAAAGTAAAAATATATATTTTATGAAAAGAAATGTATTGATCCTCGGTGCAGCAGGACGTGATTTTCACAATTTTAATGTTTATTACAGAGACAATGAAAATTTTAATGTTGTCGCTTTCACAGCTGCACAAATTCCTGATATCGATGATAGAAAATATCCAGCAGAGCTAGCAGGTAAATTATATCCTGATGGTATTCCTATATTTTCAGAGTCTGATGTTCCTAAATTAATAAAAGAATTAAATGTACATGATGTAGTTTTGGCTTATAGTGATTTGCCTTATAATAGAGTAATGCACTTATCTGCAATAGCAAATGCTAATGGCGCAAATTTCGTTTTATTAGGACCTAATGATACTATGGTGAAATCTGTAAAACCAGTTATAGCTGTTTGTGCTGTACGTACAGGTTGTGGCAAAAGCCAAACTTCTAGAAGAATAATTGAGATATTAATGAAAAAAGGTCTCAAAGTTGTAGCTGTAAGACATCCGATGCCTTACGGTAACTTAGTAGAGCAAAAAGTTCAACGCTTTGCTACTGTTGAGGATTTAAAGAAACATCACTGCACTATAGAAGAGATGGAAGAGTATGAACCACATGTGGTTCGTGGTAATGTTATTTACGCTGGTGTAGATTATGAAGCTATATTGAGAGCAGCTGAGAATGATCCTGATGGGTGCGATGTTATTTTATGGGATGGTGGTAATAATGACTTCCCATTTTACAAACCCGATCTGATGGTAGGTGTAGTAGATCCTCTACGTCCAGGACATGAGGTGAGCTATTATCCTGGAGAAGTAGTAGCTAGAATGTCAGATGTCATCGTAATTAATAAAATAGATAGTGCTAGCCTAAATGACATTAATACTGTTCGTAATAATGTTAGAAATATTAATCCAAATGCAATAGTTATCGATGGTGCTTCACCTATAACAGTGAATAATCCATCTCAAATAAAAGGTAAACGAGTATTGGTAGTAGAGGATGGTCCTACACTCACTCACGGAGAAATGACTTTAGGTGCTGCTACTATTGCTGCAATGAAATTTGGCGCTGCAGAAATGGTAGATCCTCGTCCATATATTGTTGGTAAAATCAAACAAACTTTCGAAACTTATCCTCATATAGGTACTCTATTACCAGCTATGGGCTATGGTGATGAGCAAGTTAAAGATCTTGAAGCTACGATTAATAATACTCCAGTAGATTTAGTTATTAGTGGTACTCCTATTGATCTTGGTAGAGTTGTGAAAGTTAATAAACCTATTATTAGAGTAGATTATGATTTACAAGAAATTGGCTATCCTACCTTCGATGAGGTACTTGATGATTTTGTAAAAAATCATAATTTAAATAAATAAAATTTTAAAAAGCGGCTATAAGCCGCTTTTTTTTTGATAAAAAATTAATAAATCAAATATATGAAAAAAGATCTTGTAAGTATTAATGATTTTAATAAAGAAGAAATACTACACATTCTTGATATGGCTAAAAAATTTGAGGCTAACCCAGACCAAAATTTACTTAATGGCAAAGTGATAGCAGTATTATTTTTTGAACCATCTACTCGCACACGGCTTAGTTTTGAATCAGCTATTCAAAGATTAGGCGGTAGAGTTATCGGTTTCGCAGAGGCTACAAATACTAGTGTTAGGAAAGGAGAATCATTAGGTGACACAATACATACTATTAATCAATATTCTGATATGATAATAATGCGTAATCCGTGGGATGGTAGTGCTCGATATGCGAGTGAAAATTGTACTGTGCCTTTTATAAATGCTGGTGACGGTTCTAATCAGCATCCCACTCAGTGTCTGCTAGATTTATATAGCATATTGCAGACTCAGCATACGCTTGATAACCTCAATATCACTTTTGTAGGAGATCTGAAATATGGTAGAACTGTCCATAGCTTAGTTAAAGCTATGACAGATTTTAATACTACATACCATTTAGTTTCTCCATTAGAGCTTAAACTTCCCAGTGCTGTAAAATATTATATTAAGAAAAATAATCTTCCCTATTTTCAATATGAAAAATTAGAAGATGCTATACCTCTGAGTGATATTATTTATATGACACGCATTCAGCAAGAACGTTTCGCAGATCCTATGGAATATGAAAAAGTAAAAAATTCCTATATACTTAATGCTAATATGCTATCAAATGTGAAACCTAATATGAGAATTCTTCATCCACTTCCTAGAGTTAATGAAATAGATATCTCAGTAGATGCTACTCCCTATGCTTACTACTTTCAACAAGCTAAAAATGGGCTATTCGTTAGGCAAGCACTTATTTGCTACATGCTAGGTATAGAAGTTTAAAATATTTTAAAAATTAATTTGTATGCAAGATAATTACAATAAAAAAGAATTAAAAGTATCTGCACTAGAAAATGGTACAGTTATAGACCATATACCACAAGGTGTTGTTTTACAAGTTTTGAGGGCTTTACAATTAGAGGATTTCAATGATGCTATTTATCTGGGATCTAATTTAGATAGCCACAAAATGGGTAAAAAAGGTATTATTAAAGTTAGTAATAAATTTTTCGAAAAAGATGATATTAATAAAATTGCTTTAATAGCACCTAATGCTACCATTATTGAAATAAAAAATTATGAAATTATTAGAAAAACTAAAGTAGAGCTGCCTGATGAAGTAATAGGTTTAGTAAAATGCATTAATCCTAAATGTATCACTAATAATGAAAAGATTACAACAAAATTTATAGTGCAAAATGATCTCGATGAGGTGAAATTTCGCTGCTATTATTGCGAAAAAACTATGAGAAAAGAAGATTTAGAATTCTTGTAAGAGGAATCTGATATTTAATTTTAAAAAAACTGTATTTAATAAAGTTATAAGGTAAACGAAAGTTTATAATATTATAATTATTTTTGTAAAAAAAAATAATAAAATGAAGAATATAGGTATATTGACATCAGGAGGTGATGCTCCAGGGATGAATGCTGCCATAAGAGCTGTTGTACGTACTGCAATATATAATGGTAGAAATATTTATGGTGTTTATGAAGGGTATCACGGCCTTATAGATGATAATATGTTTGAAATGCACGCTAGCGATGTTAGCAATATTATACAGAGAGGTGGCACCATTCTACGTTCAGCACGCAGTAAACGTTTTTTTGAGAAAGAATATCGTCAAATAGCACATGAAAATTTGCTTAGAAGGAATATAGATTCATTAGTCCTTATCGGTGGTGATGGTACTTTCAAGGGAGCATGTGAATTTAAAAATGAATTTCCTGATATTCAGGTTATTGGCTTACCAGGCACCATTGATAATGATTTATATGGGACAGATTATACTATTGGATTTGATACAGCTTGTAATACTGTCGTAGAAGCTGTTGATAAAATAAGAGATACCGCTAGCTCTCATAGTAGAATATTTTTTGTAGAAGTAATGGGAAGAGATGCAGGATATATAGCTCTATATACAGGCATAGCTAATGGTGCAGAGGAAATTCTAATACCTGAAACAAAAACTAATATAAATGATCTCGTCGATAATATACAAAATAGATGGAGAAGTAATAAAAAAAGTTCTATAATTATTGTAGCAGAAGGAGAGGAACTGGGTGGTGCTGTTAAAGTTTCAGAAATGGTTAAAGAAAAACTACCAGACTATGAAATTAGATATACAGTATTAGGTCATATTCAGCGTGGTGGTAATCCTACTCTCAGAGATAGACTAAATGCTTCTAGAATGGGGTATAATGCTGTCAAATCTATTATGACTGGTGATGATAAAATTATGATAGGCATCATGAACGAACATATTGTAAAAATTCCATTAGAAAGAGCTGTTAAAAACTTCAAAGGTGTAGATAAAGATCTAATAGAAATGATGTATATTTTAGCTATTTAGCTCATAAAAGTCATATCACAAAAAAAGCCAGAATTAATTAATTCTGGCTTTTTTATTTAATATTAGATTTCCTTTTATTCAATAACTAATTTTTTAATTAATCTAGAACCTTGAGAGTTTAGAGAAACTAAATACATACCTGGTTGCAGATCAGAAATATCCATAATGGTATGATGTGAGCCAGAGCTCATCATTCCTAAGTCTTCTGATTTAACTAATTGACCACTGAGGCTAATGATGTCAATAGAAGTATTAGATGCATTTTGCAAAGCAAATTGTAAAACTAATTCTGGATCACTTGTTATATTTGGGAATGTCAATTGCATACCTTCAAAATAAGAATTAGAATTAATATTTACATAATCTAAATCTACAACAGCAAATAAAGTAATATTTACATCTAAAACACCACTAGTACTGAAATTAGTACTTACCCAATAATAAGTGCCTAAAGGAGATTTTGCATATTGTGTATAATGTAGTCCTTGTCCATCGCCGCTATCATCACAAAGTAAATTTGCAGTATCACCTTTTGCTCTTAAGTCTGAAAAATCAGTAACTATACAAAATTCATTAGTTACTCCTATAGTTTGATTTAATTCTTTATAAGTAAATGTATTTACAGTGTCGATATCATTTATAGGAATAGATACACTTGCATAAGGATTATCTATATCTGGCCCTGCGCCATATTGATAATTACCTGAGGTACCACCAATGATACAAACATCAGCAGCCATTGGAGTTACATAAGCTAATAATGAAGAATTATTATCATTATTCAAATCGTATTTACTTTGAAAAATCATTAATAGACCTTCAATGCCTACTTGACTAACATTATAAAGTTGATAACATTGTGCCCATCCATCTAAACTTTCAGCATTTACACCAAACCAATAACCGATAATGCTGTCATTGTCATCAATTAATCTATAATAAGTCATAGCTTCATCTGGTGAAAAAATAGGCCAGAAATTGTCTGATAAACCTACTGTGTCTAATGTTTCATTTGTACTTTTAACTACATAATTAATAGTTTTTGTAGTTTTTTGTGGTAAAAAGCCGTATTTAAACGTACTTTGTTGTGGTTGATTTTGGCCAAATAAAATGGCTACACATAGCATTAATGCTATTGATAAAATTGTTCTTAATCCTTTCATAATACTATATTTTTTAAGGTTTCTTATTTCATTTGCAAATTTAATGTATTATTTTTATAAAAAAAAGTTTTTTTAATATATAAAACTTAATTTTTTTAACTATTTATCTTCTGGTTCTTTAACATCAATTATTTTACCTTCTACCTTAATTTTTTTGCCAGCATAAGGATGATTGAAGTCTAATTTTATTTTATTTTCTAAGTGATTTATACTTTTAACTCTAAAATAATCTGTTTCACCCTCATCATTATTATAAGTGAAATACATATCTTCTGTGAGATCTTTAGCATTTACATTGGTCATATCAGCGAATTCATTAAGATCAGACTCTACTATTTCATCTTCATCATATTCACCAAAGGCATCTTCTGGTTCTAGCACAAAACTAAAACTTTCTCCAGCAGATAGTCCTTTGAGACGAGAATAGAAAACTAAATTTTCCATATCATCATCATATAAAATTTCTTCTGGCTCGTCTTCTTTTATTTCTACCAAGATTTCTCCATTAGGTTCATCTTCTGATATTTTATAAGCTATGCTTACTAATTTGTTTTTTTCTACTTTCATAAAGAATTGATTTTTTTATATTTTTTACAAAGATAAATACTTTTTTTAAAATAAAAATTATTTTGTTAACTATTCATTTATGATAGTAATAGTAACTAATCTGCAATGTGGTAAAAAGCTAAAGTCAGATTTACAGCTGTTTTGGGGCACTTGTATAGTAAATCTGGTTTGAGCTATACCATTTCCATTTAATTGTTGAAAAATATTTAATGCTCTTTTTTGAGCTAATAATAAATCTGCATTCCCCTCATTACTATCTTGATATCCTTTCAAGACAATTTTTAAATTAGGATGTTCATATAAAACTTGTATTATATAAGATAAATATTTATAAGTAGAATCATTAATCTTGTATGAATTAGGCTCGAAGTAGATAAAAAAAGTTTTAGAACCTCCTGTATCTGGTAACATATCTGCCAGTGTGTCTTGCCTAGTAGGTGTTTTGAAAAGTTCTTTGAAATCATCAAGATTAATTTGATCACTTAATGTAGTGGATGAGTCTATGTGTGTAGAATCCACCTTATTAGAATAATATAAAGCAGAGTCTATTCCTATTTCGCATAATAAAACATCATCCACATAGTAATATGCTTCGCGTTTACCAAAAGAAAAAATGCTTTTTCTAATAAATTTTTCTTTGTCACGCAAATCGAAATTACCTATTGTTAAAAAAAGTTCATTGCCTTGAGCAGTATAAGTGCCACTTATTTTAATCCACTCTTCTGGATTGTTTTTATCATAAAGTCCTTTATCATCTCTAACCTCTATCTGAGGTCTGTAAGCATCTAAAATTTGAGGTGATAAATAATTTGGTGCATTTGGATAAAAGCTGACTCCAAAAGATCTAGCATAGCAATTAGCATATTTAGAGGGAGTAATATATACCTCGAAATAATAAATTTTACCTTTTTCTAATGTATTATTTAATTTTACTTGTAGAAATTCGTTATAATTTTGAGGCCATAAACGCAACCCTGCATAAGCATTACCAGTACGAGCAGGACGTAGAATATAATTTTTATCAAATTTGATTTTATTTACATCCTGCATTTTTTTATTTTTGCTATTTACGAAATAGTCTGCAGTATTAATCTTTTTCCAGGGTTTTAAAGTAGATTTGCCATTGCCTTCAAAGCTCGCATTTGGTACTAAATTTACACAATCTTTAGGTATAGTATCTTGTGCTATTAATAAAAAATTAATATTAAAAAAAATTAGTAATATAATGCGAACTGTATTCATCTCATTCAATTCTTGAAAATATTTTTTTAAAATAGTTAATATGCCATAAAGCATGAAACAAAGATATTAAGGTCATTACAATACCTACCTGTACATGCCAATATAAAAATTCTAATCGCAATGCTGGCCATATACCATAATTAATTTGTATGATTAAAATAATTCCTAAAAAACCTGAAATAATAAAACTAATCAGCAATAACACATTCCATATTCTTTTGTGCAATCTTTTGCTTATTAAATGATATTTGGTGAGTAACCACGATAAAGAGTATAAAATCAAAGTGATTATACCAATTTCTAATAAATTATATGGTCTTTTTTTTAAATTTAAAGTTAATGAAGGAATAGCAAAGAAATGCTTTTGATAATTTATTATCTGTTTACTTATAATATTATCATGTGTGGCATTATTACTATTGTTTATCTCATTATTATAGTTTTTTTGATTTTTTTCTACTGTGTCTTTTATTACTTTATCATCGATTATTTCTGTATGTGACATCATAATTCCCAAATCACAAAAGCCATCTGCATTTTTATCTAGAAATTTACCACAGCTCCCAATACAATTGACCTTATCACATATAGGATCTTCATTTTGTGAAAATAAAAAATTATAACTCATTAAAATGATTAATAAAGTAATGAATAAAGGTTTCATTTTTTTTTAAATTAGTATTATTTAAGTTTATTTTTTTACAAAAATATTTAAAAAATATCAAATTAATGATTTTTATTATTAAATAAATTTTTTATCATATATTTGCTGATTATTTTTATAGATATAATAATTTATTTTATGAGTAAAAGACTAGTAATACCACACCCAATAGAAATAACCGATAATCAAATTAAACAACTAAAAGATGAGCTCTCTCATTATGATATAGTTGTAAAATATTATGTGGATGAGCCAACAAGTAGAGAACAAATAATAGAGAGGATAAAAGATGCTAATTATTTGATGATAGCAGTCTTGCACCTGAATGCTGACATATTAAGCTATGCTAAAAATCTAGAATATATTTCTATAACTTTCACAGGATATGATCATGTAGATATAGAATATTGCAAAACTCATAATATAAAAGTTAGTAATGCTGCAGGATACTCTACTACAGCTGTTGCTGAATTAACAATCGCAATGGGCATAATGCTTTTTAGACAAATTATACCTCAATATTTATCTTTGAAAACTTCGGGTGATAGAATAAACATCCCAGGTAGAGAACTATATGGCAAAACTTGGGGAGTAATAGGCTATGGAAATATTGGTAAAAAAGTGGTAGAATATGCTAAATACTTGGGTTGTAATGTAATAGTTTATACTCGTTCTGCTCATGCAGATGAAAAAGATATAATGTTTGTAACAAAAGAATATTTATTGAAAAATTCGGATATTATAAGCCTACATATACCTCTAAATCCAGAAACTAGACATTTTATTAGCTACGAAGAATTTAGTTTAATGAAAAAAGATGCTATACTGATAAATACAGCTAGAGCTTTGATAGTAGATCAAGAAGCTATGAAAGATGCTTTGATAAATAAAACAATTTCTGCTGTGGCTACTGATGTTTTAGAAAATGATCCACCCATAGATCCTCAATATCTATTATTACATATTGATAATTTGTTTGCTTTACCGCATATAGGCTATTACACAAATGAAGCTTTAGAGAGACGAGCAGATATAGGTATTAGGAATTTAATTAATTATTTAAATGGAAATATTACTAATGAAGTGGGCTAAATGACGGGGAGACGAGGTGACTGGGGAGACGGGGAGATTTGATGACAAGGTGACTGGGAGATAGGGAGAAGAGATGACGAGGAGAGTGGGAGACTTGGGAGATGAGATGATAGGGGGAGGATTATAGGATTAGTTAAAAAAAAATTAAATCATTCTATGTGTAAACTTTTTAATAAAATTTTTATTAAATTGAAAAAAATAAAATTCATTAATTTATACTTAATAATAAGTTTAAATTTTTTATTACTAGTTTGTTCATTATTTGGACAGAGTATAGCTAGATGGGGCTTACCATATATTAAAAACTATTATCCTTATGAATATAATGGATATTCTCAAAATTGGGATATTGCTTTTGATAGTACTGGAATATTGTGGTTAGCAAATGGTGATGGACTGATGAGCTTCGATGGTATTAGGTGGCATAAATATTTTTTGCCAACTAATGATGCCATTGCTAGCATTGTCATCGATAATGGCAGAATATATGTAGGTTCTAAAAATGAATTTGGTTATTTCCTGATTTCTAATCCTAAAACATATAAATACGTCTCATTGACTGATAAAGCTAAAAATTTATCTTTTTCAAATAACTATTTTTTGAGTGCTGCTAAAACCAATTATGGTATTTATCTATCAGATAAATATAGTGTGGTTAGATTGATAAAAGATAAAGTAGATGTACTTTTCACTAATGTAAAAGGAGATCTTATTAATTTTAATAATTCAGCTTTTTTTTATAATCCAAAGACTGGTTTATATCTGCTGTCAGGATCTAAATTATTATATATCAAAGGGAATTATCCTCTCAATAGCCAAATGTTTATGTTTTTGCCATATGCTAATGATACATTGCTAATAATCGATGCTACAGCTGGTATATATAAAGGTATTTTAGACATTGATAATATATCATCACCTACATTAAACATCGAAGAAATAGATTTCCCCATAGAAAAAGAATTATTGCAAAATAGTATTTTAGATGCTAAAAAAACTTCTGATAGTTATATTTTTTCAACTTATTTCGGTGGTACCTATGTGTATGATTTAGATTTCAAATTACAATATATTCTCAATCATTCCTCACAACTTATTAGTTTAACGCATAATAAAATAGCCTTGGATCCAAATGAAAATATATGGTTAGCAATGGACTATGGAATAGCTAAAGTGAATACTCACAATCCTTTCACTCTTTTATCAAAAGTACATGGGCTCACGTCTTCTATCTTGGATGTAATTTTTTTTAATAATAAATTAATAGCTGGTGGATGGACTAACCTATTTGTAGAGGAAATAGAGGAAAGTACAAATTATTTTAAAAAAACATCAATAGATAATATCTGCTGGCAATTAAAAAAGATAAAATTTGATAAAGACAGTTTTGTAATAGTGGCATCTAATATAGGATTGTATGCATTAGATTATAAAAATAACATTATACCTATAGATACTGGGAATTTTCGTACTATCAATGTAACAAGCTCTCCTACATATTTCACTGCTACTACAGAAAACTTTTTTAATATTTATAATTATAAAAATAAAAAAATTGTAAAAACACTTTCTATCCCATTACCCGTAGGCATTACTTTTTCGAATATAAATTTCAGAAAAGCAGATAGTTCTTATGTCCATTATATTTCTTGTGATGAGCCTAAAATTATTAAAATAACAACTACTAATGAGTTGCAAGAAATACAAGTATTAACTTTGCCAACAAAAAAAGTATTTTCTTCTGGTTATTTATTAGAAAAAGACAAAAATAGTATATTAGTTTATTCTCCTAACAATATCTGGCGATTAAACATTAATAACTATAAAATAACATTAGCAGAACCTGCTTTAAGGAATTTTTATGATTCATTACATTATATAAATATCTTGAAAATTTTTGGTGACACCATTTGGCTACAGACCTCATCTAAACAATTACCTAATAAAACAATTTATTTAATAATTAAAGAAAATGGCAAATATGTTACTAAAAAAACTTTACAACTGTTTCATGAGTTAGAAGTTTTGTCTATAAAAAGAGGACCTAACGGTAATATATTATTTTCTACTGATGATGGCATTTTTGTGCTAAATCAAAAAAAATTATTTAAAAAATCTGCTCCCTTGAGATTATATGCTACATTACATGTAGATGCTAAAGACACTAACTATATGATAAGTAATTACTCTTTTATAGATACTGTCATTAAAATACCTTATCCACTTAATAAGCTAAGCATAGAGTGGCGCACTAATCTCATAGAGAGAGAGATGACAAACAATATAAAATTTAGTTTTTATTTAGAAGGATATGATAGAGATTGGTCTGAATGGACTACGCATCATAGCAGAGAATATGATAAATTGAAGCCAGGTAACTATACTTTTCACGTAAAAGCTATTGATGAGAATGAACAAATCACAACCTTAGTTAACATACCTTTACACATCAATGTACCCATTTATAGAACAGTGGTTTCATATATTTTCTATATTATTTTAGGTATTTTAGCTATTTATGCTATTGTATATTTTTCTAATAGATTGATATTGAGAAGAAATAAACTCTTAGAGGAATATGCTCTTACTAAAAATAAAGAAACATTACAAAAAACTATGCAATTAGAAAAAGAAAAGGAAAAAGCTGATAGATTATTGATAAACATATTGCCAGTGAGAATAGCTAATGAATTAAAAGAAAAAGGCAAGGTAGATGCAGAATTTTATTCTTCTGTATCAGTTATTTTTACTGATTTTACTTCTTTTAGTCAGTTAAGTGATCAATTAGATTCTGAATTAGTCGTGAATAATTTAGATTATATATTTGGTAAATTTGATGAGATATGCGTGAGGAATAAACTAGAGAAATTAAAAACTATCGGAGACTCACATATGAGTGTAGGAGGCATACCTATTCGCAATCAAACTCATGCAATAGATGCAGCTTTGGCAGCTCTGGAGATGCAGCAATTTATTCAAAAATTTTATAAAGTTAATCCAGAAAATGAGAGATGGAAACTACGTGTCGGTATTAATACTGGTGAGGTAGTAGCTGGTGTGGTAGGGAAAAGAAAATTCGCTTTTGATATTTGGGGTGATACCGTAAATACAGCTAATCGATTGCAAAGTACATGTGAAAGTAATAAAATTAATATCTCTGCTACTACATATGAACTACTAAAAGACTTTTTTGACGTAGAATATCGAGGCGAAATCTCTATAAAATATAAAGGCCCCACTCCTATGTATTATCTGTTGAGAATAAAAGAAGAATATTCTAATGATGACGAAGGCTATAGACCTAATAAAGATTTTTGGGACAAATATAATACTTTAGTAGATTATTCTAATCTTATTAACCTAGATAAGTGGATAAGCAGTTAATATTTTTAAGCAAATTTTTATGTGTGGCATAGCTGGTATATATTGCTCAAATGCAAATGATGATTTTTTACAACAAATTCATCCATTTACTAATAGCATGGCTCATAGAGGCAAAGATGCTAATAATTTTTTTGTAAGTACAAATATTGCTCTTGGGCACCAACGATTATCTATTATAGATCTTAGCGATAATGCTAATCAACCTATGACATCTATAAATGGCAGGTATACCATTGTTTATAATGGAGAATTATTCAACTATAATGATATCAAATATTATTTCTCTCATAAATATCCAGAATCATTTAAACAATTAAGATCTTATTCTGATACTGAGATGATACTAGAGCTTTTCGCCATTGAAGGTGAAGCTGTCTTTGATAAACTAAATGGTATGTTTAGTATAGCTATTTGGGACCAAAACGAACAATCATTAGTTTTAGCTAGAGATCCCATTGGCATTAAACCATTATACTTTTCTAAATTTGATAATTATTTTTGTTTCGCTTCAGAATTAAAAGCTTTTTATGAAATTTTGCCTAAAACATCTGTAGATGATATGGCTGTAGCTTATTATTTACATTTAGGATATATACCACATCCTTTTACTATTCTTTCACAAGTAAATAAATTCCCTGCAGGCCATTTTGCAAAAGTCAAATCTGATAATTTCGAACTGCATCAATATCATTATTTTGATGTTATAAATAATCAAAATATTACATATTCGCAAGCAAGAGAGCAAGTAAAACAAGTTATAGAAAATGCTGTAAAAGGAACGCTCGTAAGCGATGTGAAGATAGGAGTATTGCTTTCTGGCGGCATTGATAGCAGTCTAGTGGCTAGCATAGCTGCTAAAAATCAAACTAATCCAATAACAGCATTTACTATCGAGCAAAAAGATAAAAATTTTAATGAAGGAGATTATGCTAGAAAAATAGCTGATTTCCTTGACATAGAATATATGCCTCTAATGGTGGATTATGATTTTTTGACTAAAAATTTAGAAAATGTTCTATTAAAAATGGATGAACCATTAGCAGATTCTAGTTTTTTAGTTACTCATGCTATTAGCCAATTTGCAAGCCATTATGTGAAAGTAGCTCTATCTGGTGATGGCGGGGATGAATTATTTCTAGGGTATGGTATGTATAGATGGGCTAAAAGATTAACAAATACGGCAGTTAGTAGCCTAAAACCATTTGCTAGTGCTATATTCAAAAATATTCCTTCACAGAGATTTAATCGATGGGCACAATTTTTTGATATTAAAGAGGAATTGCATTCTAATATTTATTCTATTGAAAATAACTATTTCACTAGTTGGCAGCTAAAAGATTTATTAAATCAAGATTTCCAATTAAATTTCTCAAATATAAATATTGATGATCCTATTCTAAAGCAGGAATGGTTTGATTTTACATATTATTTGCCTGATGATTTATTAGTAAAAGTTGATAGAGCTAGCATGGCAAACACTTTAGAGCTACGTCCACCATTGTTAAGCACTGATTTAGCCGATTTAGCCTGGTCTATACCTATAAAATATAAAATGCATGGTAATCAATTAAAAATAATGCTAAAGGACATCTTATCTGATTATCTACCTAGAGAGCTATATGATAGACCAAAAAAAGGTTTTGCCATTCCTTTAGCTAAGTGGTGCCGTAATGAGTTAAAAGATAATATTACTTCTTCTTTGACTAATCACCAAAGTTCTATTTATAATTTTATAAATTATAATTTTGTAAATAGTTTAATTTCAAATTTTTATAATGAAAATATTGAATATCTTGCAGGTAGAATATGGAATTTATATATATTAAATTTTTATTTAGAATCTCATAAACTATGAACCCAAATAGCAAAACCATTTTATATGTTACATACGATGGATTGTCTGATCCCGTATCTCAATCACAAGTATTACCTTATTTAGAAAAATTATCACAAAATGGTATTAGTTATCATATTTTAAGTTTTGAAAAGAAAGAAAGATTGGCTAAAAATGAAGATAAAATATGGGAGAAAATTGAAAAAAATAATTGGATTTGGTATCCAGAAGATTATACTAAAACTCCTGCAGTCTTATCTACACTCTATGATATTGATAAAGGTAAAGAGAAAATTAGAAAAATTCTAAAATATAATCCCAATATATCAGCTATACATGTACGTAGCTATATACCAATGATGATGGCATTTAGCATAGCTAAAAAAAATAATATTCCAATAATTTTTGATATGAGAGGCTTTTGGGCTGATGAACGCATAGATGGACATTTATGGTCACTTAATAATCCTATTTATAGAACTGTATATAATTATTTTAAGAAAAAAGAAAAATTGTGGATTACTAATTCTGATGCTGTGGTAGTACTCACTAATGCTGCAAAAAATTATTTAATCAATAACTTTGAAGTCGCTTCTGAAAATGTGTACGTGATACCTTGTGCTACAGATGTAGATCTTTTCGATCCTAGTAAAATCAAGTCACATAATGAAAAACAGATAAACAATTTATTATATTTCGGTACTGCCGAAAACTGGTATCTATTTGATGAAATGTTAAGCTTTTATAATGTATATAGAAATTTCTTTTCACCGTCTAATTTCATACTAATACTTTATAGCAAAAATTATGAAATTTTAGAAAAAATAGACAAATATGATTGGCATGATGAGGTAACTATTATATATAATGTGCCTAGAGAAGCTATGCCAGAATATATCAATTTAGCTACACATGTTATTTTTTTCCTAAATTCTTTTTCTAGTAAGGGGAGATTCCCAATAAAATTGGCTGAAACACTAGCTATGGGCAAACCAATTATTACCAATAAAGGTATAGGAGACATTGACGAGATAGAAAATGATAATTGTGGTGTTATCATTGATAAGTTTGATGTAGATCAATTTACTAACGCTTGCCAACGACTAAAAAATACAAAATTTGATTCTAAAGTTATACGTGATAATGCCTTGCAGAAATATGATTTGAACTTATTATGTGAGAAATATAAAATCATTTATGATACATTTTCTAAACCTTAATAAAAATATTGAGTAATTTTAAAAAAGATTTTGCAATTTTGTAAAAAAAATAATTATGAAAAACATTTATACTTTTATTATATTATTAATCCCATCATTATTTGCATTTTCACAAAATTCACTTAGACTATATTACAATAGTGAGCTACTTGGAAATGATGATAGTATTTATTTTTTTATGGATAGTAGTCAATATATTGCACAATATGTGCAATTGGCTGTAGAAAACATAAGTGATAATAATATAAATGTAAAGGTAAAAAAAACAGAAATTAGTGTAGTCCCTGGCACAGAAAATAGTTTTTGCTGGGTAATGTGTTATGATGCATCTGTTTTGGTTTCTACAAAATATATTACTATACCAGCTCATTCTATGAATAGTACTGATTTTTATGGTGAATACTATCCTAAAGGTCATTTGGGAACTTCTATCATTAGATATACTTTTTTTGATATGAATAATGCTGTGGATAGTGCTAGTATGATAGCAGTTTATGTAGCTACTCCTGTAGGTATAGAGGAGCTAGTAGAAAATAACAATATTTTACTTTATCCTAATCCAACAAGTGGTATAGCAAATTTAAATCTGGATTTGAAAAATGATTTAACTTTAGAAATATTTAATTCTTTAGGAGCAATGGTTTTGCAAGAAAATATTCTAAACAATAGCATAGATTTATCAATACTACCAGAAGGTATTTATTATTATAGAATAAAAGAGAATAACCAGATAAAAACTAATAATATTTTAGTTATACAAAAGTAAAACTTAATCTATAGTATCCCAATCGCCAAAAGCTTCAGTAACAATAAAAGTTTGTGGTTCTGTAGTGAAATGAATATTACCATTATAATTCCAATCTAGATATTCGGAATTGCCACCACCAGTAGTAGTAATTAAAAATCTACGTCCTGTAAAACCAAAATACCGTGCTTTATCAGCTGGTAAAGCTTCATCACCACCTGATGGATCAACCGGTATCCACCCGTAATTAGGTAAATATACTTCTACCCATCTATGAAAAACTTCATCCATAGATGCAGATTCACCTCTTTCCACTACTGATCCCACATATCTCGCAGGTACTCCAGCAGCTCTACACATAGATATAAAGACAAAAGTATATTCAGAACAAGAGCCATTGCCTCTTTCTAATACTGTAGGAGCAGTATTCCAACCTCCAGAACGCTCATAATACAATTTCTCATGTAAATAATAATAAATTCCTTTTACGATTTTATACACATTGGTTTCATTACCTATAGCTTCTTTAAGTGCATTTCGAATGATTGGATTATTAAAATCATATTTTTCGTCATCTACTAAATATGTATCTTTTAATTTTTCTGGAATTTCATTTAAAAAACCCACTTTATCAGGATAAATAAAGTAGCGAGTATCAAACATTTTAGCTTTTACATACATATCTACAAGAACTTTTTCACCTGCTTTCACATTATCAAAATGGAAATAAGCTATTTGTTGTCCCCATTTATCAGTTAAAATTTTTGTTGGATTAATAGAAAATTCTACTTCACCTATTATATCTTGATTATCCATAGAATGTGGGATAGCGAAATATAAATCAATAGTAGTTGCTTTTCCTGGTCCGAAATTCATAGCTGTTTGAGTGAAAATGAGCTTAGCAGTTCTATATTTGCCTCTAATGAAATTATCATCATCACTTTTTTTCATTTGATAAATCGTATCTGTTTGACTATCTACAAGCCATAAATAATTGCCATCATATGCCATACCCCGAGGATATTCATTAGGAGAAGATGTTAAAATAATTACATTACCATCTTGTGGAGATACTTGATAAATTTCATTTCTATAATTATTTGCAATCCAGATATTTTCGCCATCGAAAGTCAAACCTGTGCAACCAGGAGCTGGAGCAGAAAATTCTAATATAGATGTACCATCAAATGGATTAAACTTGACAAGTTTATTTGAAGCAGCATCTATTACCCACATATATTTACCATCATATGCTATGTCTTGTGGATTGCTAAAAGGTAGTGTAGTAGTATGTAATATATTGCCAGTGGCAGTATCTATCATATATAATTGGCCAGCAAAAAATTCATCACCTTTAGGTATACCACCTCTCTCATCTACAGCCCACAAATGTTTACCATCCCACGCTAAACCAGTAATCCAATAAGCTGGAGCAGGTAAAGTTTTTGCAATTTTACCATTTTTCATATCTATTTTGTACAATGAATCAGTACCTCTATCAGCTACCCATAAGCATTTGCCATCAAAAGTGAGACCCGTGCTATATTTACTAGGAGCTTTAAATTTATTTATAACTTCACCTGGATAGGCATATAATGTGATGATAACCATCACATTTATTAAAAATAATACAAATTTTTTCATAATCTTTTTTTCAAATATAAATAAAATTATTGAATAAAGGTTTAATTTTCATATTTATTTGATGAGTTTAAAAAGTTAAGCATGATGTCTATACTAAATTAAAAATTCTCTTTTATTATAAATCATGCTATAATACAAATTGCTATAGTTTGTGATTTAATTTGAATCAGCCATTTTATTACAATATGTTTATATATTTTTATTAATTTTTCTTTTATTAATTTTGCAAATTATGAATGAAAAAAATTTTGATCAGATTCGCTCTTTTAGAGATAATGAAGTAAATGATTATTTACAAAAAATCATAAAAGAAGATCTTTTCGTTGAAATTTTGTCATATCAATTTGGTAAAGATCAAGTAGATGAGCTCCTCAATAGGATATCTCATATGCAAACTATCAAAGAATTGCAATTTAATTTATTAAAACCTCTATTAGAAAATTTATTAAAACAATCAGTTTCTGAACTTACATATTCTGGATTAGAAAATATTCAAAAGGACGATACATATTTATTTATATCTAATCATAGAGATATACTTTTAGACTCATTTATACTAAATTACATTCTAATGACTAATGGTTATGATACTATTGAATCTGCCATTGGTAATAATTTATTTGTAATGCCCTGGATAGAATATCTAGCAAGATTAAACAAATCTTTTATTGTTCATAGAGATTTAGAAGGCAAAAAATTTTATTATGCTTCCACTGACTTATCAAATTACATAAAAAATACTTTATTAGAAAGAAAACAGTCTATGTGGATAGCTCAGCAAGAAGGAAGAAGTAAGGATGGTAATGATAAAACGCAACATTCTCTAATTCGTATGCTCCTATTAGCTGCTGATAAAGGACGAGAAATAGAATTATTAAATAATTATAAAATAGTAACCGTTTCTTTATCTTATGAATATGATCCTTGTGTAGCATATAAAATTTTAGCTAATTACCAAAATAAATCTGAAGTTATTTTAAAGAAAACTGATAAATTTAGACTAAATGAAATGAAAGAAGGTTTGATAGAATATAAAGGGAAAGTTCATTTCCATTTTTCTAAACCGATGTTATTTCATTCTAATAATCAAAACATTAGAGATTTTATTAATGACGTTTGCCATGCTATAGATACAGGGATTCACAAAAATTATGTAATATATCCATTTTATTGGTATTGCTATGACAAAGTAAATAAATCTAACGAAAATAGTGATAAATATATAGGCCAAGAAACCAAATTCGTTGAATACATCGACTCTCAAAGGAGAAAAATAGAATATACTATTGGTTTGCAAACCAGCATAACGAACATTTTAGTTGATAAAATCTATAAATTTTATGCTAAAATAGTTAGCAATTTTTTAAAAACTCAGAATATATAAGATTATTTATTAGTATTCTCTTTTTGAGTAGTATCTTTAACAATTAAAAATATAGTTTCATTATCTTTTTTGAAAAAATAAGTTTTTCGAGCATATAGTTCTAATTGCTCTTTATCACGTTTTAATTTTTGAATTTCTAATGAATCTTCTTTAATTTTTTGTTTATAAAATTCATTTTGCTCTTTTGCATTATTTAATTCTTTTTTATATTTTCTTAATTTTATTAGATTATTGTTATCTAAAAAAATGATAAAAACCAAAAATATTATCAGTACTAATATATATTTATACTTGCCTAATTGTTTAAGAAAATCCTTCCAAGTCATCAAAAATTTTTGAACAAATATACATAAAATTTATATATAGTATTGAATTAATAAATATTTTCTAATGTGATAAGCCAAGTAAAATGGGATGGATGAAATTGAAGGGGTAAAGTTGTTTGAAAAATGTAAGAGAGTAAGAAAATTATATAATTTTCTTACTCTCTTATGAAAAATAACATTTATGTTTAAATTTAAGTATTAAATAAATTTGTTAATTTTGCCCAAAATATAATTTTATGGAATATACAGCTGAAAACATAGCAGCAATACTGTCGCTGACTAAAGAAGGTAAACGTGAATTTTTAGATAATCTTTACCAATTCCTCAATAGTAATAGATTGACAGCATTAGATTACCAGAGAATCAAGATTCTATCTACTGCTCCGATTTGTCCACGATGTAGGTGTGAATATGTTACCAAAGCAGGTGTTCACAATGGCAGACAAGTATATAAATGCAAAAATTGCAAATATCAATTTCGAGAAACCGCTAAATCACTTGTCTATTATTCTCATAAATACTATCTTTTAGTGGATTACATAAAATGCATGCTAGAAGGTAAAAGTTTAAGAGCTTGTGCTAGTGAAGTTGGCATTAGTTTACCAACCAGTTTCAGATGGAGACACAAAATTCTCTCTGCTATCCAAGGGTTAGAAGGAGGAATAAACTTTTCTGGCATAACAGAAGCAGACGAACTGTTGCTGCAATATTCAGAAAAAGGACGCAGGTACAAAAGTCCAGAAGAAAAAGAGCAAGCCATGAAAACAGTTCATCCTAATGTAGCTGTATTAGTGATGACAGATAGAGAGGGTAATTTGCTTTTCAAACACACAGGAGAAAATAAGGTTCAGAACAGTCAGATAAAGGAAGAGTTGAAACGTAGAGTATCTGAGAACAATTTAATATGTTTTAAGCCTAACGATGAGTTCAAGCAAGCAGTGATGGAATCACCAAGCAAAAAGGTAATAGTGAGACGTAAAACCAAAGGTTTAGCAATTTACAGTGTAAATGTGGCAGAGAAAAAGATTACTAATTTTTTAGTTTGGATGATGAGATTTAGAGGAGTGGCTACAAAGTATTTACAGAACTATCTAATGTGGTTTGTTGTAATGAATAAGTACCTAAAAGATAAGGTAGAATCAGATATTGGAAGACTATTAAACTTGTCATCGCACGATAGATGGGCGTGGGAGCGGTATTGGAGTTTGATAAAGTTGAGATATTGATATAATACTTAATTTTAAACAATTATTAATTGTTATATAAATTAAAACCTTTTTAATTTATCCGATATTTAAAAGTAATTACTCTTTATTAATATTATGAATAGCAAATGAGCTTTGTTTATTTAAACTTTATTTTATTTGTAATTTTGTAAAAATTTTTTATGGGATTATTTAATATATTTAAAAAGAGTACAAAAGATACTTTAGATAAAGGATTAGAGCCTACAAAAGGCAATTTATTTAGTAAAATACATCGTCTCATTGTAGGTAAAACCTCTGTAGATGATGAATTATTAGACGAGTTAGAAGAGATATTGATAGAGGCAGATGTAGGCATTAAAACTACTATTAAAATTATTGAGTTAATAGAAGCAAAAGCTAAGCAAACCAGGTATAAATCTGATGCTGAGTTGAATGAAATTATTAAATCTAGTATTAGAGAGATTTTAGAGCAAAGTTTAGCAAATATGCCTAAAATAGAAGATAATGATGCTAAACCTTATGTGATTCTGGTAGTTGGTGTCAATGGAGTAGGCAAAACGACAACAATAGGTAAATTAGCATATCAATTTAAAAATGCTAATCGAAAAGTTGTTTTAGGGGCGGCAGATACTTTCAGAGCTGCTGCTGTAGATCAATTAAAATTATGGGCAGAGAAAGTAGGTGTAGATATAGTAGAGCGTGGTATGAATGTAGATCCTGGAGCTGTGGCTTACGAGACTGTAAATATTGCAAAATCAAAAGATTATGATGTAGCTATCATAGATACTGCGGGCAGATTGCATAATAAAACAAACCTAATGAATGAGCTTGGTAAAATAAATAGAGTAATTAAAAAAATTATTCCTGAGGCTCCTCATGAAGTTTTATTAGTGCTAGATGCCTCAACTGGGCAGAATGCTATTGAACAAGCTAAACAATTTCTATCTATAACAAATGTAAATGCTATAGCTCTAACAAAATTAGATGGTACAGCTAAAGGCGGCATTGTAGTAGCCATAGCTGATGAATTAAAAATACCTATCAAATATATTGGTGTTGGTGAAAAGCTCGATGATTTACAACTTTTTGATGCAAAAACCTTTGTAGATAGCTTATTATCATGAGCAAAAAATCCATATCCATAGTTACTCTTGGTTGTCCCAAAAATCAAGTAGATAGTGAAAAATTAGCAGCTGCTCTTTCATCTGCTTTTATTGTAGAGCACGAAAAAGAAGTGGCAGATTACATAATTATTAATACTTGCTCTTTTATTTTACCTGCTAAAGAAGAAACTATCAATACTATACTCGATTATATTGATCTGAAAAAGCAAGGATTGATAGAAAAAATTATTGTTACTGGTTGTATGGCTCAATTGTATAAAAAAGATTTATTAGATAATCTTCCTGATATTGATATGATATTTGGGCTGAGTGAATATGAGAATTTAGTAAAAACTTTAACAGATAATCAAAATGTTAATATTACTAATGATAGAATCTTGTCTACACCTAATCATTATGCTTATTTAAAAATCGCTGATGGATGCGACCACTCTTGCTCTTTTTGTACCATCCCAATGATCAGAGGAGCTTATAAATCTATCCCTATGGAAGAGTTAATAAATGAAGCTAAAAATCTAGCTCATAAAGGTGTGAAAGAGCTCATTTTAATAGCTCAGGATACCACATATTATGGTATAGATATTTATCATAAACAAAAATTACCTGAACTACTAGACACTTTAGCTTCATTAAATTTATTTTCATGGATTAGACTTTTATATACATATCCGATCAATTTTCCTATGGAACTAATAGATGTTTATAATGCTCATAAATCTATAGTACCGTATATACATCTACCTTTGCAGCATTGCGATGATAAAATTCTAGAAAATATGCGCCGTCCTTTTGGTCAACAAGCTATTACAAATCTAATAAATATTTTGAGAACTTCTGTTGCTGATTTAGCTATACGTACAGATTTCATCGCTGGCTATCCACTAGAGACTAATAAAGAATTCAATAAATTAAAGAATTTTATTAAAGAGATGAATTTCGAACGAATGGGTATATTCGAATATTCTATTGAAGAAAATACACCAGCAGCTTTGCTAACTCAACATGGTGATAAATTAAAAGTTAAAAGAACTCAAGAGTTAATGGATATCTACGCAGAATTATCGATATCGAGGAATAGATCTCTAATAGGCAAAAATTTAAAAGTGATAATAGATGATAAACTCGATGATAACTTATATGAAGCTCGTAGCCAATGGGATGCTCCAGAGATAGATCAAGTAGTTTTTGTTAATTCAAATATTCAACTACAAAGAGGACAAATCGTGGATGTGCATATAAATGATGCGGGAAATTTTGATTTAAGTGGTGACTTGGTGACTGGGTGACGAGGTGACTTGGTGAGATAATGACTGGGAGACTTGATGACTGGGTGACTTGATGAGATAATGACTGGGAGAAATGGTGACGAGTAGATTAAGAGAAGACGAAGAGATTAGGAGACAGGAAGACAAAAAGACTGGGAGACTGGGAGACAAGAAGACTGGGAGATAGGAAGATTGGGGAGAGTGTGTGATATGGTGTTACAAGGTGATAAAAAGATAGTAATACTACATATAAGGATTCAATAAAATTATAAAATTTGTTTGACTATTTTACCAATAATAAAAAAATTCTTATATTTATAAAAATTATAAAATATGTATTTAACCAGTGATAATACAATATGTGCTATAGCTACTCCTCAAGGTATAGGAGCTGTTTCTATGGTAAGAGTGAGTGGAGCACAGACTTTAGATATTCTAAAAAAATTAACTCACAAGGAGCAATTCAATATTAGACAAGCTCATCGTTGTGAAATTTATGATGATAATGATAAACAATTAGATGATGCTGTCATACTATTTTATAAAGCTCCACATTCATACACTGGTGAGGATGTAGCTGAAATATTTATCCATGGTTCTCAATATATACAAAAAACTCTGTTAGAAACATTAATTAATTGGAATGTGAAATTAGCTGAACCTGGAGAGTTTACTTATAGGGCATTCATTAATGGTAAAATGGATTTGCTACAGGCTGAGGCTGTAAATGATTTAGTTTTTTCTACAAATAGCAATTATCATGATATTGCATTAAATCAATTAAGGGGCGGTTTTTCTAAAAAATTAAATATTTATAGAACAGAACTTATTAATTTAACAGCATTATTAGAATTGGAAATTGATTTTGCTGAAGAAGATGTAGAGTTCGCCTCGAGAGATAAACTAAAAAGTACTATTACAGAGCTAATATCTGAAGCAGATAGACTCATTGATTCATATAAAAATGGAAATGTAGTGAAACGTGGTATCCCAATAGCTATCATCGGGAAACCTAATGTGGGTAAATCAACTCTATTAAATGCATTATTAAATGACGATAAAGCTATTGTCAGTGAGATACCTGGCACTACACGAGATGCTATCGAAGATCAAATTACTTACCAAGGTTTTTCTTTTAGGTTTATTGATACTGCTGGTCTGCAAACTACTGAGGATATCATAGAAAATATCGGCATAGAACGTTCCTTTGATAAAATGAGAGAATCATTTATCATATTATACCTCATCGATATCACTGAATTTGATTATTACAAATTTTTAGAAGATATTCAAGAAATGAAAAATCAAATTAAAGACTTTGATAATAAAAAAATGATCTTGGTTTTTAATAAAATTGATTTAATAGAACAAATACCATCTCATTTGTTTGATCTAAAAGATTATGACAAAGTGTTTATTTCTGCTAAGAGAAAAGAAAATCTAGAAATTTTATTAGATGATATTGTAAATTCCATAAAAGATATGATAAATGTAAACGAAGATACGCTGATAAATATAAGGCATTATGAGGCTTTTAAAGAAATTAAACTTAGCTTAACCAAAGCTCTAGAAGATATAAATAAAAACATGCCAAATGATATAGTCGCTTTTGACCTACGACAGAGTATAGATAGTATTGGTAAAATAACAGGTGAAATCGTAAATAATGACATTCTAGATCATATCTTTGCCAATTTCTGTATAGGTAAATAATTTTTTTAATAGAATATTCAAAATAATTTTAAAATCAAATATTTTATTTTAATATATTTTTTCTTGTATTTTTGCTAAATAAAATGATGAAAATTTAAAAATGAAGCTTGCAGTATTCCTTGTGTCTACTTTGATTCTTATAGTAATTATATATTTTTTTACTAAAAAACATGGAGAAGGTATTAAACCTATCTGGTGGACAATAGCATTTGGCCTAAAAGTACTAGCTGGGATATTATTAGTATATGTATATATAGGCTATTATTCTAATAGAGGAAGTGCAGATATTTTTAAATATTACGACGATGGTAGAACTATTTGGGAATCAACAAGGGGAAATAATAAAGATTTTGTAAAAATAATTTTTGGTATTTATAATCAAGATGAATATGAATTACTAAAAAATAAATATTTAGTAAACACCAGTCATTGGGATAGAGCAGATTTTGTACCTTTTCGTTATGAGAACAGACTTATAATTAGAATAAATGCTGCTTTGATGCCATTAACTGGAGATAATTTTGGTTTACATTTATTATTTTTTATATTCATTGCATTTATTGGGCAATATTTTTTATTTAAATCAATTGCACCATTTGTACAAAAAAAGTTAAGCTTTTTAATAATTTTTTTATTCCCATCATTACTGCTATGGACATCTGGAATATTAAAAGAAACAATAATAATTTTTATTATTGGATTATGGTTGTATGGATTAAAATTGTTAATCAATAAAAAATATGTATTATCTGTAGTACTTTTATTAATTTCTACCTTAATAGCTTCTACAGTGAAAGTTTATATAATTATTGGATTATATCTATCTATATTACCTCTGATAATTTATAAAATCATTAAGAAATATAAAGTATGGCAAGTATATCTCAGTGTTTTTATCATTTATATTTTATCAATTCCTTTATTAGAATATTTATTTGGATTAGATTTATTAACATTAATTGTAAATAAACTCGAGCTCACAACAAATTTAGCAATAAGTGAGAATGCCGGCAGTATGATAAATTCTTTAAAATTAGAACCTACATTATTTTCATTTATAATTAATGCGCCATTAGCAATAATTAATACTTTTTTTAGACCTTTTATCAATGACATAGATAGTTTGATAATGATACCATCATTTATAGAAAATTTAATTTGTATACTAATAATGATAATAGCAATTATTTTCAGAAAAAAAGAAATTACTCAAAAAGAGCAAAATATTTTATTATTTTTTTTATCATTTACTATAATAGAAACTTTATTGATAGGATATACAACTCCGATATTAGGAGCTACGGTCAGATATAGGATTTTCCCCATGTTGTTTTTCCTTTTAAGTTTAATAATAATAATTGATTTTGAAAAAATTAGATATAAATTAAAAATTAAAAAAATATGAATAGAATAGTTGTAATCACAGGAGCAAGTAGTGGAATAGGTGAAGCTACAGCAAAAAAATTTGCAAAAGATGGAGATAATTTAATCTTGTTAGCTAGAAGAAAAGAAAAACTAGAACTGATAAAACGAGAAATTTTAGAAAAAAATGATATAAATGTTTTAGTAGAAAAATTAGACGTTAGAAATAGAAATGAAGTATTTAATTTTTTTAATAATTTACAAGAAGAATGGAAAAACATTGACATTTTAGTAAATAATGCTGGGCTAGCTCTTGGCCTCTCACCAATACACGAAGGTGATATAGATGATTGGGAGATAATGGTACAGACTAATATTATGGGATTGCTATATGTGAGTAGAGCTATAATGCCAGGAATGGTGGAAAGAAAAAAAGGACATATAATAAATCTTGGTTCTATAGCAGGTAGAGAAGTATATGCAAATGGGAATGTATATTGTGCAACTAAACATGCTGTACATGCTATATCAGAAGCCATGAGAATAGATTTATTACCATATAATATAAAAGTTTCTAATGTAGCTCCAGGAGCAGTAAATACTGAATTTTCTACCATCAGATTTAAAGGAGATAAACATCGTGCTGAACAAGTATATGTAGGCTACAACCCACTATATGCAGAAGATGTAGCCGATGCCATATTATACGTGAGCAATTTACCAGATAATGTGAATGTAAATGACATACTGGTAATGTCTACTCAGCAAGCTAATGCAACAATTTTTAATAAAAAGTAAAAAAAATTAGAATTTTAAAAAAACATGAAATAAGTGGGCAAATGATAATTATAAATAATTGTTTAAAATAAGTAATGATATTTTTAAATAAAAAAATAAGCATAAAATTCAATAATATATTGAAAATTTAATGTTTTATATTATTTTTTATTTTTAAGTATATTTTTTCAAAAAATACTATTTATTACTTGATAAATTAAAATAAAAATATATAAATATATATCATTAATTAATTTAAACATTTTAAAAAATTATTTTATAAAATCCTTTGGCTTGTTTCAAATAAAAAAATTAAAATGTAATTTTGTAAAATTAAAAATTATTATATGGAAATAAATAGTGAAAAAGTTGTAACACCTTACCCAGTATCATTAATAATTGAAAATTTTTCTGATATTAATAATCTGTCTAGATTAATCCAAAATAATCAAAGTCAATTATCTGAAATAAACGCTGCAGATCACATACAAGAGATAGTCATTATAGATAGTCAAATGAAAATTACTACTGATCAAGGTTTGATATTTGTTGATCTTATAAAAACTGAAACTAATAAAGTAACTTATAAATTAAATGTAAATAATTTAAAGAATTTAAATGAAATGTTTATAATCTTTAATGCAGACACACAATCAAATAGTCTATGGTTAACTATAAATGTAGATATACCTTATGTTATGGGATTAATGCTAAAACCAAAAATTAAAAACTTTATGGATGAGATTAATAAAAGATTGACTGAAAATGTAACGTTATAGTGAACGTTTATAAAAATTAAACATTATTAGTTTAAAATGAATAAAATTGCCCAAAATAGATGGATTAAAACTATATTAATAGTAGTAGCATTCATAATAGTCATTGGTAGTCTATGGTATATGAATTCTATTATGAAACAAATAGCTCAGTCTGAGAAAAAGAATGTGGAATTATGGGCAAAAACCATTCAACAAAGAGCTAGTTTACTCAAAGAAACTCAAGATTTTTTGACAATGCTAGAAAATGAAGAACGTCAAAAAATGAATATCTGGGCAGAAGCCACCAAAAGAATAATTAATTCCACTAATGCAGATGATCTATCCTTCTATGCTACTATTATCAGTTCTAATAATTCCATACCTATTCTAATGGTAGATGAAAATAATAAAATATTATCTAGGAAAAATGTAGAACCACCATATGATACAATAACATATATTTCTCAAGATAATGCAAGTAAATTTTTTATATATTCACCTATAGAAATTGATTTAGGCAAGACCAAACATTATCTTTATTATGCAGATTCTAGATTAATAGAAAAATTTCATTTTATAATAAATGATATAGTTGATAAATTTCTAAATGATATAGTAAAAAACAACATAAATATCCCTGTAATAGTAACTGATACTACAAAAACAAAAATATATGCATGTGGCAATATTGATACAGCATTAATTTCGAATTCAGAGAATCTATATGCGTTAATAAATTCAATGGAATTTGAGAATCAACCACTTACTATCATATTACCTAACGGAGATAAACAATTAATATTCTACAAATCATCACAAGTAATAAGTAAAATGAGGTGGTTTATACTATTACAATTAGCTATTATATTAGCATTTATCATTGTAATAATATATTTTTCTAGAGCATTATATTTATCAGAAAAAGACTCGATATGGATTGGAATGGCTAAAGAAACAGCTCATCAAATGGGCACACCATTGTCATCATTATTTGCATGGATAGATTTATTAGAAAATGAATATGGGAACAGTGAGAATATAAATGAAATGAAGAAAGATTTAAATCGATTACAACGTGTAAGTGATAGATTTAATATCATAGGATCTAAACCGAAATATTCAAAAGTATCTCTAACGGAATTGCTTATGGAAATTCATGAATATTTTATACATAGAATTCCATATAAAAAAATTGATTTAAAATTATACATTGAACCAGAAGAAGATATTATTTTAGAAGTAAATGCAGAATTGCTATCATGGGCAATAGAGAATATTGTAAAAAATGCTTTAGATTCTTTGGATATATCAAAAGATAAGCAAGAGGTAGAAATAAGATTATCAGAAAATGAAAAATATGTTTTCATTGATGTAACCGATACTGGAAGGGGCATACCAAATAAAATTCAAAAATATATTTTCAAAGCAGGATTTTCTACAAAAGAACATGGATGGGGATTAGGACTAGCATTGGCTAAACGCATAGTTGAGCAATATCATAGAGGTAAAATATTTATTGTATCGTCTACGGCTAATGGTACTAGGATAAGGATACAACTAAGAAAGAGTAAATAATAAGGTAGTAATAGGAGTTTTAGATAATAAACATTTTTTAGATGTTTCAAACAGTATATGATATTTTACTTATTCTAAAATATTCATACCAGGCAAATCTATCCGACGATGCAAGGTTAAGCATTCTGCCTGTATTACTGATTATGCCTTCTGACAAATATTTACCTATCGCTACATACCACATAATGTAGTTTTGCAGGTATTTAGTTGCTACCCCTCTAAACTTCGAATATATCCATTTAGTGAATTCCTCTGACTTAGCCTTTACTGTAGCTGTGCTGTAAACACCTCGCTTCTTTCTTTTGGCTCCTACTATTTCTTTATGTTTCACTTTGCTCTTTCTTATGTGTCTGAATGCGTATTTAGTACCTGTGCATAATACTGCATCTTCTGTTATTCTACCTTTTAGAAATTTCTCAATGTCTTCTTGCTTTGCCCTATTACTCTCAGTATTCCGAAATAGTATATTCCCACTTCTATCTGTTGCAACTATTACAGCAACTTTTTTAGGCTTTTTTCTCATCGCTCGCTTCATTTCTTTTACACTTGAATACTTTCTGCCTTTTTCAGAATAATCCATCAGCAATTCGTCTATTTCTACTATACCAAAGAAGTTTACATTTTTGTCAAAATTCTTTAAGGCAGCTAATATTTTGTGTCGCCATGTGAAGCTTGTTGGCAGACTAATGCCAACCTCTCTAGCACATGCTCTGAGACTTTTACCTGCTACCATACAACGAATATACTCGAGCATAAGTTGAGATTTCTGTAATCGATATACAAAGGTCCCTGTAGTAATTCTAAACTGTCTACCACAATGTTTGCAACGATAATTTTGCATACCTTTTTGTTTGCCATTTCTCACGATATTGTTGCTACGACAGTTTGGGCATAGTGGAGGAGTACTTTGAAGTTTCAAACCTTGGTAATCTACTACGTCAGCTTCGTTCTGTAGTAGGAAATCGTAGAGTTTATCGTAGAAGGCTTTGGAGTCTTCCTTACTCATAGCCAGATGTTCATTAATATTATCTACTAAAGTCTTCATAAATATTGATTTTTGGCAAATATACAAAATAATTTTAATATGATATTCATATCATATATTATTTTAAACATTTATATTAGTTAATAGCAGCTATTATTTAAAACGGATAATCTAGTACCAATAATATAGTTGTGTTATTCCTCCAGTCTTTATCTCTATATCCCCCTAATTTATATGCACCTCCTATTCCAATCGAATAAAATGGCGTCTGCAAAATATTTGAAATATTCATACCTACCTCCCAATATCCATATTTTGCTACTGGAATTTTTTCTATATAGTGTGCTTGAATATCTTTACTTATTTCTCCAATATGGAACGAAATAAAGGGCACAAAATAAGGATTTGAATATCTATTTATTTTAATCTTATTCGAGGAATATCTCATATGTACCGTGGCAAATGTTGATGCAAAAAAGTTATTTGGTTCTAAAATTTGAAATGTATAGGGCGAGCTTACAGCAAAAAATTCATATTTACTTATAGGACTGTATGTCAATGAAATAGGTGGGTCTCCTAGTATAGTGCCTATTTCCATGTCTACACCTATTCTACCTGAAAAATTCATTTTATGTTGCCATTCTAATTTTAATGCTAATAAGTGGCTAGCTTTTTTAAATTTATCTATAGTAAATCTATAATATCCATAGATATTATTTGTTTCAATATCATAAAAAGGCAATATGTTCGTTGGTGTTTTTATCCATTTAGTTTTTGCATTATATTGCATTCTCAATTCTAATGATTTATAATCATAATTATTAGTTTTTATAAATATATTATTTTCTTCCCATCCGTAGTTATAATCAGGATGGAATAGTAATTGATTATTACTAATTTTTAGTGAAAATCGTAGTTTCTTATTTATAAAATAGCTTGTAGATAAGTATAGTGATTTTGCATATTCTGCTTTATCTAAATAATATATCCAAAAGTTTTCTGGAGAGGTGAGGTTCATCTGTTGTTCTTGAAATGTTATTTGTCCTAATCTATTTATATCTTTCGAATACCCGATTCTTAGATCCCATCTGAAATTTTTAAGTGGATAACCCATTGCTGAGAGACTATATTTCCATTGTTTATCTCCTAGTCCATATCCTGCAGAGCTTTCTATGATGAATCTTTCAGATAATTTATTATTAGTTACAATACCTAACCCTAATCTCCATTTCTCAAATACATTGTATTGAACTAGATTATTTAATGGTAAATAGAATATACTAATTGGTATATATCCACTCATTAGAGCTGTTGTCAAATCTACTAATGTGTTTAAATGGCTATTTTTTGCAATACTATCTAATAATTGATATGTATTTATGTCTTTTAGCGAATCTTTATTATCTCTGTATTTATTTAATAATTCATTATTTTTTGTTTTCAGTGTAACCTCAGTGTTGAATAATGTAAATGATTTTTGGAAATCTGTATTATTAATTTTTATTTCATTGAGTACAGTTTCTCCGTGAGCAAATAATGGAGAGCCGCCTATAGTAAATCCAGTAAACCATATATCTGTTTTTAATTCTTTAGGAAACCATAAAGAATCTATTAACTCATAATTTTGTGTAATGTTCATTAATAGTCCAGGTGTATTATCATATGGTGAAGCTACTACACTTTTGATAGCCCAACGATATTTTGATATGTACAAAAGTCCCTCTATACCTTCGAAATTTTTGTTTTTATATGGTTGATAATGTATTATAAAAATAGTGTCTATCCCATCATATATCGTATCTCTCAAAGAGAAGTAATAATACTTATTACTATTTGGATTTATTGGGTTTAGATAATTTTTGTCTCCAATGTTTACAGTTTTAGAATAAAATGAAAATGGCGTCAATTCGTTAAATAACATTGATATAGTCGGATCTTTTATACCTGATATTTTGCTATCTATTACTTTTTCGTGCCAATCATTGGGATATTTATAAACTATTTCTGATATGTTTTCTGCTAAAAAAATATGATGTTGCTCAAAAAAATTTATATATTTGTTTTTTATGCTATCTGCTAATCTAGTATTTTTTTTAATAGAATCTATAGATGTGGTAACTACAAATCGTCTGTATGCTGTACATGTGAAATTATCATAATTTAATGGATTATTTTTTTCTCGATTTAATGTTACTAATTCTATAATACTATCTGCTGGATTTGGTCTAGGTGTTACAATTATTTCTTCTAATTGATAATCAACGGGACTTAGCTTTATAAGTTTAATATTAGCAATGTCATCGATAGAGACTGTATCTTTTTTGTATCCTAAGTAACTAAATATCAAATACTTATTATCAGTGAGCTTCTCAATTTTAAAATTACCATTAATATCTGAAATGGTACCTTTATTTGTATTTGCATAATATATATGGACAAATGGGATAGGTGCTAGTGTAAGGCTATCTACTACTTTTCCTGTGATAAAAACTTGTTGCGAAAAAGATAATTTAGTTAGGAATATTAGTACTACAATGACACAAAACTTCTTAGTCAAAATTTATTTTTTATTTCAAAATTACAAAAAATCTAAATATTAAAATAAAATTAAATGCAAGTTTGCAACCATTTTTCCTACCTATCGTTTTACACGTCTTTTCTATCTCTCTACATCTCATAGTCTTCCTGTCTCCCAGTCATTCCATCACCAAGTCACCCCAGTCATCAAGTCTCCCAGTCATCTCTTCTTATAGTCTCCCAGTCTCCTCGTCACAACTGTCACCCTGTTATAACCTCATCATAAACTTCATCACAGTCTATTTCTAATGTTTTATATTTTAATACATCCTTTTTAATTGGTTTAATTGTATAATCTTTTTTTATAATTTTTTTAAGTTCTTTATTATTTGATCCAAATGCATATTGTTCCTTTTGTATAATCAAGTTATCCCTCACATATAATACTTCTTTTATTTTGTCATCACTACTATAAATATAATATTTTTCTAAAATATCTGTGGTATCCAAATTATTTTGAATTTTTTCCTTTAATAAAAAATGGTCATTAGAATATTCATAAAACCAAATGCAAAGAGTATCATTATCTCTCAGTTGTATTTTTTTTATTAGATTACCATTACTGTCATAAGTAAAAATCCAATTTTGTGAATAAGTAGTTGCAGTATCAGATAGTTCTGCATAAGAGATCTCTTTTATTCTGCCTAAGTGATCATATGAATATCTTGTCAAATATCGCATAGAATCAGTATATTCTTCTATCTCAAAGGGTAGAGTATCATAATAATTATAAAATGTTACAGAGATGAGATCAGTATTATGTATTGTTCTAATTTTTTCTATTTTATTTTTTTCATTATATGAATAATAGTATTTTAATGTATCAGTATTCAAAATAATGATTTTAGAAGTCAATAAAGTATCTTTATAATAATAAATCTCTGTAATTTTATTTTCTAAGTCTTGAATATAGACAGGTTTATCAAATTGGTTATAATATATTTTTTTACTTAAATCATTATTAGAATATATTTCTTGTAATTTACATTGAGAAAAAATATTATTAGCATATAGAGATAATATCAAAAAAATAATTTTGCGAAATGTATTATTCATCTATTTTTTTATCTTTTTTCTTTTTTTTATTATTAATAGCATTTTTATTGTTTGAGTTTGTCCACATTTCTTTTATTCTATCAAAGCTATAGTTATATGAAATACCTATACCCTGTGTATATGGTCCATAATAGATTAGTTGATCATAGGGATTAGTTTTATTAAAAAGTCTTAGTTTCAGATTATCACTAAATCGATATGATAGATCAAAATCGCCAACGAAATTTGAAGAAGATTGATTAGCAGTGGTATTGTTGTTATTTACACCAATATTACTAGAAATCTGTAATTTACCATTTAAAAGTTGAGTCGATAGGCTCACTTGAGTCTCAGTAGGGCTGTAAACAAAGCCTACATTCACATCACCAGTTATCTGAGATAGCCAGTTACTGAATTGATTAGATAGCATTTCGAAAGATGTATTACCTATGCCACTTCCAATATCTAATCCACGCATACCTGCAGGAGAAATGAAAGAATTGAAAAGTAATAGAGAAAAAACCTGCTGCATGACATCTTGATCAGTTCTCAATACATTTTTAACTAAATTTTTAGTTTCTTCATCAGCTTCTGGTAATTCAATATCAAATTTAATTTCTGGTGACATAAAGCTACCAGTGATATGCAAAAGCACACTAACTAAATATTTTTGTTTAAAAACTTCTGATGAGTCGAGATGCCCTACAAGAGAATATAATGATGTACGGATATTATTTCTAGCTGTTATATCCATTTCTCCATTCATTACATTACCACGCCACTTAATGACACTCCCTGGATCGATATTAAATTTTTTATTAATAGTATTTTGCATTGTCAAATTGTAGTATCCATCTACTATTATAACATCTCCCAAAAGATTTAGATTGCCATCAGCATCCATAGTTACTTGTATATCGCCATTAGCTTTTACCATTATTTTATCACCGATTCTAGGATCAAACTCTATATTTAGTTCTGTGTCAGGGCTAGGTGATACTCTTAGATTCATAGAAATTGTGGTTTTATCCGACGTTAATTCTCTCCTTGGTTTTATTTGTAGCGTGTCCATAGTAGTATCTTTGGGATTTACGAAATGAATAAAATCATTTTGCTCTACTACACTCGATGAAGAAATAGGTATAAATAGTCTAGTACCTGATTCGGTGCTAACATTACCGTCTATTTTTAGAGAATTTATTGGTCCCTGCAATCTTATTGCGCCACTCACTAACCCTTTACCATAGAAATATTCATTCTGATCTGGTGGTGCATCTACAGCTAAAAAATTATTAAACGTTAACCTAGTATCCATATTAAAATCGGAGAAATTTTTATATTTCATCACAAAATATCCACTTGCAGTATTAGCCTCTGGGTCATTTAGTACTATAGAATCTATACGTATTTCGTTGGGATTAATTTTGACATGAGTAGTAAATGTATAAGCTACATTAGTATAATTAATTTTTAATCTAGTACGTATTAGTTCTATTTCTCCTTTCATTTGAGGAGCTGAGAAACTACCATAAACATTTACATTACCTTGAGCAAAACCACCTATATTAGATACATACTCAGACATTATAGGTTCTATAAAAGATAAATTAAAATTACTAAAATCTATATTTAAATCGATATTATTAGCTCCCGTAGGATAAATATAGCCATTAGCTTTTAGTGGCATTCTGATGCCTTGCGCTCCTACATCTGTCAAAACCAAGTCTGTTTTAATACCTTTTTTTATTGTGTCCCATTTACTAGTAAATTCAATGTTGCCAATGCGTTTCCCATTGAAGCTTAAATCATTTAGATTTATATTAGCAAATAAATTTGGTATTTTTTGATTAAATTTGCTTAGCTCTACTTTACCATCTAAATAGCCACCAATATTATATTGAAAATCACTAAAGAAATTATTTATTTGAGACAGTTCAATATTTCTCAAAACTACAGTTAATGGGTCTTCTGATGTTTTACTGTATTTGCCATTTACTTTTATACTCTGGGTATTAGTAGCTAATTCGAAATTTGAAATATTTATATCTTTACCTTGATAAATAATGGCTGATGGCTCTAAAATATACCAAACAGAGTCTGCTATAGTTATAGAACTAGGATAAAAGTATAAAGACAAATTATTTTTTTCTTTAAAATCAATAAATCCTTGTATATCAGTACTCATAGGATAATACACCTGTGCATTGGGAATTTTTATTTGAAAATCTACTTTACTATTATTAATAGTACTCAATAATTCTATTTTGTTAGTATTAATTTGATTACTTGTAATGTTTTTAATATCTAATTGTAGATAAGATACATTATTGAAAGTTTCCAAATTTAGATTTAGACTATCAGCAATTGCTATATTACTATATGAAAATTTAGGTATATTTATATTAAAGTTTAGCTCATTTGTACTACTTTGGAAACTACCACGTGATTGTATCTCTGACAGAGATAATTCTTTAACAAAAATATTGACAAATTGCTGAATTTTTGGTTTTATCAGTAGTGAAAAGTTAAAATTTTGATTTGTTTCGATAGATAGGGATGTGCTATCATTGTATAGTTGTGGAAAATACGAATTAATAAATTCTTTTATTGCTTCATCAATAGTAGCAAAATTTATTTGCCCCACCAAATCAAAATCTAAAAGATCTGATTTGATATTTATATTTTTCTCAATGTCATTAATATTTTGAATTGTTAATAATAATGAATCCATGCTCCCAAATCTATTACCCTCATTATAATGAAGATCTTTAATAGATACAAAACCGAGCATATTATTTAAATTGTTACCATTAATATTTGCATTAATTTTGGCAGATATATTAGAAGTAATATCATTTCTGGCAGCATGCAGATTATTCATATTTACATTTTCTGCATTCATTTCTAATATTATAGAGCTTAATATTTTACCATATTGTGCATTAGCTATTAAATCTAATCTCATATTTGGATCCAACGAGTGAATTTCTGTATGATAATTAGAATCGATTTTGTCAATAGTACCTTTTATTTGTGATAATTCTATACCAGAGATTATAATTTTATTAATATCTATATTCGCTCGAGCAGATATAGTAGATAAATTAAAATTATTAACATTTAAAGAATTAATATCAAAATCTATATTACCATCTAAGTGTTGTAGAGGATTTCCAGGAATATTTAATTCAGCAAAATTAAAATTAGTAAAATTAGATTGTCCGGAATAAGAACCATTTTTACCATTAATCGTGACAAAAATATTCTCATCAGGATTGTCTAGAGCCATTTCAAAATTAATAACATCAGCCATACCTACACCACTTGCATTTACAGAGAGAGAGCTAATAAATGGTAGATGAATATTAGTAGGTAAAATACTTTCTCCTTTAATAGTAATCGCACTTATATCTTCATTGGTTATGTTTTTCCCTTGAATAGCTAAGTAGTATTGCATATTTGGGAAATCTACCACATTTTTCATCCAAAAATCTACATCCATTATTGAAGATTTACCTAAAATGAGTTTCAAATTATCTGAACGTAAATCATTAGCATATCCATTTAATGAGCCATATAATTTAACAGGTACATAAACACCACGAACCTCTGGAGCAAAAAAACTAATATCTACAAAAGATAAATCGGATGGTCTGAAATACATATTCATCTCTACAGAATCTACGAAAGATTTAAAAGAATTAAAAGAATTATACCTAAATATTAAATCTGCATTCAAACATGAATTAGGAGTAGCTAGATGAGCATTATTCATAGAGAAATAGTTATTAGTAATTGTAAAATCACAATCTAAATGTTTGAGCTGCATACCATATTTTTCATTAGTAGATAGCTCGTGTATTTTTACATTTATATTAATATTATCAGTCATTTTAAAATCAGTAATCCAAAGGTTTAAATCCTCGAAGTCCATAGTTTTATAATTAAAAGTACTATCATAAGCAGGGAAATTATCATCAATATATTTGATAGTTCCATCAATAATTTTTAAATTTCTAATAGTGATTTTAGGAGTAGATTTTTCTTTACTTTTATTTTTAGAAAAATATTGAGAAATATAATTAATATTCAAGAGACTATCCCCTTTATAAGTTCGCATATTCATATATGGTTGCTCGAGGAGAGCATCTTTGAAATCCATACTAAAAGGCTTACTAAAAGGATCTATATTTTTAATTTTTACTTTCACATAAGGGAATCCAAATAATATGCTGTCGTGCTGGTCATACATGTAAACATCTAATAGTTCTATATTAGTGAAAGTATTAAATTTAATTTGACCAATTTCAAACTTTGCATGTAAATTGTCTTGCCACCAATTTTCGAAAATGCTAATAAAATAATTTTGAGTAATGGGAGCTTTTATAGTTACCAAAAGTAAAGCAGGTACAGCAAATAACAACCATATTAAAATTAAAATTATAGTTCTAAAAAATTTTTTACCTTTGTGTAAAGACATAATTATGACTTTAATAGTAATGGGGATAGAGAGTAGCTGTGATGAGACATCTGTAGCTATTATGAGGGATGACATACTTATCAGTAATGTAACTGCTACCCAGGAAGTACATGCTTCCTATGGTGGAGTAGTGCCAGAGTTGGCATCCAGAGCTCATGCACAAAACATTATTCCAGTAATTCATACTTCTCTTAAATATGCAAATTTACAAAAAAAAGATGTAAATGTAGTAGCTTTTACACTTGGGCCAGGTCTAGTAGGCTCTTTAATGGTAGGAATAAGTTTTGCGAAATCTTTTGCACAAGCTCTCAATATACCTATAGTAGCTGTAGATCACTTATATGCACATATTTTTGCTTCTTTTATTCAATTCCCAGATGACAAACATCCAGTGCCAGAGTTTCCTTTTTTGTGTCTTACTGTTTCAGGAGGACATACACAACTATTAAAAGTAAGCGATTATGATGATATTGAAATCATTGGCGAGACAATAGATGATGCTGCAGGAGAGGCTTTTGATAAAGCAGCAAAAATATTAGGATTACCATATCCAGGTGGTCCGATGATAGATAAATTAGCCAAAAGTGGAGATCCTCATTATTTTCATTTTACTAAACCCAAGGTTCCAGATTTTCAATTTAGTTTCAGTGGTTTGAAAACTTCACTTTTATATCTAGTGAGAGATAATTTAAAAAAAGATCCTGATTTTATCGAAAAATACAAAGAACATCTAGCAGCTAGCTATCAGAGGACAATAGTAGAAATATTAGTAGAAAAAACTCTAAAAGCAGCTAAACAATATGGATTAAAAAATATAGTATTAGCTGGTGGTGTATCAGCTAATTCAGAATTAAGACAAACATTTATAAATAGTGGCAAACAATTAGGATACAAGACTTTTATTCCACCTATAAATTTGACAACAGATAATGGAGCTATGATAGCTTATCTTGGCAAAATTTTATACGAGCGAGGTATTACTAGCCCTTTAAACGTAAAACAATATGCTACTGGAGAAAGGAGATGAATAGAAGAAAATAAACGCTTTTTTAGAGATGTCAAATAAGTTTAAAACTGTCCACTTTGCAATAGCATTAATGTACAATATTCTACAACTTCTATCCCCAATTTACTTAATTTATTTTCGAATTCTGCATTTTCTGTTCCCGGATTGAAGATAATCCTTTTAGGATTTACAGAAATTATAAAATCTTCCCATTGCTCTTGATTTTGAGGACCAATGTAAAGACTAATAGTATCTATGGGTTTCAAACTATCAGCTGTAGGATTAACTATAATGGGAATATCTTCTATTTCTCCCGTTTTATTACCTACAGCTATTACCTCATGTCCATAATTTTTTAATCTTTTAACGGCTAGATTAGAGTATCTCTCTTCATTTGTGCTAGCTCCTAAAACTAAGACTCTCATTTTTTTTGCAAAGATATTATATATGGTGAGATGATGTAATAAAATTGATTAATATCAATCAAAAATGTTTGTATTAATATTGGATAATTTTTTTTTAGACTTATTTAATGCAAAATATGATTTTAAATGTCATTGATATTAAAGGTTTAAATAATAAGATTTTGTTACTTTTTGGATAGATTGTAATGAAGGGAAAAGAAATTTAAGAAATAAAATTTTATCCTATATTTTTTCGCTGGTATTTTTATCCTTTATCAAATTCATATCTTTAAATATATTTATGTTTTAGATAGCTGTAGTTAATATTCTTGTTATTTATAAAACATCAATAATTTTATATCAAATAAGTAGTCTTTAAATATCAATTCCAATGCTTATTTTTACAGAATTAATATTGTAAAATTACATCCAATATATTTACAAACATTACATAGATCTTTCACATTTGTTTTGAAACATGCTTCTTCTTTGTTTTATTTATTTTTAATATTTTTGTGTATAAAATAAATTTTTGTGCCTAATTTAAATCTTTTAATTAATAAAAAATTAAAAATCAGCTTATCAATTATTCTATTTTCTCTTCTTGTCTTTACTATTAATCATACTTTTTATCAAATTTATCAATTGATTTATCAAAATCAGTTAACTAATAGAGTAGAAAGAAATTGGGTAAAACTGAAATCTGCACTAACTGATAAAACTTTTTTGCAATTAGTGCAAAGTAGTGATTGGGATAGATTGCAAGAATTATATGAAAAAAATGATTATGAAAATACTGGCATTTTTATTTATAGTGGTGATAGTCTTGTTTACTGGTCTACAAATAATTTTTTAATTGATGATACTATTAATAATGAATACATTATTAAAAATGATAGAGGTATATTTTTATGCTTTTCTAAAGATACATTTAATTATCATATAGTTTTAGCTTGGCAACTACAGAATAATTATTTGATAAATAATGAATATCTTACTAATCGTATTGATAAACAAATAGATCCTTTAGGATGTTTTGCTATTAATATTAATAATGATAAAACATCTTTAGAGCAATTAGAATTTGTATCTATACCAGTTAAATATACTAAAACACAGAACTTTATTGCACTTTTTTGTTTTTTATTGCTTTTAGTTGGTTTATATTTTTTATTTACTTCACTTGCAGATAAATGGGAAGGTAGTAAAAAAGTTTACATCTTACTAATCACTATTATTATTGTAGCATATTTACTTTGGTTATTATTAGATGCGTTATCATCGAAATATTATATTTTCAATCCATCATTTTTTGCTTTATCATTGACTTTTAATAATATTGGCAAAATATTTTTGATTTTATGGTTGGGTATTTTAGCCATTAAGCTTAGCTACAAGTTATTACCCATAAGGTTTAGAGAATTATTTTATTTTGTTATTTCACTATTTTTATCAGGAAATATTTTTATCTGGTTATATAAAATATTTAATGCTACTGAGTTTCCTTATAGCTATTATGAATGGATAGTAACGAAGATAGATGTTTTCTTTGTAATACTTTTGGCTATTATTTTATTAGCAATATGGATCTGGGTAATGAGGTTAATGATAATACGTAAACCATCTAAAAAGATAGTTTATTCTGGATTTATTTTTTATGTTATTTTTTTGATATTGTTATTAAAAGATCAAAGTTTTTTTATATTATTATCAATGGGAGGGATGGCTATATGGTTAATAGTCTATTTATTTACATTTATTAAAAAAAGATGGTTCAAAAGATATTTTGTATATGTTTTTGGATTAATTATTATAGCCCTTACGAGTGGACTATTTATGTATGTTCATCACCAAAGTTTTTCTAATTATTTATTATTAAATGCTGTCAAAATTAGTTCAGAGAGAGATCTAATCTTAGAAAATCATTTACAAGATTTGAAAAATCAAATTGCTAATGATGAAATCATCCTAAAATACACAGAGCATTTAGATACTAATATGAATTGGCTCACTTATCTGAAAGATCATTATTTATCTTCATTTCAAGAGAAATACGATATTTTGGGGTTTATTTGTTGCAGTAATGATATTTTTTTAAATAATAATAATCAAATAAGTTGTTGGAATTATTATGATAGCATTATAGACAATTCACAGACGCAATATATTTCAGATGAGTTATATTACATTACTAATGCTGATGTTAATTATTATTTATTTAGTATAAAGTTGAATAGTGAGCTACCACATTATTTGTTTATAGAATTTTATAAAAAACAACCTTTCAGACCAGAGGGATATTTAGAATTACTGGTTAATGCTGATGAAGAGCAACTATTACCTGCACAAATAGATTATGCTACATATTTTAATGATAATTTATTACAAAGCTATGGTAATACTATTTTCCCTTTGCAAGCTGATATTATTTTACAGTACGCTCCTACAGGTAAATTATTTAAATATAATGGTAAATATTCCATAAAAAGTGAAATAGACAATGAAAAATATATTGTATTGGTATCTAATCATTCTCTACCAAGTTGGATTAGCATTTTTTGTTATTTTACAATAATAGTTTTATTGTTATATATTTTTTACTATTTATTTTTTAAAAGGTTTAATCTAAAAAAAATCTTACGAAGTTTTGCTAGCAGGCTGCAACTGACATTGATACTAATTATTACAATAGTGATTTTTGTATCCGGTAGTATTTCTGTTAAGTATTTACAAAATACCTATCTACATCAATTGCAAAAACGGTATTTTGAGCGTAATTATGGACTTTATTTGTCATTGCAAAATGAAATTATAAATAATGATATTAATGCAGATAATATTAATGCTTTATTATGGGAATATAAATATTCTTATTTTTCTGATCTTCATTATTACAATATAGATGGTAGATTACTATCATCTACACAATTTGCTCTTTTTCAGAATAAATTATTAACTGAGTTAATAAATCCTAAAGTTTATTGGTATAATTATTGGCAAAATTATTGGTATTATACTAATCAAGAGAATATTGGTGATTTCATATATTGGAATGCATATTTTCCGATTTTTATTGATAAAAAAGTTGTAGGAATATTATCTATACCGATGTTTAATCAAATTTCAGAATTAAGGAGTGATTTAAGTGAGCTTATAGGTACCTTCATAAACATTTATACAATATTATTACTTATTTCTCTCATTATCACTTTTATCATCACGCAGTACATCAATAGGCCATTAAAATTAATTAGCAAAAGATTAAAAACCTTGAGTTTATCTAGACAAAATGAAAAGATATCATATAGAAGTAATGATGAGATAGGTCAGCTGGTGCGGCAATATAATCAAATGGTTGATGAATTGGCAGAAAAAGCAGAAAAATTAGCTCAGAGTGAACGAGAGATGGCATGGAGAGAGATGGCAAAGCAGGTAGCTCATGAGATAAAAAATCCATTAACGCCAATGAAATTGAGTGTGCAATTTCTGCAAAAAACTTGGAAAAATGATAAACAAAGATTTGAAAAAGATATAGATAAATATTTAACTACTTTACTTGAGCAAATAGAGCACCTATCTGATATAGCGACTGCTTTTTCGCAATTTAATAAAATGCCAGAGCCTGTAGCTACTGATGTAGATTTAGTTAAACTATTACAAAATTTAGTGGCTTTATTCCAAAGTGAGGATTATGATATTATGTTTACATCTAATATAGATGAATTATTTATTCATGGTGATGAGAATAGATTAAATAGAGCTTTTACTAACATTATTAAAAATGCAGTGCAGTCTTTTGTAGATGATAGGCGTGGTCTAATAAAAATTTGTATTAGAGCAGAAAATGAGAAAGCTATAATTACAATTGAAGACAATGGTTCAGGTATACCTGAGACAGAATTAACAAAAATTTTTGAACCTAATTTCACAACTAAAACATCTGGTTCTGGTCTAGGTTTAGCAATAGTGAAAAATATAATTAATGATTTGAATGGTCAAATATATGTAGAGAGTAAATTAGGAGAGGGCTCGAAATTTATTATTTTTTTGAATAGATTAATTAAATAATTTTCTATAAATTTTATAAATAAATTCTAATTTTCTTTTTGAATTTTTGAAATCTTTATAAGTTTTTGGTTTAGCTTGCATAATGTCATTAAACTCATCAATACTTATCTCAAGTTTTTCACAAATTATGGGTTTTATTGTATCTACATATGTTTGATTATATGGTTTTTCTTTTAATATTTCTAATGCTTCATCTCTGGTAATAAGGCCAGAACAAATCATAGTACTCAAAGTAGTTTTACGATAATCTATATTAAACTTTGCAGGTAAAATATATTTTTGAACAAATTGCGTATATAACGATTCATAATGTTTCCAATTATAATATTGCCAATCAAATTCTTTTTGTAATGTTTCTAGTACCTCGTTAGGATTATATTTAATATAATTTAATATATAAATCATTCTTATACCTTTTACAAATTTATAATACATCTCCTTTTTATAATCAAATATTGGTAAATTATCTAAATCTTTGGTACCATATTGTTTATGAATAGATTTAATATATTTATAATCTTTAACATCATAATGCCAACTTTTGGGTAAAATACCTTCTGTTACATAATTACCTCCGCTGATAATATATTTAATGTTATTTTGACTTGCTATCACATGATTAACAGCTAAAATAGCTATATCTGTAGGAGTTTCTATTTCAGGTACAGATGCTTTTAAAAAAGATAATTGCAAATCTCTGAACTCTTCCCAGTCCAATTTATAATTTATATAATCGAATCCTAATTTTTTTACAATATTTTCAATATTTCTTTTGCCAATATCTGTATCCCAACCATTATCCATATGCACTAATAACGCTCTTAGATTATATTTTTTTGCTAAATATGCAGTATAGCAACTATCTAACCCACCACTAATACCTATTAAACAATCATATTTATTATTTTTCCCATTCTTTTTAATTTTATTTAAAATTTCTATTAATTTTTTGTCACTTTCCTTACCTTGATATGTTAATTTTGAAATTTTTTCTATATAATCATTACAAAAATTACAATAACCATTTTCATCAAAAGTAATTTCTGGAGTTGAAAAATTATCCATTACACATCTTTTGCACACCCTATACTCTATCTCTTTCATCTTACAATTATTTTCATCTTACGATAATTTTTTACAAAAATAAAAAAATAAATTATAATATTAGACTTTGATAAGTTCATATTGATTTATTTTTAACATATAGTAGTAATTAAATAGATAATAAACAGTTGTTTTTTAATAACTTATAGATAATTTTTATTTAAAATATTGCAAAAATTTATAACTTTGCACCATATAATTTGTACATATTTTACATTCTCATTAATAAATAAGTTATCAATGAAATTTATGATAGCAATAAAATCAATAAAAATACTTTAAAAGAAAAAGCAAAGTATAAATAAAAAAAGAGCCACTTATGTGGCTCTTTTTTTGTTAAGATATATTATAAAATTTTAGTAATCCATTGGAGGCATAGCAGGACCTGCTGGTTTCTCTTCTGGTATTTCTGCTATAGCAGCTTCTGTAATAAGAAGTGCACCAGCTATAGAAGCAGCTTTTTCGATAGCTATTCTAGCAACTTTAGTAGGATCTATTACACCAGCTTCGAGAAGATTTTCGAATTTTTCTGAATAAGCATTAAAGCCATAATCACCCTTACCTTCTTTAACTTTTTGTACTATCACGCTACCTTCTAAACCTGCGTTTTCTACTATTTGTCGTAGAGGTTCTTCTAGAGCTCTACGGATGATATCTACGCCGATTTTTTCGTCTTCATTAGCTACATCTACTTTATCTAGTACATCAATAGCTCTAATGTAGGAAACACCACCACCAGGGATGATACCTTCTTCTACAGCAGCACGTGTAGCATGTAGAGCGTCATCATATCTATCTTTTTTCTCTTTCATTTCTACTTCAGTAGCAGCACCTACTCTGATGACAGCCACACCACCAGCTAATTTAGCTAATCTTTCTTGTAGCTTTTCTTTATCATAGTCACTTTTAGCATCTTCTATTTGCACTTTTATCTGTTTGATGCGAGCTTCGATATTTTCTTTTTTGCCAGCACCTTCTACAATAGTAGTATTATCTTTGTCAATAGTAACTTTTTTAGCTTGACCTAGGAGATCTAAAGTTGCATCCTCTAGTTTAAATCCTTTTTCTTCGCTAATAACAGTACCACCAGTTAATATAGCTATATCTTCGAGCATTTCTTTTCTTCTATCACCAAAAGCAGGAGCTTTGACTGCAGCTACTTTCAGAGAACCTCTCAGTTTATTAACTACCAAAGTAGCTAGAGCTTCGCTCTCTACATCCTCAGCAATGATAATTAATGGTCTACTAGTTTGGAAAACTTTTTCTAGAACTGGCAGTAGTTCTTTCATGCCGCTTAATTTCTTGTCATAAAGTAGTATATAAGGATCATCATATTCTACAGTCATTTTTTCAGAGTTAGTGACGAAATATGGTGAAATGTAACCACGATCGAATTGCATACCTTCTACTACATCTACAGTAGTATCAGTACCTTTAGCTTCTTCTATAGTGATTACACCTTCTTTTTTTACTTTTTTCATTGCCTCAGCGATAGTTTTACCTATTTCTGGGTCATTATTAGCAGAAATGGTTCCTACTTGTTCTATTTTTTCATAGCTATCACCTACTTGCTGAGATTGTTGTTTTAGGTTTTCAATAACAGCTTTCACAGCTTTGTCTATACCACGTTTCAGATCCATAGGATTAGCTCCAGCGGTAACACTTTTTAGACCAGCATTGAAGATAATTTGAGTAAGAAGAGTAGCAGTTGTTGTGCCATCACCAGCTGCATCACTAGTTTCGCTAGCAGCTTTTTTTACCATTTGAGCACCCATATTTTCAAATTTATCTTCTAAGCTAATTTCTTTAGCTACTGATACACCATCTTTAGTGGTTACAGGTGCTCCATAGCTTCTTTCTATAACTACATTACGTCCTTTGGGACCTAGTGTTACTTTAACTGCATTGGCTAATTTATCTACACCTTTTTTTAATTGTTCGCGGGCATCAAAGCCTAATATAATTTCTTTTGCCATAGTTTTATTTATTTTAAAATGTTAATTAATGATTAAATAATTGCTAAAATGTCTGATTCTCTAACTATCAGATATTCTTTACCATCAATAGTAATTTCGGTGCCTGCATACTTGGAATATAATACTTGATCACCTACTTTTACTGTCATAGGTTCATCTTTTTTGCCACTACCTACAGCTACTACTGTACCTTTTAGAGGTTTTTCTTTTGCTGTGTCTGGGATAATGATACCACCTGCAGTTTTTTCCTCAGCAGGTGCTGGTTCGATAACTACTCGATCTGCTAAAGGTTTAATTTTAATTTCACTCATATCTTTTGTTTTTTTTGAAGTTTTGCTTTTGCATAATCATTAAGTATGCCATATAAAAATAGTGTCAATTTGACATTATTTTTGATAATTTTTTAAAAAGTATTTTAAAGCATCTAAAAAATCTCTAAAATTTAAAATATAGATGCTATACCAGAATGAAGGTAATGATGTAATTTTATTTTTTTGAATTGCAATTCTTGTGGATTTAATTGTGAGATTATATGCTCTGTTAGCTTAATAGTAAAAAGAATCCCATTAAAATTTATTAAATTTATTTCATCTTTTATAGTATGGTAAGTTTTAGGTAACCCAGTAGTGAAATATAAATATGGGATTTTATTAGCATAGAAATATGTATGATCGCTGAATGGGAAAGCCATAGGTATTTTTTTGATTTTAACAGAATCATAATAATCTGGTACCATATCCTTTAAATCATTTGCAGTAGCTGTACCATAAATAGTAAGAATATTTTTTTTATATCCTAAACTACCAATCATATCATAATTTACATATAAAATTATAGGAGCTACATTGATATGAGGTAAAATCTTTTGACAAAAATAAGCAGAACCATATAATCCTATCTCTTCACTGCCCCAGAAACCTATGATATAGTTATAATTTGTTAAAAATTTATTAGAAAGATGTCTTGTTAGTTCTAATAATCCCACAGTGCCACTAGCATTATCATCTGCACCATTATAAATCAAATACTGACCTTTAGTGCTATCATAAATTTCATAACCAACATGATCATAGTGTGCCCCAATTATTATAGTATATGGAGCTTTATTGTCAATATATGCAATTATGTCAGCTGTGGTGTCTCTTTTATTATTTTCATAATTTTTAATAGTAAATGCAAATCTAAACCTATCATAATTTGGCAAAAAATTGATATTATTTTGAAATGATTGTAGTTTTTTTAATTCATTAATTATATAGTTGCCTGCTTTCCATTCATATTTGCTAGCAGATTGCCTCCCCATTAGAGTATCATGCGATAATACTTTCATATCCTTGGTGATCCTTTCCAATCTATCTAGATCTGAAAAATTGATTTGAGAGTTTATGTCGAAATAGACAAAAAACACCAAAACAAAGCCAATATAATGTTTCATAAGATGAAAATTTTACGAAATTAAAAAATTTATAGTACAATAATAGAAGAGTTTTTAAAATATATAATTAAAAATATTGTAAATTTGTCAAAAAAAAATTATGGGAGCTTTTCATGCTTATGATATCAGAGGCATCTACGGTGTAGATTTTAATAAAGATGATGTAGTTAAAATCGGATATTTTTTCCCAAAAATTTTTAAAATTAAAAAGATTTTAGTTGGTAGAGATACGAGAACATCATCAGATGAGATACACGACGCACTAATACAAGGCTTATTATCATCAGGTTGCGATGTTTATGATACAGGTTTAGCTACTACACCTTCTATATACTGGGGGACAGCAAAATACGATTTTGATGCTTCTATAATGATAACAGCTAGTCATAATCCCAAAGAATATAACGGTTTAAAATTTTCTGGTAAAAATGCTACTCCCATTGGCTATGATGACGGATTAAATAAAATTGAAAAATTAATTCAAGAAAATGAAAAAATCGAAATTGTACCTAAAGGGACATATCAAGAATTCAATTTTAGTAATGAATATGTGGATTTTTTAAAAAAATATTTAAAACAAAATTTACAATTAAATTTTACAATAGATTGTAGCAATGGAATGGCTGGATTGTATGTACATGAAATATTCACCAATCAAGCCAAATATATGTTTGATGATTTAGATGGTACTTTCCCAAATCATGAAGCCAATCCTTTAGAAGAAAAGAACTTAAAAGACCTAAAAAAAATTGTTTTAGAACAAAAAAATGATTTCGGGATGATCTTTGATGGAGATGCTGATAGAGTAATGTTTGTAGATGAAAAAGGTAAATTCATTTCACCAGATTTGATGATTGGTCTTTTAGGACATTATTTTTTAGAAGAAAGAAATCAAAAAGGTAAAGTACTACAAGATATACGTACATCTAAATCTGTAGCAGAATATTTAGAACCAATGGGTGGTGAAATAGTAATGTGGAGAGTAGGTAGAGCATATGCGGCGACTAAGTTGAGAGAAATAGATGGCATCTATGGTGGCGAGCTTGCAGGACATTACTATTTTAGAGATTTTTATTATAGTGACTCTGGACTATTGGCTAGCATTTTAATAACAAATATTATTTCTGACTTTATAAAAAAGGGTTACAAAGTATCTGAAATAATTGCTAAAATAAAAAAATACGAAAATTCTGGAGAGATCAATTTTAAGATTAATCATAAACTCGAAGCTATGAATGCAGTAAAAGATTATTTTATAAATGAACAACAACCAATAGCTTTTTATGATTTTGATGGCTACAGATTAGATTATAATGATTGGTGGTTTAATATTAGACCTTCTAATACTGAGCCATATTTGAGATTGATAGTAGAAGCTAAAAATAATGAGCTTTTAGAAGAAAAATTGAAAATAATAAATAATATTATATCCAATTATGAATAAAATAATAGATAGAATTGTAAACTATAGATCTTGCATATTTATAATATTTACTTTGATAATAATAGGTTGTACAAATAAAATGGATAAAGTAAAAGAGCTAAAAATAGAAGCTAATAATAACATTTATAATAAACAGAATGATGTCGCTAAAAAAAATTTAGAAAAAGCAATTAAAATAAATACTAAAGATCCCGAAATCTATTATTTACTAGGCAATGTGTACTTTAATGAGAAAAATTATGACGAAGCTATAAAATATTATACTAAGGCGATAGAGTTAGATAGTACTTATGCACAAGCATATACATCGAGAGGAAAAATATATAGGATGTATAATAAAAGAGATGAATGGTGTGCAGATTTTACCAAAGCATATCAGTTAGGAGATAAAACAGTATATAATGATGTTAGGCATTGTTTACCAGCAATAAATAATTGAAAAAATTTAATAGAGTTAAAAAACTTACAACATCATATGATTTTTAAATATTAAAATTTTAATTATAATTAAGTAATTTTTTCAACAACATTATACATTTACAATTAAAATTCTTAAATACTTTATAACAATTTAAATGCAATGTGATTTTGAAATAGAGTGATATGTAGTTGAGAAGTTCAATTTTTAGGATTATTAGAAGAGTTATTAATAAAGTGATAGTATAAAAATTTATTTTTATACTATGGGAAATAAAAGATAATATTTTTGTTAAACTTTATATGATATATTAATATTTCAATTTTATTAATTTAAAATACCGATCCCACGCCCATCTATCGTGGGATGATAAGTTTAATAGCCTCCCAATGTCTGATTCTACCTTATCTTTTAAATACTCATTCATTACTACAAACCACATTAGATAGTTCTGTAGATACTTTGTAGCTACTCCTCTAAATCTCATCATCCAAACTAAAAAATTAGTAATCTTTTTCTCTGCTACATTAACACTATAAATAGATAATCCTTTTGTTTTATGCATCACTAATACTTTTTTACTAGATGATTCTTTAACTGCTTGCTGAAACTCTTCGTTTGGTTTAAAACATATTAAATTGTTCTCAGATACTCTACGCTTTAACTCTTCCTTTAACTGACTATTCTGAACTCTATGTTCCCCAGTATGTTTGAAAAGCAAATTACCTTCTCTATCTGTCATCACTAATACAGCTACATTAGGGTGAACAGTTTTCATAGCTTGTTCTTTTTCTTCTAAAGTTTTAAATTTACGACCTTTCTCAGAATATTGCATCAATAATTCATCAGTTTCAGTTATTCCAGAGAAGTTAATTCCTCCTTCTAATCCTTGGATAGCTGCCAAAATTTTATGCCTCCATTTGAAACTTGTTGGTAAACTAATGCCAACCTCTTTAGCACATGCTCTGAGGCTTTTACCTTCAAGCATGCATTTTATGTAATCCATTAAAAGATAATATTTATGAGAATAATAGACAAGTGATTTGGCAGTTTCTCTAAATCTATAACCACATTTTTTACACTTATATACTTGTCTGCCATCACTCTTACCAGCTTTAGTTACATATTCGCAATGACATCTGGGACAAATGGGTGCGGTTGATAATATTTTGATTTTTTGATAGTCTAATGCTGTCAATCTATTCTTATTGAGAAATTCATATAGATTATCTAAAAATTCACGCTTACCTTCTTTAGTAAGAGCAAGAATCATTTGAATGTTTTCAACTGTATATTCCATAATTTTATTTTTTACAAAATTAGTAAAATATTTAACATGAAAAGTGAAACATAAATGTAATTACAAATAAAAGAGAACACAAAGTGTTCTCTTTTATACCTTTTACTTTCTTAGTTCTCGCTTTCCTTTGCCACTAAATCATTTGCATTATGTTCTATCTTCAATTCTAACTGGCTGGCACCATCTTTATAGTCAAATATTACTTTATCATTTTCAGCAAGTGTTCTTTTTATTATTTCCTCTGCTAATGGATCTTCTATATATTTCTGTATTGCTCTATTTAATGGTCTAGCTCCAAATGCAGGATCCCATCCTCTTTCAATAATAAAATCTTTAGCAGCATTTGTTATTTCAAATCCAATTTTCATATTTTGTAATCTCACTACCAAACCTTTTAGTTCTATATCTATAATTTTGTAGATATCTACTTTTTGCAAATTTTTAAATATTACTACCTCATCTATTCTATTTAGAAATTCTGGTGAAAAAGCTTTTTTTAGTGCATTTTCTAATACACTTTTTGAGTAATCATCATCAATAGTTTTATTTGTTGGGTTAAAGCCTATACCTTTACCAAAATCTCTTAATTGGCGAGTGCCAATATTTGAAGTCATTATTATTAATGTATTTTTAAAGTCTACTCTTCTGCCCATGCTATCTGTTAGATGTCCTTCATCAAAAACCTGTAATAAAAGGTTAAAAACATCAGGATGAGCTTTTTCTATTTCATCGAGTAGTACTACGCTATATGGTTTTCTTCTTATTTTTTCTGTTAATTGTCCACCTTCTTCGTAGCCTACGTATCCTGGAGGTGCTCCTATCAATCTAGAGACGCTAAATTTCTCCATATATTCACTCATGTCTATTCTTACTAATGCATCTTCTGAATCGAATAAATATTTAGATAACATTTTTGCAGTATAAGTTTTACCAACTCCAGTAGGGCCTAAGAAAAAGAATGAACCTATTGGTTTATTCGGATCTTTAAGTCCAGCTCTATTACGTCTAATTGCTTTGACAATGGTATCTATAGCTTCATCTTGTCCAATGACAACTTTTTTGAGTTCATCTGCCATAGATATCAATCGTTCGCTTTCACTTTGAGCTATTCTAGCTACTGGTATTCCTGTCATCATAGCTACCACTTCTGCTATATGATCTTCAGTAACTATCTCTCTATGTTGAGCAGCTTCTTGCTCCCATTTCAGTCTCTCTTCTTCTAAAATTTTTTGTAATTCTTTTTCTTGATCTCTAAATTTAGCTGCTATCTCATATTTTTGTTGAGATATTGCTTTTAGTTTATTTTGTTGAGCTTCTTCTATACTTTTTTCAATTTTTAAAATACTATCAGGGACTTTAATATTTTTAATATGTACTCTAGCACCAGCCTCATCCATGACGTCAATAGCTTTATCTGGTAAAGCTCTATCTGTCATATATCTATCAGTCAAGTACACACATGCTTCTATAGCTTTATCATCATATTTTACTAAATGATGATCTTCATATCTTTCTTTGATTTTATGTAATATCTCTACTGTTTCTTCTGGGTTAGTAGGATCTACTAATATTTTTTGAAATCTACGTTCTAGAGCACCATCTTTTTCTATATATTGTCTATATTCATCTAAAGTTGTAGCTCCGATACATTGTATATCTCCTCTAGCTAAAGCTGGTTTAAACATATTTGATGCGTCCATTGATCCTGATGCACTACCAGCACCTACGATAGTATGCAATTCATCTATAAATAATATTACATCTGGATTTTTTTCTAATTCATTAAGTAGCGCTTTTACTCTTTCTTCAAATTGTCCTCTATATTTAGTACCAGCTACTAAAGCAGCTAAATCCAGGGCTACTACACGTTTATTATACAGAGTACGTGGAATTTTTTTCTGAGCTATGCGAATAGCTAATCCTTCTACGATAGCACTTTTACCTACACCAGGTTCACCTATTAATACAGGATTGTTCTTTTTTCTACGGCTAAGGATTTGTACTACTCTTTCCATTTCTTTTTCTCTACCAATGATAGGATCTAGTTTATTATCTATAGCCATTTGTGTGAGATCTCTACCAAAGCTATCTAATACAGGTGTTTTAGATCTTTGTTCTTTTCCTGTTTGAGCGAAACGTCTCGAGGTACCACCATATAATTCGTCTTCGTTATCTTCATCTTCATCATCATCTTCTAACCTAAATGAAAAATTACTACTCTCATCACTTTTATTTTTTAAATTTGTAGTAATGTATTGTTTTACATCTGTATAGTTCATACCTTGTTGTTTCAAGTAATCTCCTACAATGTTGTCTTTATATTTTAGAAATGATAATAATAGATGCTCTGTGTCTGCTCTTTCAGCACCAAGTGCTCTTGCCTCTAGATATGAAATTTTTAAAATTTGCTCAGCTTTAGATTCGAATGGTATTTCATTTAGGTAATTAACATCACCTACAATGCCGTCAAAATTAAATAATTGACCTTCACTTTTTTGTGATTGTATTATATCGTAGAAATGAAGTCTGGCATCTGTGGGGTCGACGTTAAATTTTCTCATTATCTCAGTAGCATCATTTTTGGGCTCCATCATCAATCCTAAAAATAAATGTACATCATCTATAAATGGGAATCCTGATTTTATAGCTTCTTCAGTAGCTTTTTTTAACACATTCTTTATTTGAATAGTGTAATTTGCTTCCATTTTTATTTTTCTCCTTTTTTTATTTTATACAAAAATAACATTTTTTTTAATATTTATCTTTTTCTCAAAAAAAATACCATTATAATTATTAGATTTTTTCTGTAATTTATATGTTATTTTGTCAGTTTTATTTTTATAAAGCAAATCAAATAGTTGTAACTGATTATTCAATATTTATGTATTACTTATTCATTTTTTTATCTAAAATTTATATGTATTATTTTATCAAATTAGTCTAAAAATTTTATTTTATGTATTTTAATTTATTTAGATAATAATTAAAAAATTTATTATTTTTGCAAATCTTTTTAAAATAAAAACTATGAAAGAGAGTAATTTACAAAATTTTGTTAGTCAATATACTGAACCACAAAAGGTGCAAGCAGAGGGTTTATATCCTTATTTTAGAGTATTAAAAAGTGGACAATATCCTGTTGTAAATTATGATGGCAAACAAGTATTAATGTTCGGATCTAATAGCTATTTAGGATTAACAAATCATCCACAGATAAAAGAAGCTGCTAAAAAGGCTATCGATAAATATGGTACTGGCACAGCTGGCTCTAGATTTTTAAATGGTACAATAGATTTACACATAGAATTAGAAGAAAAATTAGCAAATTTTGTTAATAAAGAGGCCGCATTAGTTTTTAGTACAGGATTTCAAACTAATCTAGGCGTAATATCCTCTATTACTCGTAGGAATGATTTTTTGATAATAGATGAATCATCTCATGCTTCTATTTATGAGGGTTCTCGACTTAGTTTTTCTAAAGTATTGAAATTTAAGCATAATAATATTCAATCTCTAGAAGAAACCCTTAGCAAGATAGAAAATGACAATCAAAATTCAATAAAATTGATAATCGTAGATGGCGTGTTTAGTATGGAAGGCGATATAGCTGATTTACCTCATATTAATGAATTAGCTAAAAAATATAATGCAAGCATAATGGTAGATGATGCTCATGGACTTGGTGTAATGGGAAATAAAGGTAAAGGAACGGTACATCATTTTGGTTTGGATGATGATGTAGAACTTATTATGGGTACTTTTAGCAAAGCACTTTCTACAGTAGGTGGATTTATCGCTGGTAGTAAAGAAGTTATTAATTATTTAAAACATAATGCTAGAACTATAATTTTTAGTGCAAGCCTTCCTCCATCTTCTGCTGCTGCTGTGATAGAAACTCTAAATGTCATTGATGAAAACCCAAAAATAATCGATAGATTATGGAAAAATACTCATTATGCTCAAAAATTACTCAAAGAGGCTGGCTTTGATATTGGTAATAGTCAAACTCCTATAATACCTATTTATATTAAAGATGACAAATTGACATTCAAATATACAATGGAATTATTCAGCGCAGGAGTATTCGTAAATCCCGTAATTCCTCCGGCAGTTAAAGAAGGTCATAGTTTAATAAGATTTTCTATGATGGCTACTCATGAAAAAGAACACATAGAAAAAGGAATTGAAATATGTGCTAAAGTAGCAAAAAACTTAGGAATAATTTAATACTAAGTCAATTAATTTCTAAAAAAATACAAAAAAATGATTGAGATTTTACAAGTAAACAATAAAAAACTTCTTAAGTCATTTATAGATTTTCAATATGATCTATATGCTAAAGACCCTAATTTTGTTCCAGAATTATATATTTCACAGAGAGACCTTTTAAATCCTAAAAAACATCCTTTTCATAAACATGCTAAAGTCCAATATTTCTTAGCTAAAAAAGATGATAAAATAGTAGGTAGGTTGTCTGCTCATATTAATTATTCTCATAATGAATTCTATGGAAATAAAGAAGGTTTTTTTGGTTTTTTTGATTGCATAAATGATCAAGAAGTAGCAAATGCATTATTTAAAACTGCTGAAGATTGGTTAAAAAAAGAAGGTCTGGATACTATAGTAGGTCCTGCAAATTTCAGCACTAATGAAACTGTAGCTCTTTTAATAGATGGATATGATAGGTCTCCTGTAGTTATGATGCCATATAATTATCCTTATTATCGTGATTTAATAGAAAATTATAGCTTTCATAAAAAAATTGATTTGTTTGCTTACTGGATAGATGCTAATGTGATTTCAGATAGATTACGAGATTTAGGTCAATTGACAGAGGAAAGATTAAACAAAAAAGGTATAACTATTAGACAGATAAATTTCAGATCACATTTCAAATCTGAAGTAGATAAGGTTTATGAGATTTATAATAAAGCATGGAGTAGGAATGACGGTTTCGTGCCTATGACTAAAGAAGAATTTTATTATTCAGCTAAAGATTTAGCAATGATTGCTAAAAAAGATTTTTCTTATATCGCTCTAGATGGTGAAAAACCTGTAGGTTTTGTAGTAACTATTCCTGATATAAATCAAGCTTTTAAGCATGTGAAAAGAGGTAGACTATTACCTTTCGGATTTATTAAACTATTGAGCCATTTTAGGAAAATAAATTCTTGTAGAGTTATTCTATTTGGTATTATAGATGAATATAGGAAAAAAGGCATTGATATTGTTTTTTACACTAAATCATTACAAACTGCGCAGAAAAGAAAAATGTTTCAAGGAGAGGCCTCGTGGATATTAGAAAATAACATTCAGATGAATAGCATTTTAGAAAGTATTGGTGGTAAAAGATATAAAACATATAGAATTTTTGAAAAATCTATATTATGAGCAAAAGTGTTTTAGTAACTGGTGGTAGCGGTTTCATAGGAAGTAGATTAATTGAGAAATTAATAAAACAAGATTATGAAGTTACTGCTGTACTAAGAAAAACTAGTAAAAGAGACCATTTACCTCTTGATAAAATTAAAATTGTAGAAATTGACCTTACTAATTATCAGGATATTTTAGATTTTTTTACTTTAAATAGTTTCGATTATGTCATTCATGCAGCTGGTATTACTAAAGCATTAAAAAAAGAAGATTATTTTAAATATAATACTCAAACCACAATAAATCTGATAAATGCAATTCAAAAAGTAAGTTGGAAGCCACAAAAATTTGTTTTCATTAGTAGTCAGGCTGCTCATGGCACATACAAAAAGCTACAAAGACCCATTAGAATTACTGATATACATAATCCGATTACTACTTATGGAAAGTCAAAATTGTTAGCAGAAAGATATATAGATGAGCATTATAGACACCCTTATATCATATTGGAACCTACAAGTGTTTATGGTCCTAGAGATAGAGATTTTTTGATTGTAATGAAATTGATAAAAAAAGGTTTGGAAGGGTATATTGGTAAAAAACCACAACGTCTGTCATTTATTTATGTTGAAGATTTGGTAGATGCTATCATCGCATGTATTTCTCAACCTCACACGGGAGAATATTTGATTTCTGATGGCAACGAATATATCGATGAGGATTTAGGCAAAGCTGTGAAAAGTGCATTAGGTAAAAAAACAATTAAAATCAGAATCCCAATAGTGATAGCATATATTGCTGCTTTTTTTTCTGATTTGATAGCTCATATTAATGGCAAACCAACTGCATTTAATTTAGAAAAAATGAAAGAACTAAAAGCCAAAAACTGGTTATGTGATCCAACTCCTTTTTTTACAAATTTTAATTTTAAACCAAAATATAACTTAGAAAAAGGTATCATAGAGACAATAAAATGGTATAAAGAACATCATTGGTTATAAATTATTTTAAACAAAATGAAAAGAAGGAAATAGTTTTGTTTAACTTTTAGTGATATTTTATTTTGTAATTTTAAAACCTCAAATCTCCATATAAATATAATTTTTTAATACATTTATAAGTTTTATAATTATTTTCTCTATTTCTAAAATATTTCTAAAAACTATTAGATAAAAAGATAAATTAAATTAAAAATAATTAACACATTAAAAGTTAAACATTAAATAATATTTTGTCATATCTTTAATTTTTTGTGTTTTAGACTATTATTTGCTATTATTAAGCTGAACTCAAAAAGTAAATACAAAGGAGCTGTCATTATCGTTAAGGATATAGGATCACCGCCAGGTGTTATGTATGCTGCTATAATTAATATAATTAAAAAAATAATTTTCCTTTGTTTTTTTAATGTATTAATAGAGACTATATTGAATTTTATTAGAAAATATATAATTATAGGCAATTCGAAAACTAATCCTAATAAAACTAATAAAGTCGTAAAAGTAGTAAAGTACGAATCTAAAGTAAATTGATTTATTACTCTGGCACTCACTTGATAATTATAGAAAAAATTGATAGTTAATGGGATGATTATAAAATAGCTAAAAAGTGTTCCAATTATAAAAAGTAAAATAGAATTGATAAGTATTTTTATAGCACTTTTTTTTTCATAATCATATAATCCTGGTTTAACAAATAGCCACAACTCCCAAATAATATAAGGGAATGCAAGGAATAAACTTATTAAAAACGATATTGAGATATGTTTAATAAATTGACCACTTATAGTGAGGTTTTGTAAGTCTATATAATAATTGTAATTACAAATATTAGATTTTGGGAAAAAATGACAGATAAATTGATAAGTAATAAAGTCTTTATTTAATGGACCAAATAGTATAGTATCAAATAAAAAAGATTTAAAGCTAAAAACGATTATCATCAGACTGATGACAACAATAATGATTCTAAAGAATCTTTTTCGAAGTTCCTCAAGATGATCCCAGAATTGCATAAAAGCAGTTAACCAGCTGGCTGATTATCTTTATGATCATTGTTATCTTTATTATCGGTGTTTAGATCATTTTCTATGCCATCTTTACCTTTTTTAAATTCACTCACACCTTTACCTAAAGATCGCATTAGTTCAGGAATTTTTTTGCCACCAAATAATATTATAACTATCACCAAGATGATTATCCATTCAGTAGATGTAATTAATCCAATAAAAACCATGAATATAAATTTATAGCTAAATTAAATAAAATTTTTAACATAAAAAAAGGCTAATAATTTATTAGCCTTTTTTATTTTTTTTAATGTAAATCACTTAGCTTCTACTATTTTGAATTCCACACGTCTATTAAGTTGACGACCTTCTTCAGTATCATTAGGAGCTATTGGCTTATCAAATCCGTAACCCATGTATGATAGTCTAGATTTATCTATTCCGTGTTCTATTAAATAATCAACTACAGCTTTTGCTCTTGATTCTGATAATTTTTGATTGTAAGCTGCTGAACCAATATTATCAGTATGTCCAGATATTTCTATCTTTATATTTGGATTATCATTCATTAATTTTATTAAGTTTTCTAGTTCTGTTTTAGATTCTGGCCTTAGTGTCGCTTTATCAAAATCAAAGAAGATATTCCTCAATACTATTGATTGACCAACTTTTATTGGTTTTAGATAAATATCTTTTTGTATTTCTTGATATTGAGCATTTTCAGGAATAACAAAGTTTTCTGAATGAAAAAGATAACCATCTTTTTTAACAGCTATACCGTAATTTTTTCCACTAGGTAAAGATACTAAATATCTACCAGTTTGTGCATTAGAGGTGAAAACTGCTAACTCTTCATTTTTTTCATTATCTGTTAAGACTATTTGTGCTTCGAGAGGTTTTTTAGTATCTTCGTCATAGATAAATCCTTTTAATAAGGTTAAAGAAGGAGTTTCTATTGCTATAGCAGATTCTATCTTGATTTCTTGTACTGGTTTTGTTTTATATGCTATTAAATTATCTTCAGTAGAGGGATTCATTGGTTTATCAATAATAAAAGTAATCATAAAAATATCTTGATCACCTATGGTTCCTTTTCGTGAGGAGCTAAAATATGCTCTTTGTCCTGATGATGCTAAAACGAAATAAAGATCATCATCAGCAGTATTTATAGGAACACCTAAATTTTCTGGTTTACTCCAATAGCCATCTTTGTAAGTAGATTTGAAAATATCATATCCTCCCATACTATTATGTCCTTGAGAACTAAAATATAAAGTACGTCCGTCTGGGTGAATAAAAACAGCTTCCTCATCATAAGGTGTATTTAGCTCACGAATGTTTTTAACCTCAGACCATTTACCTTTACTGTTTTTATAAGCTACCCAAATGTCTCTACCACCTACACCATCAGTTCTATCTGAAATAAAATATAAAGTTCGCCCATCAGGTCCTAATGAAGCACTCGACTCGTGATATCTAGTATTTATTTCTTTTGGCAATGGGGTAGGTTTTACCCATTTATCTCCTTTTAGGACACATTCATATATATCGCCACCATTATCGCCTTTATAAATATATAATGTTTGGCCATCAGGACTAAGGCCTATAGATGCATCATGAAATTTACTATTTAATGGTTTTTCAGGTTGTGATAATTTCCAATCACTACCAGATTTAGTAGCCATGAAAATATCTTCATAATATTTATTGTCTATCGGATCACGTTTACCACCAGTGGTGCTTGGTCTACGACTGGTAAAAAATAATATCTCTTCATCAGCACTAATGACAGGAGTATAATCTGGATAAATAGTATTTATACTAGAGCCCAAATTATCTATGAAAACTTTAGTCTTTTTGGTTAATAATTCTTTACCATTCTCACACTCTTCTATATATTTATCTAATTCTTTTCCTCTCACAGCAAATTCTTTAGGTGACAATCTACGTTTAAATTCATTGTAATATTCAATAGCCTTATCAAATTGATGATTTAGATGATAAGCTCTACCTAAGTAATAGGAAAGTTCATAATTAACTTGAGGATTTAGTTGTTTAGCTTTTTCTAAATGTTCTAATCCTAGTTGTTTATCTGTAGTAAATAAATAACATATACCGATTTTATAATTTAAATCAGCATTATTAGGATTTATTTTATTTGCTTCTAAGTAGAATGTTAAAGCGTCTATATATCGCCCCTTGCCCATAGCAAATAATTTGTCACCTGCTTTTATATTTTTATTAGCTTCACTTAATTGTTTTTTGTCTGTAATGTGATTTTTATCAAAAGGAGTATCTACTTGGCTATATACCATCGTAGTGACTAATAATATTATTATAAGAAATATTGTCTTTTTCATAACTCTAAATATTTATTTATTACACAATTGTTTATAATACATTTCTGCAGAACTGATGCCTAGGTCAGCAGCTTTTTTCCAATCCTCACAGGCACCACTCATGTCTCTAAGCATTTCTTTTGTATTAGCTCTATTCATATATGCTATTGCATAATTATTATCTAGCTCAATAGCTTTATTAAAATCTTCTAATGCACTCTGATAATCTTCTAGTCTATATTTTGCTATTCCTCTATTATTGTAAGAATATTGATAATTAGCGTCTTTTCTAATAGCTTCTGAAAAATCTTTAACAGCACCATCTAGATCTCCTTTTTCTAATTTAGCTACTCCTCTATTATTTATTGCGATTACATAATTAGGATCAAAATCAATTGCTTTTGAATATTCTATAATTGCTTCATCATATTTTTTCATTCTTCTATAAGTAGTCCCCAAATTATTATAAGCTAAAGTTAATTTAGGGTCAGCACTAATAGCTTGTTTGTAATAGTAAATGGCGTTATCATAATCTTCTAACATCAAATAGCAACTACCAAGATCATTATATGCATAAGCATAATTACTTTTTTTAGAAATAGCTTGTTTTAGGTCGTCAATAGCATTAGTATATTCTCCTTTATCAAAGTATAATGAGGCTCTATAATAATATGCTTCGGGCAATTCCTTATTCATATTTATAGCAACATTGTAATCTTGAAGGGCACCATCTAAATCGCCTTTTTCATGTTTTATCTTACCTCTTGTGTAATAGTATAAAGCATTTAATTCTATTTTAAGAGCTTGGTCTAGATCGGCAATTGCTTCATCATAAAGGCCTAATTGAGATTTAGCGACACCTCTATTATAATATGCTTTAGCCAGGTCTGGTTTTAGCTGAATAGCATCAGTAAATTTAGAGATAGCATTTTGTACATCACCGCCTTGCAAAAGTTTCACACCTTCATTATAACGTTGCTCTGCGATTTGCGAGTCGCCTGTTCTGATTTTAATAGTATCTTGGGCATTTAGTGCGCCCATCATTAATGCAAGAATTAAGCTTAATACAAATATTCGTTTCATATATTTTTATTTAAAATACATTTATAATTTTAAATTCTGCTCTACGATTTAATTGACGCCCTTCTTTAGTATTATTATCACCCAAAGAATTCTCATAGCCGTAACCCATATAATAAAATCTAGACCTATCGATACCTCGTTTTATTAAATAATTAATAATAGATTGAGCTCTTTTTTCAGATAATAATTTATTATATTCATCAGATCCAATATTATCAGTATGAGTAGAAATTAATGTAATTGCATTAGAATTTTTATTTAAAAAATTATATAGTGAATCCAGCTTGCCTATGTCAATAGGATCCAAATTAAAATCATCAAAATCAAAAAATATAGTGTCTGACCAATTAATAGGTTGACAAGGATTAATATCATTATTGTTCTTTTTTTGTGCTATTTCATTTTTTAAGTTTTCACTTTTTTTAATAAAGGACTGTTTAGTAGTATCTAAAGATTTAATGGGTTGATATTGCTTAGCAACATATTCATTTTCATCACTAATTAATAATGGTTTTCCTTTAAGAAGATTAATTATAAAAATGTCTTGATCACCATATGTACCTTGACGAGAAGAGCTGAAATATGCTCTTTGCTTAGAGTAAGATATAACTAAATTGAGCTCATCATCAGCAGTATTTATAGGATATCCCAAGTTTTCTGGTTTGCTCCAATGCCCATCTTTGAAAGTAGATTTGAAAATATCAAAGCCTCCAATAGTATTATGTCCTTGAGAGCTGAAATATAGGGTATTTGTATCTGAAGGAGACATGAAGACACCTTCTTCATCATAAGGAGTATTTATATCTGAAAGATTTATAGGAATGGACCATGAGTCATTAAATTCTCTTTGAGACATCCAAATATCATTACCACCCATACCCCCTGGTCTATTTGATATAAAATATAAATGATTTCCATTTGGACTTAATGAAGCACTTGATTCATGAAATCTTGTATTTATAGGATATGGTAATTGTTCAGGAATAGTTATTTTATTGTTGTTTAGTATAGATTCATAAATGTCTCCATCATGCTTACTTTTATATGTATATAGATAAGTCTTGTCTCCCCAATCATACATACCTATAGTACCATCATGCTTTTTGTCATTAAGCTCTGATATTATTGATAATTGCCAGGTGGTATCTTTTCTAGTAACCATGAAAATATCTTCATAATATTTATTATCTATTGGATCACGTTTGCCACCAGTAGTACTTGCTCTACGACTAGTGAAAAATAATATTTTCTCATCATTACTAATTACAGGAGCATAGTCTGGATATATAGAATTTATGGTTGAACCTATATTAGAAATTTTTAGGTATAAGGGATTTTTTATTAATTCTTTACCATTCTCACATTCTTTTACCAATTTATCAACTTCTTTACCTCTAACTGCAAATTCTTGTGGATTTAATATATTTTTGAATTCATTGTAATATTCAATAGCCTTATCAAATTGATGATTTAGATGATAAGCTCTACCTAAGTAATAGGAAAGTTCATAATTAACTTGAGGATTTAGTTGTTTAGCTTTTTCTAAATGTTCTAATCCTAGTTGTTTATCTGTAGTAAATAAATAACATATACCGATTTTATAATTTAAATCAGCATTATTAGGATTTATTTTATTTGCTTCTAAGTAGAATGTTAAAGCGTCTATATATCGCCCCTTGCCCATAGCAAATAATTTGTCACCTGCTTTTATATTTTTATTAGCTTCACTTAATTGTTTTTTGTCTGTAATGTGATTTTTATCAAAAGGAGTATCTACTTGGCTATATACCATCGTAGTGACTAATAATATTATTATAAGAAATATTGTCTTTTTCATAACTCTAAATATTTATTTATTACACAATTGTTTATAATACATTTCTGCAGAACTGATGCCTAGGTCAGCAGCTTTTTTCCAATCCTCACAGGCACCACTCATGTCTCTAAGCATTTCTTTTGTATTAGCTCTATTCATATATGCTATTGCATAATTATTATCTAGCTCAATAGCTTTATTAAAATCTTCTAATGCACTCTGATAATCTTCTAGTCTATATTTTGCTATTCCTCTATTATTGTAAGAATATTGATAATTAGCGTCTTTTCTAATAGCTTCTGAAAAATCTTTAACAGCACCATCTAGATCTCCTTTTTCTAATTTAGCTACTCCTCTATTATTTATTGCGATTACATAATTAGGATCAAAATCAATTGCTTTTGAATATTCTATAATTGCTTCATCATATTTTTTCATTCTTCTATAAGTAGTCCCCAAATTATTATAAGCTAAAGTTAATTTAGGGTCAGCACTAATAGCTTGTTTGTAATAGTAAATGGCGTTATCATAATCTTCTAACATCAAATAGCAACTACCAAGATCATTATATGCATAAGCATAATTACTTTTTTTAGAAATAGCTTGTTTTAGGTCGTCAATAGCATTAGTATATTCTCCTTTATCAAAGTATAATGAGGCTCTATAATAATATGCTTCGGGCAATTCCTTATTCATATTTATAGCAACATTGTAATCTTGAAGGGCACCATCTAAATCGCCTTTTTCATGTTTTATCTTACCTCTTGTGTAATAGTATAAAGCATTTAATTCTATTTTAAGAGCTTGGTCTAGATCGGCAATTGCTTCATCATAAAGGCCTAATTGAGATTTAGCGACACCTCTATTATAATATGCTTTAGCCAGGTCTGGTTTTAGCTGAATAGCATCAGTAAATTTAGAGATAGCATTTTGTACATCACCGCCTTGCAAAAGTTTCACACCTTCATTATAACGTTGCTCTGCGATTTGCGAGTCGCCTGTTCTGATTTTAATAGTATCTTGGGCATTTAGTGCGCCCATCATTAATGCAAGAATTAAGCTTAATACAAATATTCGTTTCATATATTTTTATTTAAAATACATTTATAATTTTAAATTCTGCTCTACGATTTAATTGACGCCCTTCTTTAGTATTATTATCACCCAAAGAATTCTCATAGCCGTAACCCATATAATAAAATCTAGACCTATCGATACCTCGTTTTATTAAATAATTAATAATAGATTGAGCTCTTTTTTCAGATAATAATTTATTATATTCATCAGATCCAATATTATCAGTATGAGTAGAAATTAATGTAATTGCATTAGAATTTTTATTTAAAAAATTATATAGTGAATCCAGCTTGCCTATGTCAATAGGATCCAAATTAAAATCATCAAAATCAAAAAATATAGTGTCTGACCAATTAATAGGTTGACAAGGATTAATATCATTATTGTTCTTTTTTTGTGCTATTTCATTTTTTAAGTTTTCACTTTTTTTAATAAAGGACTGTTTAGTAGTATCTAAAGATTTAATGGGTTGATATTGCTTAGCAACATATTCATTTTCATCACTAATTAATAATGGTTTTCCTTTAAGAAGATTAATTATAAAAATGTCTTGATCACCATATGTACCTTGACGAGAAGAGCTGAAATATGCTCTTTGCTTAGAGTAAGATATAACTAAATTGAGCTCATCATCAGCAGTATTTATAGGATATCCCAAGTTTTCTGGTTTGCTCCAATGCCCATCTTTGAAAGTAGATTTGAAAATATCAAAGCCTCCAATAGTATTATGTCCTTGAGAGCTGAAATATAGGGTATTTGTATCTGAAGGAGACATGAAGACACCTTCTTCATCATAAGGAGTATTTATATCTGAAAGATTTATAGGAATGGACCATGAGTCATTAAATTCTCTTTGAGACATCCAAATATCATTACCACCCATACCCCCTGGTCTATTTGATATAAAATATAAATGATTTCCATTTGGACTTAATGAAGCACTTGATTCATGAAATCTTGTATTTATAGGATATGGTAATTGTTCAGGAATAGTTATTTTATTGTTGTTTAGTATAGATTCATAAATGTCTCCATCATGCTTACTTTTATATGTATATAGATAAGTCTTGTCTCCCCAATCATACATACCTATAGTACCATCATGCTTTTTGTCATTAAGCTCTGATATTATTGATAATTGCCAGGTGGTATCTTTTCTAGTAACCATGAAAATATCTTCATAATATTTATTATCTATTGGATCACGTTTGCCACCAGTAGTACTTGCTCTACGACTAGTGAAAAATAATATTTTCTCATCATTACTAATTACAGGAGCATAGTCTGGATATATAGAATTTATGGTTGAACCTATATTAGAAATTTTTAGGTATAAGGGATTTTTTATTAATTCTTTACCATTCTCACATTCTTTTACCAATTTATCAACTTCTTTACCTCTAACTGCAAATTCTTGTGGATTTAATATATTTTTGAATTCATTGTAATATTCAATAGCTTTATCAAATTGATGATTTAGATGATAAGCTCTGCCTAAATAATAGGAAAGTTCATAATTAACTTGAGGATTTAGTTGTTTAGCTTTTTCTAAATTTTCTAATCCTAATTGTTTATCAGTAGTAAATAAATAACATATACCAATTTTATAATTTAAATCAGCATTATTAGGATTTATTTTATTAGCATCTAAATAGAGTGTTAAAGCATCTATATATCGACCATTGCCCATAGCAAATAATTTGTCAGCTTCTTTTATCTTTTTAATAGCTTCCCTTAATTGTTGCTTGTCTGCAATGTGATTTTTATCAAAAGGAGTATCTACCTGGCTATAGCCAAAAGTAGTTATTAATGTCATTATAATAAGAAATATAATTTTTTTCATAGATATAGGTAAATTATTTATTGCATAATTGTTTCAAATACATATTAGATTGTTTGATACCCAGCTCACTAGCTTTTGTCCAATCTGTGCATGCACCCTCAATATCTTGCAGCATTTCTTTTGTATTACCTCTATTCAAATATGCAATAGCATAATTATTATCTAATTCTATAGCTTTATTAAAATCTTCTAAGGCACTCTGATAATCCTCAATTTTATATTTAGCGATGCCTCGATTGTTATATGCAAAATGATAATCAGGGTCTTTTTGTATTACTAAAGTGAAATCATCGGTAGCTCCTTTATAATCTCCTTTTTCTAATTTAGCTACTCCGCGATTATTTATTGCGATTACATAATTAGGATCTATATCTATTGCTTTAGTAAATTCTGCAATTGCTTCATCATATTTTTTCAAATTTTTATAAGTTATTCCTAAATTATTATATGCTATTGCAAACTTAGGATCTGCTTTTATAGCTTCTTTATAGTAGTAGATAGCATTGTCATAATCTTCTAACATTAGATAGCAACTACCAAGGTCATTATAAGCATATGCGAAATTGTCTTTTTTAGAAATTGCAAGTTTTAAATCATTTATTGCACTAGCATAATCTCCTTTATCGAAGTATAATGAAGCTCTATAGTAATATGCTTCAGCTAAATTAGGATCAGTATTTATGGCTGCATTATAATCTAATAATGCACCATCTAAATCACCTTTTTCTTGTTTAACCATACCTCTCCCATAATAATATGTTCCATTAGTTTCTATACTTAAAGCTTTATTTATATCCATTAAAGCATCATCATATAGTCCCATTTTCAATTTTGCCATTGCTCTATGATAATATGCTTCGGCAAAATTAGATTTTACATTAATAGCATCGTTAAATTTTGTTAAAGCACCTTGTAAATCGCCGGACTCTAGGAGCATAACTCCTTGATTACACAACTGTTCTGCTATTTGAGATTCACCAACTTTTACAACTTGGGCATTCACTAAGCTTACTAAAAAAGCTAATATTAAACTTAAAATTAATTTTCGTTTCATAAATATTTATTTTTATTTTCTATTAAAAATTGAATTTACTGTTGAAGTATCCAAAGATCTGATTTATTAGTTTCTTTTTTTAATCTTTCTAATTCTTTTAATGCTTCTTCTTTTGTAGGGAAACTTTTATATGCTATTCTATAACCTTTACCATCTGACCTTGGTAAAATAACTGCATTTTGGTATCCTTTTTTTATGAATTCGTTTTTAATCTTTTCAGCTTCAGTATTGGTAGCTACACTAGCACCAATTATGTGAAAATATTTTTGAGGTACTATATTTGGAGAAACATTTTCTTTTACTGGTTCTGCTTTTTTGATTTCTTCTTTTATAGTTAGCTGTTTAGATTCTGTAGTTTCTACAGGTTTTATTTCTGTTTTTATTGTTTTAGTTTCAGTAATAACGGTAGGGGTAGTGTTTTGTGATACATAGGATCCATCAGCTGATAAAATTTTAAATTCAACACGACGATTTAGTTGTCTTCCCTCTTCTGTATCATTAGATGCTATAGGTTTAGAAAATGAATAACCTTTATAAACGAGTCTAGATAAAGGTATGCCTTGTTCAACTAAATAATCAACTACTGCTTTAGCACGTCTTTCAGATAGACTTTGATTATATTCATAACTACCAACATTATCTGTATGTCCAGAAATTTCAATAGTTACACTTGGATTTTGTTGCAAGAATTCTATAACATTTTTTAATTCTGTTTTGGATTCTGGCCTCAGAGTAGCTTTATTAAAATCAAAGAATATATTATTAAGTACTATTTCAGCTCCAGCAGCCACTTTTTTGAGTTTGATATCTTTCATTAGCTCTTCATAAGGAGCATTTTCTGAAATGTTAAAATTTTCAGAATGAAATAAAAATCCATCTTTTTTTATTGCTATACCATAATTTTTGCCACTAGGCAATGAGACTAAGAAATTTCCTGTTTCGCTATTAGAAGTAAATACAGCTAATTGTTCACCTGTTTCATTATCTGTAAGTATTATTTGAGCTTCTAGAGGATTACCGTTTTCATCAGTAATTTTACCTTTCCATAGAATCATAGAAGGCAAATTATCTGCACTTAGAGAATTACTACTAGCAGACATACTTGATTGGCTACGCCAAGCTAAAAAATTTGCTTCACTATTTGGCATAACAGGTTTAGCTATCATATAAGTAATCATAAAAATATCTTGATCTCCTAAGGTACCTTTTCTAGAAGAACTAATATAAGCATGTACACCAGACGCTGACAAAACAAAATATAAATCTTCATCAGGAGTGTTAATAGGATATCCTAAATTTACAGGTTTAGACCATTTTTTGCCATCATTTGCTGTGCGAAAAATATCATATCCCCCCATAGTATTATGCCCTTTAGAGCTGAAATATAAGGTTTTACCATCGGAATGAATAAATACGCCCTCCTCATCATATGGGGTATTAATATCAGATAGATTTATAGGACTAGTCCAATAACCACTATTATCTTTTCGTGAAAACCAAATATCTCTACCACCTATACCACCTGGTCTATCAGAAACAAAATAAAGAGTTTTGCCGTCTGGTCCTAGAGAAGCACTAGATTCATGATATTTAGTATTTATAGGAGAGGGTAATGGTTCGGGAATAGTCCAATTTTTACCTTTTAAGTATGAGACATAAATATCACCTCCATTCTCACCTTTATATAAATATAAGGTCTGCCCATCAGGACTTAATCCAATAGCTGCATCATGATATCTATCATTTAAAGGAGCACCTGGCTGAGTTAATAACCACTTACCCCATTCTTCTAAATATGCGATATAGATGTCTTCAAAAAATTTCCCAGTCATATGATCTCTTAATCCACCTATATTGGTTGGGCGTCTACTTGTAAAAATCAACATTGATTCATCAGCACTTATCACTGGTGCATAGTCAGGATAAATACTATTTACTGTCTCACCTAAATTATCTATTATTACTTTTGCTTTATCTTTTACTATTTCTTTGCCATTTTTACATTCTTCTATTTTTTTATTAATGTCATTTAAATATTTATCTTTGTTTCGAGGATTTAAAACATCAAGATATTTTTTATAATAATTTATTGCTTGATCGAAATTTAAATTTTGATGATAAGCCATGCCTAGGTAATATGTTATATCTTCTGCAACATCAGACTTTAAGTTGTATGCTTTTTCTAAATGTTCTAATGCTTTATCTTTATCTGCAGTATATAAATAGCATATACCAATCTTATAATTTAATTCAGCATTATCAGGATTAAATAAATTAGCTTTTAAGTAGTAATCTAAAGCTTCATTATAATATCCTTCTCCTTTTATAAATAATGAGTTAGCCATCTTAATATTTTTCTTGGCTTCTTTCAGGCCAGGACTATTAGGAAAAAAATTACTAGAAAATTGTATATCTTGAGATATAGCATTATTACTCAAAAATAAAGTAAAGATTGTGAAAAATAATATTTTTACAAGTTTATACTTTTTATAACTAAATTTTATTAATATTGTAGATGTTTTAATAAATTTATTTACCATAACTTAAAATTTTTATGACAAAATTATAATATTTTTTTTATATAAAAAATTTTTTTATTTTGTACCACAAGTTTTTTCAATTATTCTTGTCTAATTTAAAAATGTTGATATGAAAAAATTATTTGTAATCACTGCTGTACTTGTATTATTTATCTATAATGTTTATGCTCAGAGCTCTATTCAAGGGTCAATCCAAAGAGAAATGCCAGAATTCACTATTACAGGTAAGGTGATAGATTCGATAACTCAAAATCCTATTGAGTTTGCTGTTATTGCATTGTACCAAGCTAAAGATAGCTCTTTAGTTAATGGCACTACTACTGATATTAATGGAAATTTTAATTTAAAACATAAAGGAGTAGGTAACTTTTACATTAAAATTAGTTTTGTTGGTTATGCTAATAAAACTGTTTCAGATATTTTATTGAATCCTCGTAGTGGTAAATTTACTATAGATTTGGGTACTATAATGATTAGACCTTCATCATTTATGCTAGAAGGCGTAGCAGTAGTTGCTGAAAAACCAATGATAGAGCTGCAAGCAGATAAAAGAGTTGTAAATGTAGATCAAATATTAACAGCTAAAGGTGGTACTGCAATTGATGTTTTAGAGAATGTGCCTGGTGTAGAGGTCGATGATGAAGGAAATGTGAGCTTGAGAGGAAATCAAAATGTTACTATTTTGATAGATAATCGCCCTGTAGCTCTTTTAGGTGATAATAAAACTATTTTAGAGCAGATCAATGCTGAAGAGATAGAGAATATAGAAATCCTATCTAATCCATCTGCTAAATATAATCCTGAGGGTACTAGTGGCATTCTAAATCTAAAACTAAAAAAACAAAAAACTTTTGGACTAAATAGTTTGATACGTATCTCTGGTGGCTTGATGAATAAAAATGTTCAAGATTTTTCAAATTTCAAACCTCTGTTTTCTCCTTTATCTGCAATGTTGGCTGTTTCTTATGATATTAAAAAATTTACTTTTAATATTCAATATTTTGCTAGTTATAGGAAACACTATATGAATGGTACTACTTATACAGAAAATTATAACCTTGATGCTTTACATTATCTAAATCAAAATAATTATAGTAATCATGGTGGATGGAATCAAAACATACAAGGAACTATAGAATGGAGACCTAATAATAACAATACTATAGGACTTAATGCTTCGTATAGATATCGTGTAGATAAAGAAGAATCTAACACTTGGGTAGAATATTCTGATACTTTAAAAAATCCTACTCAAATATACAATATCATAGAAACAGCAGACGATACATCAAGCAATCTGAGTTTAGCACTTTATTATACTCATAAATTTCCTAAAAAAGATCATAAATTAGAAATCAATGCTGCAGTATATCCTAGCTATTCTCCTGAATATAGTTTATTAAAAAGAAATTATTATGAATCTGATCATGTTACCCCATCTACTACTCAATCATCTATATGGAATAAAACTTACGAATTAACTGATAATATTCAAGGATATTTAAAGATAGATCATACTTATCCATTTAATGATAGTACAAAACTAGAAAGTGGTTTCGAATCTAATTTACGAAAATATAATATGGATACGCGATATTACAATTATCTTTTTAATGAAAATACATATCTTATAGATACAGCTCAGAGTAATCATTTTTTATATGATGAATTTGTAAATGCATTATATTTTGTTTTTAACACAAAAATTAAAAAATGGGGCTTATCATTAGGAGTACGTGGAGAGATGGTAAATACTAATCCCAGAGAATATAATTCTAATGATAATAACAATACTTACTACAGTCTATATCCCTCTGGAGCTCTTTCATATAATATAAATAAAAATCAACAAATACAGTTTATTTATAGTCGTAGAGTAAATAGACCTTGGTTTTGGTACTTAAATCCACACACAGATTACTCATCATATCCTTATCTGAGAGGTGGTAATCCATATCTAAAGCCAGAATATATCAATTCTTTTGAATTATCATTTATGCAATATTTCAAAAAAGGTCTATTAAGTCCATCATTATTTTATCGTAATACTACAGATATGATAAGTAGTTATATAAAACAAATTACAGATACAGTTTATTTAACTACTTATGAAAATTACAAATCATCAAGTTCTTATGGATTAGACCTTACTTTTCAATATAAATTATTTAATTTTTGGAATTTAATGCTAAATACTGTCTTTTATTATAATATTATAGATGGGTCTAATATAGATGCTAGTGTGAAAAGTGAATCCTATGGTGGCTTTGCTAGATTAAATAATCAATTTAAATTTAAGAAAAATTGGAGTATGCAGTGGATGATAATTTATAATATGCCTAGCGAAACTGGTCAAGGTAAAAGAGGCTCATTTTTAGGTTCACATCTGTCAGTACAAAAATCATGGAACAGATTAGACATAGGTATTACTGTTAGAAATCTATTTAATACAGCTCGTTTCAAGGTTGAATATTATCAGCCCTCTTATTACTCTATAATAGAAAATTATCATGGTGGTTTATCTTTGATGTGCAACCTTAGCTATAAATTAACAGGAAATTACAAAGAAAAGCAACAAAATCAGATATTAAATACTGAAGAAAATGGTAATGGCGTGAATGGGATGTATTAATTTTTAATTAGCTAGAGGTAATGTGAAAGTAAAAGTAGTGCCTACTCCTACTTTTGATCTTACATTAATATGCTGATCGTGAGCCTCTATGATATGTTTTACTATTGCTAAACCCAATCCAGTACCACCTACTTCTCTGCTTCTACTTTTATCTACTCTATAAAATCTTTCAAAAATTCTTTGCAAATGCTCCTCATCGATACCTATACCATTATCCTCAATTTCGATAAGTAAATTTTGCTCAAAATAATATATTTTGATAAAAGTTTTACCTGATTGTCTTCCATATTTTATAGAATTGTCTATTAAGTTTATTAAAACTTGCCTTATTTTTTCTTTATCTGCTAATACATAAAGAGGTGCACTTGTGTGATTTTGTATTATCATTTGAATATTTCTAGTATTAGCCTTTAGCTCCATAATGTCTATAACTTCTTTTACTAAAGTTATAAAATCAAATTTTGTTATATGCAAAGGATCAGTATTTTGTTCTAATTTTGTTATGGTTTCTAAATCTTCTACCATTGTAATCATTCTTTCAATTGTGAAAGAAGATCGCTGGAGATATTTCATATTAACGTCAGGATCTGCAACTGCACCATCGATGAGTGTATCTATATAACCTTGTAGTGTAGTTAATGGAGTTTTTAACTCGTGAGAAACATTTGCTAAAAAATCTTTACGAAAATTTTCTAATTCTTTTAAAGTAGCAATTTCTACATTTTTGAGCTCTAGCCACCTTTCTACATCTTGTTGTACACGATTTAGAACATCTCCTTTCACCCACTCTTGTATAGGTCGTTTATCATCGCCCAGACGTTTAGTAGCTATATTTTTATAAATTAATCTTATCTTATCATAAATAAACCTGATGATTAATTTTTTATTTAAAAAATAAATACATATAATTTCAAAAATTAAAATGACTATCCAAATGACTAAAGACAAATCTATGAAATAAAATAATAAGTAATTAATTATTAGTAAAAAACAAGTTATGATTGTGAAAACCCAAGACAAATTTTTAGGATTTCCTGTATTTAAGAAATTTTTAGCCATCTATGCATTTATTTTATAACCCACACCTTTGATGGTTTGGATTAAATCATTACCTAATTTTTCTCTAAGTTTTCGAATATGTACATCTATGGTACGTTCTCCCACATAGATATCATTGCCCCACACTTTATCTAATAGTTCATCACGAGTATATACTTTGCCAGGATGTTTGGCAAGCTCATATAAAATTTCGAATTCTTTTCTAGGTAAAACAAGAGGATTTCCATCATTTAGTACTTCAAATTTTTCAGGATTTATAGTAATATTTTTTATTTCAATTAGATTATTAAGATCTTTATCATTGTTTAGTCTACGTTCTATAGAGTGAATTTTGCTAATAAACACACGTGGTTTTATAGGTTTAGCTATGAAATCATCTCCACCTGCTTCTAGTGCAGCTATCTGAGTGAAATCTTCACTACGTGCAGTCAAAAATATGATATAAGGATGATAATTTTTAAATTGCTCTCTTATTTGCCTACAGGTCTCTATCCCATCCATCTCTGGCATCATAATATCTAACACTATAATTTCAGGGTTATGTTTATTCACCATTTCTAAAGCTTTGATGCCGCTACGTGCTTTTAATACTTTATATCCTTCTTTTGTAAGATTATAACTCAAAAATTCAATTATATCTTCTTCGTCATCCACAATTAAAATTTGCATAATTATTTTTTTCAAAATTAATAATTTAATTACTATTTTACTAAATTTAATAGTAATATAATATGAATTTAAAGATTTATTAATATTGTATGAAGCACGGAATTTTATTGTAATATGTGATATGGAGAGTAGGAGACTGGTAGAGGAAATTGATAAGTGTAGGAGATTAGTAAAATGTTAGTTGTTTGTTGATATTAATCCACAAATGGACACAAATGGGTACAAATGATAAAATAAGGTTGAAAAGTTGAGTAGTTTAGGAGTGGAGGAGTTTAGCAGTTCAGAAGTGAAACCCTTCACCTGGTCTCCCAGTCTCGTCCTGAAATAAGTTGACAGGTTTATTTAACTATAAATAATCGATGCATTATGCATTAATGTTGATTTAAAAACTAATTTGCAAATGTATAATATTTTTTGTAATTTTTCCATAATTTTTGTACTTTTATATGGTTCTATAATGTTTTGAGTGGGTAAATAAAAAAATAGTAAATTTGGATAAAAAAAGCTATGAACTCAAAGGAGATATTTAGTTTGGCATTAAATTTAGAAAAGCCATGGTATATCAAGGAAATA
>Ga0208462_1000196_pt1 | contig 79975 bp, 62 predicted proteins | sample AD_SCU001_MetaG_FD_184452 | JGI IMG/M metagenome (GOLD analysis project Ga0208462, IMG submission 184452) | Active sludge microbial communities of municipal wastewater-treating anaerobic digesters from China - AD_SCU001_MetaG (SPAdes) (version 2) | ecosystem: Engineered > Bioreactor > Anaerobic...
AGGGTAGCGAGCAGGGAAGAGTATTTGCCTATAGTGTACATAGAGGGGGCACTAAAGAGCGAGGAGGAGATAGCGGCTCTAGCGGCAGGGACGAAGGCGCAAGGGGTAGGGACAGAGGAAGCTCTTAAGCAAGCGTACAGGATAGTGCGGGTGGTGTATAGGGAAGGGGAGCTATTATCGCAGGTAGTGAGGCCATTGAAGGATAGGTTTTCTGATCAAGGGGATTTAGGGCATGCGTATATAGTGAGGGGTAGTGAGCGGATAGGTGTGGATCTTGAGATGCTGTTGTACCAGTACAGCAAAGAGAAGGATATCGTACTCATGGCGGGGGATCGTGTAGTGATACCCTATGGGTATGCGTCGGTATATGTGAAGGGGGAGGTGAAGGGTGCGAGTGTAGTAGAGGTGTATGCGGGCTTAAGGTTATCAGAAGCGTTAAAGGATAATTTGACAAGTTATTCATCTTTTAGGGACATAGTGGTGAGGAGTGTAGATGGGAAGGTAGCTACTTATGATTTATTTAAGGCAGAGCGGGAGGGTGACATAAGGGAGGATCCTCTTTTGCGGCCTGGGGATGTGGTGACGGTAAAGAAGGCTGATCGTGTAGTGACGTTAGAGGGGGAGGTAAGACGGCCAGGGGTATATCAGCTAACAGGGGATGAGGGGGTGGATGAGCTTATAAGCTACTATGGGGATGGGCTAGGGGTGAGTGCGAAGAGCGACATGGTGGTGTTGACTAGGAGGGCTACAGAGGGGAAGCCAGAGAGTGAGAGTGTGGTCTTTGACTTAAGCAGTGCTGAGCTTCCGGCGCTCTTGGATGGGGACAGTATAAGGGTAGCGAGTAGGGAAGAGTATTTGCCCACTATTTATATAGAAGGCGCTATTGCCGGCAATATTGTAGGAATATCTACAAGTGACCAGACAGTTGCCCAAACGAACTATGCGGTCTTACGAACAGCCTATCGAGAAGGAATAACTGTATCGACCCTTTTGCGGCCTTTAAAAGAGAAGATTCTCCCATCGGCCAATATGCAGCAAGCCTTTATTATCCGCAAAGGCCAGGAAACTCAAATAATGATCAATCTTGAAACGCTGCTTTATGGTATCGACTTAAGCGGAGATGTTGTACTCAAACCAGAAGACAAGATCGTAATTCCTTATGGCTCAATGTATGTCTTCGTAACTGGAGAAGTGACCAAGTCGAGCTGGGTAGGCATCACAGGGCTTACGCGATTGCGGGATGCTGTGACACCGCTTCTTACACGCTATTCTTCGATTCGCGATGTCAAGGTCAAATCTGCCGATGGCTACGAAAAAACCTTTGATCTTTTCAAGGCAGAGCGCTATGGGGATCTTTCGCAGGATCCATTCCTGAGGCCTGGCGATGAGATCAGGATTTCTAGCCTTACCAATCTGGTTACAATACAGGGTGAAGTAAAACGTCCCGGAACCTACCAGCTTCTGCCTGGTGAGGGGCTTAAAGAGCTCGTGAGCATATATGCGGATGGTTTTACTGAAAAAGCCAATACCTCGCGCCTCACGCTCTTGCATTATCTTTCCGAAAGCTCGCCCGTGGGCGAAAAAATGCAGTTCGATTACAGCAGATCCCCAGATATGAAGCTCAGGCTCTACGATGTAGTCACCGTTCCATCCTTGCAGGAACTCCTTCCTGTGGTTTGGTTTGAGGGAGCAGTAGGTTTGAGTAGTACTGGTGCATCGCCAGAAACCAGCCAGCGCTCGGCTTACACCTTTGTGCCCGGGGAAACAGTTTCGCAAGCAGCTCTTACAAACCGAAAACTCTTTTCCGCTGTATCTGACCTATCTTCAGCATACATAATACATGCAGATGGATCGCAGACAGCGGTCGATCTTGCCAAATTCATCTACGACTATGATTTGACAAATGATATCCAATTGCGAGCTAACGACATCATAATCGTTCCTTTCCGGCAGTTTTTTGTTTCCGTATCGGGAGCCGTGAGGTATCCAGGACGCTATCCTTATATTCCAAAAAGAACCTGGGAATACTATGTTGGATTGGCGGGCGGTTTCGATACAGACAGGAATTCTGGCCAGAAGATAGAAATCTATGATGTCAAATCGAATAAGGTAGCAATAGCAGGACGAGAGATTCAGCCAGAGGATAATATAGTCGCAGAAAGCAATTCCTTTACCTATAATATGATGAAGATTTCATCGATTCTCTCGAGCGTTCTTTCTCTTACGGTGCTTATAATCAGCATATTGGGCATGTAAGGCTCGGTTTCTTGAAATTTTAAAAGATCTGGCACTAATTTATGAATTGTGCCGGATCTTTGTCTCAGATGTAGTCAGAGAGATGAATTATTCTAATCCGGAACTCCAGCTTCTCCAGTCGATATATAAGGCGACAGAAGAAGGGGATAGCTACGCCTCCGTATCTCAGCGGCAGTTGGCTAGCAGCGCTGGGTTATCTATTGGCTTGACGAATATACTCTTGAAGCGCTTCATAGAAAGAGGCTGGGTCAAATTCCTCCATATCGATGGGAAAAAGATCAAATATGCGCTTACCCCTTCTGGAATGGAAGAGATAGCCATGCGAGCCGTGGAATACTTTGCCAGGGCGGAACGAAATACAGAGCTATATCGGAAAAAGATCGATATCTTTATAGAAGGAATTGTACGCGAGAGATATAAGGCGTTGCTCTTAATTGGGCTTTCGGAGCTCGATTTTTTGTTCGACTATGCTTGCCTTAGATATAAGATCGGATTCTACAAGAATATAAAGGTATTCATGCGAGAAAAAGATGAGCAAGATTTTAGTTGGGATGGGCTAGTGGTGGTCTGTGCCGATAATTTCGAAGATAGCGAAGAGATGAAAGGCCAAGTGGGGATAGATATAAAACAGCATATGGGCATACCCAAAGAAATACCGCTCATCAGATTTTCGCAGATTCTCATGAATATTGCAGTGAAAAATACTAGTTCATAAAGCAAACCGATAAAAGGGCTTGCAAAGTACACACAAAATAATCAATAATAGTATTATCAAAAAAAGAAGGATCGAATGCGATGTCATACGAAGTGGCTATAAGTTCCGCATTTCTATCGGCATTCACAATGCCTATTATCTTGAACTTTGCGCATAAGAATAAGCTTTTCGATTCTTCTGATGCAAGAAAGAACCATAATGGAAACATTCCGCGTCTGGGGGGTGTTGGAATGTTTTTTGCCTTTGCAACTATGATGTTCGCGCTCATTTTGATTCAGCCCGGGACGGTTGCAAAAGAGCTTGCTTCTCGCGCAAGTCGGCTTTGGCCAATTGGTTTGGCGGGAACACTCATGTGCATAATCGGGCTTCTAGATGACATTAAGTCACAGCCAGCAAAACTCAAACTCGTTATACAGATTCTGGCGGCAATATTGGTAGTTGCAAGTGGATATAGATTTAGAGGTTTTGGGTTTCATCAGAATGCCATGCAAGGGGATCTTGCATGGCTGTCAGTGATAATTAGCCTGGGATGGATTGTGGGAGTTGCAAATGCGATAAACTTCATAGATGGCGTAGACGGTCTAGCCGGAAGTATATCTTTTGCTTCTTCGCTTGCCTATGGAATTTTCTATTATCGAGTTGGGGATCAATCTAGTTCGCTTATCTGTCTATGCATCGCGGGTGTAATTGTAGGATTTCTATTGTTCAATTTACCCATGCCCAGGGCTAAGATATTCATGGGAGATTCTGGGAGCCTCTTTCTTGGATTCTCTCTGGCGGTTATGCCTTTCCTGGGACAGGTGCCGGGGATAGACTCTTCAAAGGCTGGCTTGGGCTTGATTCCATCGATTACCATGCTTGGACTTCCTGTCTTAGATGCGCTGCGGGTCATGGGATTACGGATATCTCAGGGCAAGAACCCAATGTCTCCAGACCGCCAGCATTTGCATCATCTCTTTTTTGATTCAAACCATGGCGCATTAAGAGTCGACATCACTTTCTTCCTCGTATCGGCTGGGCTCGCTCTTGCGGTATTGGCCAGCTCAGTTATGCCCAGAAGCCTGGGGTATATGATCGAGTTTATCGCTTTAGGACTTCTTTTGATCTTTTTTAGATATGGCAGATATGTGAATATTGAGCACTCTGCAAATGCCGAGCGCTGAGGAAGCCAGTAATTTCAGGATTTCTGTGTCTTGGTCTTGTATAAAGTCTGTTTATATTGCTTGTCCTAATAGACCGAATCAGGCTCGAATAGACAAGATCGGATTTTAATAGGCAGCTCAAGAGAAGTTATTTTCAGTAGGTTTACATAAGGTGGAGAGAAGGCCGCCGGAATTCAAGCAAAACCAGAATTCCGGCGGCCTTTTTTTGCTTCGGCGAAGGTACTATGCAAAGGTTCTATGAAAAAGCTGCAGCGGAGCTAAATACTGCAAAATATAATGCGCAAAGGTAGAAAAAGCATTATAATTCAAGATATCGGCTGAAAAAGCTCAGAAGAACAAGAAGATTAAGAAGGCCAGAAAGATTAAGAAGATTAAGAATATGAAAAAGATTATTTGCTGGCTTCTCGCCCTGTCTATCGCGTTCATCTTTCCTGCAATGCTTACAGCGCAGGAGAGGCGCGTCGCTCTCGTAATAGGAAATGGAGATTATCAAGCTGCTACAAAGCTCATCAATCCGATAAACGATGCTGCGGATATAGGAGAAGTGCTCGCCGGTCTTGGCTTCGATGTAGAAGTTAGAATCGACGCCGATCTCGATACAATGGAAAAAGCTGTGTTACGCTTTGGCAACAAGCTTGCTGGATCTACTGATTCCGTGGGATTTTTCTATTATGCCGGCCATGGTGTGCAGTCGAACGGGGAAAATTACTTTATTCCGGTGGATGCTCGCCTTAGCGCAGAATCGATGCTCCGGACAAGGGCAATTCCTCTGCAATTCGTTCTGGATAGCATAGGAGAGGCTGGGAATAAGTTAAATATTATAGTGCTCGACGCATGCAGGGATAATCCATTTTCGTGGGCGCGATCGAGCGCTCGAGGGCTTGCGGTGGTTGGAATCCAGCCTGCAGCAAGCATCGTTGTGTATTCGACAAGCGCTGGGAAGGTTGCCCAGGATGGAACTGGTCGAAATGGCACATTTACAGAAGAGCTTTTACGGCATTTGCCAACCCCTGGGCTCGATATAATGGAAGTATTGCGGCGCACAGGCCAGGATGTGCAGGCAAAAACCGCCAGCGCGCAGATTCCGGCGATCTACAGTCAGTTCTTTGGATTTTTGCAGTTGGTGCCAGGAGAAGCTCCGGCAATGGCAGGTCCTGCGGCTCAAATGGAAACAAGCGCCAAGGCAAGTCCTGCCGCAGGCTCCGTAACCAGCACTGGTTCTAGTTTTGGATCGAGCTCTGAGTCAAGCGGAGTGCTGGATTATCTACCGGCTTTTTTTGATGAAGCGCCTGCGAATAGCAAGCTTACCATTGCTAAGGCTGAAGAGCTAACATGGGATGGTCAATGGCTCTCGGCCTGGAGGATTCTCGAAATAACGGACCCAAATAATCGCGACCCTTACATGCTTGCAAAAAAAATACGCACAATGCTCGATGGCAACACATCGCTCGATTTGTTTCAGGGTTTTTCGATAGCCAATATGCCACCAGATGGAGATTGGGAGGCTGCTTTCGAGGCAGGAACTCTAGATGAGGATTATTTCGATTTCGACCCCCATAGTGCAGTACAAGCTCTCTTAAAGCGAGGCGTCAAAGTTCCGCCAGTGCTGGCGGCAGCGCTCGGCGATTTCTATTACAGTGCCTACTATGATTATGACGATAGTTCTTTTCTGAGCCTCGATGAGATAAGGGACAATGCTCTCCACTGGTATGATATCGCGAACGAAAACTTCGTTCTTGTCGAGTTGGAGAGTATTATGCACTATGCCGAGCTTCTTATGGACGCAGGCCGGGCAGATGAAGCTGTTTCAATTCTTGAAGGTGAGACAGAATGGGAGCCCGAAGACATCGAATTGAGGCTACAGCTCATAGATGCATATATCGCGACAGGCAAGAATTCGGGTGCATTTTCGGAACTCGATAGGCTCATAGAAATGACTCCTTCGAATGAGGATGCACGCGAATTCTACCACAGAGCATTCGAATTGGCTCTCAAAATACAAGACCAGCAGGCACTGAATCGATACCTAGCAGCATTCGAGAAGAAATATCCCAATGACTGGCTCGCTGGGCTTGTACGTCACAGAGTAGCTGTCCAGACAGGCAATTATATGGCTGCTCAAACTATTGCCGACGGACTCATGAAGCAATTTCCTCTCAATACTGAGCTTCTTGAGGGTCTTTTGAGCAACTGGCTAGATTATTTGAACTACAATTCTACGATTGCCGAAGCGGGGCTTGCTTTTCTTGACCGTTGGGTTGTTGCGTCTCAGTGGAATCCTGTAGCGCTGGGAACTTATTGTCTGTACCGCTCTCTATATCGCTATATCATTGTTCAATCCTGGCCTTCTTCTTATATGAAAAACATCGCCATACAGAATGCGCTTACCGATCTCAATGTAGCTGAGATGAACCTTTCGGTCGCAAGAAATACGCTTTCCGAAGAAGGTAAGGCTCTTTTAGATATGATACCAGATTTCCGAAATGAACTTCAGGCTGCGATGGGGTACTAAAGTTGCTAGGCGGTCGCGTTCATCTAGATTTTAAGTCTGGATAAGCAAAGGCACGCTACAAATAGTGGTGCGTTACAAGTAGAGGTGCTCCATGAGCAGAGGCGCACTACAAGTAGAAGTGCTTTATAAGTAAAGACGCTCTGCAAGACGATCAAAATCGAGTTTATTGTTTTTGAGCACTTCGCTGACAATTGCCGTGGGAATATTGAGAGGCTGACCATGAGATAAGGCGTAAGCAGCGCTGAGCGCTCCGGCAAGAGCGGCTATTGTATCGGTATCGCCCCCTATAGAGGTTCCCATTCTGATAGAAAGCCAGACATCTTCCATGGCAGACAGGAAAATGCACATAGCAGCCGTAGCTACGTCCACTGATGCTAGTGTGGTTCCATACACATAGTAGATAAAGTCTAAAACCTCGTCTGTATCTGAGAAAGAAGAACCTAAGCTTTCGAAGTGCAGAAGCCGTGCTATGACCGAGGCTTCACACTGAGGATAGCCTTGAGAGTCTGGCGCTGCCTGAGCCGCTTCCGCGCCTTTTTTGGCCTCCGACAAGATCCCTTCGATATCCTTTCCGCAGATAGCCGCATGGAGCGCGTAGCCATAGGCCATTGCCGGCTCCATAGCCAGCTGGTTGTTGTGAGTTGGAATAAGGCATGCGCGAATACAATCGGCCAGTGGCCTTTGCCTGGCTGCTGCAAATAGCACGGCCGCTGGGCTGCGCATTACACCCCCGCAGGTCGTGCCTCTCTTTCCTGCTTCTTCAGGAGACTCCCCTCGTTCGATAGCTTCGAGTGCCATTCTAGAGCTTGGGCCGATGTATCCTTTTTCGATAGCATTGCTTTCTTTCATCCAGCGGAGGAGTCTTCTAGCTGTGATATATGGATCGATAGAATCCTCTTTCGAATATTCTTCTAAAAGAGCGCAGACCTGCTCGGTGTCGTCGGTTATGCTTGCCTTGGGCAGATTTGGATGGTTTTTGGATTGGGAAGGCTCGAGCAGCCTATCGACGAGTCCAAACCGACTAGATATTTCGGCTCGAGTCATGAATTCGGTGGACATGCCCATTGCATCGCCTACGGCATAAGCGATGAGTATCCCGCGAATTAGGTTGAGAGGGGGCTTACTGGGCATGCTTTCAAGCTCGGGCTGCATCACTTAAACCTCCTCAACCTCCAGAAGTCACAGATGTCGAACCGAAGAGCCCCGAAACGAAGTCGTAGGCGAGAGCGAGCTTCTCTTCCGGCTCTGCAAGATAATATCGATAGACTGGCTCTAGAGTATAATATCCAGCATAAGCCTTTATTTTTAAGGCGTTCTTTACGGCTTGCCAGTCTGTATCGCCTTCGCCGGCCGACAGGTGCTTTTTTTCTCCCGAATGATCGCTCAAGTGCAGATGTACTGGGCTCACCTTTAGGATGAATTCCGCGGGATCGAGGTTGGCTTCGCATGCTTCGGTTGTGTCGACCATAGGTTTTATTGAAGAATTGCCAAGCGATTCGATGTATTCCAGCAATCCTTCGGCCGTCCGTCCGGCGCCTTTCGGGCTATTCTCCACAGCCAGGACGATTTTCGCTTTTTCGCATTGTTCCGCAAGATGAAGAATATTTCCCCGAATAGGCTGTTCTATCGAGCTCTTGAGCTGTACTTCGGTTTGGATGTCATGGGGATGAATGACCAGAATCTCTGCCCCCAAGGCCGCGCAGAGTCTTACAAGGCCTTCAGCAAATGCTCGTTCCTCGCTTATCATTCCGGGGCTTGCATTATAGAGCATCGAGAACATGGCGAGTGGATAATGCACCGAAGCGACATGGATTTTGCTCCGCTCTGCCTTGAGGGCAAAGGATTCCGAGGCATCCGCAAAGCACTGAGGCATCAACTCGGCGTGCAGAAAGCCCGCGTCCGCTATGAGTCGTAGGCTCTCTGCAGCGCTTCTTGGGTAGAGCGCGGCCGTGGAAAAAGAATACTTATTTGCGGCCTTTGCATTAAAGGCCTTTTCATCAGCGGCCATTTCATTAAAGGCCTTTTCATCAGGTGTCATTTCATCAGCGGCCATTATATCAGCGGTCTTTACATTAGAAGTCTTTGCGGTCTCAGCCATCTATTTCCGCCTGCAGTTCCTTTGCGGCCTTGTCTAGGGCTGCCTTTGGCGTAAGCGCCCCTCTTTCTAGGGCATCGACGGCCTGCGCGAGGAGCTGATCCATTGTTCCCATCTGCTCGAAGTGCCAATAGGACCAGCTTATATCCAACTGATCAAAGGCTATGGCATACATTGGATTCTCGGTTACCGCTGCCTTGGCCTCGGGCAGAGTCAGCCCGGACTTGCGTATCGGCAAGTATCCGGTGTTGAGCGCAAAGCTCGTCTGATTCTCTTTGCTGGCAAGAAATTTTACCAGATCCCAAGCCGCTTCTTTTGTCTTTGGATCCTTAGCCAAGATAACGAGGACATTTCCTCCTAGGGCGACCGAAGGACGCTTGAAGTATGGCATCGGTATTGCACCGATCTTTAGATTGGGGTCTTTGGACCAGCGGCTTATCCTTGCCGAAGTAGCGGCCAAGAACGCGAGATTTCCCGCGAGGAATTTTTTCTCTGCGTTGGAGTGTTGGCCAACCGGCATGACCTTTTCGTCGATGAGCTTCTTCCAGAAATTGGCGACTTCAACGCCTTTATCGTCATTGAACGCGGGCGATATCTTTGTGCCTTTTACGGAGATGACGCTGTTTTCATTTTGATTCAGCATGGTCTTGAAAAGCCATGGTACATCCGTCACGTCGAAGCCCCAGAAATCGGGCGTTCCCGTGATGTTTCCCTTTGCCTGCGCAGTTTTTGCCACTTGCAAGAATTCATTCCAGGTTTTGGGCGGATTCTTAAGGTTAATACCGGCTTTTTCGATTATCGCTTTGTTGTAGTACATCACCTGGGTAGAGATACCATAGGGAACCGCACAGATTCTGCCATTGTATTTTGCATAGTCCCATACTCCCGGGTAGATGTCATCCTTGTTGAAGTCGGGGTCGTTCAACTTGGATTCGATAAAGAAATCGTCTCGAGCGCCGGTATAGAGAGGCCCTGCCGCCATTAGCGCTACATCCGGAGCGGTGTTCGAAAGTAAGGCGGCGCTCACTTTTGTCGCAGTGTCCGCATAGTTTCCCGAATAGGAATATTCTATCGAGACATTTGGATTCGCTGCCTTGTATTTTTCGAGGAGCGCTTTGAATGCCTCTCCGGAATCTCCTGAAACCGCGAACCATACCTTTAGCTTCGTCTGCGCACCCGCAGGGATCACGACCGCGATCAGTGCAAGCATCACGATACATATCATGACAGACTTTTTCATGGTATTACCTCCTTGAGGAATTGCTCCTCTATTGTTAGCACGCATGCGCGTGCCCAATTCTCTATTCATGTTTCCTGCCAATACGCATGCGCGTGCCATATTTTCCGTTCATGTCTTGAGTCCGGTCAACGTTATGGATTGTACGAACTCTTTTTCCATTAGCATGTACACTATCAATACAGGCACTATGGCCATTACCGAGGCCGCCATCAGCACTTGATATTCCGTACCCGTTTCTGTTACGAGGTATTTGAGCCCTATTGGCAAAGTCCTCATCTTTACATCATTTGTGATGATGAGGGGCCACATATAGCTGCGCCAATGAGTAAGGAATGCAAAGAGCGATGCGGTTCCAATGGCTGTCTTGGAGTTGGGCAGCATTATCTCGAGGAACACTCGAATATACCCACAGCCATCTACTTTTGCCGCATCTATGAGTTCGTTCGGGATTGTCTGGAAAAACGACATTATAAGCAGCGTCGTAAAGGCGCAGTTCAGCTCCGCTAAGATGAGCCCGGTATAGGTATCTATTAAGCCGGCGCTTGCGGCGAGCAAGAATAGCGGGATTATAGTGACGATCTCCGGAACGAAAAGGCTGCTTTGCATGAACGCGAAGAGTTTGTTCTTGAGAGGGAATTCGAGCTTGGCGAATGCGAATGCTCCCATCGCCGAAATCGCTATCTGGAGAACAGTCTGAACTACAGAGACGAAGATGCTGTTCGCATAGAATCGAATAAAGGGAATTTTCTTGAACACTTCTTCGTAATTCGTGAATTTGAATGAGCTTGGAATCCATTTCGGAGGATAGTTGTAGACATCGGCAGGCGTCTTAAACGAAGAGAGCATCATCCAGACAAATGGGAAAATCATGAGCGCAGAACTTATTAAAAGAAAGAGCATCGTAAATGGGTAGCGCGATTTCAAATGTTTGCTCATATCCCAGTCCTCCGATTAGTCAAAGCTGATTTCTTTGCGCCCCAATCGCCGCTGAATCATTGTGAACGCAAAGATTATCAAGAACAGGATAAGGGACGATGCCGCTCCGCGCCCCATCTTGCCTCTTGTGAATGATTGGTCGTAGATATACGAGACCATGAGGAGAGTCGACTCTAGGGGGCCATGATTTGGCGTCATGACATCCACTTCGGTGAATACTTTAAAGCAGTTGATGATTCCCATCATGATGATAAAAGAAGTCACGGGAGACAGAAGCGGAAGCTTTACCTTGAAGAAAACTTGCCGCTCGCTTGCTCCATCGATACGGGCGGCTTCCAGGTAAGATTCCGGGATACTTTGAAGCCCGGCCAAGAACAGAATGATATTGTAGCCAATTCCTTTCCATATCGAAAAGAGAATGACCGAGAGCATGGCAGTCTTCTCGCTGTAGAGCCACTGCATTGAAGGTAGGCCAAGAAAGTTCAGTATTTGGTTTAAAGGACCAATGCCAGGATCGTAAAACCATAGCCAGATAAGGCTCGAAGCAGTTATGGGCACCACAACTGGGGCAAAGTGCGCAATGCGGAAGAAGCGCCTGAAATGGATTTTTTTGTCTAGAAGCACCGCTATGAAAAGCGCAAGACCCGTGTCCAACACAAGCTTCAGCGCAGTATAGTATGCCGTGTTCTTGAAAGCCTTCCAGAAACGGGGATCCTTCAGCACGAAGACAAAATTGCGAAATCCCACATAAGAGCGAGCGGTCGAAGTCATGGTCCAATTTGTAAAGCTCATTATGATTACAAGAATTACAGGAAGCAAAAACAGTAGAATGAGCGTAATGAGAAGAGGCATAACAAAGATCGCCGCCGCCCTGTGCTGTTCCTTTTTGATGCTATACACCTGCGCTCCCTTTTTCTTTTTTACCGACATAGGACACCCTCTGGTTCTGAATTATGGTCTCTAGGAACTAGAACTTCCGCTACATCGATGCGAAGTTTGAAGCTCACGACTTCGCCTTCTCTATGAAAGGGGTTGCCGTCTACGACGATATCGCCATCGCGGCTTAGCCCTTCTATTTCGACAAAATCCTTTGGCCCAAAGAGCAGATGCTCGGAAAGCGCCATATTCTCGAAACCCCGCAGAGGCGTCGCCGCCCTCACAATGACTGTGTCGAAAAGCCCAAGAGCCGCGGCGCCATCCATGTATGAGGCATTGCAGAGTACGCCCGCAATGGCTCTTGCAAAGAATTCGCGCTTTCTTAGCGGCGAGACGATTATCTGTGCGGGCTTCTGCATGGAATTTTCGATCCGAAGGCCATTTTTTCTTATGCAGAAATCCCTGCTCACAATATCGGAGGAAGGCTCGATTTCCTGTTTCCTGCCATCGTCCAGCAGGGCTTTTGCGGAGAGATTGACAACGCGCCCCTCTAGAGTGCCTAAAAACGAATTGCCAATGATGGCATCGTTCAGAGCATAAGCGAGGTGTTTTCCATCGACAGAGATCTCGACCGCATCTATTGTCTTTACGAAAAGCTTCGAGATGTCGAGCATAGGAATATCTTCAATCCCGAAAGCGACTATAGGCCCAACATTTATGGTCCCAGAGCCAATACCCAAAAGAGGCACTTTTTTGCCTTTGTCTATCATTGCATCGAGCACATAGGAACCAAGCCCGTCGCCGCCTATGCAGATGAGCATATCCGAGCCCCAATCCAGAAGGCTCGCAACTGAAGTCCTCAGATTTTCCACATAGCTCGCCGATAATTCCGGCGTTAACCTCGACCATGAGCAGGGCGGCGAGTCGCATCCAAATGGGCCGGCGCATACGGCGACATCATAAGATTGGAGACTGGGGACTAGCGAAATAACGGCTTCAGGTGCGAATCCCTTACCCGAAGCAGATCCTATGATAACTCCGATTTTCATGCCGCTCCTCTTTGTATGTCGCTTTTCTTTATGCCTTATTCCCTTTGTGCTTCATTTTCCTTGTGTGCCATTCCCTTACGGTCTAAGCACGATTTTCAATGCCTCGCCCGAGGCAAGCATTTCGAATGCCTCTTTTCCGCGCTCCAGCGGGAAATTATGCGTGATTATCTTCGAAAACATCTCCTTATGCGCTTCTATCAAGGAGAGAGCTTCCTTGAAATGGCGGAGCGCATACCCAAAACTCCCTTTCAGAGAGACCTGTCGATAGTGGATCGAATAAGCATCAATGGCGACTATTTCGTCGCTTGAGAGCCCTGAGAACATCAAGACAGTGCCTGCGTCGGCTACTAGCCTTATATATTCGCTTACGAGCTCTTTTTTGTTGACGGCGATGATGGCGATATCATAAAAGTCATTCTCCACCCGGCCAGGGCGGGCAATTTCCGCCTGTTCAGGGCGGGCATTTTCCACCCGGCCTGCACTGGGGCTTTCCACATGGCCAGCACCGCCAGGCTCGAAAGCTTCGATACCCCATGAGGCGATTCTCTCTCTTCTCTGCTCGCTAGGCTCGACAACGGCAACCGGTACGCCTTTTGCCCTAAAAAGAAGCGCAAAGAGAGCGCCCATCGGCCCAGCCCCGACCACGAGAGCCCTACTTGTCGGCTTTAGATCGAGCTGTTCGAATCCATTTATCACACAAGCAAGCGGCTCCACCAAGGTGTAGACATCGTCTGCCTCTTTGATAGGGAATACGCCTTGCTCGATATAATCCGATGCTATCCCCACCTTCTCGCAGAATGCGCCTCCTTCGACATAATGCTTATTAGCGCATAGAGATCCCGCACCCCTCCTGCAGACATCGCAAAAACCGCATTCTGCATAAGGCGCAACTACCACCTTGTCGCCTGCAATATAGCCGCATCCTATGGGAGCCTTCTCGACTAGGCCATAGAATTCGTGTCCCAGTATCGCAGGAGGAGAAAAGAGATGATGTCCCTTCTGATAGGTTTTGAGATCGGTTCCGCAGATGCCGCAGCCAAGAACTCTGACGATAAAATCCGAGCTTGGCTCCGGAACATCTTTTACTTCGAGCTGTTTTATGCCAGTGTATACAAGTGCTTTCATGATTTATTCCCTTTTTGTGATTGGCCGATAGGCCCAATTTGACTTGCTTTTTGGTTCTTCTTTTTTATGGGCAAGCCCTCTGCGGATTGTCCGGATTGCCCACGGAGAAGTCTTAGAATCGCGAGGGCAGTCTGCTCGTCCGTGACCAGATCGCTAATGAACCTCGCTTGTGCAGCCGCGACAATACCCGGAACCTTCAGCTCGCCCCCGGCCAGGCAGACCGATCGCTGTAGATTGGGCAAGTCTCTTATATCGTAAGCGAGCAAGTCGTATTCATGTTCGGAGTGAAAGATAGTCCCCTTTTCGTCGAAGAACTGGGCAAGAATATCGGCGCAAGAAGAGCTCTTTTTGAGCTCTTCTTTGTATTTCTCCGGCAATTCGTCGAGGATGTTTATCGAAAAGGCAGGGGGAGTTCCCAACCCCACTACAGCGGCCTCTACCTGCTTCCAGTATTTTTGGAGCGCCTGGATGCGATGCTCCTCGATATTGGAGAGCGCTCTGCCTTTTTCGCGCACCGACGATAGGTTGATGAACAGCCCCTTGGATTGAAAAGAACTGCTGAAACGGTCGATTATGGTGTTGATCTGCAAATTCGGGTTGGTATCTCCCGAAAGGCCGATAAGAGGCACGAAGAACGGGCGCGTACTCTGTCCACCCTGATTGCTCTGTCCTTCACGATTGCTTTGTCGATCATAATCGCTCTGTCCAACATGGCGAGATAGAAGCACATGATCGCTCTGTCCAACATGGCGAGATAGAAGCATCGAGGTCTCATAGACGGTCTTGCCCCAGCCGATCCCCACGACATTGAAAGAAGGCAATAGTTCGCCAAGAAAATCGGCCGCTCGCGTAGCTATCGCTCCGACAATTTCATCTCGATTGCCGGTCTTGGCTATCGGAACTACAAGGACTGACCTAAGTCCCATCATCTCGGCGAGAATCTCCGACAACTCTTCGCTTTGCCGACTCTCCGGAGGCACAAGCGTGATTCTTACCATACCCAGCGACTTGGCCTTCTCCAGGAGTCTCGAAATCTGCGAACGAGAAAAGCCTTCCTTGGCTGCTATTTCTTCTTGAGAAAGCCCATCCGCATAGTAATATCGGGCTATTCTATATATTGTGGAGATATCAGGCCCGGTTTTCATCGAAAATGCCATCCTCCTCTTAAGCGCTCATCCTATAAAATGCCTATTCTGGCGGCGCCAATCTAAATCTCATAAGGGGCTAGCCAGTCAAATGCCTATTCCGACGAGCCATCATCAAAAAGGCGCTGCCAGCCAAGGGCCTATTCCAGCAATCCTATCCCAAAATCTCCCTCAAAGACCCAATCACTTCCAGAGGATCGTTTGCTTGGAAAATATTTCTGCCAAAGGCAAATCCACGCGCTCCGCAATCCACTGCATGCTTGGCTACGGTGCCGATATCCCTATCCTTTGGGCCGCCTGCAAGTATGACTGGAACTGGGCAACATTCGATCACCTTCTCGAAGTCGTTTACATAGAAGACCTTCACCGCATCTGCCCCCAATTCGGCGGCAATTCTTGCGCCATGGTATTGGACATCGAAAGTTGCGGTTTTATCGAACTCCGCGGCGATTATCTCGACCACAACCGGAATGGAATATTGATGGAATGCATCTATATCGGCCGCAAGAGGCTGTAGACTGCAGTAATCCTCGCCACCTATCAAAGCCATCATGAGAACAGCATCTGCACCAACAGCCAGCGCCGTCTCAGGGCTCACATGATTGAGATGAGCCTGCGGATAGCTACTTGCAAGGCTCGAAGCGCCAAAGGAAGTCCTCAATACCAGTTTTTTCCTAAGAAAAGGAGAGTGTGCAAGATTTCCTGCCAGACCGATATTCAGAATAAAGCCATCTAGAGGCGCAAAAGCGAGCTTATCCATCAAGCTCGAAATGTTCTCAAGCCCAGGCATTACCCCGCTCTGCGCATGATCGAGCGCCAATAATAAGACATGCCCCTTATCATCGAAAAGCCTTTCGACATTTCTTTTAAGACCATTTGTCAATCTATTTCTCCTTCTTGATTTGGTGGCCTTGTTACACGGAGATTGCCGTTTTCCTGCTCGCTGGCGCTATTAACCAAGCCAACTGCATAATGCAACTGAAAGCCAGAGCGACAAAGCTTGCTCCGACTAAGACCATAATGCACCTGTAAGCTATAAGCCTAATGCGTGCTAAGACCTTAATGCAACTTTGTGCATCACCAAATCGCATATAAATAGGATACATCGAGTTTTCATAGCTGTCAACAAAAAACAATGGGGTATTGGATATAGGAATTCAGATAAGTACTATTCGACAATCCATGATAGGGTAATTGAAGAGAGCTCTAGGCTGAACATATCATAGAGCCATTGCTACATTAGAATTAGCCAAATTGTCTTTATAATCAATTTTTCAAAGAAGACTTTTTGAAACTTTCAGATTAAAGATCCTTATCTACAGCTTTGCGATTCTGAATCTTAAAAAGAAGGCCAAAGATCGAAATGTGAGATAAAAACGATTTTACATTGATTTTGGCCCCAAAATTTATAGCGAGAGCGAAGAAAGACTTGATCCTAATTTAATCATTTATGGATCGGCCTCGGCAAGACATTGAGACAGAATTATGCTGATATCTTTATCTACTGCAGGATTTTAATTAATTAAGGACTTGTTTTGAAGTTTTAAGATAGGAAATACTTTCAGGTTAGCATGATAAAGAGGTTAGCGAATTTCAAAAGGAGACGAAAAGAATAGCTGAGGAAGACCTTTTTTCTTTGCTTGCTCGACTTAGAAATGAACCAGACGAAAGAGAATGGCTTGAATTCAAAGATAGTTTTTATGATCCCCAGACAATTGGAGAATATCTTTCCGCCTTGGCTAATGGCGCTTGTCTAGCAGGAGAATCTCGGGGCTATCTAGTTTTTGGTATAGAAGATAAAAGCCATGAGATAGTTAGTACTCGCTTTTATCCATATAGAGAAAAAGCAAGAGGGAATCAAGACTTAATAATATGGTTATCTAGTGGCTTGGATCCAAAGGTTGGATTTAATATTTATGAGCTAAATCATCCTAAAGGCCATGTCGTAATCTTCGAAATAATATCAGCTTGGAATCGTCCAATTAAATTTCATGGAAAAGCCTTTATCCGTGTAGGAGCAAGCAAAACAGAGCTTTACAAGTATCCAGAAAAAGAGAGAGCGATATTGACAAGGAGAATAGATTGGTCAGCAATGATCCGAGAAGGAGCAAGCGTCGAAGATCTCGATGCTGAGGCTATAAAGAAAGCTCGTGAGCAATTCATGATAAAACATCCAAACCGAGCATCAGAAGTAAAATCCTGGGATGATATGGCATTTCTCAACAAATGCAAGCTTACTATTCATAATGCTATAACCAATACAGCTCTTATCCTTCTGGGGAAACAGGAATCATCGGCGCTCTTATCTCCAGTAATCATGAAAATCACATGGATTTTAAAAGATCTAAATAATAATGCATTGGACTATGAGCATTTCGCACCTCCAATACTGCTTCAAGTAGATCGGATCCTAGCTCGAATCAGGAACTTGATAGTCAGGGCTTTGCCAAGCGGAACTCTTTTCCCACAAGAAATTAGTCAGTACGATCCTTGGGTCCTACGCGAGGCATTACATAATGCTATCGCGCATCAAGATTATGGCCTTGGAGGACGAATTAATATCGTTGAAATGCCTTCTTCAATCTTGATTGAGAATGTCGGAGGATTTCTACCAGGAGATTTGGATACTGTTATCTGCCAAGATGCACCGCTAGAAATCTATCGGAATCCATTTCTTGCAGAAGCAATGGTCAACTTAAACATGATTGATACCCAGGGCGGAGGAATTAAAAGAATGTTCGAGAAACAAAAACAACGATTCTTTCCAATGCCCGACTATGATCTCTCTAATTCAGAAAAAGTAAAAGTAACAATTCCTGGCAATATTCTAAACGAGAACTATAGTCGATTGCTAATGGAAAGAGCAGATCTCGATCTTTGGCAGGTTATCCTTCTTGATCGAGTTCAGAAGCGACAGCGCATAAGTATTGAAGCACATCGAGCTCTGAAGAGTGTAGGCTTGGTGGAAGGAAGATATCCCAATATTATTATTGCTTCAAAGATAGCTGGGATTACAGGAGAAAAAGCAAAATATATTCGAGATAGAGGCTTCAATAAAAAATATTACCTAGATATGATAGAAACCTTGATTAAAGAACATCAACCAATCCAAAGGTCAGAAATAGATAGGCTTCTTTTGGACAAGCTGCCAGAAATGCTTACCACTAAGCAAAAAAAGGCTAAAATCCATAATCTTATGGCCGAACTTGTCAGCAAGAATAAGATTGAGAACAGGGGAAGCAAAGCAAATCCTGCATGGTATGCAATGAATAGCTTACAATCAAACAATGAATAATTAAGCGAACAAGTGTCAATTTTTCTCAATAAAAATGATAATTCAATATTCAATAATATATTATCCTTTGTTTGATTTTTTCCATTAAGAATGATTAACAAAGGTCTAAACAAAGTAAAAACGGCAAGCTCCAATAATAAAACAATACTGCTACGAACCTTGTATAAGAATTTGAAGCATAAAGTAGGGAAGAGAGCGATAAAGAGAATGTATGGAGGTAAGCATGCATTCTTTTCCTTTCTGCCCAAATCCAGCCTGTCTCTATCATGAGGCAGCTCCAAAAGGTCGCTGGTTTGTCAGGCTAGGCTTCTATCATACCAAATGTTTTGGCAATGTACCTCGTTATCGCTGCAAAAGCTGTGGTCATAGCTTTTCTTCACAAACATTCAGTCTGGATTACTTTGCTAAGAAAATACTCGATTATCGCCAAATTGAGCGTCTTGTATCTTCCAGCATGAGCCAGCGCGCACTCTCTCGACACTTCAAGGTATCTTTGGGAACTATCAATAACCGTATCCAGCGACTTAGCCACCAAAGCCTTGCCATGCACACTCTCTTACGTCCTCGTGCCTCTCACAGAGAACCTGTCTGTATCGATGGTTTTGTCAGTTTTGATCGCTCTCAGTACTTTCCCAATAATATTACCATATCCCTTAGTGCACATAGCCAGTATATTCTAAGTCTCAGTCATGCCACATTACGCCGCTCAGGACGCTGCACCGACAGCCAAAAGCGCAGAAAAATCATACTCTATCGATCATTAGTCTTTGAAAAGGCTGCCCTCGAACGCTCCTTCTCAGAGCTTCTAGATCAGTTATATAGGGAACGCTGTAGTGCTTACTCTTCACCGCTAATCCTCATCACAGATGAAAAGTGTGAATATGCTAGAGCGCTCAAACTACATCCAAGTCGCTTCTATATACATCATCTCACCGTAAATTCCAAAGTTCCACGTACCTTCCAGAATCCTCTCTTTGCCTCAAACTATCTGGACCGAGAGCTTAGAAAGGATCTTGCCGATCATCGTCGCGAAACAGTTTGTTTTCCGAGAAATGTTGCGAATATGCTGAATCGCCTTGTCGTATACTTAGGTTGGCACAATTATGAAAAACCTTACAGGATTGGAAGGGATATCGTTTTGACGCATGCGGAAGTAGCTGGTATTGAAAGAAAAGCGATTTGTAAGGCTAGAGAGAAGCAGTTCCAAGAACGTGCTTTCCTAAGCAGAGCAGGATTGTCGCTTCTTGATAAAAAGCTATGGCTTAGGAGTTTCCCAACTCCCCTTAAGAGAGAAGCGGAATATGTACCTGCTTATGCTTATGCATGAGATACTCTCCTTCCAAATCTATTAGAAAAATACACAAGGTTCGTAACAGTAGTGAAGTAAAACTAAAAGCAATTTGAATTTGGGCCCTGCTGGACTTGAACCAGCGACCTACGGATTATGAGTCCGCAGCTCTGACCAACTGAGCTAAGGGCCCGACATTTCGCCTCGGCTATTATGCGGCGCTCCACGAATCTATCAGAACAGCGTAAAAAAGTCAACGCAAAGTGAGCAATTGAGTCTATTGCAGGCGCTCGCTAAAATAAGGCGCCATGGATATCGAACTTGCGATCGATGCGGATTCCCGCCTGGAAAAGGTGCGACTCGCTATAGTGGAGCTCAAAGGCTTGGACTGGCAGACTGCGTCTTTCAAAACCGCGCAGAATCCCGACTACGTTCCATCACGTGCCAAGGAGATACTGCGCGAAATTCGAGCTTGGCCTTCAGCCCATTTCGAGGCGCGCAAAAAAGCTGTGCGAGATATGCTGAGAAATGGGAATTACAAGCCAGCAGGGCGCGCAAAGCCTTCTTCGGAATACCTTTTGCAGGCTGCGATCGATGGCGATTTTCCTATGGTAAGTTTTTTTGTGGATGCGGTAAATCTCGCAAGCCTTAGATATCTCTACCCAATGAGTATCTTCGATAGCGACAAAGCGGGCATGTGCTTCCTTGTTAGATTGGGTGCGCCCAATGAGGAATATATCTTCAATACATCCGGACAGATTATCGATCTCGAAGACCTACTCTGCATATGTGCGCTGGATCCCCATATTGAGCTATTCAAGGAAAAAGCTATAGAAAAAGATATAATATCGGGCACTTTAAATGATCGCGTTATCTGCGGCGTTCGAGGTGTTCCCATCGCTAACCCAGTGCGCGACTCCATGGCGACGAAGCTCTTTGAGGGAGCGCACAATGCGGTTGTCGTTATCTATGCGCCTCGCAATGACGAGAGAGATCTCGAAGCAGCGGCTCACGATGTCGCAGAATGGTGCGGCCAAGCTTGCAATGTGCCTTGTGTGCGAATCCTGCCTTAAAGGCGCAATACATTCATAATCGCGCTATCAATAGCCAAGTCCAAGCTTCGTAACACTACGCCAAGACTGGCAAAACTATAGAGATGCCATAATCTGATTGTTATTACCTTATAAGGTATGATATTGACATATACCCTTTAGGGTATTATTATAGGATATACCTCATAAGGTATTGAGTTACCTCAGAGGCTTTCAAGATCTGGAGTTTTTCAATGGACTATTTGATAAGCATTCTGCCACAGCTGGGTATGTCGCTCCAAATAACAAGGAAAATGTTAGGGCTCACCCAAAGAGAGGCGGGCGAACGCGTTGGTCTTCTGCCCAAGACAATTTCAGCGCTCGAAAATCATCCTGCTTCTTGCTCGATAGAAAGCCTTTTTAAATATCTCTCAGCACTCGAGCTCGATATTGTACTGCGACCACGAAAAGAGGCTTATAACCATATGTTGGAAGAGGCTAGAATTGCTATCAGCGACTCGCAAAAACCCGAGAATGTGGGAGAATAGGCATGGCACGTTCATCTGCACCTAGAAGCCTTAGTGTATGGCTCAATGGTGAAAAAGTGGGCAGATGGAGCATTAGCACTGCGGGCAAACATGAATTCTGCTATGATGATGCATATATCTCTCGCACCGATGCATGTCCTATTTCGCTTTCCTTGCCGCTTGTCTCCTCTGGATTTATTTATTCAGGTGAAAAAGTAGAGGCCTTCTTTGATAATCTTCTGCCAGAAAATTCAGAAATTCGGCAGAGAATTAGAAATAGGTTTGGTGTTAAATCTACCTCCGCATTCGATCTCCTTGCTGAAATCGGGAGGGACTGTGTGGGCGCTCTGCAGCTTCTGCAAGAAGACAGTCAGCCAGAAGAAATTCGCAAAATCACTGGCCAGATTGTAAGCGATAATGAGGTCGCCGAGATTTTGAGAGGTATAACAGGTGCTGGTATTCGTGCTGTATTTCCTGATGAGGTCTTTCGAATCTCTATTGCTGGAGCGCAAGAAAAAACAGCTTTACTCTTTCATGATGGCGCATGGTTGATTCCGATAGGTTCTACTCCAACGACTCATATCCTCAAGCTACCCTTAGGAAGAATTGGTCGCATGGGAATCGATATGAGTAGATCCGTGGAAAATGAATGGCTTTGTTCCCAAATCGCTCAAAAGCTTGATATCAAAACTGCGCCTTCAAAAATTTCGACCTTTGATGGAATCAAGGTGCTTGTTGTTGAGCGATTTGATAGAGTAATTTCTTCGGAAGGCAATTGGATTATACGTCTTCCACAAGAGGATTTCTGTCAAATAACAGCAACGCCTTCCGAGCGAAAGTACGAAGCCGATGGCGGTCCAGGCATACGAAGCATTATGGATATATTGCTTGGGGCAGTCGACCCTCTCGGAGATCGCAGGACTTTTATCAAATCGCAAATACTTTTTTGGTTGCTTGCGGCACCCGATGGGCATGCGAAAAACTTCAGCATATTCTTAGAGGGAAAAGGTCATTTTCGACTAACGCCAATCTATGACATCATGTCTGCTTATCCAGTCATGGGACACAGAAAAGATGCGATTCCTAGAGATAAGCTTAAGCTCGCTATGGCGTTTGAAGGCAAGAATCGACATTATGAATGGCATATGATCGTGGCTCGTCATATCCGCGACACAGCAAAGCGATGTGGATTTGAGCACGAAGTCGAGGGTATCATTGGAGAGTTTGTTGATCGCATTCCGCATGTAATATCGGAAATCTCCGCAGAGCTTCCAAGCGATTTTCCCGATTCGATAGCTACTCCCATATTGGTGGGAGTGGAGTCTACAGCACAGCGGCTTTCGGATGAGATCTCTTAGTAGCCAAGTCAAAGCTTCGTAAGGCTACATAAAGACTGGCAAAACCATAGTCGAGCGCTTTTTGCTCCTGTATTGTCATAAAAGCGCATAAACCATACTATTGCATCCTATGAAACTGCTTTCTGCCTCCGAGCCCGACTTAATCGTGGCCGCCCAGGCGCTTAGAGAAGGAAAGCTTGTCGCTTTTCCTACAGAAACGGTCTATGGGCTTGGGGCAAATGCATTCGATGAGCGGGCAGTTGCGCGTATTTTCGAGGCAAAGGCGCGGCCGACCTTCGATCCTCTTATTGTGCATATCGCTCGGCTCGAGGATATATCGATGTTGGCTAAGGAAGTGCCCGAAAACGCAAGGACGCTTGCTCGATGCCTCTGGCCGGGACCTCTCACTATCATTCTTCCAAAGCGCAGCGAGGTACCGGACATAGTTACAGCCGGGCTCACCACTGTTGCGGTGCGTTTTCCAAGCCATCCGGTTGCGCGGCGGATCATCGAGTTGGCACAAATACCGATAGCAGCGCCGAGTGCCAATCCTTTCGGATATCTTTCGCCCACCACCGCCGAGCATGTAATAAATATGTTGGGAGAGCGAATCGATTATTTAGTCGATGGCGGGCCATGCGATGTAGGTGTTGAGTCCACGGTGATAGATCTGACAGGTGAGCGCGCCGCGCTCTTGAGGCCAGGCGGTATGCCGCTCGAGCGCATCGAGGAGTTGATCGGGCTGGTGGATATTCCAGGACAAGTGGATATTCCAGAACATGGTGAGCTTTCCGCCGATGAATGCTTGAATGGCGCTAAAGTACAGGGCATGCTTCGATCTAAACGAGGGTTCGAGCGCGCCGAAACAAAGGGTCTGTCCTATCCTCTCAAAAGCCCGGGCCAGGGCTTAAGCCACTATGCCCCCTCGACACCTCTCTTTCTCTTCGATGAAGGAAGTCTACCGGAGGCGGTAAAACGCAAGGGGATTCTCCATCCCTGCATCGCTCTAGCTTTTGATGGCCATAGAGCTCGAATTCTTCGGGATTGCGGTCTCTTCGATGTGGTACAAATGCTTTCAGAAGAAGGAGATATGAGAGAGGCTGCAGCGCGGCTTTTTTCGCTGTTGCACGATCTGGATGAGGCTGGTTTTGCTGCCATCTATGCGGAGCGAGCCCCAGACGCTGGCCTTGGCCGTGCTATCAATGATCGCCTGTATCGGGCGTCGAGGAAGGAGCGAGTTCAAGGCTGACGGGCTCTTGTGAGGCTGGTACAGCATTAGGGACTGTGCATGTGGTCTCAGGTGAAACCGGAGATTCTTGGATGGGTTGGGGCAAGGGTTTTGCGTTATAGATAAAATCCAGCATGTCCTTTGCGGAAATTCCATAGTACATCTTGCCATAACAGAGAGCCGCCGAGGTGATGTTCTTGGTGTACTGACGCGGCTCGGCTATCGGGTACAGCTCGATGAGTATATCATCTTCGATGTTTCCCCAATCTCGAACCCACTGAGTCATTCGCGTTGGGCCAGCATTATATGCGGCGATGGCCCGCGCAGGCTTGCGATTGAATCGCTCAAGCATATAGCCATAATATGTAAGGCCAATAGTAAGATTGTCCTTTGGATCAAAGAGCGCATACTGATTCATCTTGAGCCCTTTTGCAGTTTCAGCAGCCGTGCTCGGCAAGAGTTGGCTCAATCCTACCGCTCCAGAACGCGAGACGGCGCGCTGATTGAACAGACTCTCCGAGCGCACAATAGCATAAGCGAGTGGCTCCGCAATTCCTTGCGGCTCAGTGATTTGGCCGAAATGCTCTGGCCAGGCACGCGGGTAGACCAGGGCATAAGCGAGTTCCGGTCTATCGAAAGATTTGCGACCTAGAGCCTCTCTACCAATTCGCAACGCCGGATAATACTGTTCATGCTCTATGAAATTCATGGCAAGCCACAAAAGCGACTCTGTGTTATAAGGAGACAGTGCGGTGATCTGTTCCGAAGCCAATGTTTCGAGGCCATAATCCAGGGATTGGTCTATGAAATCGAGCATATCCTTGAGATTGCTATCTTCGGTAAGTGAGTCCATCAGGTCTTGGCAAAGGCTTACAATTGAAGATTCGAGATCGAAGTCGGCTCCAAGCACGGGGAGATTGGCAAGTAGCGGCGGCTCGATGCCCAATCGCCATGCCGCTAATGTTCGATAATGCTCTTCAATGCCGCTATCTCGAAGGAGTGTCTCGTAGTAGAGATTTGGACTATTCATGGCCAGATCGACATTCGCTCGGCCTGTCTCGAAGAGCCTTCCGGAGATATAGAGCAAGGGTCCGCGCATAGTGCCTGTCAATTTCTGGCTCATGAGAGCGCAGAGCCGAACTACATCATTCCATGCCCCTTCTCGAAGCAATCGGCGCATGTATTCCGATACTATATCCTCGAAATAGGATGGGCTTTTCCACAGAGCCGCGGCTTGTGAAAGCGCGGAGATTTCAAGGGCGCGTTCAGCATGCAGGGCATTTGCGTCTTCCTCTCCGAGATCATCGAGTATCATGCTTGTTGTCACAATAGATTTCATTGTGATATCTAGCCAATACCATAGCGCAGAGTCCGAATCAGCTTCGGAAAAAGAGAGTGGAACGAGTTCGATAAAGAGGCTCGCTGCAGTCTGATTTTGTCCCAGCCCTTGATACGATCTTGCCAGGTGAAAGGCCATGACCCAGTAGTTCTCGGATGAAATTCGTTCTCGGTCGAGCGGGGGAATTGTGAGCTTGGAGTCTGGTATATGCTCTGAACCATCGACTTCTTTTGAGGCGGCTTCTCTGGGCGCGCCTTCTTGGGGAGCGATCTCGGCTCTGGGCTCGGCCTCAGTTTGGGCATTAGCATCTGCTTCAGCATCTACTTCAGCATCGATCTCGGCATCTGCCTCAGTATCTGCGTTTCCTTGATTATTTCTTCCGCCATTGGATTCTTCACTGTCTATTACGGGAAGATTCAGCGCCTGGGAAAAATAGGCAATACCATCTTTCCAGGCTCCTGCGCCATAAAAACTGCGCCCAAGTTCGGTTATCCACTGTCGCAAGGCGTCCGTTGCGGAGAAAGTAGACAGAATAGGCAAGGCATTGGCCAGGGCTTCGGTATAATTCTTTTCTGTAGCCGCTGCTCGAAATAAGGCAAGATATGCCAGATTCTGTGGCACATTTGGCGCTGCTGCGTATAGCCTGTAGATCTTAGTAATATAGTTATCAGGTGTTCGTGTTCTTATGAAAGGAGGACCATTGGAAGCCCAAGTATAATCCTGTATTGCTGCGCGGGCGTTGTATTCCATCCAGGAAAGCTCTGTGGAGCGGTTTTTAGCAATTGATGGCAAGGCTTTGGATATCTCAGGCACGATACTGAGGGCATCTTGCGGCGCATTCTGGGCCATTAGGCAATCGTAAAGGCTGCGATAGATATTCCAGTTGGGGCCGAATACTTGAATCCACTCTCTTGCGATAGCAGCGGCTTCGCCATACTTCTTTTGATCGGACAAAACCTTGATCAAGGATTTTCCAGCCTCTTGACCTGCGGGGTTCTTTGCGAATCGAAATGCGATCTCCAACATCCATTCTATGAGTTTTTGCTGATCTTCAGTGAGGTTAGTTTTCTGCTCCGAAGCTTGTGTACGAATTTTTTCGGCCGCAAAGAAAAAACCCGATGGATCAAAGGGTTCGGTCAATATGGGTAGAAAAAGAGATGGAGGCAAGGCCGGTTCAGGTTCAAGTTTTTTTGAAGGCTCAGGCTCCAAAATCTCTGGAGGCTTAGATTCCGGAGCCTTTTCGGCGTCGGGCTCGGAAATCTGAGGAGACTGGATAGCATTGGGATCACTACCAGAAAAAGCTCCTTCCGAGCTCTCGGAAAGGGGCGAATCTATATCAACAGCACTTAGAGGGAGTATGGCCGCGGTTGCCAAAATCAAAGAAAGAATCAGAGCCTTAAGAATGGGGTTAGAACAAAATGACAAATCTCTAATCCTCTTCACAGCGCGCCATAGTCCATTATGAGTGACATTACGTAGGTAACGATTTCCATATCTAGCTCATCAGCACAATCGGAAACCAGGTCGCGCAACTCTCGCCACTCAGAGAGGGTCAAGGGTGTTCCATCATATTGCTTGAGAAGCACGCTGCTAAAAGTCGCTATAACCAGAGGTCCACGCAAGGGGCTGGAGCGAATTTTTTCTCCTGCTAGTCCAATCATTATCTCGATTACCGATCTCGGGAGAGTGGACAAAGCCTGTTCTATCGCTCTCGAGAGTTCCTTCGGTGTCCATGCGCGTGTCGATATAAGATTGAGGGCGTCTAGGAGGTCATTGATGGTTTTAATCTCTGGTTTCATGGCAAATCTCCTGTTAGTCATCAATATTATCGACAAGCCTATACATGGGCTCAACCCGGACAATCAAGAAAGAGCCAATGCCAGGATTGCAGCATCATATAGCGCATGTCCGAGCGCAAGGGAGTGTATACCATAACCTCGAAATCGCAGGCTTGTGTATAAAGCGCCCAGTACTCCGGCGAATGCAATCCCGAAAATTCCTTGAGCATAATGAGAAAGCGAAAAGATCAGTATTGAGACGATAGCCGCGGAATTTAGGGCTGTATCGGCTTCTGTAAGCGCATCGATGAGTAAAAAACGGAAGAATAATTCCTCACTGTAACCCACTGAAACGCTCGAAAGCAGCAAAAATGGAAGCAAAGATAATATCGACTTTTGTGGTATGAATTCGAAGACAGGATTGGAAAGAGCACAGAACCATGCAGCTATGGCTCCTATGGCCGCCACTCCAAGGCTAAGGAATGTCACAGAAAGAGCCCTGGCTATTTCTCGTCTAGTTGGGAGACGTAAAAGGGCTCTCTTCCATTCATTGTTTGCAAAAATCGGCAGTTGAGATGAAATATAAAGCATAAATCCAATTCGGATACAATTTTTTAGTACGCTGAGGATAAACCAAGCAGCCGAAAATGCTGTTGCTTCGGGTATAGCAAGAATAATATCGGCCCAGACGGTGGCATATACAAAGAGAATCGTTCCATAGGCGGAAATTCGCTTGGGGGATAGGTTGATCATGATATTGCTTAGACACTACTACGAATCTGATTCTCTGTCATCGCATTTTGAAGCCAAAAATGAATTTCTGTGCGTATTACAAAAGAGAGAGATAATGCGCGGATTTTATTCCTCAAGATGGTTTAGATGCGCTAAAGTCCGAATAAGGATTATTCGACGATATTGCTTGCAAAAGGTACCGGCCGGTTGTTTTGCAGCGGTCGGATTGTGGATTGGGCTTGGCTTGAATGGCCTCGGACTGGATAGCCTTGAAATTGGGCCGTATTTCGAGATTGGATTAGGCAGTCTACAGCTAATTTTTGCTATAATCTTAAATGCAGCTGCGCTGACCTGGTTGGAATTCATCGGCACAATAGGGAAATGCTCAGGAGGAAAACAGAGCTTTATAATCATTTCAGCTTCATCTAATCTATCTGCTAGAAGCAACAAAAGAGACGTATTGCTATGGAGCGCCTTGTCTTTAGGCCTCGCTCTCAGCGCAGGCGTGCTTCGATTTCAAGATCAGGAAGCGAGTTTTATAGTCCCAGCGGAACCGGCAACAGAGGCCTCGGCAGTGGCGTCCCATGCGGCAACAGCGGCCTCTAAAGTTGCGACCCCTCCAGCACAGACGCCAGAAATAGCAGCACCAGCCAACCTGCGAATCGAGGCGCTCGAAGGGGTGCTCATCTTGGATTCGCAGACCACCGCGCGAAAAAATCGCATGCTTACACTCAAAATACAGGCAGCGGAATATGTCGGACCAAATATGCGCATCCGCAGCGATTGGAAGCGGCCATTGTTCTCTCAAGTCTTGTTCTCAGGCGCAGGTGCTCGGTTTTGTTCTGGCAGCCTGATTCGGGCGGAGTCGGTCAGAACTGGTGATTTTTGTTGGGTCGATGCATCCAAGCTTAAGTGGAAGGCTTGGGCTTCCGGTCCTGCAAGGTTTCGGTCAATCATTACAGGTCGTTTTGCCGAGAGCATCGCGATAGCAGCAGGTAAAGCAGGCGCCCTTGCTCAGGCCTTACTCCTAGGAGTCAAGGATGAGCTGGACAATGAATTTAAAGAGCTCTTTCAAGCTGCAGGCTGTGCGCATCTGCTTGCGCTTTCGGGTCAGCACCTCTCGATCATTTGCGGGCTCGTGTCTCTTCTTGGTCGACGCATTATCCGAAAAGAAAAGATGGTGCGGAGGTTATCCTTGGCTTTTGCCTGGTTTTTTGTGTGGCTTGCTGGGCCTGGGCCCTCGCTTTTGAGATCTGTCTTTATGCTGAGCTGCGCGGAGATTGCCAGAGAAATCGATAGGCCGCAATCAGGCTTTGCAATTCTCTCTCTGGCTGCTATTTTGCTTGCACTGTTTAGCCCCTCCTCGATCAATTCCCTTTCGAGCATCTATTCCTTCAGCGCCATGGCAGGGCTTATGGCATTTGGTTCGCGATTTTTGATTATTCTGAGGCATTGGCTGCCGGATTGGCTGGCCAGGGCCTTTTCCGCATCCTTCGCAGCGGTTTGTGGAACTGCTCCTGTGTCGCTCTTGACCTTTGGAACCTTTATTCCTGCTGGTATCTTTGCGGCGACGGCTGCAGCACCAGTAATGCTAGTTTTTATGTGGATTGCGCTGGTTGGGGGGCTAATCGCGGTCCCTTTAGCCTTTGTAAGTCGCATAACAGCGCCATTACTTGAAGCCTTGCAATCTGTCCTTACGTGGATTCTTGCATCAAGCGCTTCTTTTCCTATTTTCAATGTAGGCTCAATACCAATGTTAAGGATCTTGTCATGTCTGCTCGTTGTCTGCTTTATTACTCTGATTTATGCTATTCCATGGATTGTCTGGTGCAAGTCCCAGCGGAAGATTGAGGAGCTGCAAGGGCGCATGCCCTTTCTTCGCTCGAAAAATATGTATGCAATGCTGAATCCGCCAGACGAAGCCCAATAAGCTAAGGTCTTAATGAATGGGGGCTTAACGATTTCTATGAGCCAAAATGAAATAAATTACGATTCTCCCGCTTCGATTCAGGCTTTTCTAGTGCAGAATGGACTTGCCGTCAGTAAGCGCTTGGGACAGAATTTTCTCATAGATCGCTCGGTGCGCAGCCGCATCGTAAAAGCACTGGAAGTAGAAGAGGGCATGCATGTATGGGAGATTGGCCCCGGTATTGGAGCAATGACCACACTTCTTCTCGATGAAGGGGTGCGACTGTCTGCTTTTGAGATCGATTATGGATTTGTGAGGGTACTCGAAGGTCTTTTTTCTGCAAATGAGAATTTTTCTATTATAAAGGGGGATGTTCTAAAAACGCTATGCTCGCAGAAGGAGCCACCTGAGCGCATATTTGGAAATCTACCATATAATTCTGCGTTTGCTATAATTTCGGATATTCTTGAGATGGAATTTCTGCCTCAGCGCATGATTTTTACCCTTCAAAAAGAAGCTGCACAGCGAATGGTAGCCGGACCGGGGACTAAGGATTATTCCTCGCTCAGCGTGCTCTGTGCCTCGGTATGCGATGTTCGAATTCTTTTCGATATTGGTTCGAGCGCATTTTGGCCAAGGCCAAGAGTGACTAGCTCTGTTGTTCAGCTTATTCCAAAGAAAAAATCGATGTCCGCCTCAGAACGCAAGGATTTTTCCGATTTTGTGCGTGCGGTTTTTTCATCTCGGAGGAAAACACTTAGAAATACCTTGCGTTTTTGGATAAAGCAGCGCTCTCCTTCTCTGCGTGAAGAGGAAATTGATACTCGATTGCGTGCAATCTTGGAAGAGCTGCTAATTGATCCTTCCATCCGCGCAGAGGTCCTTACACCGGATGAGCTTTTTGCAGTTTATCGACAGTTGCATGCTTTGCTGGCATCCTCTACTTCTTGCTGAGATTAGCCTAGATCTTTATTATATTGACAAGATGGCTGAAGAAGTAAAACTCAGCGTGGTCGACGAGGAAGAAGTCGATACAGTGCTCGGCTCGGAGATAGAATTCGAGGGTGATATTGAATCCTCGAAATCCCTCATGATCAAGGGAAAAGTGAGCGGGAATATCAATTGCAGCGCCGAGCTCTACATCACCGAGCAGGCTGAGGTGCGATCGACCATTCATGCTGCCACAGTCGTGATCCGCGGGAAGGTATATGGTGATATAAGCGCAGATTCCCTTATAGCCGTGCTCGATTGGGGACATGTAGAAGGGTGCCTGGTTGCCCCTGACATTTATCTTTCGCCAAATTGCGTTTTCAAAGGGACAACGGTTATCAAATCATGATATACCAGGCTAATGGAATTGGGCGGATAGCCCTTATTGGGATGTTCTTTTTATCTATTTGGATTTGCGAACTATTTGGTCAGTCGCCATCTTATTCGATAAGTGTACCAACTGGCATGACGGGCTCGGACCTTCTTCGAATGAGCCAAGAAGGAAAGCATAACGACGTTGCTCTTCTTGCTCCACAAGCAATCGCGAAGAATCCTCAGGATGTAGATGCATACATAGGCCTTGCTTGGAGTCTAAATGCCTTAAAGGAATATGCAAAAGCCAGGGATATTGCCAAGCAAGGCTATTCTAAGTTCAAGGATCCGCGCCTTGCCCAGGCCTTAGGCGAAGCTCAATATTATCTTGGAGAAAACGAAGCCGCACTGGCCAATTTACAGCAATATCTGGCAAAATTCCCAGAAGGAAGCAAGACTGCTCTTACATTCTATTTATGTGGTGAGCTTTTTGTGCGCATGAGCAAATTAAATCATGCCGACATAGCATTCAGCACGGCTCTGCAGTACAATCCAAGCAACGCTCGATGGTGGGCACGCCTTGGATGGGTCAGGGAAAGAACGGCTCGCTATATTCCTGCGCTCAAGGCCTACGAGCAAGCCATAAGCCTAAATCCCAACCTGGAGGATGCCCTCAACGGAAAATCGCGCATGCTGGCGAAGATCGAGGATTGAGGGCGGAGAAATTCCCGAATGGCAATGTTACGGGTAGCATTTCAGACTCTTGGCTGCAAGCTCAATCAGCTTGAGACCGAATCCATTGCGGACAAATTCCTGGATGCGGGCGCGGAGATTGTCCCATTTCATGAAGAGGCCGATCTCTATATCGTAAATACCTGTACTGTGACATCCAAAGCTGAACAAAAGGCGCGGCATGACATCCGCTCCGCCATACACAAGGTTCGTAACACTACAGTGATAGCCACAGGTTGTTATGCTCAAATGGATTCCGAGGATCTTTCTTTGCTGGACGAAAGAGTCATTGTTATTTCGGGAGACCTGAAAGCCTCGCTTCTTTTGCTTCCCCAATGGCTTTTGGCAAATTGGCAAGGCCACGGCGAAATTTTCCATGCTTTACTAGAATGGCGCGATGAAATTCTAGCTGCGGCCAAAGGATCGGAGGCGCTGTCGAATGAATCGGGCAAAACCAATACAATAGACCTGTCCTTGCGCAATCGCTTTGCGTTCCACCCAGAGCGATTCCTTATGCATTCTCGTCCTGCACTCAAGATTCAAGATGGATGCAATAACCGCTGCACATATTGCCGCGTGTGCCTTGCTAGGGGTCCTTCGGTATCCTTGCCGGTTGAGGATGCACTCTCCCGCGTGATCGATCTAGAGAAGGCTGGCAAGGCGGAGGTTGTTCTTACAGGCGTAAATCTCGCGCAGTATCGAGCGGGAGGGCTGGATTTTGCGGGCATTCTTGCTTCTATGATAAAAGAGACGAGTAATATCAGGTTTCGGATCTCAAGTTATGAGCCTGAGAACATCGATGAAGCCTTTCTGGCGACTTTTGCCCACCCGCGAGTTCGCCCCCACTTGCATCTCTCGGTGCAATCGGGCTGTACTGAGACACTAAGACGCATGGGAAGACCATACTCCGCCCAAGATGTTAGGTTCGCTGTACAGAACCTGCGTTCAGTCCGAAGCGATCCTTTCCTGGCAGCGGACATAATAGCCGGCTTCCCTGCAGAGACGGAGTCTGAGTTTGAGAACACTATAGCCCTGCTATCTGAGCTCGATTTTGCCTGGATACATGCTTTTCCTTTTAGCCCAAGACAAGGTACGCGCGCTGCAGACATGAAACCGCGTATCCCAGAAAGAATTGCCTGCGAGCGCGTTGACAGGCTTCTTGAGCTGGCCAAGCATGGGAAGCGCTCTTATATAGAGCGATGGCTTGGGCATGAGGTCGAGATGGTTATCGAACATGAAGCCAGTGCCGATAAACATAATGGCGATGAAAATAGGGCTACTGATTATGCATCTGCGCGAATTGTTGGTACCACAGAGAATTATCTTAAAGCTATGATCGAGGCGTCGGAGAGGGTAGAGCAGAGTATAATGCAAGGCCGCGCAGGAGATTCGGTCAAGGTAGTGTTGCATAGCAAGAGCGAAAGCGCATGGGCGGACGGGGCAATAGATGTGCTGGCGACAATCTCGTCAAAATAACAGGGCTTCCAAGACCAGTTTTATTCGGGCTCTACGTTTTTTGCTTCTTGATTTATTGCCAAATTGAGCTAGAATATATTACGTAGAGTTGTCAAGTTGTGGAGTTAAGTCGAGATCGCATGAATGACAAAAAGGAGGTATTTATGCGAAAGAAACATGTTGCATATTTTGTGTTACTCATAATAGTCGCATTGCTCTTTTCGGGCTGTGATGCAATGATAACCAATGTGTATAAGACCATGAATCTTGGCCAGCCGGATCCAGAGAAAATTGCTCAGAAAAATGCTGATGTCATAATTGAGGAATCTGGGATTACATCAGGGGATGGACCATCGCAAGACTATGTCAAGAAAATAGCAAAAGACGATCAGGCAAAAAAGGCAGTTATAGAAAAACTTGACGAAGTTGTCAATTCTTCTAGTGCAACTACAGAAGAAAAGCAAGCATCGCAAGCACTTATTATAAACATTGAATTGTCTAGTATCGATGCGGACATTGTTGCAAATAATGTAAACTCCGCTTTAGGGGAATTTTTGAAAGCGGCTCAAGATGGTCAGGAGGTGGAACCCGCAGCCATCATTGATAAAATCTTGCCAGCTGAGCTATCAAACAATGAAACAAAACTAGCTGAATTCGTAGACAACCTTGCAGCGCTTGGCGGTGATGTCGACAAGCTTGCGCAAATAATTGATGAAAATGATAAGACAGCTGCAGAAGGGCTAGATATTGCAACTATTGCTCAGACAGCGGCCATAATCAAATTTGTAGACATTGTCGAACCTGCTGCTGAATATACCACTGGCGAAGCGGTGGCTAAAGCTGTAATGGATTTGAAAGTGGATCCAAATGCGAATGTGAGTCAATATTTTGGAGAAGAACCAGATTTGGAATCGCTCAAGGATGATTCGAATCTAGCAACTCTATTCGAAGCCGCCGGTATGGATCTAGATACACTGTTTGGCGAATCGAAGGGCAGCGAAGGCTCGTCTACCTGAAGCCAAGATCCTGGAAAGAAAGGAGCAAATATATGAAGCAAAAAGCGATATTCGTTATATTACTAATTCTTGCAATTGTTGCGGCTTCTGCGCAGACTGCTCTGGAATTCGCAGAAGTAACGCCTAAAGATGCACGAACCATGGGCATGGGGGGCACTTTTCACGTTTTCAGCCAGGGATATTCGAGCTTCTTTGGAAACCCAGCGGGATTTGCGGGTGCAAACAATTCGTTTACTATCACCGATCTAAGTGTATGGGCATACCTTGCTCCAACGGCCCAAAATATGGAGCGCGTAACAAGTATCATCGATGGAAGCGCCACTGATAATGACATACTGAGTTATGTCGGCGATTGGATTGTCGGCAACAATGGCTTTGGTGCGGGTCTTTCCCTAGGAGGAGGCTGGGTTGGTAAGAAAGGGATAGCCATAGGAGTGACTCTAGTCTCAGATGAGGTTGCAGTTGGCAATTCTCTCTTAGGATCGAAGCTGGTAAGTGCGACTCAGCTGAACGGTATCTTAGGCTATGCATATCCGTTTAATATTGGTCCTGTGACCTTCAAAATTGGCTTAGATGGCCGAGCTTTCTATCGCGTGCAGTCCGATCCAGTGACAGGGTTGCCTTTCAGCACGATACTAAACGATGTATTGAACGACACTTTTTCAGCTTCTAGCATTAAACTATTGGGTGGCTATGGTTTTGCTGCCGATCTCGGATTAGTTGCTAGCATAGGGCCAGTTATGTTGGGGCTAAGTGCAAGGGATTTTGGTTTAGAGTTCAAGGTGGGCAAATTCAATGCCCAAGATATCATAGATAGTAATATAAATGCATTTCCTCTTTTGGGAACACAAGCAGCTAAACTCATTCCTAACTGTGCTGCAGGGCTTGGTGTAAGGCTATTCGAAAATGGAAAGTTCGAGCCAAGCCTCTATACAGAGCTGGAAAATCCGCAGAAGATCTTTTCTAGCAGTGACATGGTCGCAAGTGCATTAAACTCACTACATGCGGGTGCACAAGTGCGACTCTTGCGCTTTATCACTGTGCGGGGCGGACTGAATAAAGGTTGGTATAGCTTGGGAGCTGGTATAGACCTTTCGTTTTTGGAGCTAGATGCAGCAATTTTCACCGAAGAGCTTGGACGCTATCCTGGGGACAAAGGAAGGAGCGGTCTATCGGTGCAAGTTGGGATCAGATTTGGTCGCTGATAATCGATATTAATAGGTGTTATTGTTGATTGAGATTATTACTTGAAAAGGTAGTCAAAGGGGCATAGAAGGCCGGAGGAGACTTTAAGAGAAGACTTAAAAAGGATTGGCCGCCAGCATCTAAATGCTGGCGGCCTTTTTTCTTGATTTATGTGTATTTTATGGCAATTTCGTTCCGATACTTTAAGAGAAGATATGATTTCATACAAGAGGAATGATCATTGAATCTGCGCCTAAATACCATAGCAGCCATTATTCTCTTTGTAGTTTTCAGCCCGATTACTCTAATTGCTCAGACGAATTTGACCAGTCTTCTTCCCAAGAATGCGCGCTCTATGGCACTGGGAGGTTCATCGCTTGTATTTGCCGAGGGCTGTGATGCTCTATGGGGAAACCCGGCCGGACTATCACAAAAAAAATCATTGACGCTCTTCGATTCGTCTACGTGGGCTTACATAATGCCAACGCCGCTCAATATTCAGAATCTGGCAGCAATCTTAAACAAAGAGAAGAGCTCAGAAGAGATAACAGCTATTCTGGATGATTTTGTCGCAGAAAATGGAATAGGAGGCGGCGAATACTTTCAATTTGGCTGGATCGACGATGGCATAGGTCTGGGAATTACCTCGATTTCGGATGCAGTAGCAACAGGTAGCGACCTTGCGAATTCTGTCTTAGATGCCAGGAGCCAGATAAATGCTGTGATTGGGATGGGTTGGCTCACACATCTGGGGCCTTTTGAGGCAAGGCTTGGGGTTAATGTGCGCGGCTTCTATAGGATAGAGACAAGCTCGGATGGATGGAACTTTGGGCCTATTTCGGAAGCCCTAATATCGAACGCCGATATTTATTCCGTTATCCAAACCGATAAGCTGATGGGGGGATTGGGTTTTGCAATAGATGCTGGCGGAACTTTAGCCTTTGGGCCTTTCTCCGTGGGTCTCATGGTGAGGGATTTGGCAGACAGATTCGCCATGAAGGAATCCAGCATAAAAGAGATTGCCGACAAATATATGGTTCCCATGGGAGGGCTCGACTACTATACAATTTCGCCAATCTATACCGCTGGGTTTTCCCTAGCCCTTGATCAGGATTCTCTTTTGCCAGTGACATTATTTGTCGAGGCCGATGACCCATTATCGTTATTCTCGTTATTGCCGAGTAATATCCAAGAAATACCCTCAAAAATGCACTTTGGCCTTGAGATAGGTATTTTAAAATTCTCCACTCTGCGAGTTGGATTCAATCAAGGTTGCTTCTCTGCCGGAGTTGGCATCCATCTGCTTTTCCTTGATTTGAATGCCGCAATGTTTACCGAGCCTCTTGATATTGCAGGCAGCAAAACAAAACGCTCTGGTCTTGTGCTGCAGGGAGCAATCAAGTTCTGACTAAAAAAGAATTCAGCAATTTGTGGGGTAGAGTACAAATCTGCGCAATAGCGATCAAGCAAATGTGCAAGCTTGACATTTCATGCGGTTTTCGCTAGTGTTACAACCCGCGAAAGGCGCACGAGGTGCACAAGAAGCTTACGGGCCGCTAGCTCAGTTGGAAGAGCAACGCCCTTTTAAGGCGTGGGTCCCCAGTTCAATCCTGGGGCGGCTCAAAGAAAAAGAACAATAATTCAGGCCATAAACTACGGACTTAGGGCATAGTTTCTGTATCTGATAATAGCAATTTATGCAAATATGCTGACCAATATTATGCAAAAATAGCATCGGATTCCAGCTTCTCTTGGTGGACGGCCTGGCGCTTAAGGGCTTTCATTGCTTTATTTCTGCCCTAAAATACACCTCTGATAGCCTTCTTATTCTGCGAGCGAGCGCAGGATCAAGGCTCTCATTATTCATGCGCCAACGCCACCAGCCGCTCGTGGTTCCTGGAAAATTCATGCGCGCTTCTGTACCAAGGCCAAGAAAATCCTGCATTGGAGCGATAGCGAGCATAGCCGGGCTTGCCCACACAGTACGTACCATGTCCTGGTGGAATGTGCTGGGTTTTGCGTGCATATACGAAAGCGCGCGTTTTTTTGCGGCGATAGGTGCATGAGTTAGCCAGCCTCTGGCGGTGTCGTTGTCGTGAGTGCCGGTGTAGGCAATGCAGTGTTGAGGATAATTATGGGGATAATCCGGATTGTCTTCTTCCAACTCAAAGGCAAACTGCAAAATTCTCATGCCTGGAAAACCCAGACTATCGCGCAGTTCGACAACCTCAGGGGTGATGAACCCCAAATCCTCCGCAATTATGGGCAATTCTCCTAGTGCGCATTTGAGCGCATCGAAGAGTCTATGCCCTGGGCCTCTTTCCCATCGCCCATGCTTCGCAGTGGGTTCTTCAAATGGAACAGCCCAATATGCCTCGAATCCTCGAAAGTGATCTATTCTAAGGGCATCCACGAGCTTAAGTAAATGCCGCACGCGTTCTATCCACCATGCATAAGCATCTCGCTCGTGCGCTTGCCAATCATAAAGCGGATTTCCCCATAGCTGACCAGTCGCCGTAAAATAATCGGGAGGAACACCCGCTACCCTGATTGGTCTACCCATATCATCGAGTTGGAAGAGCTCGCGATGCGCCCATACATCCGCTGAATCCCAAGCGGCAAAGATGGGAACATCGCCTATCAGTTTCAAACCCTTTCTGTTGGCATATCGCTTCAGCGCTATCCACTGCTCAAAGAATAGGAACTGGGTGAGTTTTAAGCGGGAAATAAGCTCTTTATTGCCTTTTTCGAATCGAGCAAGAGCATTAGGATCTCTAGACTTGAATTCTTTTGGCCATTCATACCATGGTCGGTGTTGTTCTTTTTCTTTGATTGCTGCAAAAAGTGCATAATCATCGAGCCAGAACATATTTGCTTTACAGAATTCATCGAAGGCTGCCGCTTCTTCATCCCTGGCTTTGGCTTGAAAGCGTGACCAGGCTGCTTCCATGAGCCTTGCATTCGATGTAAAAAGCCGCCCATAATCCACATATTGTAGATCTTCAGGCAAGCTCGACAAGATACTGCTCTCTGCTTCAGGGCTAGCAAAAGAAGGCCGGCTTTTGTTCCCTTTTTTCCAGCGATAGGATTCAATTTCCTTGCTAGATAACAATCCCTTAGCCCAGAGCTCTTGTGGATCGATCAAGTAAGGATTTCCCGCAAATGCCGATGAACTTTGGTAGGGCGAATCTCCGAATGCCGTAGGGCCTAATGGAAGAACCTGCCACCATCCGAGACCCGATTTTACGCAAAAGTCCACAAAGAAACGCGCCTCCTCACCCATGGTCCCGCAAGGCCATGGGCTGCCCAGAGAAATAGGATGGAGGAGCACGCCGCCGCTTCTTGGTATTTTCATAACTAAACCGATTTACATGATGTATGCTACAAAGGGTATTCTGTCAATACTGCTACGAACCTTGTGTATAAGAAAAAAAAGAGCAAGTCATTGCATTGCAACAACTTGCTCCTCTTCGGGCAAGCCAGACTCGAACTGGCGACCCCAAGTCCCCCAGACTTGTACGCTAACCACCTGCGCTATTGCCCGATTTGCCTGTCGGGGCTCAAATAAACTAACACAAGCCGCCTAGCGTTGTCAATGTGAAAACTGTTCCTCCATAAGGTGCGCAATCCGAGCCTTTCAGGAGGCCGTTGTTGGCATAAGAGGCTGCAATTGGCACAGGAGGCTGCAATTGGCACAGGAGGCCGAAATTGGCGCATTGTTGATATGTTTTTGTTTTGTAGCTTGGCTCATCGATTGGGCTCATAGACAAGAGAAGCGCTCATCGCCGGGGCGCGGATCTATACCCGGACGTGTCAAGGCAAAGTCATATTTGACCGGATCTTCGGGTGCATAAAGTCGAAAAGCCTCGGTAACGCTTAGCGCGTCTCGAAGGCTCGCCATGGTCCCAGCGCTTTTTCTCCGCGGCAAAAATCTAAGCCGCTCTGTGCAAGTGCGGATCATGTGCGTATCCATTGGAACTATGAGGCGTGCGGGACTAATGCTATTCCAGCATCCTGGATCGATTTCATCGTGCCTTATCATCCAGCGCAGAAACAAAAAAAGCCTCTTTGCCGCTGACCCTTTGCATGGATCGGGCAGAAGATTCTTGCGCAAGCCTTCGGGCTGAGTTTTGAGCGCTAGCTCATGCAATTTTAGAACAAAAGTTGATGAGGCGGCCAAAATGTTTTCCTGCCAATCTGTCTCGGTCTTGCCTTTGTGGGTTTTTTGCTCATTTGCAACCGAATCGCCAGGGTCTTTCCCTGTGTTTTGTCGCGATATTGTATCGCATTTTAGAAAGAGCGCTTCCAGGCTTCCATAGCTATCCAATGCCTCATGAATGGCCGACATGAGGGCGATCATATCCTTTGGAAAACAGAAACGATACTGAAAAAAGGCCCACGCTTGCTCTATCTCATTGTGTCTCATCTCGCGCAGAGTCTTTGCTGGATGCTCTCCCAGTGGCTTGAGTGCTTTTTCGCAGGCTTGCATGATAAGCTCTACCGATCCAAATGCTAGCGTGGAACATAAGAGTCCAGCCACTTCCATATCTTCCGGCTTCTCATAGCGTCTCACAATGGCAAGCGGATCGAGCTCAAGGCGCTCGGATCGATTGCATTCCGCATATATTTCTTCGAGAAAACATGAAATTGCTGGGTCATAGGAGGGCTTTTGCCAGCTGACTTTTTTGGGGCTATGTGCTTGCCGGCTAGCTATTCTTTCGTTTTCCTTTTGTGGGCTGGACTTTTCGGATTCTTGTAGTGAGAGGTTTTTCATGATTTTGCTTTCGACACTGTGGCCATATCGATGCTCCAGCTCTGTCTCTATCTAGACGAATAACCGAGCTCTGCTTCTAGCTGATTTATGCGGGCTTTAATCTCATCATCGTTCGGACGCAGAGATTTCGCTTGTTCGAGGTATAGAACAGCCTTATCTCGATTTATTGTATCGGACTTGTCGGATTGTCGATTATAGCGATTCAGGTATATTGAAGCGAGCGAGACAAGTGCTTCCACATTGTCAGCTCTTTCAGCGAGCGCATCTTTTAGCTGATCTATAGCTTTGTTTTCATCGCTCTGAAGAGTGGCAGACATATAATAAAGGAAAGATTTTAGCTCTTTTGAAAAAGGCGCGGCTATGAATTTCAAAACTATATCGAGCAGAGCCAAATTCGCGCCTTCTTCTTGTCTCATCTCAAGCCCGGACATCCCCGGCAAAATAGCCGTAGGAACGTCTCTGGTCGGTGCGGCCGAGGCTAGAGTCGCCCCTGTCGCCATAGCAAGGCTGCGCAAATAGGCCTCAACGGCTTTTTCGGAAGTAGGTTCTTGTATATACCAGCTCAAAGCGAACTGTAACGCTTCCTGGACATTTCCTGACTTTCTCAGAATAGTAGCTACCATCTCCTTATCGAGGGGAACACCTCCCGCTTCCTGGAGATATTTCGCTGCCATAATCCAATCCTGATTATTATAGTTCTCCATTACGAGAAACTGGAAGGCCTTGTCCTCCGCTTGTTTCCTCCATGCTTGCTCAAGCGGTGTTAGATTAGGAGGTTCATTCTTTGTAATATCCAGCACTTTTTTTGCCAAATCGGTGGCTTCCTTATGCCGCTGCGCATCGGTCGACTCCTGAATGGCTCTAACAAGCTGAGCAAGCGCAATAGGATCCTGGGGATACTGACTCACTGCGGTCCTGGCAAAGCGCTCGGCATCGACTTGACGCGAATTCTCCAAAGCATATTGGCTTTTGAGGATGAGCCAGTTTCCGTCCTTTGAAGCAATCTTGGAAGCACCTTCCAGATTCTTCCAAGCCGAGGCATAGTCTCGCCTTTGCAATGCGGCATGGGCTAGCGGAACAAGAAGATCCGTCTTGGATGCATCTTCTTTGAGTGCGGCTTTGAGCCAGGGTTCGGCATCGAGTATGTTATTCAGATGATATAATGCAAGTCCATATAATGATTTAATATCGGCGCTCAGGATATTTTGCTCTGCTTCTGTTGTTTCTATATATCCTCCTCCGTTGGAGGTCACTTTGTTTGAAGAAGGATCTTCGTTATATCCATCTTTGGCCGATATTTCTTTAGCGGATTCAGCCAGAGCAATCGATATTATGGGATCGAGAACCTGCTTTGCTTTTCCAGGCTCTCCCAGGGCGATCCATGCACGCGCAAGGCCACAGGCTGGTTTCTCTGAGAGTGCATCGAGTTCTAGCGCTTTTTGGAATTGACTGGCAGCTTCGGTGTATTGCTTTGCTTCGAAAGCTATCTGACCTCTCACAAGTGGCGGAACGGTCGAAATACCACCCAGATCCTCGAGTCTGGAAATGGCCGCAAGTGCTGCTGCCCTAATTTCGTTGCGAGAATCCCGAAAGAATGGTAAAGCAGAGATGAGCTCGCCCATCAGCGAACAACTTCCATTCTCAAAAATCTTTGGACTCTTTCCTGCTGAAGCGTCGGATAGTCCGGCCAAACATGTGATATACTTTTGATCGGCTCCTTTTGCTAACACAGGAATCTCGAAAGGCGCATTTTTTGGCCCATACAAAATGAGGCCGATGCTCTTTGCAATTGCATCCAATGCTGCTTTGTTTGGTTCTGATAGATAAGGGGAAGCCTTGGTCCTAGAGCGCGCCTGAGATAAGGATCGAGGAGTCGCAAGCACAATGAGTGTCTCGATATCTGTGGCCTCACTTGCGATTTTCTTAAGCTGTTCTACATCGGTCTTTGGCAGAGTTTGCTGTGCATAGCTCCAAGAAGGCGCTAAAAAGGACAATACTGAAAACACTGCTATCGCAAGGAGAAATATAGAGTTGCGTTTCATCCAATATCTATATCGGCACTTCATGGAGAATTATTATTCTAGCCTAAATGATCTCGCACTGCAAGAAAAAAAATGACGTTGATCGATCATTTGGTGAATTTATCCGCTTTATCCGCGCGGTATCCAGAATGGCTCGATCCATTTTGTGCCTATGATTCCTCTGACCAACGCTTGCCCAGAAAAAACGATGCATGGTAATGTATCAAGAATGAAAAGTGCCAGGATAGGTGCATTCGCCGCTCCGGTCCTCATTTCGATTTTGATCGTCTTTTGCTTGGGGTTATGGGGTCTTCAGATTTCGGGGATCGGTTTTTCCAATTTGGGCGAATTTCCTATATCGAATAGATCTCTTCGAAGAGAGCTTCGCTGCGCTCTTGAAATCTTTTATTCTCCTCAGTTGAAGAATAGTGGCTATTACTCGATCCAGCGCATGCTTGCAGCCAAACGAATCGGCACCATTCTGATCAAAGATGGGCAGAAAGCAAGTGCTGCAAGATTTCTTTCTTCTCTGGCAGATGAGCATGATGATTATGAAGCTTGGTATCTCTTTGCGGCAGGTGCAGTCTACGAGTCCATGGATAGCGATCCTATTGCCCGCATTCTATATGAGAGAATTCTCAAGAATCTGCCCGATATGATGATAGATGGCCAGTCGATACATCGGATATCTCTCATAAGCTTGCTCGAGGGCGATAGTCCGCCGTATAAAAAAGCGCATTGGTACGGAGAATTCATAAGACGCTTTCCCGAGGCCGATGAAGTGGGCCCTTACCATTTTCTTCTTGCAAAGGAGTACGAAAAATTAGGGCTTTGGCCGCAAGCTATCGAAGAATATCGGCAATTCTTACCTTTTTTTGGTGTATCTGTTCCTGGATATCCTGACGCCCACGATTATGCGCGCAAAATGGTCGAATTCAACGATAGCCCAAAGGATTGGACATACGCCGATCTAAACGATCTTGTAAGCCGTATTCGCAAGGCGATTGCAAAACGCTCAGCCTCAGAGCTCAAAAAATACATGTCCAAGGCGGGATTCTTCGCTATGTCCTGGTATAAGGAAGGAGGAGAAGAATCCAATTCTAATGTCCTTTTTAATTTTAGCAACTTTATGACCAGGGGCCCCATATATGTTTCTCCTGCCTTCGATCCATCTTTCAACGACTCGGAAGCTCTTCTCCGCACATCAGGATGGACAGGCTACATTCCCGTGTGGTATCTGTGCTTCCGAAAAGTCAACTTTCCAGCAGATCCTAATGTGCATGGCAACTGGGAATGGGCTGGTATCTACTTCGGAGAGAAAATGCAATGAGGAAAATCAAGTCTATCGGAATATTGTGTATGTTATACGCAGCACTGTCCTTTGCATCTGCAAAAGAAATCGAAGGCGCTAATTCTTTTCAAGAAGCCGATGAATATATTGTGGGCGTCTCATCGATACTTGAGCCGCCGGAAGAATTAGAGAGCACCCCCATCGAAGAAACACAAGAGTCTCTCGATTTTAGCCAATTTCTGCCAGAGGAGCCGAGCATCGAAGAGCTCAGCATAGAAGAGAGAGCCAAAAGCCTTCAATATGATATTCCCATGCCTTGGGGTCACGAGCTTTTCGAGAAATATCGTCAGTATTACTTGAGTAATCAGGGTCGCAAAATTCTGCTTTCTACCATGGAAAAGGCCGTGCCATTTATGGATTATATTCAATCCAAGGTAACAGAATATGGCGTTCCTCAAGAGCTGGCCTTTCTGCCTGTTATAGAATCCGCATTCTCGCCCTTTGCGGTATCGAAAAGCGGTGCAACCGGTATCTGGCAGTTCATGAAGAATTCTATAAATGGCTATGGACTCACAATAACCGAGTGGGTAGATGAGCGCCGCGATTTTATGAAGAGCACGGATGCAGCAATGAAAAAGCTCATGGATAATTACAAGGAACTCAATGACTGGCCGCTTGCTATAGCTGCATATAACGCAGGCTTAGGATCGTTGAGGCGCGCTGTTAATACCGCAGGACCGGGCTGTGATTTCTGGACAATCTACAATAAGGGATTGGTTTCACGTCAGGCTCTGGATTATGTGCCTAAATTTCTGGCCGTCGCTTCGATTCTGCGCTATCCCGATCTCTATGGAATTGAGCTACCATCGTCCGGAATTAAGTGGGAAACCATTTCTCTGGAGCAACAGGTGGATATAAAGCTTCTTGCTACAAAGGCCGAAATTCCGCTCGATACTCTTAAGCTTGGAAATGCTGAATTGCACTATACAATCACGCCGCCAGAGAACAATCATCTTCTCAAGATACCAGCCGATAAGTCAGATCGAGTAAAGACCATTCTAGCGGACTCAAACGCACCTCTTGTGAGATACGAAATATACAAGGTTAAGCAAGGCGACACCCTTACAGCCATTTCAAAGCGCTATGGTATCTCCATTTCAATGATAACAAAGGTCAATCCAGGCATCAATCCAGATAAGATAAGAATAGGGCAAACCTTAATGATTCCTTTATCCATACAGCCCCTTCAGTCTTCTGGCAGCTCAAGCAACATTGCTAATTCGGGCGCAAATATACAGACTTCAATTCACACTGTACAAAAAGGTGATACTCTCTACGCTCTAGCGCGTCGATACGGAACTACGGCCAAGGATTTAGCTAATCTCAATGGCATTTCATTGAATTCGATTTTGAGAATCGGCCAGAGACTAAAGATACCGGTTCGCCTGTGATTCTCTAAGGAGCCATTGCTAGCGCTGCAAAGACCTTTGCATCGCCTATGATATTCGCAATATCCGCATTTTCGTTGGGTTGATGCGCAGTTTCGTTCATCTTGGACCATACTACGCAATCTAAACCAGCATTGCGCAGATAAGCGCCTACCGTTCCACCTCCTATGCCAATTGGTCTTGCTTCGACTCCATATACCTGCTTTACAGCCTCAGCCAGCATACCTACTACGGGAGCATCTGCTGGCGTAGCCTTCGATTCATTCGATTGAATCACTTCGAGTTCGATTTTTACATTGTATTCGGCTTCTATAGCATGCGCCTGCTTCATAACCTCTTCGAGCATCCTGGACACCGGATAGACGGGCAAAATACGCATATCGAAATAGAAAACGTCCTCGCCCGGAATTGTGTTGATATTGGGCACATTTGCTTCTTTTTTGGTGGGATTTATGGTGGTGCGATCCGGGAAGAAAAGCGGATCTCTAGCGGTAAAAGTGGATTTCTCCAGCCTGTGCACGCGTAGAGCTAGATCACAAGCGGCGAGAAGTGCATTCGCGCCTTTGTCCGGCATTGCGGCATGGGTCTGTTTCCCCTTGGTCCTTATCTTGAGCCAGCAAATATTCTTCTCGGCTACTTCGATTTCTGTTCCATCGGCCGAGCCGCCGTCCGGAACGACTATAATATCATCCTTTCCAAAGAGGCTATGGTTCTCAAGAAGGTATTGAATGCCAAATTTGGAACCGACCTCTTCATCGGCTATGAATAAGAGCTTTATCGTTCTCTCCGGGATAATACCCTGCTTTACGAATGCCAGCGCCGCAAATACTGATGATACAATGCCCTGCTGATTGTCCTCGACACCCCTGCCATAGAGCTTGCCATCTTTGACAACTACCTTCCATGGGTCGCTCTCCCATGAGCTTAGTTCACCCTCCGGTACGACATCCAGGTGAGACATGATCCAGAGTGGACCTTCTACACGTCTTCCAGGGATAGTCGCCACCAGATTTGGACGTAACTTCGAAGGAACGCGCGGATCAGGCGCATCGAAATGCTCGATATTCGAGATTCCTTGTGCCTTGAGCCACGCTTCCAGAGCAGAAGCTTTCTCAATCTCTCCAATTCCCCCTGATTCGGGAGCGAGTGCTGGATAAGCAGTGAGAAGACTCTCTAATTGGATAATATCCCTCTCTTGAGCCTCCAGAAACTCAAATACTCGAGCAAGTTCTGTCATGATTTTCCCCTTTCCTTTCCAGGCAGATATGCTTCTATCGAATTGCCTATGCCAAATGCTTTTCGTAGACGCGCCACGACGTGGCTATAATTGTATCTACATCGGAATATTTCGCCTCCCATCCCAAGAGCTGTTTTGCCGCACAGCTCGATGCGATCAGTTTAGCAGGATCTCCTGGTCTCCGCTCCACTATCGAAGCCGGAATTGGCCGACCCGTGATTCGCCTTGCGGCTTTAAGAATTTCCAGGACGGACAGGCCTTTTTCCGATCCCAGGTTTACAGCAAAGCTTTGCCTTGCATCCGCCAGATGATTCAAAGCCTTACAATGGGCTTGGGCAAGATCCGTCACATGGATATAATCTCGCACACCAGTACCATCCGGGGTAGGATAATCGGTGCCGAAGATTTCGAGCTTTGACCGCATTCCAGCAGCCACTTCCATAATGACGGGCACGAGATTAGCTGGATTTTTCTCTAATCCTCGCACTCTGCCTTCAATATCGTATCCAGCCGCATTGAAATAGCGCAGCGCTGCGAATTTGATCCCTCTTAGCTTATCATACCATTCGAGAAGACGCTCGATTTCGAGCTTAGTAAAACCATAGAAATTAGTTGGTTCTTTGGAATGCGCTTCGTCTATCGGCAGGTATTTCGGCTCACCATATATGGCTGCCGAGGAAGAAAATACTATTTTGGAAATACCCGCTTGACATGCAGCATTGAGGATATTTATCGTTCCGGTAATGTTTTGTGTCGCGTATTTTTCTGGCTTGATCATGGATTCGCCTGCAGCCTTTGCGGCGGCAAGATGTACTATTGCGTCGAATCCATGCTTCATTATCGAAACAAGCCAGGGATAATCCAGAATATCGCCCTTATAGAAATCATAATCAGAAAAGAGATTCTCTTCTGTGCCGGTAGAAAGGTTATCTGCGATGCTGACCTTATTGCCATTGTCAGCAAGCATTCTTGCAACATGACTCCCAATGTAACCTGCTCCACCGATCACTAGTATCTTCATGCGATTTCTCTCCTTGGCGATTCTCTACAGCATTTATGCTATATTTGAATATATCGGCGGCGTCAATATGGCAACATATTCTTCGATGTATCCATAAGTGTATTTTCGCTGATATCAAAGAGGCCCTTCATGCCCGCAGAGATCAATCCATCTCAAGAAAAGGAAAGAATCGTTGAATTCATCAGGACGCAGATCGCCAAGTATGAATTCGAAGGAGCCGTGATAGGCATAAGCGGAGGGATCGATTCCGCTGTTGTCGGTAAACTCTTGACGGAAGCCCTTGGTCGGGAAAGAGTCTTTGCTCTCATTTTACCGGAACGAGATTCATCAAAGAGAACAGTCTCGGATTCCCTGTTGGTCTGTAGATATCTCGGAATTAGATATTCTGTAAAGAGCATTTCTCCCCTGGTTAGACGTCTCGGAATCTATAGGACAAAGCCCCCAGCTTCTATATTTCCAAGGAAAATTCAAGAGGACTATGTTAGAGCCCAATGGCAAAAGACCAGCTCTCCTTATATCAACGATCTTAAAAGCGCAGGCGGACAATCCAACAGAAGAAATCTGGCATACTATAGAACCAAAAACAGATTGAGAATGACAACTCTCTATTATGAAGCAGAACAGAGAGGTTATGCGGTTGCCGGAACCATCAACAGAACAGAATTTCTTATTGGATTCTATGTCAAGTGGGGAGATGATTCGAGCGATATAGAACCAATAATGCATCTCTATAAGACACAGGTATTCGAGCTGGCAAGAGAGATCGGCCTCCCACAGAGAATCATCGAAAAAGAACCCAGCCCTGATCTAGCCCCTGGCATAACTGATGAATTTGCCATAGGCCTATCCTATACCGATTTAGACAGAATTCTAAAGAAAAACGAACTCACCCTGCCTCTCTCCGACGAAGATCCGGAACTTGTGGAAAAAGTACAGAAGATTCTTGCCGCAGTACCCTATCGGAAAATCAGAAACCTGAGCCTATTGTGATGGGATGGATTATCATGGGAGTCTGGCAATAGAATGGATGACCAAGCCAATCTCGATGCGTCCTGTCGTTAGCATCCTGTTTGAGCCTCCTGGTTCGAATGCATAAAAAAAGCCACCTCATTTTGAGGTGGCTATATGCCGCCGATCAGAATCGAACTGATGACACATGGATTTTCAGTCCATTGCTCTACCAACTGAGCTACAGCGGCAGACTATAGAAAGGCATTGGGCGGTGCAAGAGTCGAACTTGCGACCCCCAGCGTGTCATACTGGTGCTCTAACCAACTGAGCTAACCGCCCGCTGCATGCCGCGAACGACAGAAGCTCTTATACCAGCAGATAGAGAGATTGTCAAGCGATCTCGGAATGCAATTGCACTTATCCTCTTTTACATATAGAATAATAAAAATAGTGGGAGGAATGCATGTATAAGAGACAGTCTTGTCGTAAGCTTATTCTGGTCGCGGTCTTTCTAATCTCAATCGCGGCAACGGCAACAGCATTTACTTTCATGCCAATGTCGATAACCATATCGCCCAGCGGTGCAAACAGTATCGCGAGTTTTCGAATTACAAATGACAGTTCGCAGCAGATCGCGATAACCATTAAAGCTATGATGCGAGAAATCGACGAGAATGGCAACGAAACCAATAAGCCCGCAGATAATCTATTCGCTATTTTCCCGACTCGCGTTGTCGTACAGCCTAACTCCTTTCAGAATATCAAGGTACAATACAAGGGTAACCCATCGCTTTCAAGAGAAGTCGCTTATCGCATTATTGCGGAGCAGGTACCCATCGACTTTAGCCAGCAGCAGACTTCCGGCGTCAAGGTGATGTTTCGATACATTGCGGCTCTTTATGTAGCCCCGCCAAATGTTAGCCATAAGGTAAGTGTCACAAAGGTTGAGTATGGAGAGCAAGAAAGCAAAAAGGGTTTCTTTGTTACAATAACCAATAGTGGTACGCGTCATGCTATTATCAACGATCCTGTAATGAAGATCTCTGGCTCCTCTTTTACAATCACGCTGAAAGATGAATCTGTCAGTGCAATTAATGGTCAAAACCTGCTGGCTGGCAATGTGCGAAAATTCTTTATTCCCTGCGAGGACGCGGTTCCTGGCAAAAACTATACAGGCACGCTGACCGCAACAATCGAATGAATCTCTTATGCAGTTCTACATGATCTTTGGAAGCGCTGAGCCTCAAGGCTTTTTGTAAGGCCAGAGTGAGCAAGAAATGTTGAAGAAAAAAAATGTATACGTTCTTGTTTGGATTTTGTTTTTATGGCTCCCCCCTATAGATGCGCAAATCACCCAAACACCTATCGTTCACGATAGCATTGTGCCAGAAATGGAGATACAATTCTCCATCAGTATAAATGGCAAACCGATAGGAGATATAGAAACAGGAATATGGCACAATGAACCTATTCTCAATAAAGAAATAGCCTCGCGGCTTCTCATAAATTACCTTCGTCCCGATATATATTCGGTCATATTCGACACGCTATTCAAAGAGCTCGATTGGCTCACGGCCAATGATTTTTCTCTTGCTGGTATTTCCTTTTTATTTAATGAATTGCAACTTAGTCTTTCGATTGTGATCCCGCCGGAATACAGCCCTGTGGTCGATATCGACTTTGTGCCTGAACAAATTTTGAATTACAAGCCTATTCTCCGGCCTGAACCTTTTGCAGGCTATATCCAGAATGAATCGGACTTGCATGTCTCTGATATATCGGAAGGAAAAGTCCTATTTTCTACACGTCTCAACTCGATGATCGACGTAAAGGGGGTTCATCTCTTCTCAGACAATTTTTTTTCATATGCATTCGGGCCTTCTCAGGTTTTTTCCTGGAACATGAACTCGGTTTATTTGCTTTGGGATAACACAGCAATACATTCAAGGACGAAAATTGGAAAGATCAGCATCCCGGCAGTGAGCAATCAATCTCAACCATCGCTTTATGCAATGTCTCTCGAAAGCTTCGAAGATAGACAATATATGGTACGCACTGGATACATAGACAATCAAACGGAGTTTACGATCCATAAGACTGCAAGGGTGTCTGTAGAAGCGAATGGAAGGCTTATTCGCCAAGTTATTCTCGAACCTGGCAATTATCGGATTCTCGATCTGCCCTTTACAACAGGGTTGAATGAATTTGTTCTGCGCATAGAAGAGATAGATGGGAATGTCCAGGTATTTCGTCGCATAATTCCGAGAGAAGCCAGTATAATGCAACCCGGGACATCGAAGTATGCTCTTTCCGCTGGATCATCGCGTACCGACTTCAGCGAATTTATCGCCTCAGGTTATTATCTATATGGCTTTTTGTCCACTCTTTCGGGCGGCATAAACTTTCAGGTCGACAAGCGCTCCGCGATGGGTGGACTGACTTTTTCTACAGCACTGCCAATCGGCACACTGAATGGTTCCGGCTCTATTGTAGGGCGATGGGATGGCTGGGGACCTGTTATTTCACCAGCGGCAACGCTGAGCTATCTCTTTTCCATGCCTTCAAAGATATACCTACCCATCTTTGGAATCTCTGCCACATTTCGAGGAGAAGGATTCTTATCTCCTAATATATCTTCTCCCAGCGGAACGGTTCCCAGTGCTTTTCTCTCTTTCTCGACCAATTTCTACACGAAGATCTTTGCAAATATTGGCATAGGATTGAGCTATTCCCTTTATTATACATACTCATCGCCTGCTAAAATGACTCATGAAGTCTTTGCTTCAATCAGCACCGCAATTGCGGCTGGCGGAAATCTTGGTCTTTCAGGACGCCTTTCTTTCGCAGAATCTAGTGCACCAACGTTTTCACTAAATTTGTCTTTCACGATAATGCCCAAAGACGACACAACGAGAGTTCTTAATTTCATGCAGAGTTCCGGAGGACAGACGAATATCAGCATCAACGATAAGCTCTACATGCTTGGCAGAGTTTTTGATACGAATTTTGGCGCAAGCGACTTACTTCCTGGTGCATCGAAAGATGGCTCGATGAGTCTGGGAATACGAAATTCATCAGAATATTTCGATGTAAGCGCAAATGGAACCTTCAACTATTCCCCTAGCTCGGAGAGCTATTCTCTGGGTGGATACACCCAATTTAGAAGCTCGATGGCTTTTGCTGGGACTCATGTTGCGTTTTTGCGCCAGATACCGGATTCTTTCCTCCTGATTACGGCTTCGCCAGAATTGAAAGACAAGGATATTGTCTATAGAGTCAGCAATGGATCTCAGTATCAGGCAGCAGGCGGAAAAAACATCGTCGTTCCTATTCAAAGCTACGAAACAACAATACTATCGATCGATCTTAGAGCCACTGAGCTGAATGTTGCTCCGCGCTACTCCTTTATTACGCTCTCCCCTGCTTTCAGGAGTGGTATTCTATTCGAAAGCGATGTTATCAAACGATATTTCATTAACGGTAGACTTATCAATCAAGAAGGCAAACCAATTTCATATCTGCCGGGTGATGTCTTCGATTTTGGAGGCTCGCTTGTGACTTCTACCTTTACTGATGAACTGGGGGATTTTGAGATCTATGATATTCTTCCCGGAAGTTACCAAATACAATGGCCAGAAGGCTTTGGAACCACTCAGTTCGAATTGCCCGACACCGACGAGGATAGAATAGACTTAGGTGATATAAAGCTACACATCGAGAGCAAATAGGACTATAATGAATAAAGGAATAGCATATGAGAAGAAGATTTTGGTTATTTTTGATAATTTGTTTCGCTATCGTCATTTCTATGAGTGCGGAAAAATTGACCTTAGATCCGATATCTGCTCCGAGTCCTGTTACTTATGATCCTTTTTCTGGGAACGACACTCGTGGCCAGGCGTTTACCTTTACGGTGCGAATGGATAAAAGCACAGGCACTACAAGCAATTTTTCAGTTGTTATAAATGGAGAATCGTCTCCCTCTTCAAGAAGTCTTAAATCATCTTCGGGGTCTATAGAAATAGGCTTCTACAAAGATTCCTCTCATACAACAGAGATCAGAAGCACTGCAGATTATTCGCCTTCTTATTATATCTCAGGATCCTTCGATCCAAAGCCAGATGTTCTTACTCAAACCTTTACAATATATCCTCGCCTTGTCAAAGGCCAAAGCGCACCATATGGTACCTATACCGGGACTTTTACTGTATTACTTTATAAAAAGAGTTCCCCAGGACAAGGCAATCCGGAAGATACTATAAGTTTCACTTACACAGCAGCAGTCGACAAAGCAGTAGATGTGCGCGTTGGTTCGCGGAATGCCAATTATGATACCGGAGCGACTTCATACAATATTGATCTTGGCGAGATATCAAATGGCGCAAGCGCCGATTTTGGGATTTTCATCAGGGGAACAACTGGATATACCCTAACAATGCATACGGCCTCCGGTGGATTTCTTACCTCCAGCAATTCTGAAGACAAGATACAATACACGATAATAGTCGATGGCAAAGAGTATTATCTTAATTCAAGCATAATTCTCGATCAAGAGACCGCTAATTGTCTTTATAGCAAGGCCTTATTGGGCACTATCAAGATACCTGGCGATCATGGTGCTAAAGCGGGAATATACTCGGACACTGTCGGTTTTTCTATGGCAGTCAACTGATTCTTGTCAACTAATCCTTGCTGCCATAAACAAGGTTCGTAGCAGTATTTGCGGCTTGACCAGGGCCATCAGAATGCGCATCATTCAGCCATGAAACTATTGGTACTTGCGGCCGGTATCGGCTCCAGATTCGGTGGAGCAAAGCAGATTATAGAGGTTGGTCCTAATGGAGAGACCTTACTCGAATACTCCATATATGATGCTCGAAAAGCAGGCTTCGACGAAATTATATTTCTGATTCGGCCAGACATCGAGGCCGATTTCAGATCGAATATCCTTTCGCGCTTACCCTCGGATCTACGCTATTCGCTCGCCTATCAGACACTTGACTTCCTATTGGATAAGGCTCTTGCCGAGATCAATGGAGAGAAGCAGCTAGACCCAAGGGAATTAGGCCAAAGGGAAGGTGGCCTTGCAGAGAGCAAGCGAGTCAAACCCTGGGGAACGGCTCACGCGCTTCTCTGTGCTGGAGAGCTTTTCAAACAAGGTGAGGCTTTTGCGGTTATCAATGCTGACGATTACTATGGCCGGCGTGCATTCGAGGCAGTAGGCTCAAATCTATTTAATAATCCAGGAGAATTATGCTTCGCTGGGTATCGATTAGAAGATGTCGTTCCAGCTTCTGGAACGGTATCGCGAGCAATATGTACCTTATCAGCCGATGGTTATCTTGAAAAGATAATAGAACACAAGAAGGTATGGCGTGAAGGAAAGAGCTTTTTTTCCGAACAGGGCGAGAGCATAGTTGAGCTGAGTCCCGATGCTGTTGTCTCCATGAACTTTTGGGGCTTGGATTATTCGATTTTCGAATATGCATGGCAAGGCTGGAAGGAATTTCTGGGTCGATATATAGAATCTCCTACGCAGGAATTCCTGTTGCCTGATCTGATCCAGAGTATAGTGGAGAAAAAGAGAGCACGAGTACGCATGCTTCCTGCTAGCGAGCGGAGTTTTGGCCTTACAAACCCGGAAGATTTGCAAGAAGTAAGGCGGCGGATCTTCGAGTTCGTAGCAGAAGGGGTTTATCCATCGCCTCTTTTTGGTAGTTGGAAAATCAAGTCATTTCCCAGACTATGGCACTTTGCAGATAATGAATACGGAGAATGTGCCGAATTTGAAGATCTGTTCATGCAAGCCGCCATGCCGTGGGATGTGCTCAAGTTACTTGATTCTTATCTTCGATCTAGACTCGATGCCGTATCTGGAGAAAAAATCCGATCCTCTATTCCAAAAGGCGTACACATTGAAGGTGATGTTTTCATAGACGAGGGTTGCATTATAGAAGAGGGGGCTTTTATCCGCGGACCAGCATGGATTGGAAAGGGTTGTGAAATCCGAAGCCACTGCTACATTCGAGGCGGATTGCTCGCTGGTTCAGGCGTTGTGTTGGGGCATGCGAGCGAATTCAAGCATTGCATTCTCCTGGAAAGAGCGCAGGCACCACACTTCAACTATGTAGGAGATTCTGTGCTGGGGCACCATGCGCACATAGGAGCAGGAGTCATTCTGTCGAACTTTAGACTCGATGGAAAGCCCATTAGGGCAAAATGTCTAGATTCTCGAGAAAAGTTTGAAACAGAGCTTACCAAATTTGGCGCACTTATAGGTGATAATTGCGAAATTGGCTGCAATTCGGTATTGAATCCAGGCACTATCCTGGGAGAGAGAAGTATCGTTATGCCCATGTCTCTTGTATCCGGCACATGGCCGCTAGAGAGTCGGATAGACATCTAAATATGAATTTCCCCTATTGCCCGGTGTTATTGCATTAGCTGAACAACATTATTGTAACGCCTTTATGGCACAAGAGAACAGCATTTCGAGTCCTTGCATGCTTGGTTCAGCGTGAAACTCAGGCCTCCATTCGAGATAAGCCAATGTATCTGATACAGAAAAACAAGAAGCTATTGACACATTGCGATACTGCGCTACCGCAAAGAGTGCCGCCGCTTCCATATCCGCCACAAGGGCTCCTTGGTCGCGGAAGTACTGGACTTCTGACTTAGTCTCGCGGTAAATGGCGTCAGTGGTCCATGTTGGGCCTTTGGCATATGTTAGTCCAGCTCTCTTGAGCGAGTTTTCAAGTGCCTCTGTGAGTCTCGGCTCGGGGTGTACCGACATATTGCTGTCTAGATAGTGGTAGGAAGTTCCCTCGTCGCGGAAGGCGCCATCGCAGACCACTAGTGTTCCAGGCGGAACATCCTCGCGCAAAGAACCGGCAAATCCAATAGAGATGAATTCCTTTACTCCCCATGCTATGAGTTCTTCTAACATGACTGCGGCAGCCGGTGCTCCGACACCGAAGTCTGATGCGATAGCGATGGTCTTATTGCCGATCGGCGAGTGCTTATCTCGTGAATCATCCATATCTGATACATCTACATAATGCACGAAGCGGCCAAAATAGCCTTTGGCTCGCTCACAAGGAAATGTGGCGCGGACAAAATCGCAGAGACTTTTCTGGTAACTTAGGACGATGGTTTGAGGCGCCGGCCTTTGGGATAGGGCAATACCGGCCTTATCCAGGTAAGCCAGAAAATCGAGAGGTTTGAATAGAGCTTCATCTTTAAGCTTTTGGGATACGATTGGCAGGGGCATCGGTACTCCTTCTTCTTCTTATAATCGGTCTTATATTGTACTATTCTCTTCTTAAGATGGAGTATTGTATAGGTATATTCAAGGTATAGCTGCAAAAAGCGGAGATTATAGAAGGAATAAGCACAGAGAGAATAATCTGGTTTATGGACAAAAATCACTAATCCCCGCTAAAATACATGCGGAGTTGAGAATGAGAAGCATGCATAATGTAGTTTCAAAAGTACAGCTTTCGGAAGAGGTCTTCCGAATCGAAGTAGAGGCACCTCTTGTTGCACGAGAACGGAAGCCGGGGCAGTTTGTCATTGTTATGTGCGATGATGAGTATTCGGAACGAATTCCACTTACTATCGCAGACGCAGATCCAGATAAAGGAACAGTGACTCTGATCTTCCAGACCGTTGGTGCCAGCACGCACAAGCTTGCCCTCAAGAATCCGGCAGACAAGATTATCCTGCTCGGTCCTCTGGGAAATCCAACCCATATTGAATGTTATGGCTGGACAGTCTGTGTGGGCGGCGGAATAGGATCAGCTCCATTATACCCCATTGCTAAAGCTCTAAGGCAAGCGGGAAATAGGGTTACGGTCATTTCGGGGGCTCGAACAAAGGATCTTCTCATAATGCAGGACGAGCTCAGAGCAATTGCGGATGAATATATTGTGGTTACAGACGATGGCTCCTTCGGACGAAAAGCTCTGGTCACAGAACCGCTCGACGAGCTCTGTAGGAGAGCACCTCCGCCTGATCTCGTGGTCGCTATAGGCCCGCCTATTATGATGAAATTCTGTGCTGAAACAACCAGGCCTTACGGTATCAAAACGCTGGCCTCTCTTAACACGATAATGCTCGATGGCACAGGTATGTGCGGAGGTTGCCGCGTATCCATTGGCGGAAAGACAAAATTCGTATGTGTGGATGGCCCTGAATTCGATGCCCATCTTGTCGATTGGGATGGAATGATGACCCGTCTTGGAACATATCGAGACATAGAAAAAGAAGCTCACGATCGCTGTCATCTAGAGCTGCAGCTCGAGAAGCTCGATGCAGCAGAGATATCGGCGTCTCGTCCCAAGGAGTCTGCACAATGAGCCATAAAGAAGAATCTGCAATGGAAGAAGCTGAACTCGAACTTTCCCGGCTGCGCTCCGGACCAATTACCCCAAAGATGAGAATGCAGATACCTCCTCAGGCAATGCCCGCTCAGGATTCTATCGAGCGCCGCAGCAACATGAATGAAGTAGCTCTGGGGTACAGTTCTGCTCAAGCTATGTTAGAAGCAGAGCGCTGTCTGCAGTGTAAGAATGCTCCATGTATCGCGGGTTGCCCAGTGAGAGTCGATATTCCAGGGTTTATCGGCAAGATCAAGGAAGGAGATTTCCTTGGCGCCGCCAGAATAATAAAGAGAACCAATTTGCTTCCTTCGATATGTGGGCGCGTTTGCCCCCAGGAGACGCAATGTCAGGCGCCATGCACGGTTGGCAAGGCTCTTCATGGTGTTGAAAAAGCGGTTCAGATAGGCAGGCTCGAGCGCTTTGCCGCAGATTATGAACGTAGCAGAGGCGCCGTGGAAATACCTCGTGTTGCTCAAAAGACAGCCAGAAAGGTAGCAATTGTCGGGTCAGGCCCTGCAGGCCTTACCTGCGCAGTCGATGTTCGAAGAGAAGGCCACAGTGTCGCGATTTTCGAAGCCTTCCATAAACCAGGAGGCGTTATGGTCTATGGAATTCCGGAGTTCAGGCTTCCCAAAGTCCTCGTGCAGGCTGAAGCGGAGGTCCTAGAATCGATGGGGGTCGATTTTGAGCTCAATTTCCTGGTCGGAAGAACTCGTCCGCTTTTTTCCCTAATTAAAGAAGATGGTTTTGATGCTATATTCATAGGCACAGGGGCGGGCTTACCCAAATTTATGGATATCCCGGGAGAAAACCTTGTAGGAGTTTTCAGCGCAAATGAATACCTTACGCGAACTAATCTTCTTAAGGCTTACTTGAAAGGTAGGGCTGGCACCCCCATCTATTATTCAAGGCGTGTCGCTGTTTTGGGCGGAGGCAATGTGGCCATGGACTCAGCTCGCATGGCGCTAAGGTTAGGAGCAGAGGAAGTACGTGTTCTATATCGACGCACTCGGTCAGAAATGCCCGCACGGGCTGAGGAAGTTGAACATGCCATGGAAGAGGGAATAATTCTTGATTTTCTAAAGAGCCCGACGCGTGTCCTTGGAGATGATAGAGGAAGAGTCGCCGCCCTCGAAGTGCTGTCTTATGAATTGGGAGAACCAGATGAATCCGGCAGAAGAAAGCCGGTTCCCATTCATGGGAGCGAAGAGATAATTCCATTTGACACGGTGATAGTAGCCATTGGCAATGAATCCAATCCTCTGATTTCTAAGACTACTCCCGAGCTCCAGGTAGATCGTCATGGTCATATCATAGTCGATGATCGACAAAGGACCAGTATCGATCGCGTCTATGCCGGCGGAGATATAGTGCTGGGTTCTGCGACCGTCATACTCGCTATGGGCGAGGGTAGGCGTGCCGCTCAATCTATAAATGAGATTATTCAATAAAGGAGAGGAGGCGAGTGGAGTGTCACAGGGCAGAAGGCATCCTTTACTAGCAGGATATTATTGGATTCTTCTTTTTCTTGGATGGATAACCATCGCAATTCTGCCTTTAGGAGCACAGGATAGTTACAGCGCAGCCCTATCACTTTTTTGGGATGGTCGCCGACTCGAAATGGCGGAGACTCGCAAAGCGGAAAGTCAGCTCGCTTTTCAGCGTTCTCTTGCTATGACAGAACGCTTATTATCTAAAGAGCCTTCCAATCCTGATCTACAGACCCTCAAAACCTGGAATCTGTTTCGTTTGCATCGATATGTTGATACGGTCGTATATGCCCAATCTGTGTTGAATACAAGAGAAGACCATCGTGTCCTCGAGACGATGGCCGAGGCGCTCTTTTTCCTCAATAAGAATGAGGAAGCTCTATCTGCCTTCGGTAGATATTTTACAATTGCTCCAGAAAACGACGACCGACGCTCCAGCGCATTTTATTATGTTGGTGAAATTTATTTCCGGATAAAGAAATATGAGCATGCGGATATAGCATTTTCGACAGCTGTTTCAATGGAGAAGAATATGTATTACTGGTGGTACCGCCTCGGACTTGTAAAGGAAATCCTCGGCCAGTATCGACGCGCTTACGAGGCCTTCAATACTTCTCTTTCTCTAAAATCTAATTTCAAGCCTGCGCTCGAGGCTAGAGAGCGAGTAAAAGCAAAATCTTCACTTTAAGTTCAGTTTTCAAAATTACAATGTGAACGGACCTTATGAAGTGTTTTCTACGGAATTATTAATTTTAAGGACTTGCCATGTATAAAGCTGTTATTTTTGACTTCGGCAATGTGCTATGCGGTGTTGAGCGAGAAAACTTCGTGCTGAAGGCCGCTATCCATGCAAAAGCACAAAATGCTCAGGATCTTCTGCGTACCCTCTGGGGTACACCCATCGAATATGAGTTCGAGACGGGTATTATCGATTCCCACGAATACTATAGACGCGTGCAGAGGCTTGTAGAGCTTGAGCCCGGCTATAGCTACGAGGAATTTGTTAGAGACTATCAATCCATTATCGTGCCTAATCCAGATGGCGAACAAGCTCTTAAGACCGCAGCAAGCATGGGTGCCAGAACTTTTGTTTTATCCAATACCTCTTTTCTTCATGCTTCGCTGATTTTCGATAATGAAGTGCTGGGTACTTACCCCGAAATATATATTTTTTCCTATAAAATAGGAGTCATGAAGCCAGATCCTCGTATCTGGATGAAGCTGCTGGAATACATTCGCCTTGATCCAGGGGATTGTCTATATATCGACGATATCGCGGATTACTGCAAAGCCGCGCAAGATCTCGGGATGGATGCTTTTTGTTATGATTTTCGAATACATAATCTCTCACTTGAACTGCAAAATATGTTACAATAGATAAAGCGAACAAAATGCACATTGCGGCGCGACGGGTGTCTAGAATGGCAGCCGCAGGTACAAGAGGAGGTTCTATGAAACGATTTGTGGTCGCGATTCTTTGTCTGCTTCTTGCTGTATCCGCATGGGCAGCGGGTGGCAAAGTTGTGGTCTACACGGCGCACGAGGAGAGCATTATCAATGCCATAGTGCCCATGTTCGAAAAGGAAACCGGTATTACTGTCGAATATGTCAAGATGGCTTCAGGCGATGTGATCAACCGAGCCAAGGCCGAGGCATCAAGGCCACAGGCGGATGTCATCTGGAGTATAGGTGGCGAGCAGCTCGAAGCAGAGAACTCTATTCTTGCCCCATATACACCGAAGGATTGGGATAAGATCAACCCCGTATACAAAGTTGGCACGAACTGGCTCCCATACACGGGCATCATGAATGTATTCGTAGTCAACACCAAGATGCTCACGCCAGACAAATATCCCAAGACCTGGATCGATCTCACCGATGCAAGATTCAAGAAAAACATCTGTTCGGCCAGGGCCGATAAATCCGGTTCATCCTACATGCAGCTCTGCAATGTAATTGCCATCTATGGAGACAAAGGATGGGACATCTATGAAGGCATCATGAAGAATACGATCATTTCAGCATCGTCGGGCGCCGTGCCTAAGTTTGTCAACGATGGCGAACAAGCGGTCGGCATAACACTCGAAGACAATGCGTTTAGATACTTTGCCGGTGGTGGCCCTGTAGCTATTGTCTATCCTACAGATGGCACTGTTGCGGCCCCAGATGGCATTGCCCTGCTCAAGGGAGCTCCAAACCTCGAGAATGCCAAGAGATTTATCGATTGGTGTCTTTCCAAGCCAATCCAAGAGTATCTTGTCGATGCGATGGCTAGACGCCCTGTTCGGATCGATTGCAAGGACCCCAAAGGCTTGCCTCCGCTTTCGACTATCAAGACAATACCCTATGATTTTGCATGGGCAGCAAAGAATAAGGAAGCCTTCATCGCAAAATTCATGGATATCGCGATGGAGCTTGGTCTGTGAGATGATGCAAAGCCGCAATCCTTTTTGCTAAATTTGCTTGGATTTGCGAAAACGAAGGCCGCCAGCAGAAGAGCTGGCGGCTTTTTTGCTATTTGCTTTAAATCATCATATAGCTAAAGATGCAGACAACATTGAAGAGAGTCGCATAGTTAGATACAATTTTCTTGACTTTTATAGCGAGAGGTAAGCATGACCTCGATACGAATTGTGGATTTGGAAAAGCGCTTTGGTGAATTAAGAGCAATCTCCGATATCAATCTAGAGATTGAAAAAGGCGAGTTTTTTACGCTGCTTGGCCCTTCTGGCTGTGGCAAGACGACACTTTTGCGGACCATTGCCGGTTTCTACAAGCAAGATCAGGGCGATATCTACATTGATGGGGAACTCATAAATAAAGTACCTGCCTATCAGAGGAATACCGCCATGGTGTTCCAGAATTATGCTGTATTTCCACATATGACGGTGTTCGACAATGTAGCCTATGGGCTTCGTGTCCGAAAATTGCCGAAGGATGAAATCTCACGTAAAGTTTCAGCAGCGCTCAAGAGTGTTCATCTTGAAGGCTACGAAAAGCGCACCCCAGACAAGCTCTCTGGCGGACAGCAGCAGCGAGTAGGTCTTGCGCGCGCAATGGCAATTCAGCCCAGGGTTCTTCTCTTCGATGAGCCACTCTCCAATCTCGATGCCAAACTTCGCATAGAAATGCGCGAAGAAATCCGTGCTGTGCAGAAATCGCTTGGCATAACATCGATATATGTCACTCATGATCAGGAGGAAGCACTCGTAATCTCGGATCGCATTGCCGTCATGGAACAGGGAGTCATTCAGCAGATAGGCAAACCCTGGGAGATCTATGCAGACCCAAAAAACACTTTCGTTGCATATTTCGTTGGAAAGATAAATATGCTCACCATGCACCTGCTTGAAGGGGCAGAGGGGGGGCTTCGTAGTGCAGTTCTGGGAAATCTATCTCTCCTTGTCCCTTCTGAAGGTACTGAAGGTCTTTCAGAGGTGATAGTCGCCTTCAGACCAGAAGATGTAATCGAGGCTGCGACCAAGGCAAGCCAGAACAAGGTCATGGGAATTCTAAAAACCGTAAGCTTCATGGGATCGGTAGCTCGCTTCGAACTCGAGGTGGAAGGTCAGGAGATAACGATCGATAGGCACAGGCCTCGCGAATCCGATATCCCTCAGAAGGGCGAACATGCCTTTTTTGCCGTACCTTCAGATTCCATGCTCCTTTTTGATCCAAAGACTGGCCTCAGAATAGGCAGAGGAGCCAAGAAATGAGCCAGAAAGCCGAAACTCCTTCTATTCGGCATAGCCGAGCCGATATCTGGTCGTTTGTCATTTTCTTTGGTTTTGTCATTGTCATTGTGTTTCTCATCTATCCACTATTCGACATTTTTCGCTATAGCTTTATGGATAAGAAAACACAGACTTTTTCTCTATCGAACTGGAAGACTTTTTTCTCCAAAGTCTATTACCTGCGTGCCTTCTGGCACTCGATAGTGATCGCTATTTTGACCACATTTTTTTCGATGGTCTTGGGGATTCCTCTTGCTTTTTTTACCACTAGGTATCGCATAAAGGGCGCAAACCTCCTGAATACGCTATCGGTGCTGGCTTTACTTTCGCCAACTTTTATTGGTGCATATTCCTGGATTACCATGTTGGGTCGAAATGGATTCCTGCGACTTTTGTTCCAGTCTATAGGCATCAATCTGCCGCCTATCTATGGTCCGCTCGGAATAGTGCTCGCTGACACGCTACAGTATTATCCTTTCATATCGCTTATGACAGCCGGCGCTCTCATGACCATAGATCGCTCGCTCGAAGAGGCTTCCGAAAACCTAGGAGCTCGTTCGATAAAGACATTTTTCAGCGTGACACTGCCTCTGGTTCTGCCATCGGTGACAGGTGGAGCCCTCATTGTATTCATGATGTCGCTTTCCAATTTCGGAACACCGATGATAATAGGCGGGAATTACCTTGTGCTGCCGACGCTTGCCTACAATCTCTATACGAGCGAAATCAGCCAAACTCCAGGAATGGCTTCAACCGTATCGATTATTCTGATGCTCTGTGCGTCGGTTGTGATCGTGCTGCAGCAGTGGGTCTCTTCGAGGCGCAAATATGCTAGCATGCTGGTCAATAGGCCTGTGATAAAGCAGATTAAAGGCATAAAATCGGTGCTCGCTCATATATCGTGCTATGGTATTGTCTTTTTCTCGACTCTTCCTCTTGCTGTGATTGTATATTTTAGTTTCCGAAAGACCTCGGGGCCGGTCTTTAAGCCAGGTTTTAGCCTGGACAGCTATAGACAGATTTTCTTCGATGTTCCTAAGACCGTGACAAATAGCTTTCTATACTCCATAACAGCCGTGCTCCTTATTGCTTTTGTTGGAACACTTCTGGGATTTGTAATTGCTAGAAAAAGAAATGCCGCCGTTAGGATACTCGACCCATTGCTAATGATTCCATATATGGTTCCGGGCACGGTGCTAGGTATCGGGTTTATAGTTGCATTCAACAAGCCGCCAATAATCCTGACGGGCACGGCGGCCATAATCATCCTGACTTATTTCATTCGGCGCTTGCCCTACTCGGTTCGCTCTGCGGCCTCTATTCTCAAGCAAATCGATCCAGCTCTCGAGGAAGCTGGTATCAACCTGGGCTCTCCGCCGGGGCGAACATTTAGGACTATCACTTTGCCCTTGATGCAAAGCGGAATAATATCTGGTGCAATAATGAGTTGGGTTACATCTATGAATGAGCTGTCTGCTTCTATTCTCCTATATGTAGGGAAAACCATGACAATGCCCATAAAGATCTACATTTCGGTGGCTGATGGTTATTTTGGCACAGCGAGCGCGATGTCGACCATCCTTCTCTTTGTCACGGGTATTGCAATGTTCATCGTAAATAAGTACTTCAATAGAGGAAGCGAAACATTCATAGCCGCTTGAGATCTTCTGAGACCTCATTGATTATGAGCCTTAAATCCAGGGGATAACATGTATACGCGATTCGAGCCGGGCTATATTCTCGATGCGCATCTCATCGAAGAATTGCAAGGTGTAAAAGCCGATGGTGCTTTTTTTGCCACTCTTGATCATGATCTAGATGTCTTTATTCTTCGCCATGGACAGAGTAAAGGAAATGCGAGCAATACTTATCAAGGGCGATATGATTTTCCGCTCACCGCACAAGGCGAAAAAGAAGCTAGGCAAGCAGGAGAATGGTTGAGCCAATTCAAACCTGATTATATCTTAGCAAGCCCAATGTTGAGAGCTAAAAGATCGGCCGAAATAGTATCTTCAGTTATAGATCCAGCCCACATTGAGTTCGACGATATTCTCATCGAGATGGACACTGGTGTCTTCTCTGGCATTGACCCCAGCACGGCTGCTCAGCGATATCCAGATATATGGGAGGATTTCTATAGGCGAAGTTGGGATGCCATTCCCGCAGCCGAATCTTCGAAATCTATTTACGCACGGTCAATTATAGCTTGGCAGCATATTCGAGATATCGCCACCAGGGGAGCTTCTCGCATAATCTGCATTACCCACGGCGGTCTTTTGCAATGGCTTATAAGGTCTACGCTCGGAGTTCACGATTGGCTGCCTCTTCTTCCGATTACCAACTGTTGTATTTCTAAGTACGAGATAGAAATCATTAAGAAGGGTGTCATAACTTTTGCTCAGTGGACTTTGATAAATCTCCATCCTTTAGAGTCTAGCTGCAAAATTAGATAATTTTTCAAAGAAAATCAAACTTTGAAGCGTATTTATACCTTCTTGGCGTCTATACAATGAGGAGGTGCTAAATGCGCACAAAGAAAGCAATCTTAATTGCTGCATGTCTGCTTTTGGGAGCGATGCTGCAGCCCTTCGCCTATGCAGTACAGGGTGAAGCGATCATCCCTGGTATGCGGCTTCTCAATCTTGGCGAACCCCTTGGTCAGGATGAGTGTGCCGCAGTAACGGGAGGGGATGTGCGTATGTCGCTGAATCGTGATCGGACAAAACTAAAAGTGAATGTCATCGATAATGAGTACGAGGCAAGATTGGGGCGAATTCCTCCAAAAGAGGTGTTTGAAATCGATGTTCATAATCGAGTCGTAGACACACAAAAAGCACCATTTATGCCGGCAGATTCAACCGGGCGCAAATTCGCGTCATCTGGTGCGGTAACAAGTAAGCCTTCTCAATTTCCGGAAGGCTATTGGTCAGTAACTTCAGTAAAACCTCGGGAAGACAAATATGGACCATATATGATTTCCACTAATGCAGTTGGAAAAGTCGAAACTTATGTCAATGATGGCAAAGGAAATTATAATGCCAGCGGCGTCTATAAAGATACCGGATATGCCGTACACTCTAATACTAATTCTTTCGATGTCTCTAAATCTCATGGATGCCTAATAATCAAACAGGATGATCTGTCCAGAGTAGCCGGGGTCTTAAAGAAAGATAGAGAAGAGAATCCAAAAGCCGTGCAGAAGATATTGGTAAGCCCACCTGCCACGAAAAAGCCGCGAAGATTGTTTGGAAATAGAGATGATCTGTAGATCGGAGAAAATCGATATAAAAATCGAATAAGAGATGTGTCTTTGCCGCCATCTATCCGCCTAAGGGGTATATGACAGAGAAGATGGCGGCTTTTTGAGTTGGATTTTAATAATATACAGTGTAATAAATTAGATTCGGCTCTTATCTGAGCAGAATCAATGTAGTATAGTCATGAGTATTGAGGGGAGGTACTGTATGAGAAGGAATTTTCGTGTTTCAAGCGCCTTGTTTTTGATCTTAATGATGGCTATGGTACTTATGGTTGTATCATGCAAAAAAGCTAAGGTAGTAGAGAAGCCTCTAGAAGGTGGAACCGATAAAACTGCTGCCCAGGACATTGCCGCCATGCCGGGGCCGCGTCCTGAGGCTGGCGCGAATCTGCCAGAGATAAAGAAGCAGAATGAGAATATCCTCATAGTCTATAAGCACACAAACCCGGGATATGCGGAAGCCTATGGCTTCGATACATTAATTCTTCGTGCACTGACTGACGGATCAGGAATGATAGTGGGAGGGACTTTATACCAGCGTACAGCGAGCGGAGAAAGAGAATTTGCACAATTCAATGCGAGTATTTCAGGAGACACTATATCGCTAGCAGCATCGAGCTCGGAGCAAAAACCACGGTCTTATACAATAAAAACCAAGGCGGATAGGGTAGAGGTATCAGGAGCGCGCGATGTTGTTGCAACTCTAAACAAGTCGCTTGTGTTTTCTTCGCCCGATGGAAGCTATAAGGAAATCTATTCCATCGATTCCTCCAAAGAAAACCTTCTCTCAGAAATACAAAAAGCAAATGTAACTTTGGAAAAAGGCTCATGGACTTATCCCGAGAACGGAAAGGCCGTGTACAATCAAACAAAACCCGAGGATACCCAAAACATCGAAGGATTCCAGATAACTTTATGGTATCAAGACAAAGGAGATTACCGCTTTGCCACGGAAGGTCCAGAGCCCCTAAATGAGGTGTATGCTTCCGGATTTGCGGAGGCTCTGGCTGGCGATTATGGACTTGTCAATGCGGTGATGCTCGATTTGATGCTTAGCGAGTCGACCTATCTGAGGCCTATCTATGCTTTTGCCATATCGCGCAAAGGCTTAGGGAAGTAGAGCATAAAGCAAGTCTGAAGCGTGGGTCAGAATACACTGAATATAAGGCTGAGAATGAGATAGGAATTAAGGATATTAGGCTGCAAATGAAATAAGAATTAAGGCCGAAAATGCTGCCGCGGTTGTTGCCGTCCTGAAAAGGGATTGAGTTCTGTTTGGCTTTATGATTGAATACATAAGCCAGTAGGTAAAATCTCTTGGATAGAAAAGGACTGCCATATGAGCATTCATATCGCGGCGCAGAAAGGCCAAATCGCCGATAGAATTCTTTTGCCCGGGGACCCCCTCAGAGCTAAATTTGTCGCTGAGAATTATCTCGAAGGCGCCTTTTGCTTTAATGAAGTGCGCAATATGTTTGGTTATACAGGTACTTACAGAGGAAAGCCTATTTCAGTAATGGGCACAGGAATGGGAATGCCCAGCCTTTCCATATATGTCAACGAATTGATCCGTGAATATGATGTAAATAAGCTTATTCGCATTGGAACCTGTGGTAGCATGCTCGAATACCTAAATGTCCGGGACATTGTACTGGCCATGAGTGCTTGCACCGATTCGGCAGCGAACCACCTGCGATTTAAGGGCATGGATTATGCGCCTACGGCTTCATTCCGCCTGCTTAAGGCCGCCTGGGATGCGGCTACATCTCGCGGGCTGAGAGTCTTTGCTGGTTCGATATTGAGTTCCGACATGTTCTATACGGAGGATCCCGAGCAATGGAAGCTCTGGGCAAAGTTTGGTGTTCTAGCCGTAGAGATGGAGACCGCTGAGCTCTATACATTGGCCGCTAAGTTTGGCTGTGAAGCTCTCTCTGTGCTAACGGTCTCCGACGATCTCGTAAAGGGCGAGATAACCAGCGCGGAAGAACGTCAAAGCTCCTTCAATGAGATGGTAGAACTAGCGCTCGACGCAATATTTGCTTGATTCTTAGACGCTCTTAAAAGCTTCTATATCGCGCTCTATTCTTTGGGTTTGTGTATAGAGACTGTCTTTGAGACGCTTAAGTTCGGCATTGACCTCCTGAGCCAGGCGGGCTTCCTCTGCCTTGCGCTGCTCCAGAGCATCCTGAGAGACCTTGCGGATCTTAGCATCCATCGAATTTAGCCATTCATCTATACGCTCATCCAAGGCCGATCTTCGCGACTCCAATTCCCTGGCTACGTTCCGCTCCAATTCATCGAGAGCCTCGGCAATATTGCCCTGGGCTGCGCTTCTGAGCTCTTCGCTATTGGCCTTTGCATCCTCCAGGGATTTGCGTAGTGCCGATATCTCGTCAAGGAACTCTCTTTCGAAGGATGCCCGATGAATTTCGAAAGCTTGACCAAACTGCTCGAATTGTTCTTCGAGCGAACTGCGTTCGGCTTTGAATTCTTTAGAAAGTGCTACGGTGATTTCCGCGGATTCCTTTTGAATGCGCGCCATGTCGGAGGTCATTGCGCTCAAGGCAGCTCTTGCCTCTGAAAGTCTGCGATCGGACTCGGCAAGTTGAGATGCGGTTTCTGAGGCCAAAGTGGTCAATTTGGCGTTTATGGCATTCACAAGCTCACCAATGCGCTGGCTAAGCCCTTCTATACGAGAATCGGTCTGGTGTGAGAGTTCCTCTAAGTTGTTGGCAATGTGGGCACGAAGGGTGGCAAAGGCCGAATCCTCTATGCTCTGCGCACGAGATGTCGCTGCAGAGAGGGCAGCCTCAACCATCTCATGGATATTTTCTTTGAGCGAAGCAGCCTCAGTCACCGCCGACTCTGCATCGCTCCGAGATTTTTCGAATAGATTGATTATTCCCGTCAGCCGTTCATGGAGCTGATCGAGAATATCGTCACGAAATCCATCTAGAATTTGCTGAGCATCATGAGCGAACTGCTCTTTGAGTTTAGGCATTTCTTTTTCGATGATATCGATTTCTTTATCAGCATCTTCGAGTCGTCGCGTGATTGCCTGGATGAAATCATTCTTTTCGGCAAGATGTGCAATATTTTGATCAACACGCTTTGTCATATCCATGAGCTGGGATAAAACATTGTCGTATTTTTTGAAACAGTCGGCTATTTCGGTGATCGAATCCGATTTCTCATCGAGAGTTGCCTGGGCTTCCTGGATTTTTTCCAGCACGACCTTCGCCGCTTTCTGTTGCACATCGAGATCGATTCCATAGTGCTTTATTTCCTCGGCCTTTGATTCAACATAGGAGCCAAGTTCGTCCTTGAGCTTGTCTCCCAGGCGTTTCAGTTTTTCGAGAGAACGATTATCTGCGGTCCATAGATGGTAGGCCACAAACATCGCAATAACAATAGCTAGCGTTATCAGATTTCCAAGTGAAAACAGCATCTAAGAACTCCTCGCTGAAAGTATATCGTTCAAATTAGATTTACAAAAGAGCTGCAACATATAAACTAAAGCGCTTGACAAAATATTTGCTTCAGTTACAATGCATTCCGCGTATAGAAGGGAGGTGAGAATCATTTCTCAGATCACTGTTGAAGATAATGAGCCACTCGAGAAGGCATTAAAGCGCTTCAAGAGAATGGTTGAAAAAGAAGGTATCATTCGCGAATGGAAGCGGCGCGAGTATTACGAAAAGCCATCCGCTATTCGCAATAGAGAAAAGAAAGCGCTTGAACGGAAGCTCATGAAAAAAACTCGAAGATCACAAGAAGGCAGATATTGATCTTCGAGGACTAGAGTATGACACATGTAGAAAAGCCGCTTCTGCCTAAGCGGCTTTTTTATTTTTTTTAGTTGTTTATTATGGCTGCGCTTAAGGCAGCACAACTTCAAATTTAGAGTGGTGTACACCAACTCAAGTCTGAAGTAGCGCATGGATAAAGGAAATGATAGACTATGGTAACAGAAATGCCAACTCGATACTTATCTAAGAGCTTATCAATTATGCCATTTATGGTAATTTTCATTCTTTTTGCAGCATGCAACTCCGGCCAAGGCACGGACAGACCAAATCCTAAGCTCAAAACAGTCGATCTCACAATCGGAAACGCAAAAATAAAGGCCGAAGTTGCGCTTACGGAAGGCGAAAGAAACCGTGGCCTTATGTACCGCAGCTCACTAAAGGATGGAGAAGGCATGCTCTTTGTATTCGAAAGCGATCAGAAGCTTGCTTTCTGGATGAAAAACACCAAGTTGCCACTATCGTTGGCCTATATTCTCTCTGATGGAACAATTGTGCAAATTATCGATCTTGTGCCTTTTTCGGAGGAGTCTCGACCCTCCATTAGAAGCGTACGATACGCCCTCGAAGTACCTCAAGGCTGGTTCGAGCGCTCTGGTATCAAAGTGGGAGATAAAGTACGGATTCCATCCCTGGAATAAAACGAAAGCGCGGAACATTGCCAAGAAGTCTTGTTTTGCGTTAAGTTATACCTGAAACGCAAATATGCCTAATATAGGAAATTGATATGTTCAATATATTGACCTATGGCGAATCGATTCTCAGCGAGAAAGCGCATGAGGTTACCGAATTCGATCATAGCCTGGAACAGCTCATTCAAGGAATGCATGAAGTCATGCGGCGCAACAATGGGATTGGTCTCGCTGCTTCTCAGGTGGGAATTCCAAGGCGGCTCTTTATCGTTGGCATCGGTGACGAACCGCTTCGCGTTTTTATCAATCCCCACATCATAGCCAGAAGTCAGGAAACCACAGAATTCGAAGAAGGTTGTCTCTCGTTTCCGGGCTTATATTTCAACGTGGTTCGTCCTTTGGCCGTAGATATAGAAGCCGTTGATATGCATGGTAAGCCTCTCAGGATCAGCGCAGATGGCTTATTGGCCAGAGTTATTCAGCATGAATATGACCATCTGGATGGTATTTTATTTATAGACCGCGTATCGCCCGTCAAAAGAAAACGAGCGCTTGCACACTACGGCCGCATGCTGAATATGTAAAACGACTAGGAGTCGCCGGTGCGCGTTTTATTTGCAGGAAATCCCGATATTGCAGTTCCCAGCTTAGAGAGCTTGTATGATTCGTCACATGAGGTTGTCGGAATATTGACGAACCCAGAGACCAAAGCAGGTCGAGGTCTTAGGACGAACAGTACTCCCGTAGCGCAAGCGGCATTACGCTTATGGGGAGATAGCGTGCCGGTTCTCACTTTCGAGACACTTAAGTCCGAAGCGCGAGCCGCAGTTTCGGCAATTCTACCCGATATACTTGTCTCTTTTGCGTACGGACGAATTTTTGGACCCAGATTTATGGAGCTTTTCCCAAAAGGCGGCATAAATGTGCACCCAAGCCTTTTGCCAAGATGGCGGGGCAGTTCGCCCATACCTCATGCCATAATGTTCATGGATGAGGAAACAGGAATATCGATACAGACGATAGCTCCCGAAATGGACACCGGAGAGCTCTTGAATACTCATCGAATTCCACTGACTGGCCGGGAGACAAGCGCTTCTCTTTCTCATCTCTGCGCACAACTCGCAGGCCCAATGGTCGTCGAAGTCCTGGATGAAATAGAAAATGGAATTGCAGAGTCCAGGCCTCAGTTAGGGGAGCCCACCTATTGCAGGAAAATAACAAAGAAAGATGGCCATATCGATTGGCATAGAACATCGCGCGAAATCGACGCTCGCATACGTGCCTTCGATCCATGGCCAGGCTCATTTGCTTTTCTTAGAGATATGCGCCTTTGCATTCTAGAAGCAGAGCCTTTCGATGATTTTGATCCTATGAGCAAGGCTGGATATGTGACAAATCCTTCTCCCGGGACTATAATTGCGGTAGTTATGCAGAAGGGAATTATTATAAGGACCGGAGATGGCTACATTGCGGTAAAAAGATTACAGATGGCGACTCGCAAGGCTGTTGGGTTTCAGGAGTTTGCTTGCGGAGCGAGAGACATTATTGGTGCGGTTCTCCATTAGAGAGCTTTTAGAGAGCTTTCCGAAAAAGGCTCCATCTCAGCGATGGTTATAATATTTGCCGATAATTGCAGATGAAGGAATTCTAGAGCATGGCCAAGAAAGACAAGAAAGATATCAAAGATTTTACAAAAATACTGAAGGAAACTGCATCGAAAGCCCCTCAAAAGGTATCCAAAGTCGCAAAGACAGTCGCGGATAGCGCAAGCGAGCAGCATGAACATATCTCGAAATGGACCAAAGAGCAGAAACGAACCTTTGTATGGTTCGCAATAATCCTGTTCTTAGTAATGGTTATTGTGGCAGTATTGGTATTTTTTCTCGCGCTTCGAGGAGAAGAGAGAACGATGGTTCCGGATGTAAGACGTATGGATCTTGCGGATGCTCTTGTCAAACTTCAACAGCGCGAACTATACCCTCGATTGACTCTACGGTTCACCGATAATCCCCTGGACCGCAATCTTGTGCTGGAGCAGTCACCTCCGCCTGGAAGTATTGTAAAGGCAGGACGACGCATCAATCTCGTCGTGAGCCGCGGCGCAGTGCTCGACAGAGTCGAAGATTATTCAGGTCGCAACATTGATGACCTCAGGCTCTACCTACAAGGAATTTCCACCACGACAAAGACCCTCGTGAGCATCCGAGAGCCGCCTCTCTATGTTTTCGACAATTCAGCGCCGGGCACAATCATAGATCAGGAACCAAAGCCGGGCAAAGAAATATCGGGTCCGACTGTCTTAGACCTTGTGGTAAGCAAGGGGCCAGAATCCAGGAATATAGCAATGCCTTCGCTCCTTGGCCTCTCCATGAGGGAGATGGCGTCTAAGGCATCCACAATTCCGCTAGTATTCAGCTACAAAATGCGTTCAGCGCATGAGAAAGAAACGCCAGGTACCGTCGTGGAACAGTCGGTCCAGCCCGATACAAATCTCAAACAATTCGATTCTGTGCAGATCACAATCGCTACACCTGAAGCGCGGAAGGGCTTTGTATCGGGCGTATTCGAATATTCCCTGCCCGGGTATCCCTATGTCGTACCTGTTGGGCTCGATGTCATTTCTCCGGACGGAACAAGGAATTCAATTTATTCGGTGAAGCATCCGGGTGGCGTATTCAGCGCGCCATTCTCTGTACAGACTGGCTCTGTGCTGGTATTGATGGTCAGTGGAGCGGAGGTGACACGCAAGGAGGTGAAATGATGAACGAGCGTGGCGAGATACCAGTCGAGATTGTTCATCTTTATGCTTACGATGTAGGGCGATCGATAGACCTCGATAAAGTCGCTTCTTTAGTTCCCGCGCATCGAGACATTGCCTTAGGCAAACGGCGCGACACACCAGCTTATTTGACTCTGCCCAAACCTCTTGTGCTTTCCATCAGCACCGAGGAATGCAATTCGAAGCTATTCGGCAAAATATCCGCAATGGCAAAGATCTATGAGGATGGCGCTATTACGATGATTGTGCGCTATTGCACAATGTCTACTTTCGAAGATTTACCGGCCAAAGCACATATGCCAATTCGGGATGTGAGCGGCTCCTCTTCCATAGAGCAGTTTGCCGAGGCTTCCTTTAGAATGGTAAGAGAGGCCTTGCGTAGCGCCATTGTCGGATATAAAGAACTAAGTGAAGGCGACCGGGAAACTTATATAGCCTTTTGTCTGCTGGAATGTCCTGGAGACGATCCGCAAGCTTTTGTCAATGCTCATAAGGATTTGGCAGCAAGCTTGATATCTGGAGAGACGGTAGGAACACTGCACATAAGCCAGATAGAACAGATACTAGCCAAGCCCTTTAGCTATCGTAGAAACGACATTGCGATTTTCGATCTTGATCGCTGTCTCATCATAGATCCCTCTGCTGATTACGACGATGTGCTCATGATGGCAGAGCATGCGAACTACAGACTCATTGAACTGCGAGAACTCGATTTCCTGCTCGATGAATGGTTGGGAGAAGCCGAACGTGACATCCGAAGACTGTATTTTTCCAGCAGGCGAAAAAGGTCTAGCGAAAGAGCCCTGAGACTCAAGCTTGCTCAGATACAAGGCTTGCGTTTCGATGCACTTTTCACGCTCGAAAATCTCGATAATTCCTCCAAGATAATAGGAGATTATTTTTTGGGCTCGATCTATCACAGGCTATGCGAGATTTTCAATACGGACGAATGGAAATTTTCGGTAGAAAGGCGTCTCAATGCTTTACAAAATATCTATGAACTACTCAAGAGCGATACCACAGAGCAGCGCATGATGACCCTGGAAATGGTTTTCATTGCGGTATGCATTATCTTTCCAATACTGCAAATCCTTCAGGTAATGCTGGTTAAATGAGAATGAAGCATCCATGGAATGCCAATTGGTGGTTCAGGCAGGGGCAAGTTGAAGAGGAATTCTTAAATGAAGATTGGCCAGGTCCACGGAATGCCAATTCTGCCGAAAACAGAGCTATCACAAACACAGAATTATCCAAGACAAGCGATGTGCAGATAAATGTTAAAGGCTGGAAAGCGATACATCTGCCCCATAACATGACCGAAGCCCCTTTTAACTCTTTCGACGAAAGAGCCTTTTTGCGCTTTGGATGCTATGCTAAAAAGCTCGAAAAGGAGGATATTGAGAAGATCGTTCAGGGCTTAGGAGAGGAGAGAATAGCCGCCAATAGAAAACCAATGCTATTCCTGCGCTTCGAAGGCGTAAGTGTATCTTGTCGTGTGTGGGTCAATGGCAGATTAGGTAGTAGCCACAAAGGGCCCTATACGCCTTTCGAGGTATGCATCGATTCATTCATACCGCGCAGCTGGCAGGAAGTCTGCTCGAAAGAGGCTATAGAGAAGGAGATAGACGCCAAGACAGCAAGGCCAATTTGGATTCTTGTTGAAGTTGATTCCTCTGAAGATAGTGCTGTGCCACCCTTCGGTGGAGTAGTCGATTATCTTGCTTATGGTGGTATCTATAGAGGAGTCAGTCTATGTGCAAGCATAGGAGCTAGACTTAGTGAGTTGTGGACAGTTCCACGCCCAAGAGGCGATGCCCTGGATGGACCATGGCTAATACACATACGCGCAGAAATCGAAACCCTTCAATCAGGGTCTATTGATAATTGTTGCTTAATTGCCCGCCTTTACCAAGCTGGAGAACTCATAAATGAGGGAAATATATTCCTCCTGGATTCCATAATAAATAAAGGGGAAAACAGGTTTTCGACAGATTTCTCTATGAGTGTAGATAGGCCCAAACTCTGGGATATAGACAGCCCCACTCTCTACGATCTGGAGCTGGCTCTACATAGCGAGATAGGCCAAGAGCTAGATTATGTGCATCTGCGCATTGGTTTTCGGACTGCAGAATTTGGGCCTTCGGGATTCTACCTGAACCAGCGGAGGATATTTCTGCGTGGGCTCGATCGTCACCAGGAATATCCATATATTGGATACGCTATGGGTCCGGATGGCCAAAAGTGCGATGCCAAGATACTAAAACAGGAACTAGGGTGTATAATCGTGCGTACAAGTCATTATCCTCAATCACCCCACTTTCTGGATGCTTGTGATGAGCTTGGCCTCTTAGTCTTCGAAGAGCTTCCGGGGTGGCAGCATATAGGGGATAGCGAATGGCAGGAACAAGCTCTGAGAAACCTTGAAGATATGATATTGCGCGATCGAAATCATCCGAGTATCGTTCTATGGGGAGTACGCATCAACGAATCCAAGGACAATCACGAGTTCTATGCCAAAACCAACGAGCTCGCTCGAAGGCTGGATCCATATCGCCAGACGGGAGGTGTTAGATGTCACATCCGCAGCGAACTTCTGGAAGATGTCTATACCTTCAACGACTTCACCTACGATGGTAAAGGAACGATGTATATCTCGGAGCCCGCGAGAGTGCTTCCGAAATACAAGAAGCGGGCACCCTATCTTATAACCGAACATACAGGACACATGTTCCCAACGAAGCGTTTCGATCAGGAAGAGCGACTGGTAGAACATGCGCTGCGCCATGCGCATGTTCTAGACAATGCTATGGGCAATTCACGCGTTGCGGGATGCATCGGCTGGTGCGCTTTTGACTATCATACGCATAAAGACTTTGGTTCCGGAGATAGGATCTGTTACCACGGAGCAGCCGACGCCTTCCGCATTCCAAAATATGCCGGCTTCTTCTATGGTAGCCAGGTCTCGCCCTCAGAGCGCCTCGTATTAGAGCCGGCTTCAATATTTGCCAAGGGGGAGAGGAATGCTTCTCACCTTTTGCCTATCTATATCTTTACAAATTGCGATGCCGTAGATGTCTATAGATCAGAGAGTTTTATTGCTCGTTTCTTTCCCGATAAGGCTCACTTTGCGAACCTTCCGCATCCACCCATTGTTATCGATGATCTAATAGGATCATTGATCGAAACTGAAGCTTGGCCTCAAAGAGATTTCCGCCTTTTCCGAAAACTAGCTGGTAAGGCTATGGCCTTAGGCGAAAATAGCTTCGATATCTGGGATAAGTTGAGAATGGCGCTTTTTATGCAACGGCAGAAGCTCGGCATTCAAGACATTGAAGAAATTGTTCTTCGTTATGGCATGAATTGGGGGGCATCGGACGAGAAAATACGCCTTGTGGGCATTCTCGATGGCAAGGAAGTTGTCGAGCGTAGCTTTGGCGCAGACAGCGCTGCAAAAAGGCTCTCTATAGAGCCAGATGCTCTATGGCTGAAAAGCCTTGATGAAGAGGAGTGGCCCAGCACTCGCATTGTGGTAAAAGCCCTCGATCAATACGACAATATTGCGCCCTTCCTATTTGAACCTTACTCTATCGATATCAAGGGGCCGGCTCGCCTTATTGGCCCGGCGCGGAGGTCTCTAATAAGTGGAGTCAGCGCCTTCTGGATATCTGGTAAGGCAAAAAAGGGAAAGGTCAGTATAGCCGTCGCTTGTCCGCGCTTTGAGGAGCAGGCGGTCGCCGAGCTCGATATCGAATTAGAATAATAAGTCCTGGTATCGAGGACCTTGCGATTCCAGATGATGATAGAAGATGATAGGCGATAATAGGCGATGATAAGAGATGATAAGAGATGACAGGCGTTCATAAAATTTAGATTGAATGAGGGTTCGATTTGGCCATGGGCAAAAAAGCTATTAGTGAAAATGAAAGCACTTACACAGATACCGACGCTCGACAGATTTTGGAAGCCCTTTTTCTTATAGAGGATTTTTTCCGCTATGGAGTAAGGTGCGAGCATGAGATATCTCTAGAAGCTTCCGCCTCGGCCAAACCATCGTCGGAGAATCGCAAAGCGACTCTCGAAGCCCTAAAAGCGCAGGTCGATCAATGCACCGCTTGCGGCCTTTGGCAAGGTCGATCGCAGATCGTATTCGGCGAGGGTGTTCTAAACCCAAGCGTAATGGTGATAGGTGAAGGCCCTGGAATAGAAGAAGACCGGCAGGGCTTGCCCTTTGTAGGGGCTTCGGGCCAACTTCTCGACAAGATGCTTGTGGCAATAGATCTTTCGCGACACAGCAACTGCTATATAGCTAACATAGTAAAATGCCGACCACCTAACAATCGCGAACCTTCGCCTTCTGAATGCGATGCCTGCATAGGCTATCTGCGAGCCCAAATATCGATATTGCAGCCAGATTATATTCTCTGTGTTGGCCGCATTGCCGCGCATAGTCTTCTCAGGCTTTCCGATCCGATTTCCAAATTGCGAGGCCGCGACTTCGATTTCCAGGGAATTCCAGTGCGTGTGACTTTTCATCCCTCAGCCCTGCTTCGAGACACGGGTCTAAAGCGACCCGCCTGGGAGGACCTGAAACAATTTCGCACACTCATGGAAGACGGAATCACAAAACAGAGAAGTGCGGGCCGTGCAACTCAGTTTTCCAGGCCGGAGAATTAGCGAATGCCTATGTCTTTTGTACGTATAGCCTACCCAATTCCGCTCCAAGAGACTTTTTGGTACCGCAACGATACATCGACGAAGGCCGAAATAGGCATGCGCGTAGAAGCTCCACTCGGAAGAAGAGCCAAGGCCATCGGTTATGTCGTGGAAGTAATCGATATCCCTACTTCCAAGAGTGAGACTGTCTCACGTCTTGAGTCTGAGGATATATCACCAGTAAAGGCTGTCGAGCCACCACTGACCAAATTGGGCAAGCCCGACCTGTCGGCCGATTTAGAAAAGCCCATACTGCCTCCTGACTTAGCCAAGCTCGAACCAGGCAAAATCCGTTCTATAAATAGGGTAATCGATACCGAGCCACTCTTCGATAGCGAAATGCTGAAGCTAGGTCTATGGATGGCCTCTATGTATCATTCTTCCCTGGGTGAAGCCCTCTCTGCAATGCTGCCATCGGCTCGTCGCGAACGATCAGAGATAGCCGAACAATTCGACGAAATAGAATTAAGCAGAACTCCACTTGTATTAACCCAAGGGCAAAAGGCTGCTCTGGATGGCATTCTTGCGAAGCCCAAGGGAATGTTCTACCTCTATGGACCAACAGGTACCGGCAAGACAGAAGTCTTTCTCCAGCTTGCCGACGCAGCTCTCTCGATTGATCTAGGTGTGCTATATCTCGTGCCCGAGATAGCTCTTACTCGCCAGGTCGAACAGGACGCGCGTGCCCGATTCGGAGAGCGATGCGCCATAATTCATTCTCGTTTGACACCTTCGCGCAAACTAGCCGAATGGCGCAGAATAGGAAAGAAAGAAGCGCGCATCGTAATAGGAGCGCGCAGCGCTGTCTTTGCTCCCATCTCCGATCTTGGCTTAATCATAATCGACGAAGAACATGATGCCAGCTATAAAAGCGGCACAACTCCTCGATACCACGCAAGACAGGTCGCGATGCGCCGAGCGCGCCTTGAAGGAGCACGCCTTGTAATGGGCAGCGCAACTCCTTCTCCGGAGGCCTGGCAAGCTTGCAGAGAAGGCCAAATGCTTCGCTTTGATCTTTCGAATCGACCGGCTGGAGGATCCTTCCCCGAAATGCACATAATCGATATGCGAGGTAGGCATGGTCTTATATCCGATGAGCTAGCCGATGCCTTGCGCGATGCGAAAAAAGCAGGCCGCCAATCCATTCTTTTTTTGAATCGTCGAGGATTTGCGCATACCTTGATGTGCCAGACCTGTGGTTCGCAATTGCTCTGCAAGCATTGTTCTGTGCCTCTAACCTACCACAAGGCTTCGAATCGTCTTAACTGCCATTATTGCGGCTACCATGAGATAAAACCTAGAGCATGTCCATCTTGCGGTTCGCTCGATCTAGCATGGGCGAGCTACGGAACAGAACGCATCGAAGAAGAGTTGCATGAGCGATTTCCGGACATGAGCCATGCGCGCCTCGATACCGATACCACGAATACCAAAGGCTATCTGGAAGATACGCTGCTCGCTTTTCGCAACGGCAAAATAGACATCCTTGTTGGCACGCAGATGGTCGCAAAAGGCCTGAATTTCCCTGGTGTGCGTGTAGTAGGCATCCTCATGGCCGACCAAGGGCTTGCAATGCCCGATTTTCGCGCGGGAGAGCGCGTATTTTCTCTGATTGTCCAGGTAGCCGGAAGAGCGGGAAGGCATGTCCCCGATGGACTTGTCTTTATCCAGACAAGGAAACCCGATAGTCCAATTATCCAGCTGGCCTCGACGGGCAATGTTTCTGGTTTTCTCGATCGAGAGCTTCAAATGCGTCAACAGCTCGAATTTCCACCTGCAACGCGCTTATGTCGTTTTGTATTTCGATCTAAGTCCGCTAAGAGCGCTCGAAGCCACGCCTCCAAGTGTGCCACCTTAGCCCATCGCCTTGTATGCATGTCGGCATTTGAAGGCATAGATATTCTCGGTCCTTCCGAGTGTCCTCTTGCCATAGTTGCGGACAATCATAGGTACCAGCTCATATTCAGATCAGATCGTTTTGCTGACCTTCAGCGCTTTGTACAGACACTGCAACACAATATCGAAAGCACTTCTTCTGTCTATATCGAAATCGATATCGATCCAGTGCAGATGATGTGATAATTCAATTTCAATAGCTTTGCCATAGACTTGAGGCCTGGGTTAGGCTAATCCTGCCGCCTTTTTTCTTGGGTGCTCGACAATGCTGTGGCAAAACAGGTGGTTACTATCGGGTGTACGATGATTTTATGCAAAGGTAGCCATGTGGCATTTTTTCGAGCCCAATAATCCCCATCTCAATAATCCCCATCGCGGTGAACAGGGTTGGGTGTACGACAATTTTGTGCAAAGGTAGCTAAGCAGCATTTCTTCGAGCCCAGTAATCTTCATCGCGATGACTAAGTCTATTGCAACGGAGCGCAATAATGGCATTGGCACCTTCGACAGTCCAATGCATTCCTGATCGTTTAAGCCTGGTTCCTATGGCTACTTTACAACCAGCTTCCTCTACGCCACTAGAGACGCAGAGCCCAAGACTACGAAAGAAGGGGTAGCGCATTCTCTCTCGATTCGTCTCAAGATAGCGTATGCACGTGGTAGCCTCAGGATGCTGATCCTCAAAGACAGTAAGTTCTCCGATGATCTCATCAATGGCTCCCTTTTCTAAGAGTTCTCGCCAGTCCTGGGCTTTTTGCTCAGTTTCCTTACTTTCTACTCCAAATAGCTTCTTTGCGACCGTAGAAACCGTTTCTAGGGCATGATAGAGATCGACAATCTGTATTCCATGAGGAAAGAGTTCATAGGCAAGTGCCCATATCCATTTCGCGCCATCGCCAATGATCACTTGCCTATGGGCATTCTCAAAGCCAGTCCGACGCGCTTCCCGTGCAACTCTGAGGGCAAAGTCAGAAGGACTTTCATCCTTTTCTACATAAGCAGCACTCTCAATGGCTGCACTATAGCTCACCGAGCCCTTATCCCGTACTGGATTTCCTTCCTTGTCTTTAGTGTCTGCGGTCCATACTGAGACGAGCTTCACTTCCCGCGTCTTTGCCGTTCCATCGGGTTGCTTGCCTACTCGACCTTCGAGTGCCTCATGGCGCATCGGTATCCCTGTCCCATCGAGCCCAAGGTACATAGTTGCCCGTGGCGGTTCTCTCACAGGAACATGGGAGCATTCATCCTTTGCAATACCCTTGCCTAAAGTTTCTGC
>Ga0208462_1000198_pt1 | contig 79636 bp, 78 predicted proteins | sample AD_SCU001_MetaG_FD_184452 | JGI IMG/M metagenome (GOLD analysis project Ga0208462, IMG submission 184452) | Active sludge microbial communities of municipal wastewater-treating anaerobic digesters from China - AD_SCU001_MetaG (SPAdes) (version 2) | ecosystem: Engineered > Bioreactor > Anaerobic...
GTTCACGAGCGAGATCCTTGAACATAAAATAATCCTCCTCGTCTACCATTCGCCTTCAACCAGGTACTATATGGTACCGGACTGGGGAATGGTATTCCGACATAACTGGGGAATCTTATTCCGACGCTACTGGGGAATCTTACACCGACAGAAGTGGGGATTTTTATACCGACGTTGACATGTACCTGGCGGAGGGTTTCAGAGTAACTGGATATGGTTGTCGTGTCATATGCCCAGAACTCCTGTCCCAGCCTTCTCTTTCCTTGGAGAGTGAAAAATTGGGTGACTGGTACCCTGTGGCTGGTGTGGTCGGGGAGGGCGAATCTCTCCCCATGGTCTGTGGATAGCCCATAGTGCCGGGTAGCGCTCTCCGAAACTTGTAATCCGTCCGGGGTAAGGCATCCATTGGGTATCATCATGACTGCCCCGCCCCTGATGGACGGGGGAGGAGCGCGAAGCGCGGGCGGGATGAGGGTGGTGAGGGGTGCGGATCGTTGCGCGTTGGAGACAGGGGAGGGGAGGACCCCTCCCCGTCAGCCCCACCCCCTAGGGCGATAGCCTCCACGGTCCACAGGATGAGGACATGCTTACGAGAAACGGTCGAACGCACAGGGACAGGCCGGATCCGGCCCGGAATAGGGCGGGCTTTACCAGAGCCCGATAACGGAAATTTTCGGTCGGATCCACCGAGATCGAGTATCAGTTCTATGCCGGAGCACTACGGAGTGCCGACATAGGTTTTTTAGTTGGCACAGAATGTTTAAGAGAGAAGAGAGCCTATTTGTATTAGGTACAGGTCTTACCTATTTTACAGGACAATACTGACACAACCCCCTAAATCCTTAGTAATTCAATATGTTTCTCTAGTCCGCCTTAAAATGGTATTATATAGTACCCATCTCGCAAGTTTTGGTTCTGTTACCGTGTGTCTCACCTGGCTAACTATGCTCTCAAATCCACTTTTATCCTTCATACGTTCTATCAAGACAGATGATAATGTTAAAGTACTGTACCTATATGGCATGTCAATCGGTTTTTTTATGCCGGTACATTTTTGGATATTAACCCCTAAGTTCTCCGCAAATTCTTCTAGTTTCTCTGGAATGAAACCAAAGAATTGATCATGAAGACTGCAAATGAGATGGAGAGATGCAGTTCCTGCTCGACCCATAGAATTGTCTCTAAATATTGAAGCGCTGCTTTTTATTTCCCGTGAGTCCATGTTTTTTATATAGTATAATGCGGTGTAGAAATCACCAAAAGTAAAGAGTTGTTCAGGTATAATTGAATGGGATAAAACTACAGGCAGATCTGCTACTGGACTTAAATTTTGCAGGCATCCATAATTCTCATTTTCAGCGGATTCGATATATTTGCATAATGTACTATTATTTAAGTACACAACATGGCTGGCGCTAACTTTATTGTAAAGGTCTATGTAGTATTTACCTCCGCTCTTACCATTCACAGTGTTGGAATCTAAGTTTTCATAACCCCCACGCAAGTCATAGACACAGACTTGACTTGGTACAGTTGCGATTTCATGGTAACCATTTTGGAGCAAATATGCCACAGTCGATTGGAAGTCAGTTTCACTTTGAAACAAGAGTACATCCACGTCGCTAGGTGTATGAGGATAAGGTTTCAAAAATTTAAATAGCGCGAAATCTTTAGTAACAGCGCTTATTTTGTTCGATAGTTTTACAGCAGTCTTGTAAGTCTCCTCATAACGAGTGAAATCACGCAAATAATATTCGTTTAAGGAGCCTAAGTCAATACCACGATTCTTCAATTCTGTCAGGTAATAAAGACCCACTTTATTTTTGTACGCATGACTGTACAAGTCTTCCTTTAATGTATTTGATATTACTATGTCCTTTATTTGCTCATCGCTAAATGGTGTGCCAAGGATTTTGGCTAATTGCTCACTTAAATTCATGGTCAATCCTCCTTTTACATGCTAAGAATACATCTTCGCGAGACAAATTTCCATTGAGCAGTTCCATGTCAAATTCTTTGAGTATGTCATAGTATCTTTTGTTACGATCTATTAGATATTCAATAGACGGCACATCATCTTTCCGGTTATACGCAACGTTTACATCGACACATACATAAAATAATAGATCTGGCTGAGGTATTACTCTGAAGCAACGTTTTAACAGTTGAACTGATTTCTCCCGGGGAAAATTCATGTCCACTGCAAAATCCGTAATTATGGTATCGTAAATGTATCTATCGCAGACTACAATTTTCTTTTGAAGAAGAGGTATACAAATCTTGTATATCAGTTGAATGATATAGTCTATAAGGAGCAAATTCAAGTAAATTGACGATAAATTTTTAAATCTCGCATTTATTTTTTGTTTTTGGGTTTTATATTTTATATAGCCGGTATTTGGATTATACCTCCTAAGAAACAGTTTGTTGGCAAAAAGAACAAGTGGCTTTGCAATTCTTAGTTGGTACCTTGCGTAGACATACTTCGCTGGCAAACCTTCGCGCCGATAATGCTCAGCAATGTTTTTTGCCAATGTTGTTTTTCCAGAACCATCAATTCCAGTAAAGCATATTAGAACTCCCTTTTTCAACATACATTCGCTCCGGAGTTCACAAGGTCCTTGTATTCTTTAACTATCGTCGCTGCGATGTTGTCCCAACTAAGATTCAAAACTTGCTCCCTTGTAGTTCTCTTTGTGTTTGTACTTTTGATTATATCAACTAAACTTTCAAGATCGCTAGTATTTTCAACAAACATAATATCTCGATCGTTACTTTCAAAGCAGGATAACCCCTCAAATTTTGTTGTAATAACTGGCAGATTGCATGCCATAGCCTCTAATATTGAAAGGGGACAGTCAATACTATTTCCAGGAACAACGGGAAAAATGTAGCAGTCCGCACATTGATAGAATTCCTCGATGTTAGGATAGTAACCCTCAAATATTGAACACCCCGATTCTCGAAGTTCGTTATATATCTTATCATCTTTCGAGATATAGTCACTTGCAACAATCACGACCTGATTGCTCTTAGTCAGTTCTTTAATACCGCCCAGATTTCTATTTGGAATAAGATGTCCAACATGGAGGAGAGTAAATGTAGCCTGTTTGAGACCATATTTTTTTCTTAATGTCATTTTTTGTTGTTGAGAAACTGGATGGAATTTGCCAACATCCACACCATTGGGCAAATATAATGTCTTAATATTCAGGGTTTCGACCACTTTAAGATGTGATAGTGATGATGATATGTAGAGGTCTGGTTTAAAACCGCTTCTCTTTAAAAAATTGGCGCTGTAAATCGGATGTGTCGCAGAAACCACAAATCGTGTTTCTTTACTCAGCAATATTTTTAACAGTCCCAATAAGAATATGCTCTTATTAGTTGGGCCCGGGATGTAATGAATAATATCTGGTTTTGTACGTCTAATTTCAGTTATTAGCGTTAGTACCGCTTTACCCCTTATATTTAACTTTACGACATCGAGCTCCTCATGTCGAGATAATCCATTGAATGTTTGCTTTGCAACATTCTTTAAGCCTTCATCATTATTTCTTGAGAAATCGCCTATTATACCCACTCTCATTTATCATCGCCACTTTTTTCTAATTCGTATTCTATGAGACATAACAATTTTAATATCACTGTCCCCTCTTTTTGCCCTGATGAAAGGGGAGACTCTCCAGATACCCTATATTTGGAAGTTACCCCATAACAGGAATTGCCATTCATTATCACCACACTTGATGTAGACTACCATTGCTTACCAACTTCAACCCGACATTAGATCCTCAAAGAGAGCTGATAATGAAACTCAAGGAACATAACTCGCGAAGACTCGTAGGATCTGCTCGGTAGCTCTGTCCCACGAGAATGTGGCCTCTACATTCTTTCGCCCGGAAATACCCATGGATTCTACGACTTTTTTGTTCTTATCAAGATAGAGCAGTTTCTCCGCTAATTTATTCGCGGAGTTGGGCTCCACCAAGAACCCGGTTTCCCCATCAATCACACTCTCCATTGGTCCGCCGCTCCTTGCTGCGATGACTGGAGTCCATGCGGCCTGTGCCTCAATAGGTACGATCCCAAACGGTTCGTCCATACCGGGGAAGACAACACACTGAGCTCTGGCGTAGTATGATATCAAAAGGTCCCTGTTTACCTTTCCAGTGAAGATAACAGTATCAGCCAGACCTAGTTTCTGGCTCTGCTTCATGAGGTTTTCTTTTTCTTCTCCATCACCAACAATCACAAGTTTTTTGCTGATTCCCGTCAGTTTTAGGAGAGATATAGCATCCAGAACCAGATCAATCCGTTTGAACTTCGTTAATCTGGAGACACAGAGAATGTAGTCTTCTTTTTCTGCTGGACGTGCAGGATACTCAGAAATATCTACACCCGGATAAACCACCTCTGTTTTGGAGACTCCGTAGATCTTCTTATATTGCTCTGCAGTATATTTGCTGTTGACCAGGGCATAATCTACATGCGAAACAAGATTTGTATCAATTACCTTCATCAAGGGATTTGAAAAATGGGCCAGAAACCGCATGAGATTGGGTAAACTGTCAATCACTTTTCTCTCGTGGACGAATGCACTTGGTTCGTGACAGAACCATATACATGGGACTTCGGGGTTGTGTTTTTTGTACAAAAAACCCCAGTAGTTCGCCGGGAATACATGAGGAAATACTATATCTGGGTGAATCTCGTCAAGAATTTTCTCAACCTTTTTGTAGATCCTGAAGTAGTTCACCCAGTAGGAGATTTTATTCGGGAGAGAACCGCCAACAAATCTAAACTGAATCTCCGGATAATGTTGAGGTAAATCAGATGTTCCGGCCTGAGCGATAATTGAAACTTTTATCCCCTGCTCTGCTAAGCGTTTCGCCGTCTCAAGGACCAAAATCCCCGCTCCACCAGGATAAGTAAAGTGTGGATATAAATATACGACATGCATAAAAATCACGAAATGTTGTGGCAATACCCCAAACTGGAACAGATACACTGTTGCTGAAAAACAGACCTCTGGATGTGCCACCAGATGTTGTTCGGGCAGGTCTTACTCATGCAACAAAATATTCCAACACCCCTCACCATCTTGGATAATGGGTTCATCTGGGCAAGCAGTCGTTGCCCTGAGGCCCGGAGGATCTTCCCAATCCCCTCCCCACCAAAACTACGATCCATGGTGCCCAATCCCCGGTGCATCCTCGCTCATCGAAGGAATCGACTTCCTCGCGAGAACTCCGTCCCCGGCAAGGACGTGAAAAATCGCTTCGTACAGGGCGACGTTCTTTTCCAAACTCATGTTCCTCTCCAGGTACCGTCTGCCGTTGCTCCCCATCGCCTCACGGAGAGAAGCGTCCTCCTTGAAGCGGAGGACTGCAGACCGTATGCTCGCAACGTCCCAGGGTTTGACCACGATACCGCACTCGGCCTTCCGTATGACGTTGGCGGTCTCGCTCTCCTCCGCGACCATGGCGATGATCGGCTGACTGCATGCCATGAGATTGATCGTCTTCCCGGGCAGGCAGGGAGCCTTCATCCTCTCGTCGAGCGAGACAAATGAGGCGTCAGAAGAGTTAACCAGGTTGAAGTACTCGGCACGGGGGAGAAGTGGCAGCAGCCTGACGTTGTTGATCTCTTCTAGGTGTATCCTCACATCGAGGTGCCGCTTCTCCGCACCATCGCCAGCGATGCAGAAGATGATATCGTCATGGTCCTGCAAGGCCTTTGCAGTATCCAGGATGTTGTCGATACCCTGGTAAGGGGAGAGGATCCCAGCATAGGATATCAGGAATTTGTCCTCGATACCTTCCCTTTCTTTGAAGTCCTTCCTCTGAACGAGATCATTGAACTCAGCGAGGGAGACAGAGTTGAAGATATGAGTAACCTCCTCTGGATCAGCACCCCGCTGTCGCACATACTCGATGCCACCACCTGAGAGAACGGTGATGTGGTCGGCATGCCTGTACGCCTCACCCTCGATGTGCTCCAGGATCTTGATCATGACGGGGTTCTTCAATACTCCAACATCGGTAAGTTCCTGGGGATGGAAATCCTGGAAGTTGAGGACAGAGGGAGTTCCGTCATACTGCTTGATCTTCTTTGCAAGGTAGTACAGGGGAAGAGGTGGGATGTAGAGTAAGCAAACATCATACTTCTTACCGATCTCGCGGTACTTCCTGAAGTAATAGTAAGGGAGGTAAAAATGTTCAAGTCCCCTGACAAGGAGATTGTCACGGTTTGCCGGGTGCTTACACCGGTAGATTGTGACGCCCTCGATCTCCTCCTCAAGATGGAACTCCTTCCCCTGATCTTCCTTGTTCAGGTTGAACTCTCGAGGATACGAGGTTATGACATCAACAGTATGGCCCCGCTTTGCAAAAGCCTTGGCGAGATCGAAATAGATATGGGCGGCACTCCCGATCTCCGGTATGAAGTAAGCAACGACCAGCAGTATTCTCATAGGGGCACCAAAATATGGATGGATCGGTTAGTACTCCGCACTCTTCTCGATATGTTTCCAGTTCTCCACAAACCACTGGTACATCTGCTCAAGCGCCCCCCTCTAAATTCGGTCTGGAGAGTGCACCCGAGGATACTGCTCGTCCTGCCGATGCAGGAGAGCAGTAGATCCCTCCTGTCCCGGTCTCGCCGCTCCTCGTTCCCGGTTGGTATGGTGAACCTGTTGACGAGGCCGCTGGTCCAGTTCTCCCCGCCGATGCAGAAACTCCGCACTTTTCTCGATATTACGCCGGTTCTCCACAAACCACTGGTACGTATTCTCAAGCCCCTTCCTGAACTCGGTCTGGGGGGTGTATCCAAGGATGTTGCTCGCTTTATCAATGCAGGAAAGCAGGCGGTTCTTCTTGTCCCAGTCCCGCCGCTCCTTATAGAGAATGCCAGCCTTGTTCCCGGTCAGCTCGTTGATCCAGTTTGCAAGATCGATGATCCGGATTTCCCTGCCGGCGCCGAGGTTGATCGCCTCGCCGACAGCGTTTTCATGGGTGGCCATCTTTACGAGGCCGTTGACCAGGTCCCCGACATAGGTAAAGTCCCGGGTCTCCTCCCCGGTGCCGGTGATCGGGAGAGGAAGACCGTTCATCGACCAGTAGAAGAAGTTCGGGATGACGTTCCGGTACTTGCCGGGGACCTCACCGGGTCCGTAGGAGTTGAAGAACCGGGCGTTGACGATCGGAAGCCCATAGAGGTTGTAGAAGTAGTTGGTGTAGAGCTCACCGATCATCTTGGTGACCTGATAGGGGGTGTAGAGTTTGATGGAGATGTCATGCTCCTCAAACGGCATCTTTGAGTCCAGGCCGTAGATGCCGCACCCGGATGAGGCGTAGACGAACCGCTCGACGTCAACAAGATGAGCATATTGCAGGACCTTGAGGATCCCCATGCCGTTGACCATCAGGTCTTTTTCCGGGTTGTCGACCGAGTTCTGGTTGGCAAAGTGGGCGGCGAGGTGATAGACGATATCGGGTTTCGACTTAAACGCCCACTTCAGTTTCTCCTCATCCAGAATGTCGCCGTGGATGAACTGGACGTTCTCCGCCCGAGTAATATTCCACTCGTACGAGGAGGAGAGATTATCAAGAATGATGATCTTCTCCGCTTCAAGGTCGGAGAGCCTCCTGACCAGGTTTCCGCCGATCGCACCGGCGCCGCCGGTGACCAGCACCGTCTTTCCTTCAAAAAGAGATTTTTCGTTCTCCATCGTGCTCACTCCTCGACCCGGTAGTACCACTTCATCCACTCAACCGTCCTCCGTACCCCCTCTTCCGGCGAGACCTTGGGGTCGTGCTTGAGGTCACGGACAGCCTTCGTGAAGTCCATGGTCTTCACTTTCGTCGTAAACGGCTCGGCTTCCTCGTAGGTGATGAGCGAGTCATCCCTGCCGACGGACTTGAGAATAAGGTCGGAATAATCCTTGATCTCCCGCTCCCACTCGGGGCGGCCGCCGACGTTGTAAACCTCTCCAGGGATGAAGTTGTCCACGATGTTCGCCCATGTCCTGCAGGAGTCCTCGACGAAATCGATGATCCGCTTGTGGCCCTTGAAGACCGTATATGGCTTGTTGAAGAGCGCGTGGTAGATGAATTTGGGGATGAAGCCGCGATAGGGGTTATAGTGCTCATGTGGGCCGTAACAGTTCACCGGCCGGACTCGAACTGTCTCTGTCCCGAACATCACCGCCGAGTTCAGGCACATGAGCTCGCCCGCCCACTTGGTGATGGCGTAATCGTTCATCTGGTAGGTATCCCGGATGGGATTGTTCACCATCACGTCCTCGGACATTGTGCCAGTATAGTCCCCGTAGACCTCGGCGCTGGAGAAGAATATCATCCGGAACTTCAACTTCTCCTGGAGACGGAGCATGTGCTTGGTCCCGATCACGTTGGTCTGCCAGAGGTTCTCGTAGTAGTCCTCACCATTCCAGCGGCCGTACTCCGCAGCGAGATGGTATACATAATCGAACTTTGAGCGGTCGAAGACCCGTTCCAGTTGCCGATAATTCTTCGTATCCGCACGAATGTAGTTCTCCCGGTCGTTATTCAGGAGGTCGAGTGCGACGACCTCGTGACCCCGACTGCGCAGTTCATTAACGAGATTGGTGCCGATGAATCCGGCACCGCCAGTAACAAGAATTCTTTGCGTTTCCATGTATTTCTCACCGAATCAATGAGTTATTTCGCGACGGTATGCCGTTACAGATCGTAACAATCATCCTGCTCGCCATACCGTCGCCATAGGGGTTCTCCCAGATCCCGGTTCGAGAGAGCATCTCCCGGGCAGACGCCAGGATTCTATCTGCCCCCGTCCCGGCCAGAACATTCCCCCCCACCTCGATCGTCTCCGGCCGCTCGGTGTTCTCCCGGAGGGTGACGCAGGGCACGCCGAGGATGCAGGTCTCCTCCTGGACCCCGCCGGAGTCGGTCAGGACGAGGCGGGCATTGGACTCGAGCTGCAGGAATTCGAGGAACCCAACGGGGTTCATGACAGAGATTCCATCCATAGGGATCCCGAACTGCTCGACCATCTTCCTGGTGCGGGGGTGCATCGGGAAGATGACGGGGAACGAGTACTCCCGGTGGACTGCCTCAAGCCCTGCGATGATGTTCCGCAGGGTCTCGGGGTTGTCGACGTTCTCCTGCCGGTGGGAGGTGACCAGGAAGTAGCCCTTCGGTTCAAGTCCGAGGGTATCGAGGATGTTTGCTCTCTTCTTCGCGATCTCCTGGTTCTGGAAGACCGCGTCGACGATGGTGTTGCCGGTTACGCAGATCTTGCTCTCCTCGATCCCCTCATTCAGGAGGTACCGCCGGGCGGTCTCCGTGGGGGCGAAGAGGTAGTCAGAGACGTGGTCCGCGACTACCCGGTTGATCTCCTCGGGCATCGTCCGGTCGAAGCTCCGGAGACCTGCCTCGACGTGGCCGACCCGGATGTGGAGCTTTGCGGCAGCGAGAGCCCCGGCCATGACGGTGTTGGTGTCACCCTGGACGAGGACGATATCAGGCTTCTCCTGCATGAGAACCTTCTCAATGCCGGTCAGGATCCTCCCAGTCTGCTCGGCATGGGTCCCGGATCCGACGTCGAGGTTGTACTTCGGCTCGGGCAGCTCAAGATCCTCGAAGAACGCCCGGTCCATCTCGTAGGAATAATGCTGTCCGGTGTGGAGAATAAAGTAGTCAAGGTGTTTCGCTTCGCACTCCCGGATGATCGGGGACATCTTGATGATCTCCGGCCGCGTTCCAAGCACAATTGCAATCATTTGTAGGTCCTCTAGGTCAATGGGAAGTCCCCTGCTCAACTTTCCCGGTCGCCGGTCCGGCCGCAGGAGCGACCGCCCTCCCGCTCCCCTGCCCCTGCATGATCTGAACGAGCGAGTAGAGGATGATCCCCACCGTCGCAAGCAAGAGCCCGAGGATCAGCACGGAGAACCCGCCGGTGAAGACGATGTAGTGGAACTGGCCGGTGCGGTAGTACTCGGAGAAGGTGTAGATCTCCGCAGCAACCCCGACAAGCGCAAAGAAGGCCCCCGGAATCCCGAAGAAGGTGAGCGGCCGGCGGAGACTGATCAGCCGCACAATGTTCATCAGCACCCCGACGCCGTGGGAGACCGGGTTTTCGCTCGAGGTCCCCTCGATGTCGTAGCGCACCTGGATCGGCACCTCGGCGACCTTCAGGCGGTGGTCGCTGATCTGGATCAGGATCTCGGAGCCGGCGGACATGCCGTCGCCGTTGAGGTGGATTGCCTCGATCGCCCGCCGACCGTAGGCCCGAAAGCCGCTCTGGGAGTCGGTGACCGCAAGGTTGGTCCCCGCCATCGTGGTCGCGGTGTCGAGGACCTTCATCCCGACCTTCCTATACGCAGGGATCTCGCCGGCCGAGCCCTCGACGAACCGGGAGCCGATGACGACGTCGTTTCCCCGCCGGAGCTCGGCAAGTAACTTCGGAATGTCTCCCGGGCTGTGCTGGCCGTCGGAGTCGATGATGACGAGCTCCTCCGCGCCGAGGTCCCGGGCGGTGGCAAAGATCGTCTGCAGGGCACCGCCGTAGCCCTTGTTGGTTGCGTGGCAGATGACCATAGCTCCAAGCGCCTCCGCGATCGGGACGGTGTCGTCCTTCGAGCCGTCGTCGACGACTAAAACAGCATCCGCGTGCTTCTTAGCACCGAGGACGGTCTTTGCGATGTAGGCCTCCTCGTTGTAGGCCGGCATCGCAACCAGGGTCCGGATGCTGCCGGGCCTCGCCGGAACGTCGACGAGGAGGACCGTCTCCTCATCGAGGTCCACCTCGGCCGTGCCGGTGTGGCTTGCGGGGGTTCGCGTGCGGGTGGTCATCGCGGCGCCTCCGGTTCAGCAGGGGTGCTCTCCGGGCGGGAGAGGTTCGGGGGATTGGTGGAAGAGAACATGGATATCGGAGGCGCTGGTGACCGGAGAAGGCTCACTTTATAGGATAGATGCTACATGTACATTAAAAAGCATATCGAAATCGTTCTCGAATTCTGAGTAATATTCATGTAAAATTAACCTGATCCGGGGGCAAAAACGGCAGAGCCGGCCGGCGAGGATCGGCGGAATGCCCGGGCGCAAGGGCAAAAGTCGGTATTAAAGCGTTTCTGAAAATAATCCTTCCCGATCCGGCCTTTTTCAAAAGATATCCGCGTAGAACGCCCCCGCCAGGGAACGATTCTTTCCCCCGCGCCGGCATCGGGATCCGACCACGGAAACCCCGTTAAACGACAGCCCCGGGGCCCGCGAGAAGAACCGGCTCTGCGCGCGACGGCCGCCGGAGCACGGCAGGAGACCCGCCGGATGCAATCACAGGGCTCCCCTCATTCCCGGTGCGCCGGGTCTCAAACCTCACCCACGCTCTGCACCCCTCCGGGAAGATCCCGATGCCCTCCTCGACACCATCGAGATCCTGGGCAGCCCCGGGACGATTGAGCGGCGATACGGAAGAGCGATATCGCCGCCGGGCGATTCCACGAGATCTCTTCGACGGATGGCCTCCTCGGTGAGGTGTCCTGAGAGGATCGATCCGTCTGTCAAGAGCCTTCCAGATGTAACAGAAGAGTAACAACCGAATTCGCGAAGGAACTTCAACGCCTTAAACAAGATCCCCTCAACACAGGCGGCCGGCTTTCAGGTGCACTGCACGGGAAGAAAGCAGAATTGCAAAACGCTACCGGCTGATTATTCCTCCCCGACGAAAGAGAAAAACAGTATACCTGGTAGCAATCGATCACCGCCAGCACGCCTACAGGTTGCGGTGAACGAAGATCCTATCCTTAGAAAAACCGGCCCATATCGAAAAAGGATAGATACATATTAACTTGTGGGGGTGAAGGGGGCGGAGCGGGAAGTCCCCACCCTGAACGGTGGGGATGACACGGAAACTTCCCCAGGATGTTTCCTGACAGGAAGATGCAAAGCATCTTCCGTGAAGCGGAGCCGCCCTTCTTCACGTTCACCCCGCACGGATCACGTATATCTTCTTTCAGATGAACTCTCTTGTTGTCCATGCTCATTTCCTACAAGTATCGAGCATATCCAGATGCAATTACCAGGACGCGGCTGAATACTGCACTCGATACCTGTCGGTGGCTCTACAACAAACTTCTCGAAGAATGTACTACTGCGCGGGAACACGGGTTCACGCCGACGATGCGAGGAATGCAGGCGCGGATCGTCACGCTGAAAGAGGAGAATCCATTTCTGAAGGACGTATACTCTAAAGTGCTCCAGATGGTCAACTATACCCTCTGGAGTAACATCGCCGCTCTCTCCCAGACAAAGAAGAGAGGACGCAAGATCGGCAAACTCCGGTTCAAAAGCGCATCCCGGTATCGGACGCTCAACTACAACCAGTCCGGGTTCAAGATCGACCGCGAACAGAGCACGATCACGTTCTCGAAGATCGGAGCACTTCCATTCACCATGCATCGACCGTATACCGGGAAGGTGAAGAGCGTCCTGATCACCCGTTCAGGGGATCGATGGTATGTGATCGTTCTGGCGGCACAGGAGGTCTCCGAACCGAAGAGAGAGGGACAATCGGTCGGGATCGATGTCGGTCTGAACTCGTTTGCCGTTGATAGCGACGGGGCAGTGATCGAGAACCCTCGGTTCCATGAGCACTCGCTGAAGAAGATCAAGACGTTGCAGCAGAGCATTACTCGGAAAAAGCGGTTCTCGCAGAACTGGAAGAAGGCAAAGAGTAAACTGGAAAAGGTCTATGATCATATCACGAACCAGAAGAGAGATTTCCTGCACAAACTCTCCCGCCAGTACGTTGACACCTATGCAACGATCTGCGTTGAAGACCTGAATATCAAGTATCTCAAAGAGAAGGGTAAATCTCGCGGGCTTCGCAGGAGTATTCACGATGCTTCATGGGGACGATTCTATTCTTACCTCGCGTACAAGGCTGAAAGTGCTGGTACGAACTTCATTCAAATCGATCCCCGCGACACGACACAGATGTGCTCGAACTGCGGAAGCATCGTGAAGAAAAGTCTCTCCGAGAGAGTCCACGAATGCCCATACTGTGGGTTTATTGCCGATAGAGATTACAATGCTGCGGTGAATATCCACCGCGTGGGGATGGAACAGCCCTTTGAGCCTGTGGAGATGCAGAGCATTTCCCAGCCAGGGAAATCTTCGATTTCCCGTGCTGTGGAGACGATGCCTCTACATCACATCTCTGTGGTGCAAGTGTTGGCCATGATAGCCGGGAAGCCCCGCCCTTCAGGGCGGGGTAGTTCACGGTGACAAAGAGCATTCGTCTCTGAACTGCCCCCTCTTTCGAATAAAAAGGCCCTCACCGATACTTCAGCAGTTCAATCATGAACTCTTCACGGGTGAGACCTGCCTGCCTGATGATCGCTCGCAAAACCCCCCTCCCGAGCTCTTCCCCCTGATGGACGGGGACAACGACACTCCGTCCATCGGGGTGTTGCAGAATGACATGGCTGCCTTTTTGCCGGACAAAAGAAAAACCGGACTCTTCGAGCACTTTTATGGCTTTTTCAGCTCTGACAGGACCTAACCTCAACTGCCTGAACCCCCACAAACTCTCGCAACTCGTCAGGTTCGGGTGGCTCATTGACCTCGAGGTAGAGTGAGATCGCCTCGCAAAGCCGTTCCGTTAACTCTTCATAAGTCTTTGCCTGCGTAAAGCATCCCGGAAGCGAGGGTACCGAAGCATAGTAGTAACCATCCTCGTCTTTCTCGATAAGGCAGTTGACTTTCATACAGAGATCAATATATCCTTCGAGGAGTAAAATGTATCTTGCGTTGTGCCATAATCCCTGAAGATTCGTCGGCTCTTTGGATCGAGAGAGAAATGCACACACATCCTCATCCATACCAGGAACAAAGGAGGCCCGGCCGGCGAGGAGCGCGACAGGGTCTGCCGGGAGAGTACCGGGCAAAGCCCATCTCTTGACTGCAGATTAGGCCCCGGGTGGAGCAGACGAAGGTTGATTGTCCCTCCACTCAAAGAGAAGCATATGGGTGCACCGGGAGAACACTCCATCATCGACGAGCACGGGAACCGGGTCGCAGTGATCTTTTGCAGGAGTACGAACAACTCCTGGAAGACCTTCATGACCTTGCTGTTGTAGCGGAGCGGCGCGAAGAGCCGGCCATGGAGTTCGGTGAAGCTCAAGAAGCAATACAGAGATTGATGCCGGGATCCACGATCCTCGCCGGAGCGATATCGCTATTCTCATCCCCAGGGAGCAGATCGTGAGCCTGAGGCTCGTAGAGCGGGAGTGATCGACCCGCTCCTCCGGAAAGAGGGGGTATGTTCACGGATCGCGAACATACTGTTCACGAATCGAAAACAACATCTCCCTCCATCACCAACAACCCCTTCGAGACCATGCTCTCCGAGATCTTCAGGACAGAAGAACGCATCCGCATCCTCCGCCACATCAGTCTCAGGCAATCGGCCACGGTCGGAGCAGTCGCCCTCGCCGCCGGCGTCTCCAAAGGACTTGCCTCCAGTTACCTCAATATGCTCGTCAGCGAGGGATTGCTCAGACGGGAGAACCGGACATTTCAGAGGGGCGATACGCCCCTGTGGCCGGCCATCAAGCGCCTCATGAACCTCGATCTCCTCAAAGACACGATCGTTCTGCCTGAGTGGGCGCGGGGGATCGGGATCTACGGGTCCTGGGCCGGCGGCACCAACACCACGGAGAGCGACCTCGACCTCTGGGTCCTCGTCGATACCGCGAGCCCCGATACCGAGATTCGGGCGGCGGAGCTCGAAGGGACTATCGCAACGCATACCCACTGCGAGGTCAACATCCTCATCCTCGATAGGGTGCGGCACCTCCGAGAACACGACCGGCCGTTCTATACGGCTTTGATAACAGGACACCTGACCCTGGGGGGTGTTGACGTTGCGGCCGCTTGATGACTGCTTTGCCGACGGGAAACTCCGGACCGTGGAGCTCTCATACGAGAAGGCATGCCGGCCGATCGCCCTCGCTCGTGCCTACCTCGACGAGGCACGGCAGTCCGGGGCCATCGGCACCACCCGGCTGGCGATGAACGGCCTCTACTTTGCATGGTTCCATGCCGGTCGATCCGTCCTCTTTGCGGACGGCATCCGGGAGAAGAGCCACTACTGCCTCGAGTAGTATCCCGGCACATACGTCACCGCAGGGAAACTCGATGCCCGATGGCTATCGCTCTTCTCAAGGATGCGAAAGAGACGTGAGGACAGCCAGTACTCGTTCAGTCCCGCGCCTCTCCCCGACGAGATCGAGAGTGTTCTTGACCTGACGGAGCAGTTCATCGACCGGATGGAGAGGCTTGTATCGGAACGATAGCAAAAGATCGGGTTGCAGTGCAGGGACCCCGGAGTCTCTACGCTACGAACTGGCGAGAGAGATCGGTGCGTTCGAGCCCCTCTGCTACACCGGGGAAGAGTTCGCCGAACCGGTCCGGAGCCCTAACCCGTTCATCCAGCAGGCACTGGCCGAAGGCGTCCGGGTGTGAACGATCCCGTCAATATACTCATTTCGCCCGGAGATGGACACTTACGACAATTTATTGGATTTAGGAGATTTTCTTGAGGACTTATTTCAGAGAAAAGTGGATCTGGTCTCCGTTGAGTGGATGAGCGAGAGATTCCGTGTGAGCGTGATGATGGAGGCTATTTTCTGTACACGCGAGCGAGGTACAGCATGACCGGGTTGCGATCGTATCTTGCGGATATACGAGCAATCGGAAAATATCATGAAGGCGACCGAACGAATGAGTTATGAGGAGTTTCTGGAAGATACACTGTACCACGCAGGCCTCTTGAAGATCAGGGGCAATAATACAGGCAGGATCAGGAAGAAAACGTATCTGTCCAATCCTCTGCGCAGATCTGTTCTGCACACACGACAAAATCTGCTGCCTTAGTCATGACCGATTCCACCTCCTCCCGCATAATCTCCCGACAGATCGTGTAATCCACCTCCTCACGAAGTTCTTCAATCAGGTTCAACGCCCGTCCGTGTTCAGGAGCGAGTTCACCGGTCTTCACGTACTCGGAGCCGATAGCCGAGATCAACCCGGCATGAGTCTTTGTCTCTACGCCTTTTCGGTGCAGAAGAGCGAGGGCTGCGAGATACATCGCATAGTACGCACGGTTGATCGAGTCTTCGTAGTGCCCTTCGGTGCAGAGAATGCGTGCGGCATCGAGACGCTGGCGTGATCAGAAGTGCTGCCAGAACCTGTTGAGACGGATCGCTCATCCCTAAACCGCCACGGCATCACGAAAAACATGCCTGATGAAAGGATACTGCCGGTGCGCTGCAACATCGGCCCGGGAGATGACCTTGACCGAGAGCCGCTCGCCGGAGAGCATCAGCAGGTCAAAAGCAAGTCCGGTGAGGTATTCGCGAAGGCGAAAGTCCTCTCTGGATGTGATCACAAGTATGTCGATATCGGAGTCAGGTCGATCGTCTCCCCGTGCCACGGAACCGAAGAGCAAAATCTCCTCTATTGCATCGCCGCACACCGCACGCGCCTTTGCCGCGAACTCATGGACTACCAGCCGACTAACCGAAAGCATACAACGGAGTAGTTGTGAATGCACGGCAATAATAATTGCTGATCGAACCGTCCTTGGACGATCAGGGCGGGTGCGTGCCCATGGAGAGGAACCGGCAACCCCGGGCGCAAAGATTGAGAGCATTATCCTGCCGGCTACCTGAATACCTCCTCTGAGGGTATGCAATATGGCTGATACAGAAGCAGATATCAGGGAGAGCACCCGGACGCTCGCCGAGAAACTCGATGATCTCTGCGCCGAGAGGGAGATCGTGGCGATGATGAAACTCTCCGGGCGGTCGCTCTCCGCCTTTCTCTCCGGGAAGCCCGACCTCTATACCCTCAGGGCCGCGTACCGGTGAGCGCGGTACTAACGTATATCTACACGGAGGTCGAAAATACACCTTAACACGCCAAAACCTGCGAGGATGGTGATGACATGGCCCAAAAGATCGAGTTAGGCCTCTACCTGGAAGGCGACGACGCCCGCCGCTTTGAGGAGTACATGGCGGACCCCGACCGGTACGACACCCCGGAAGGGCGGGAGATGACCACGCTCGGGTGCGTGCCCACGGAGAGAATCTGGTAAAATCCATCCGCTGACACGTCTCCGCTCTGGCCTATTCTAACGCGATTGAGATGCCATCCAAGAACCTCCCGGCAACCCCGGACGCCAGATTACCAAAGATACCACTATTGGACATATCTTTCGAGCACCTCGCCCCAGATCATGACCTCCTGCCTTTCTCCTGCAGGCAACAGGAACGCAACGACTACCTGACCGCCGACGCGCTGAAAAATCAGGATGCTCACGTCGCTGTCACCTATCTCGCCGTGTACGATGGCAAGTGTGTAGGATATTTTTCACTCTTAAACGACAGCATCATCAAGAAAGATATTGATCCTGAGGACAACAAAGACTGGTATGCCCACTCTTACTATCCTGCGATCAAGATCGCCCGATTTGCTACACACCAGGATTACGAAGGAAGAGACATTGGGCGAGCCATGTTAACCGCGATACGATCGATAGCGACGGAAGTGGCGAAACACTCAGGATGTTGCGTTCTCACCGTCGATGCCAAACCCGATGCCGAACCATTTTATGAACGATTCGGATTTCACAGGACCTTGAAAACCGAAAAGAAGAGCACTATCCCGATGTATCGCTGCAACATCTTCTGAGGATAGAACCTCTACCACGAAGGTCATGCGGACTATCTCGCGGAGCGAGGGAGTTGACCAGAGAGAGCCGGCAGTGGTTACGATCGGCCCGGCCATATGTGGGGAGGGAAACCACACGCACAGCAGCCCCCGGTTCCATCGAAATACATCTAATAGTGCTGACGACGACTACCGGCCATGACCCCGGCTGTCACCCTCGATGAACTCTATCTCGAGATCAAGAAGATCCAGGAGACAATGGTCCGGCGGGAAGATCTTGACGCCCTCCTCGATACCATCGAAATTTTCAGCAATCCCGAAGCAATGGCGATGATACAAAAGAGCGAGGAAGATATCGCTGCCGGACGATATCGGGAACTATCCGCAATAGATGACCTCCTCACCGGTGAGGCCTGCCTGCCGGATGATCGTTCGTAACACCTCACTCCCAGGTCCCTCTCCCTGATGGACGGGGATAGCGATACTTCTTCCGTCGAGATGCTGCAGGATGACATTTTCTGCCCGGCAGAGCGAACGAAGATTGATAGCTCCTGCACCCCATAGAGAGGTGAGGAGGGTCCAGCAGTTGGGTGCAGAGCAGTATGTTGGTCAACTACCCACGACTAAAGTCGTGGGCATGTAAAGACCGTTGTTACACGATTCGTTACAATTTAATTTGCACGAGTTCGACTCATATCCAAGTCTTACCCGTACCGGTCGGTTGACGCGACCACTACTGATTATCTGTTGTACCACAGAATCACCAGCTACTTTTCGCAGATGGTTGAGTGCCCCATTCACATCCGCGTTGATCAGAGTGCCTACGGCACTCTGGTAAAGTCCGCGTTTTATCCTTCGTGTACGTCCGTACGACGGTTTCTTGATGGGATCACCCGCTAACGCGTCGACTTGCGACGTATATCGTTCATCGTGCGAATCGTCGAATGTAATCCCGAAGAGTTCACATTTTGACTTCAGTTTCAACCGGAACTTCGCGGACGGAATGCTAACAAAGTTCTGGTTATTTCGAGTACCGTGATTAATCTTATCTTTAATACCTTCCCATGTTGGAAGGATTACGGTACCGATCTTTCGTTCACACGCATACTTCACGATGTACGCCACAAACCGGTTCATCGCTTCGTTAATCCGATTGGTACGTTTAATGAGTAACCGAGATTGACGTTTCGTGTATTTGCACGTTAACCCCTGTTTATCTTTGATCGACTGTAATCGGGCGTTCTCTTTGTTGTACCACTGGTTCAGAGATTTAAGGTACTTACCATCGATAATCGTGGCAGTCCCGGTGGTATCAACCATTGTCGCAAAATTGTTGACGCCGAGATCAATCGCAAGATAGCGATCGGGGTTAAGTGACACCGGCGTGGCCGGTGCCGTGTATGCAAACTCGATCTTGTACGCCTTCCCGTTATGAATCGGAAGAATGGTCACTTCCCGGATCTGTTTCGGGTTGATGTGCGGCGGGATCTTGAACGTGAGCTCGTTCCCGGTAAGATTATACCGTTTCTTGAACTCCCGCGACATGCCGAGCGTTACGTTTCCGTTCTGCAACCGCAACCGTGCGCGTGGATAGGATAACTTAAATTTACCGTCTTTGTCAAGATAATGCGGAGGACGCGGACAGTCTTTTAACTCACCGCGACGGTACAGTCGGAGTAACGCGAAATATGATTTGTACGCTTCCTCAACGCTGCGTCCCGTCTGCTGCGCTGCGTCGTTGTGGAGTAACGGAAAATTCTCATTCGGCTTAATGCGATAATAGTTGCAGATATCCGGGTACGGAAATTTCTTGTTTCGCGTGTACGGAAGGTACGATCGAATCGGACTTTCCGTTTTCACCGTAATGTTCGGTTGAATGCCGGTAAGAATCGCAGTGTTCTCCTGATACTCGCAATAATGCTGACGAACGCTGTACAGCGCAACGTTGTACAAGTTCTTTGAATGGTACGCGAGCGTATCGATAAGGAAATACTGCCGATTTGTTAATCGCAGATAATTCGATACGACTCGGATGACCATTATGTTCGTGTAGGTTGTAATACACTATATCCTTTGTAGTAGACGCGATTCCCCCCACGACTCAAGTCGTGGGCTTCCTCGCTTATAGGATCGTGATGAGCACGGGAACCGGGTCGCGGTCATTCTCCCCCTCCGGGAGTACGAGCAACTGTAGGAAGACCTTCACGACCTTGCGGTGGTGGCGGAGCGGCGCGAAGGGCCGGCCATAGGGATGGAAACGACCACATGTGCAAGAATCTTCGTGGAGAACGGGGGGGTCGCGACGGGCAACCCAAACCGCAACGATCGATTGCATGGTACGTTTCAAGGGGGTTGTCCTCCATACTCTCAAAGGAGCGGGCATGAAGGACGGGACAGAGATCTTAGAGCGGGTCATGACCGAGCGGGACCGGATCTGCGAGATCGCCGCACGCCATGGCGCACGGAACATTCGTATCTTTGGCTCCGTGGCGCGTGGGGAGGCGGAAGCGGAGAGCGACCTTGATCTCTTGATCGACCTCGAACCGGATCGGAGTCTCCTTGATCTCGTTGCCCTGAAGTCGGTTCTGGAGACACTGCTCGGGATCCCCGTCGATGTTGCCGGGCCCCTAACCCTGCACTGGTATCTCAGGGACCAGGTGATGGCAGAGGCGGTGCCGCTGTGAAGGACGCCACGCTCCACATCAGGAAGTGCATCCGGGGCATACCTGCGGCGCGGAGGCGGCATCGTTTGCCGGCGATATGACTGCAGTCTGATCCCCATTCCCGGCCGCCATGTTGATCGGGTTATATCCCGACAAAAACAAACATTTTTGTTGGACTATAACCCAACAAAATGTATGCCCTCGGCCCTCGATCTCCTGGTCGCGCTCAACCCCTGGTGGAACAATAAACCCTTCGAAACCGGCATCAGGCGGGAGAACTACTTTGCGAAGATACAGAAGTATCTCAAGACCGGCGAGATCGTCGTCCTGACGGGGGTGCGCCGTTCGGGCAAGACGACGCTCCTCTTCCAGATCATCGACGACCTCATCCGCTGGGTCGATACTCTTCGTCAACTGCGACGAACCGGAGGTGACTCGCCTCGATAACCCGCTTGAGACCAACCGGAGAGACGTCTACGGCGGCGATGCAGCGTATCTCATCCTCGACGAACTCCAGACGATCGACGGGTGGGTGAAGTCACTCTACGATCAAAACAGGCAGAGTGCTCCCCACTGGAGTGGGGAGGTGAATGCCGTCCACCGATAACTACATCTAAGCAAAAAGCCAATATAGGAGTACAATGCTTAGGGCATATCGGTATCGAATCTTTCCCACAAAGTCTCAGATCACTCTCCTTGAGCGGACGCTTGAGATATGTCGGTGGGTCTATAACGATACCCTTGCATTGCGGAAGGACGCCTGGGAGCAGGAACAGCGTTCTATCTCTCTTTTCGAGACAAACAAGACCCTGACGCAATGGAAGAAGGACCAACCTGATCTGAAACAGGTCTATGCTCAAACTCTCCAGAATGTTCAGGTTCGGGTGGACCTTGCGTTCAAAGCATTTTTCCGGCGGGTGAAGGCAGGCGAGAAAGATCCTGGATTTCCACGGTTTAAGGGAAAAGGACGATACGACAGTTTCACGTACCCTCAAGGACAGAAAGGGGGGTTCAAATTTGAGGGAGAACGCCTCCATCTCTCAAAGATCGGAGACGTGCAGATCGTCCTTCACCGTCCAGTCGAAGGGATGATCAAGACCCTCACCATCCGGCGGTCTTCGACCGGGAAGTGGTATGCCTGCTTCTCGGCCGATTACGAACCGATCTCCAAACCACGAAAGGAGACTACAGTCGGGATCGATGTCGGTCTCGAATCCTTCGCCACGCTCTCGAACGGGGAGAAGATCAAGAACCCACGGTTCTTCTGCACCGACGAGAAAGCCCTTGCGAAGGCACACAGGAAACTCTCAAAAGCGGAGAAGGGCACTCCCGAACGGAAGAAAGCACGGAAGATCGTCGCACACATCCACGAACGGATCGCTAACAGGCGGCTCGATTTTGCCCATCAGACTTCCCGTCAATTGGTTAATCGGTTCGGTATAATTGTGTTTGAGGATCTGAATATCATGAACATGCAGAAGAACCATCATCTGGCAAAAAGCATCGCAGATGTGGCATGGAATATGTTCATCACGATCACAGAGAGCAAAGCGGAAGAAGCTGGTTCTCGTGTGGTTCTGGTGAACCCCAGATACACATCGCAGAAGTGCTCCAGATGTGGGATGATCGTCAAAAAGACACTCTCTGAACGAGTCCATAACTGCCCACATTGTGGGCTGATGATGGATCGGGATCAGAATGCGGCGATCAATATTATGAGATTGGGACTGCAATCTCAGGGGTAACCCAGGATGCCCCCGACTTCAGTCGGGGGAGCAGTCACGACCGCAAACAGTACTCTCTCATCGTGTCCGGTTCGACGTCGTACCTCCTCGACTCAAACCTCGCAACGCTCATCTCCGGGCGATATCTTCCGGTCCATGTCTACCCCCTCGATTTTGTGGAATACGCGGTCTTCTCAGGGGAAGAACTGCCGCATGACTCCGTTACTCTCACGGCGGCGAAGTACCGGTTCCTGAACCTGCTCGGCGAGTACCTCAGGGAAGGAGGGTTCCCGCAGGTCGTCCTTTCGGATGATGAGACGATCCGGCGGGATCAACTCGCGGCATACTACGATAGTATCGTCTACCGCGACATCGTGCGGGTCAACAAGGTGCGCAACCAGAAGGCGCTCGGCGATCTGCTCGCATACTGCATGACAAACGTAACCTCCCTCTACTCCTATCGGAACCTCCAGGAGATGCTCGGCATCGATATCGAGACCATCAAGGAGTACCTCCACTATGCAGAACAGGCAAAGATCCTCTTCGAGGTTCCCTACTTCAGTTACTCGCAAAAGGTACAGAGCCGGAACAACAAAAAGATCTACTGCATCGATAACGGCCTCAGGAACGCCGTATCGTTCCGGTTCTCAAAAGACGAGGGAAGACTCGCCGAGAATCTCGTCTTCGTCGAACTTATGAAGCGAGGTAATGAGGTATACTACTGGAAGAAGAAAGGCGAAGTCGACTTCGTCGTTAAAAACCCGGACCAGTCGCTCTCGGCCATCAATGTCTCCTACACGGACGCCCTCCCCGAGAGGGAAGAGAGAGCGCTGCTTGAGTTTGCGGACCTGTACGGCATGCGAGTGCAGGAGTGTATCCTCCTCACGAAGGATACACAGAGAGAGGCAGGGAAGGTCCAGTATATCCCGCTCTGGAAGTGGTTGCTTCGGCAGCGCTGAGGAGACGCCGGGTCATGCAGAGATCATTGTATCATTCTTCAGAGTCTCAGCGATGACGAGGTCCGGCTTCCGGGAGGCCGGGAGTTGACCGGGGGAGAACCGCGGCGCACTTATATCTTCGGAGCGACAACTCATGGTAACCGTCGGGCAGAGACCATGGATGCGAATATGCAGGAAGCGGACCGGTGGCTGCGGCAGGGGGAGAGGGACCTCGTCAGCGCACGGAACAGCTGCCGGTCGGGCGACTTCGAGTGGGCCTGTTTCCAGGCGCAGCAGAGCGCGGAGAAAGCCCTGAAAGCCCTGCTGTACGCTCAGGGGTTCCGGAAGATCCTGACGCACTCGGTCTACGAACTGATAAGAGAGGTCGGTGCGTTCGAGCCCTCGTTCCTGGAGCTGAAGGCCGGAGCGAAGGCACTCGATAGCGCCTACATCATGGCACGTTACCCGGACAGCATCGTGGGAAACCTGACACCATCGGAGTATTATGATAAGGAGGATGCCGAGGAATGCATCGAGTACGCGGACTCGATCTGCAGCGCCGCGAGGCAAGCGCTCTTTGGGTGATCGAGCAGGTCCGGGACCTTGCCCGGGAGATCCGGGCACGCCGGCGCATCTCCGTCATCATCCTGTACGGATCGTTTGCCCGAGGTGACTTCCACGAGGGGAGCGATATCGATCTCATCATCGTCGGGGATTTCCGCGAGCGGCCTCACCGACGGGCGGCAACCATCCTCGGTCTCACCGATCTCCCGGTCGAACCGATCTGCTACACCGAGGAAGAGTTCGCCCAACTGGTCCGGAGCGCGAGCCCGTTCATCCTCCAGGCACTGGCCGAAGGCGTCCGGGTGTGACCGATCCCGTCCATAAGGGTGGGCAGCTCACGAAAAATAACTCGCTGTGCTAATAATTCATCAGTCTTGCCGTGAACTCCTCGCGGGTGAGGCCGGACCCTGGATCGGATCATCGCCGGTCTTAATGGGAACGACCACACCTGCGAGAATCTTCGCGGAGAACGGGGTGGTCGCGACGGGCAACCCGAACCAGAATTGCATGGCAAGTTTCAAGGGGGTTGTCCTCCATACTCTCAAATGAGAGGGCATGAAGGACGGGACAGAGATATTAGAGCGGGTCATGACCGAGCGCGACCGGATCTGCGAGATCGCTGCACGCCACGGCGCACACAACGTCCGTATCTTCGGTTCCGTAGCGCGTGGGGAGGCGGAAGCGGAGAGCGACCTCGATCTTTTGATCGACCTCGAACCGGATCGGAGCCTCCTCGACCTCGTTGCCCTGAAATCGGTTCTGGAGGCACTACTCGGGATCCCCGTCGATGTTGCCGAGCCCCTGACCCTGCACTGGTATATCAGGGACCGGGTGATGGCCGAGGCGGTGCCGCTGTGAAGGACGCCATGCTCCACATCAGGGAGTGCACCGACCGGATTGTCAGGTATACCCGCGGCGGGAAGGAAGCGTTTCTTGCTGATGAGATGATACAGGATGCTGTCCTCCGAAACCTCCAGATTCTCGCCGAATCCACGCAAACGGCCTTGATGAAGACCTGAAGGATAACCATCCGGAGATCGATTGGCGGGGCATCTCCGGGTTTCGGAATATCCTTGTACACCAGTATCTCAGTGTCAATCCCCTGCGTGTCTGGAACGTCATCGAACAGTATCTCCCCCTCCTTGCGGGGACGGTCGCCCGGATGCTGGAAGAGATCAGAGATGGATAAGCCTTCACCGACGACGAGAGAAGTCGGTGCGTTCGAGCCCTCGTTCCTGGAAAGAGCGGAGCGAAGATCCTCGACGCCGCCTACATTACGACCCGTTACCCGGATAGCGTCGCAGGAAACCTGACGCTGTCCTGCGACAGGGAGGATGCCGGGGAATGTATCGAGCACGCGGACTCGATCTGCAGTGCCGCGAGGCGAGCGCTCTTTGGGTGATCGAGCAGGTCAGGGACCTTGCCCCGGGGCGCGCCGGCACGTCTCCGCCGCCATCCTGTACGGGTCGTTTGCCCATGGGGACTTCCACGAGGGGAGCGATCTCGCCGGGGACGTTCGTGACCGGTTCCACGAGGCCGGGCGGCTCGATCTCCCAGGCGAACCGATCTGCTGCACCGGGGAAGAGTTCGCCGAACCGGTCCGGAGCGCTAACCCGCTCATCCGGGAGGCACCGGCCGAAGGTGTCCGGGTGTGAACGACCACGGAATATCCAGCGTGACTCCGCTTTTGCCGGCACAACGTTTCCCTCTGTCAGAGGATGCCCGACTCTTCGTAGAGGGCGGAGAGGCGCCTGCCCGTCAAGCCGGTAGTCCACCAGGTCGTCGAACTGCTGTCGGGAAAGATCGAGCTGCTCGGCCATGATGGAGAGCAGCCTATCGCTTACTCCCTGGCGGACCCGGGTGCGGATGGCGGTATCGCGGCCGTTATAGCGGAACGTCAACTTGATGTGCCCGGACATCTCCGCATGGAAGCCCTTCTTTGTGAGCCGCTTAACGACGCGACGGGCCGAAGGGCGGGAGCATGAGAAGCCGCCAGGCTTCGAGTGATGTAGTTCTCCGCGAGCCCATCAGGACTCTCCGTGAAAGAGCGAGAGAAGTTTTCTCCGGAACTGGAGGGCGCCTCCTGTAAGGCCGCTCTCATCCCGTTCTACAAAACCCCTCCAGTTTGCCTCAAACTCGGCGGTAATCTCCATAAGACCTTCACGCAGATCAGGGGCAACTGCAAGCAGGCGGTATGCATGGTTATACAGGATATACTCCCCATCCTCGACCTCGACACACAATTCGATAGGCTCTGCAAGCTCCCCAATATCACCGCCCACCCGAACATAGATCAGGGGAATATGGGTGGGCGACCGGCTTTCACGAGCGTGGGAAACGAGCCGCCCGATCACGTCGTTATACGTCTCGCGGGGATGCACCTTCAGGCTGTTGAGCCGGTATTTCAACGCGGTTGCGATCTTGATCGACGACGTGTTGGGCATATCACCCGATACCACTGCGGTGGTATATATCCTGATCGGCTGAGTGTTTTCAAGGTACGGGAGAGCGTGGTTGAGATCCCTCCCTACCCGGCGGAGCGAACGAAGATTGATGGTCCCTGCACCCCATCGAGAGGTGAGGAGGTTACAGCAGTTGGGTGCAGAACCAGTCACGTTGTCGATGAGCTCGCGTTCCGGGTCGCGGTAATTCTCCCCCTGCAGGAGTACGAGCAGCGCAAGGATAGACCTTCACGACCCCGCTGTTGTAGCGGAGCGCCGCGAAGAGCCGGCCATAGAATTCAGGAAGCGATACGAGCGTTAATGGCAGGGTACACGATCCGGGTAAGGCAAGCGTCGAGAGAGACATCGCGGCATTGCCGCGACGTAGTTCCACGCATACTCCAGAGTATAGAGGCTCTCTCCGAGACGCCCGTCCCGTTCGGTGTGCGCAAGTTAGGCGGCGGCAAGAGCATCTCTACCGGATCCGCGTGGGGGATTATCGAGGTATATACGCCGTACACCACACGGGGCAGGAGATCATCATCCTCTACATCCGGGTCGTAGTGCATATCGTGGGTTGTGACATCGAGAGTCGAGTCCCCTTGCCCCGGTCGTCCCGCTTCACCGCGAGAAAAGCACGGTACCCGTCTCCGCCGCCCGGCGGGCAGGGGAAGAGACCGGCACCGAGATCGGAGAGATGAGACGCTCAGAGGGAGCCTCCCGGTGAAGAGGGCCAACCCCGGGGAGAGGTCACTGAATCCTCCCGATCTCCCCGGCAAGCCGCAGATACGCCGCCTCGAGCGCCTCGATATCCTCCCGCACCGGGTTGTCGGGGCCGTAGGCAAGCCGGTCCGCGTCGGAGAAGAACCCGGCAAGGTCCTCGCGCCGGCCCGGACAGGCCTCCAGGGCGTCTGCAGCAGAGAGGATGCGGGCCCCGGTCCGCTCCCGGATGAGAACCATCATCTCACGGGAGAGGATCCTCGCGGCCTCCCTCAGCCGCCCCTCCTCAAGAGAGGTCCGCCAGGGGGCCGGAGGCTCGATGACCACGGGAGCTTCCCCGGCGGCCGGGAGCGGCGCCTCTTCCAGGGGAAGGGCCTCCTCCGCAGCGGCCGGGAGGGTCCGCCGGTAGAGGTAGCCGGCACCGGCGGCCGCACCGCAGACGAGAAGACCGAGGACGGCGAGGGGCAGGCCGCCGCCCTCCTCAGGGGCCGGGGCGGTCGCGTTCGCCGGAGGGAGGGTGGGCGTGGGAGTCGGCGAAGCCGTCACAGGAGTGGCTGTAGGAACCGGTGAAGTCGTCGCAGGAACCGTCGGGGCTGCCGCGGCCAACGGGACCCCGGCCACCTCTTGCAGCGAGGCCGCGGCGCCCGCAGTCCCGTCCGGGGTGAGGGCGACAGAGTTGACCGGGCCGGAGAGAGCGCAGGTGCCGAGCAGCTCCCCTGCACCGTCGAGGAGGTAGGCCTGCCGGTCCATGGAGCCGGCAAGGACCCGGGAGCCGTTCGTGGTGAGGGCGATATCCCGCACCCATCCGCCGGCGGTGAACGTCCAGACCTCCTCACCCTCCCGGTCAAAGCAGGTGAGGGTGTTGTCCTGCATCCCGAACACGACACGGGAACCGTCCTCCGAGATCGCGAGGGCGGTCACGGGGCGCGGGCACCGGTAGGTCCAGAGGACCTTGCCCGCACGATCGAATAACCGCACATTGGCCTCCGAGCCGGCGGCGATCGCGTTGCCGGCCCCCGAGACCGCGACCATGGTGCTGCCCTCGATCACGCCCTCGCGCGCCCAGACCTTCTTGCCGGTGCCCGAGTAATAAAAGACGCCGCGGGTGGAGGCGACCCCGACGTACTCGCCCTTGCCGGAGAAGTCGACGGCGCGGACCTCAGAGAAGTGATCATCATTGCCGGGCTTGCCCCGGGTATCGGCCGTAGTACGGAGATTACCGTCGCCGTCATAGAAGTACACCCGGCCGAACCGGTCCGCCACCGCGATCCGCTTCCCGTCCGCCGAGATGCCGAGGGTCGCGCAGGCAGAAGGCAGATCCCGCCCCCAGACCTTGACGCCGTCCCGGTCGACGAGGGTGAGCGACGAACCGTGCCCCACCACGATCCGGCTCCCGTCCGCGGAGCAGGCAGCCGCGTCCGCCGTCCACTGCTTCCAGAGCAGGGTGCCGTTCCCGGCGAGGAGACAGAGCCGCTCCCCGCTCACGAGGATGTATGAACCGTCCCGGGTCAGGGAGATATCGGTGATCTCGGACGGTACGGGGTGTGTCCAGAGGGGATCGCCGGCCGGCAGACCCGCGAGGAGGAGAGAGGCTACGAGGATGAACGTCGAGCACCGCATTCTGTTGAATATTTCAGGCCGGCAATATAAGAATTCTGGTTTACGGTGCGTACCTCCTCCGCAGGGGGAGCGCTGATTTCCACAATCCGCCCGGGCCGGGGAAGATAGGTTTCAATACAATTATTTGCCGCGATGGAGAATGTACGGGAGGATGGCGGGTGCGAAGAAATACTACGCGGCGGCCGTACTCGCGGTCTGGCTCATCACCATCGTCTTCTTCATGGTGCTGAACCGCACGCTCGACCTTGAGGTCTTCTTCGTCCTCTCGCTGATCGGCATCCTGGTCGTCGCAGTCCTGATCGACGGAGCCTTCTCGCGGCCGCGCTACATGCGGTATCTCGGCTACTTCATCGCCGCGGGAGTCGCCCTCTTCGCCTACATCGTCGCCGAAAAGATCCTGGAGATCCTTGCCGCATGAACCGCCGGGCAACCCACATCATCCTCGCGGCAGCAGCCGTCCTGGTCCTCGCCCTCCTCGCAGGGGAGGCGGTCGATCCGGTCCTCTACACCGCAGAGAACATATCGACCGCCGCCCACGCCGACCCCGCGACGATCGAGAAGCGATCGCCGGGCGACGCCGCGTCCGTCGTCCCCCGGATGGACGGCCTCCTGGGAGACACCGGGAGCATCACCCTCACGATCAAACTCAAGGATTTCGAGAGCGCGGAACTTGACCTCGCCCGCTACCGCGAACTATCCGGCCAGTTCGACAACCTGGTCGTCAACCTGGACGTCACCGGGACCGACATCGGTGAGTTCCGGCGGAACAACGCGTTGAACCAGGAGGCCCTCGCGGCGCTCTTAGATGACAGCCGGCGGCTCGAGGACTTGAAGCGGCTCGAGATCGAGGTCCGGGACGGCGAACAGCGTATGGCCATCGCCTACGAGGGCGAGGCCCTCCGGCAGAAGATGCGGGAGATCTTCACCGCCTACGCGGACCGGGAGGCCGCGACGATCCGGATCGCCGAACACTACGACCTGAACGCCACCCCTTACCAGGAGAGCATCCGGCACTTCGCGGAGATCGTCGGCACCGTGGACGAGTGGCGGCAGAGCAGCGGCGGCAGCAGCACCGTAAAATCCCCCCTCACGATCGCGGTCGTCCCGGACCGGGGGCGCTACGGGGACGTCCTCACGATCGGCGGAGCCTATACCGGCGGCGCCCCGGGGACCCCCGTCGAGATCTACGTCGACAGCAGGAACGCCGCGACCGTCGCTCTCGGCGACGATCGGACCTACCGGCACCTCTACCGGATCGGCCGGATCCTCGCAGGATCGCACCTCGCCTACGTCGTCGCGGGCCCGGTCTACTCCGAGGTCGCGGCGTTCGAGGTCCTCCCCGACAACACCACCATCACCCTCGCCGTCGCCGGGGTGAACCGGACGACCGTCGCCTGCTCCGGGAGCCTGACGGCGGAGGGCCGGCCGGTCACGGGCGCCCCGGTAGTCCTCCGGGTCGACGGCGAGACCCTGGCCACCGCAGAGACCGACCAGAACGGCACTTACGGGAGAGACCTCGTCCTCGCCCCCGGAGAGCACACCGTCCGGGCGGAGTTCCACGGTGCGGGCTTCCCCTTGAACCCCTCCACGAGCCGGACGGAGACGGTCACCATCGAGGGCGAATGGTTCTCCCCCCTCCCGCTCGCCGCCGCCCTTGCGGCGGCAGCCGGCACCGGCTGGTACCTCCGGCGGCGCTGGACGGAAGAAGCCCCGGCGGAACCCCTCCCGGAGGAAGAGGTCCCCATAGAGCCGGCGGCGGAGGACCCGCCGGAGGTGGAGAGCGCGCAAGACCTTCCCCCGCGCGAGGCCGCGACCGTCCTCTTCCGGACCCTCCGTGCCCGGCTCGGTCTCCCCGAGACGAAGACCCCCCGGGACTGCGCCCTCCTCTTCCCGGCCCACGCCGGGTTCTTCGAGCGCTACGAAGCGATCCGCTACGCCGGCGAGACCCCGACGGAGGAGGAACTCCGGGCGATGGAAGCCGAAGCCCGCGGAGGTGACGAAGATGCGGCGTGAGGCCTGGGCGGTCATCCTCATCCTCCTCATCGCCGGCGGCGCGGCCTACACCCACGCCACCACCACCACCGAGGAGTTCAGCCGCTGCAACGTCGGGTGGAACGGCACCTCGAACCTCGCCGCAGAAGAGGTCCGCAGCCTCCGCGACCTCCCCCCCGGCGCGACCCTTCTCATCCTCGCGCCCGAGGGGTCCTTCAGTCTCGAAGAGGCCGCCTACCTGCGGGCGTTCCTCGACTCCGGCGGCCGGGTCCTGATCGCCGATGAGGAAGGGAGCGCAAACGGCCTCCTCGCTGACCTCGGGAGCGGGATGCGGGTCCGGCCGGGAAACCTCGCGAGCCTCGAGCGTGACCACGCCGATCCCGGGCTGTTTACCGGGTACGTCGTCGGGAACGCCACGATCTTTGCCGGGACCGAGACCGTCTTCCTCAATCGCCCGGCCGCGGTCGAGGGGGGCGAGCCCCTCATCGAGACCTCGATCCTCACCTGGGACGACGGCGACGGCGACGGCCGGATCGGCGGCAACGAGACCTTCGGGACCGCGGTCGTCTGCGCTAGCGAGGGGAATCTCATCGTCCTCGGCGACCCGAGCCTCTTCGTCAACGCCATGCTCGCCGAAAACCCGGGATTCATCGAGAGTCTCGGCCCGGTCCTGATCGACGCCGCCCACAGCGGGACCGGCACCACAAACCCGATCGTCAACGCCATACGCTGGGTCCGGGAGACGCCGCCTGCCGCGGCCGCCGTCGCCGCCCTGGCCATCCTGCCGGTCGCCTACCGGTTCGGGAGGAAGAAAGATGCCTGAAAACCTGACAGAACGTATCGACGCAATCGCCGACACCTACGAAGCGGTCCGACTGACCACCCAGCAGGTGGTCGTCGGGAACCAGCCCCTCATCGAGGATATCTTCGTCAGCATGATCACCGGTGGGAGCCTCCTCATCGAGGGGGTCCCCGGGACCGCGAAGACCACGGTCTGCAAGATCATCGCACGGCTGATGGACTACGAGTTCCGGCGTGTCCAGGGGGCCGTCGACCTCCAGCCCGCCGACATCATCGGTGTCCGGATCTACGACCGGAACAAAAACGAGTTCGTCCTCCAGAAAGGCCCGGTCTTCACCGACTTCCTGATGATCGACGAGATGAACCGTTTGACTCCGAAGACCCAGAGTGCGCTGCTCGAAGCCCTGAGCGAACGCCAGGTGACGATCGACGGGATATCGTATCCGCTCGGCGACGCCTACTTCGTCATCGCCACCCAGAACCCCTACGACGCCGAGGGGACCTTCCCGCTCATCGAGGGGCAGCGCGACCGGTTCATGCTCAGCACCCGCCTCACCCACCTCGATGCGGAGAGCGAGCTCGAAGTCCTCCGCCGGGAGCGTGCCGGGGAACTGGACTGGAAGGTCTACCGGAACCATGTCACCCCCATCATCGGCCCCGCGGACGTGACGGCCATGGCCGCGACCGTCCGGGAAGTCCGGGTCGACGAGACGGTCCTCGCCTACACCCGCGACCTGGTCCTCGCCACCCGGTCCCACAGCGACGTCCGGCTTGGGGTGAGTTCCCGTGCCTCGCTCGCCCTCCTCGACGGTTCGAGAGCACGGGCGGCCGTGAACCGCCGTTCCTACGTCATCCCCGACGACGTCCGGGCCCTGGCCCTCCCGGTGCTGCGGCACCGTCTCCTCCTCACCCGGGAGGCGACGATCACCGGGGTCACCCCCGATGCGGTCGTCGGCGAGATCATCGAGAGTGTCGGGGTGTCGTAGTGTACCGGGCCGTCTTTGCCGGTGGGGGCCTTTCTTCGCGCGTGAAGCGGATCGCCGATAGGTTCGCGCCTTCGCGCGGAGCGACAGCGCATCGACAGCGATATGGTCTCACGCGAAGGCGCGAAGAGTGCGGGAGACCGATACGCGGGCTTATGGGCGGCCCCGGAGCGCCGGGATGATCCGGCCGACCCGCGCGAGCGGCGGGATCGCGGCCCTCGCCGTCGCCCTCACCGCCGTTGCCCTCCCGCTCGCGAACCCGGCCGCGGCGCTCGCCGCCGGCTCCCTCGCCCTCTTCCTCCTCTGGCGGGGCTGGCGGTTCGAGCAAGACCTCTCCGCCGCCGCCGCCACCCTCACCGTGGTCCGCGAGGTCGACCGGACGATCCTCCGGCAGGGGGCGGCCACGGCCGTCCGGGTGCGGGCCGACCTGGACATCCCGGCCGGGATGGAGGTCCGGGTCCGCGACCTCCCGCCGGCGGTCGCGGTCGGGGACGCACCGCTCTCTCTGCCGGGAGAGACCGCGGCCTACACCGTCAGGCTCATGGCGCCGGGGGAGACGGCGTTTACAGGCGTCGCCCTTGAGGCGAGCGATGCCTTCTTCACCCGCGACCTCGTCTGCCGCCGGTTCGATGCCCCCCACCTCCGGGTCTTCCCCGTCGGGACCGCGGAGGCCGGCGGCGGGACGAAAGCCGGCAGCGGCGAGACCGAGGTGGACCGGCGAGCCCCTCTCACCGGGCAGGGCACCCGCGGGTTCCGGCCCTACCGGACGGGCGACGACCCCCGGCAGATGGACTGGAAGGTCTCGGCCCGGCGCGGCGCCCTCTACGTCCGCGAACTGACCGGGCTTGAGGGGGGCTCACCCCTCATCACCGTCGACCTCCCGGCCCGGGCCGGGGAGCCGGAAGCCTTCGCCCGGTTCTCGATGGCCGTCTACGGCGCGATCGAGGCGGCGATCGCCGCCCGTGACGGCTGCTCGCTCCTGGTTGTTGCCGGCGGGGAAGTGGTCCGGTTCCTGCCCCGGACCGAGAGCCTCCGGGAGTGTTACGAGGCCCTCGGCGGGCTTGCGCCCATCGAACCCCGCGCCCCCCTCTACCGGGTGCCGGGACCCGCCGCCCTCGCGGTCCGGGCCGGAGCGTCCGGAGAGCCGGCGGAGCGGGCGTACCGGGAGCGGCTCGGCGATCTGGTCGCCCGGTTCGCGGCCGAGAGCCCCGCGCCCTTCGCCGCGGCGGTGCGGGCGGCGCTCGGCCGGTCCGGGGCGACGGAGGTCCGGATCTACTCCCTCCTCCCGGCGGGCGATAAGAGCCACCTCGTCCAGGTCATCCGCGAGGCAAAGGTCTTCGGGCTGCGGGTCGTCCTGAAAGCCCCCGCCGGCGCCGGGGTCCTCCCCGGGATCGATGCCGTGGAGGCGATCTGATGATAACGAACCGGCAGTTCTTCCTCCTCTGCGGCGGCGAAGTCCTGGTCGTCGCCGCAGGCAGCCTCGCGGCCGCCCTCGTCATCCAGGTGATCGTCCTCGCGGTGTTCCTCGGCGACCGGCGGGGCTACCCGGTCTTTGCCGGCGGAGTACTCATCTTCGCCGCGGTTCTCCACGCAGCCGGGACGATCGCCCTCCTCGCCGTCGCCGGCGCCCTCGGCTGCGGCTACCTTGCCCTCACCCTCTACGACTACCAGCTCGTCCGGCGGGCGGCGGGAGGCGGGGCATGACCTCCAGTAGCCCCTACCGGGGAGCCTTCCTCCTCATCCTGGCCGCCGCCGGCCTCCTCACCGTCGCGGCCGTCACCGGCAGGGGGGATATCACCACTGCAACAGTCGTCCTCGCCGGCACCGGCTGCTTCATCGCCGGGGTCTTCCTCCTCACCCTCCACAAGGGCGAACCCCTTGACCCGGCGATCGCCGCCCTCCTCCCGGCCCAGGGGACGATCGGGATCGCCACCCTCTGCGCCGACCTCGGGGTCCAGGGCAACGCCTGGTTCGTCCCGGACGGAGGGACGGTCGTCGAGGTCATCCCGGTGGCGAGCACCCTCCCGGCGGCGACCGGTGACGACTACTCCTACATCACCGGCGACGAGGGGTGCGCCGTCCGGCTCGTCCCGGCATGCGCTCCGCTGCTTGCGCACCTGCGCACAAAGCACGCCCTCGAGGTGCCGGAAGAGGACGACGCCCTCCTCGCGTGTATCACCGAGGTCTGCGATGACCTCCTCGAGGTCGCCGGAAAGACCGAGGCCGCAAAAGACGGCGCAAACATCGTCGTCACCCTCGCGGACTACCGCCTCCTCCCCGGCTGCCGGGCCGTCCGGGCGGCCTCCCCGAAGTGCTGCACCATGGTCGGCTGCCCGGTCTGCAGCCTGCTTGCGGCGATCGCCGCCCTCGGGCTCCGGGTGCCGGTAACGATCGAGCACACCGGCGTCGATGAAAAAAGAAAGACGCTTAGAGTTATTCTCAGGCCGGCCGGACCCGCACCCAGAGGTGCAGGTCCCGGTAGCTCGCGTTGATCCGGTCGGCGCCCGTGACCGCAGGGCCCGGGACCGTCTCGTTGAAGAGCAGGAACTCGATCCGGTTATACTCCGGCGACGGCACCGAGAACTCCCAGGGCAGTTCGGAGGTCTCGTTGTGCGGGACCGTCAGGGTAAACCGGTCGAGCGGCGCGGCGGCATGTATCGTCGACCTGTTCGTCGCGGGGTCGAATGTCTGGTTGAGGGCGAGCACCTCGACCGTGTAGGGGACCTCCCGGTACTCGTGGTTCCCGACCCCGATGATCAGCGACTGGTTCGAGCCGGCCCGAAAGTCGGTCGGGTAATCCGCGGCCTTCCCCTTCGCGCCGAGGATGTAGAACTCGGTGAAATGCTCCCCTTCTTTCGGCACCGCGATGACGTAGGCGGTCGTCGCGATCGCCGCGACGATCGAGAGCACGAGGACGACGGAGAGCGCCCGGTCGACCGGGGAGCCTTCGCGGTCGTAGAGTTCGGCCCACGCCGCACCGATCATCGCCCGGGCCGGGACCGTGAACCGGTCGCCGGCCGGGAGGAGAAGCCGGCGGTACCAGGCGATCAGGGTCATCGCGAGGGTGAAGATGCTCAGCGACGCAAGGATCGGGTCGAGCCGGATCCCCCAGGGGGTGTAGTTCAGCGCAAGCCCGATCAGGGGCACGACGGCGATCGAGAGCCCGAAGGAGAGGGCGACCCGCTCGATCCCGTCGAGGTCCCCCTTTGCCGGGAAGAGCGCGGCGATCAGGGCGTAGCCGGGGATGAAGAGGACCATCGCCACGCCGAAGAGGATCCGCAGAAAGGTCTCGTTCAACACCGGGACGTAGACGCAGGCGGCGGTCACGGCTGTTGCGGCGGCGACTGCGATGAGGTCGCCGGGGATGTCCCCGGCGGCCTCGGCGATCAGGGGTCGTTGGTCCTGGGAGTCCATGGGTGGTTCTGTCAGCCTCTTCTCTCCCGCCAGAGCATCAAGGTTGCGAAAGCGATCACCGGGAGCAGCGGGGCAAGCGGGGCTGCCGCAGGCGTCGTAGCCGCAGGTGCGGCCGTGGTCGTGGTGGCCGTAGTGGTCACCGCCGTCTGGCCGGGAGCCGGTGCGCCGATGAGGAGAGCATACGACCCCGACCGGCCGATCGGGGCCGTGATCCGGTCGCCCTCGACCTTCGAGGGGACCGGCGTCCAGGCGCCGTTCTCGAGCCTGGCGAGGGTTGCCGTCGCGCCGGCCGCAGGAAGGCGGAAGGAGAGGACCACCGCGGGGTCGAACGCGCGGCCTTCCGGCGTCACGGCGTAGGCGCTCCCGGAGACGGACCAGCCGGCCGGGGCGGTGCCCTGCGCGGCGACGGCGAGAAGTCCGGCGCCCTCGATGTCGGTCCCGGTGAGAGAGGCCTTGCCGTCGGTCGAGGTCACGGTCGCGGGCCCGGCGGGGGGTTCGGTCGGGAAGAAGCCGCCGGGAGAACCGCCGGGAGAGCCGCCGTTGCCCTGAGACGGGGAGGAGGACCCGACGGTGATCGCGCGGGAAAGGGCCTCGCTTCCGTCGACGTAGACGGTCACCGTCGCGGTGCCGCGTTCGATCCCCTCGACGGCAAAGGAGATCGTGCCGTCATCGGGTCCCCGCTTGGTGCCCATCATCGTCAGTTCCGCGGTGATGCTTCCGACCGGGGGAGTGGTCTCACCCTCGAGGGTGATTGCACTGTACGTCCCCGGGGAGATGTTGTGGTTCTGCGTGACCCGGAACTCGCCGTTCGCATCGGCGTTGTTGCCCAGGCTCGCCGAAGTCCCGTCCGGCATCCGCACGGACAGCCCGGTCCACGCCGTGCCCCTGCTGTAGGCGCTCACCCGGCCCGCGTCGAGGGAGAAGGGGAGGACGAGGTTTTGGGCCGTGAACGCGAACCGCTCGCCGGGGGTCACGGCGAACTCCCCGCGGATCCCGAACGAGAAGGCGGCGCCGTCGGGGAGGTTCTGCACGTTCACGGTGACCGTGTCGCCGGGGTCGATGGCGGCAGGGGTGATGGAGATCGTCGCGGCTGCCGCGGCCGGGACCAGCAGAGCAAGCATGAGTAGAAGCGCACCGAGTTTGGACATAAGAAATCTCCTTTTTGAGTTGAACTATGTATAGGTGACCGTTTCAAATAAAAAGACTTATGCCGTGGTAAAGTTAAAGCCAACCCTATGAGCCAGCCACGAAGTTATCTCCTCCCGGCTGTCATCATCGCCCTCCTCCTCCTCCCTGCGGTGGCGGCGGCCGCCGGAGGCGGGGATGTCTACATCAATGTGGCGATAGACGAACCCCGGGAGTACAGGAAACTGTGCATCGGCACAGTCGACGCTCTCGACCCTCTGGAGACCGCAACGACTCAGGTGACTCTCGAAAGCACCGAAGCGGACGATCTCAAGTCTATCGAGTACCCATTGCTCGACGATGTCGTCAGGGAGTTCGACCCGGCGAGCGGCGCCTACCATGGCACGCAGGTGACCGTGTTGAATAGTAGCAAGACCATCGACGGGCGCACCCTCCCGTGCTACTACCAGGCCTACATCAAACGGACGATCCCGAGCTTCACCATCAAGGTCCCCGGCGAGTGCGGCAACATCCTCCTGGTCAAATGCCCGGAGAATCTCCCCGCGGGCGCGAACCTCGATGAGATCTTCAAGGCCGCGACGAAGGAAGGCTACCTCTTCAAGAGCGACGCCATCATCTACATCAATCAGACGGCCCCAACGCACTGGGGGAACATCAGCGAGCATGACTACGACGTGAACAACCTGACCTACACGCTCCTCAACAACGAAGTCGACCTTGCCTGCTTCACTGCCGACAAGACGCTGGCACAGGGAATGATGAATTTCAAACCCTACACACGGCCCGAGGCCGGGGAGTACCTCCTCGCGGCGGTGAAGTACGACGGCACGAACACGATGCACGTCCTCGCCGTCATGCCGGTCCTCATCCTCGACGGGAATACCCCTGTCACCTGGGACGGCGACAACCCCTACTACCAGGACGGGAACACGGACGTGTGCATCTCGTTCGGCGGGAGCGTGGATAAGGTGGCGTATGCCCTGGTGAAGAACGACAGCACAAGATACGATCTCACGATGGCGGCCAACACCTCGGAACTCGCAAAACAGCCGATCCCGGTCTCTACCGCCGATCTGCTTGCTCTCTTAAAGGCAGTCGGCGACGAAGAGCATCCGGTCACCTACGTCCTGACCTGTGACGGTGCCCCGGTCAACACCAGCGGCGACTTCCACTTCTTCATCGCCGACGGCTATGGCTGCTCCGGATACGAGGAGTCATCGTCGGCGACGATCACGGCCGCGACCCTCAAGAAACTCAAGCCGGGCGCCTACACCCTCTACGCTCTGGGCCTGCAGGGGCAGAAGAGTGCCGCAATCGACCAGGATGAGATTACGATCATTGCCCCGTCGCTTGCTGCAAACTTTACCGCAACTCCCACTACGGGCGTTGCTCCGATTGAAGTGCAATTCCTTGACACATCGACCGGAGATCCGATCCAGTGGCGGTGGGACTTCGGGGATGGGAGAACAGCGGTCACCAAGAACCCGAAGATCACCTACCAGAAAGCAGGCACCTACACCGTCAGTCTGACCGTAACGAACAGCGCTGGCTTAAATGACACGAAGACCGATTGCATCACGGTCACCAGTCCGAACCCGGTCGCCAGCTTCACGGCGGATAAAACCGCAGGCAACGCCGACCTTACCGTGCAGTTCACCGACACGTCCGCCTGGGAGCCGACCTCCTGGACCTGGACGTTCGGCGACGGAGATACTTCGAACCTCCAGAACCCGAGCCACACCTATACGATCGCCGGCACCTACACCGTCGAGCTGAGTGTTAGCAGAAGCGGTGGTCCAACCTCCACAGCAACAAAGCAGATCACCGTGAAACCGGTTGCCGACTTCACGGCAGATACGACGAGGGGATATGCCCCGCTTGCTGTGCAGTTCACCGATACATCTACCGGAAGCCCGGATGGTCAACCCTGGTACTCCTGGGACTTCGGCGACGGAGATACGTCGACCCAGGAAAACCCGAGTCATACCTATACGACCCCGGGAACCTATCAGGTCAGCCTGACAGTAAGCGGCAACGGCCAGACCCACACCGAGACAAAGGCAGCATACATCACCGTGGTTGATCCCGGTCTTCCGCCCGCCGCTGAGTTCCGGGCAAACACAACAACAGAAGGATACGCACCGCTTGCCGTGCAGTTCGTTGATCAGTCCCAGGGCGGTGCAAACGAGTGGCTGTGGGACTTCGGTGACGCAACAACCTCCACCGACCAGGACCCGAACCATACCTATACGGCCGCCGGCACCTACACCGTCAAGTTGACCGCAAAGAACGGCACTCAGAGCAGCACTGTAACAAAGACTGCGTACATCACCGTCCATGATCCCAAACCGGTTGCAGCGTTTACTGCAAGCAAGACGAGGGGCGAGACGCCGCTCGCAGTGCAGTTCACCGATAACTCAACCGGCGCTCCCCCCCTCACCTGGGCATGGAACTTCGGCGAAGGAAATACGTCGAACCTCCAGAACCCAACTCACATATTCGACTACACCGGCGACGGAGCGAAGACCTATACAGTCACCCTGACCGTACAGAACGCCGACGGACAGGCCTCCAGCACAACGACGATCACCGTTGTTGCACCGCCGCAAAAAGAGGATGTGAGCGACCGGATTGATCAGAACAACGCAACGGCAATTGAGACTGTGCCATTGACGTATCAGGGGCTCGAACTGGAGATCCCGAGTGGTTATGAAGCAAGACAGGCTGACAACAGTGCGATAGAGAATCTCAGTGTTGGGGTTGCTCCTGACCTGGTAGATCCCTCTGCAGGCACCATTGCGGTTGGCGGAAAAGCATTCAAGCTTGGTCCTTCGGGTGCGAAGTTCAATCCGGAGATTCCAATCACCATCACCTTTACCGCAGAAGAATGGGCAAATCTCTTTGGCAACGGAAATACAACGAGTCTCCAGAGATTCGACGGTACCAAGTGGGTTGAACTTAATAACCAGACAAAGGACGAGACCAACCGTACCCTGACGGGTTACACGGGCTCATTCAGTACATTCGCACCCGTCACCAGGACCCCAACTCCAGAACCGACGCCCACCGGCGGCGGAGGCGGCGGCGGAGGCGGAGGCGGCGGATCCTTCTTCCCGCCGGAGCCCCCGATCGTCTACGAAGAGACCGGTAACCTGAACACCGACAGCGAAGGCATCGTGGGCCGCGCCGTCGAGATCGACGCCAAAGACGGCGTCGGCAGCCTGTTCGTCCCGGCCGGGGTGAAGGCGCTCGACGCAAACGGCAGACCCCTGATGGATGTCACCCTCAAGCCCACAACCGAGGAGAGGATGCCGGAAGTCCCGGCCGGAGCAGTGCTCCGGTTCGCCGGCTATGCCTACGAGGCCAGCCCCGGCGGCGCAACCTTCGACCCGGCGATCACCCTCACATTCACGATCCCCGAAGAGGACTGGAATGCGCTCGACACCGCCGGCAGACAACTCACGGTGAAGTGGTATAACGAAGAAACCGGCCTCTGGGAGGACGTCCCGACAACCGTCATCCCCGGCACGCGGACCGTAAGGGCGACCGTAAGCCACTTCAGCACCTTCGCGCTCTTCACCGAGCCGCTCCCGGCAACGGTCACCCCGACCGACACGGTGACCACGACGACGACAACGGTCCCCGGCGAAGAGGGGCCCACTGAAGGGCCGAACTTCATGGTGATAATCTTCGCCGTCATCGTCATCATCGTCGCCGCGGCGGCGGTCTACCTCTTTATGACGAAGAAGTAACCCCCACTTTTTTTCGGCCATGCAGGCCGCCTTTGACCGATACGCCCCTGCCCCTGGAAGGCACGGGAACAGACACCGGTGAGCCTGCACGGCCGAGAACGGCTGGTGCCCAATCTGCATGACAACGATACGTTCGTGGGTGCCCTCAGGCACCGTACGGCTCGCGGTCGGGATCGGGAGAGCAACCGACGACGTGCTCCTCGCGGAGTCGAGCACCGTGACGCTCACCTTCTTTTCGACGCCCGAATCCGCGGGAACCATCCCGAGCGGCCGGGACTCGCGGACGGCCGTGATCCCCATCCGGAAGTAGACGACGCGGAACTCCATCACGAGATTCCCGGAAGAACTGCCGCCGTTCACAAGCCCGGTGACCGTATCGCCGGCGTCGATATCCGGGGTCATGACGTCGGTCGCCGAGACGGAAAGGAGCGAGCAGGCCAGTCTGGCTCAGTCACCGTCCTGTCCGGGAGGAAGACGTTCACCGAACCCGACTCCCGCATACGCCCGTCCTGCCATACCGTCACCCGGATGTCGTAGCGCCTGCCGTTCTCAAGCGCGAGGGTGATCTCCTCTTTTTTGTTCTTCCCCGATGCCAGGGTGCCGACGGAGCGAACCGTCTCCCCGACGACGACATCCGTCCCGGCCTGCAATCCGCGTAAACCCATCGAGGTGCGGGACCCCCGTAACCCGGATGATGTTCGACGGCGGCTGACCGTCCGGGATGCTGAGATCAACGCTTCTGATCGTCACGCAGCCCGCCCGGGGCCGGGACGGTACGCACCAGGCCGAGGAGCACGACGGCCGCACCAGATAACCCTCTCATACCTATCAGGAGAACCATCAGGCCTGCGAGAGAAAAGGTTTCTAATCGGGCCCGGGGCGCGGGCCGTTTTCCGGAACCCGGGGCGGATAGGTTCGAATTTTTTCGTAGTCAACCATTGCTTTATCTCCTGTTCGCTCCCATATTCCGGCGTAGAGCGGCCCGGCAGCGAATGCGCCGATCTCCCGGCTCCTACCGCGGAGGAGCCGGTATGCCGAAGGCCGCCGCATTCACGGCAGATACAGGGCCCTTATGAGAAGAATATGCTCTCGGAACGGTCGAAATCGTGCCTCCTCTCTCGAAGAGTAGACGATTGTCACAGAAAACGTTAATAAGAGGGGGTCGTAGTCTGCAGTAGGATGCCGCCAGACCAACCCGGGCAGGGTGTGAAATGATACGAACAGAGAACCTCACAAAGGTATACAACGGAAAACCGGCCGTCGACGGCCTGGACCTCGAGGTCGGGGAGGGCGAGATATTCGGCTTCCTCGGCCCCAACGGAGCGGGGAAAAGCACGACGATCCTGATGCTCACCGGCATGATCGAGCCCACCGGCGGCCGGTGCTTCGTCGACGGGATCGAGGTCGCAGACGACCCGCTGAACGTAAAGAAGATCATCGGCTACCTTCCCGAAGACGTCGGGTTCTACGGGAACATGACCGGCGAACAGAACCTGGACTACTTCGCCCGGTTCTACGGGATGGACGCAAAAGAGCGAAGAGAGCGGATCGCCGAACTCCTCGAACTCGTCCACCTCGACGGCGTCACCCAGAAGGCCGGCGAGTACTCCCGCGGCATGAAACAGCGGCTCGGGCTCGCCCAGGCGCTGATCAACGACCCCAGGGTGCTCTTCCTCGACGAACCGACGGCAAACCTCGACCCCGAGGGCGTCCGGGAGTACCGGGAACTCGTCACGCGCCTTGCCGGCGAAGGAAAGACGATCTTCGTCTCCTCCCACATCCTCTCCGAGGTCAGGGAGGTCTGCCGGACCGTCGGACTCCTCGCGAAAGGAAGACTCGTCGCGCAGGGGACGCTCGCAGAGGTCGCCCGGGCGCTCGCACCCTCAGACGGCGATGCCGTCCGGATCGTCGTCGAGACCCGGGAACGGTTACCGGCGATCGAGGACCCCGCGATCATCGATATCGAGAGGAACGGCAACCATGCGGTCGTCCGGGCGAAGGCCGACATCCGGGACCGGCTTGCCGCATCGCTCTTCGAGCAGGGGCTGCACGTCCGGGAGATGCGCATTGAGGAGCCCGAGATCGAGGACGTCTTCATGGCGGCCTACCGGAGGTGACAGAATGGCACTTGACCGATTGTTCAACGTAGCACGAAAGGAGTTCTCCGACCACATCACCAGCAGGCGGTTCATCATCATCCTCGGCCTGCTCCTGGTGATCTCGACGATCAGCATCTACGACGGCATCGAGAACTACAACAACAGCCTGGAGGCGTATACCGAGCAACTCCAGCATATGGAGGAGTTTGCAGACCCGTATAAGAGCTGGATGCCCCAGAAACCCTCGATCATGTACGTCTTCATCTCAATGATGAGTTACATGACGATGCTCGGCGGCATCCTTGCCATCGCCATCGGGTTCGACCTGGTCTCAAAGGAGAAGGAGACCCGGTCCCTGAAGTCACTCCTCTCCCACCCCGTCTACCGCGACGAGATCATCAACGGCAAGGCGCTCGGGGGTATCGGCGCGCTCGGGTTCGCCATGGCGCTCGCGCTCGCCATCGCCGTCGCTATGCTCCTCCTCTTCTCGGTCGTCCCGACGGTGGAGGAGTTTGCCGCCATCCTGGTCTTTGGGGCGGTCTCGCTTGGGTTCCTGCTCGCCTACTTCGCCGTCGCGCTCACGATGTCGACGGCCGCAAAAGAGAGCGGAAACGCGCTGATCTACACCCTGGTGATCTTCTTCGCCGTCTCCTCCCTCCTTCCCATGTTCGGGGCGATGGCCGCGAACGCTTTTGCAGGCGACCCGCCCGAGGCGCCCGAGATGGGCCCTATGCCCAAAGAGGTCGTGCGGGTCGCGAGCAGCAATGGGTATTCCACCACCAGCGTTGCACAGAGTGTGGTATACGGCGGGACCGAAGACCCTGCGTGGCGGGAGTATGAGGAGGAGATGCAAACCTACATCGAGAAACGGAGGTTGATAAGCGACATCTCGAACCTCCTCTCACCGCAAATGAACTACTACACCGTCGCGATAGCGGTGACGAATCCACAGCTTTCTTCGATGATCGCGTCGCCGTACGACACGGCGACGGACGAGCCGGCCGGCCTTGCCGGTGCTCTCGGCCGGGTCTGGATGAACATCGCCGCGCTCATCGTCTTCCCGTCGGCCTTCTTCGCCGCCGCCTACGTGAAGTTCATGCGGATGGATATCAGGTGAGACGATGATCGGGAACAGAATTCTCCTCATCCTCCTCATCGCGGCGCTGGCCGTCCCGGGAGCGGCGGCCGCACAGGGCGGAACGGTGCCCACAGAGATCCGGTGCGACTTTCCCGGCGAGGTGATCGAGGCGGGTGACACCGCCGTCTTCGACCTCGCGGTCACGAACCTCGGCGATACCGGGACGTGCCTCCTCAATCACTGGACGTTCCGCGGCACCGACAACTGGAAGATCCGGTTCGAGGCCGACGATCGCGAGGTCTACCGGATGCTGATCCCGGCGGGCGCGACGAAGACCGTCCGCCTGGTGGCCGAGACCTCCGGCCACGCCGCGGTGGGGGAATACCCCATCCGGGTGGGCATCGGCGAAGGCACGATCTGGGTCTACGTCAGGATCACGAAGACCCACAGCGGTGAGACGGGAACGCTCGAAGCCACCGTGGTGGACAAAGAAGGGAACGTGGTGAAGGGCGCCGACGTCGGCCTCTACGACCGCGATACCCGGATCGAGGGGATGCTCGCGACCGCTGAAGGCAAGGTCTCCATCGGCGCCCCGATGGGCACCTACACCGTACAGGTCACCCGGCCCGGCTACCGGCCGTGGGAGAAGGAGAACGTCGATATCCGGATCGGCCGGACGGTCGACCTCGGGATCGTGCCGCTCGAGAAAGAGAACTTCTTTGCCGAGATCCGGGTGAAGTCACCTTCCCGGGTAGCGGCGATCGGTTCGAATCCCCAGTATGAGGTGGCCCTGAAGAACGCCGGCAGAAACGACGACACCTACACCCTCTCCATCCAGGGCCTCCCCGAACAGTGGTATGCCCGGTTCAAGGAGAGCAGCAGCGCCACCGAAGAGGTCTCGGAGATCTACATCCCGTCCGGCGAGGAGAAGACCCTCTACCTCGACCTCATCCCGCCCTACTCGGTGGGTGTCGGCGAGTACAACTTCACGGCGGTGATCGGATCTTCCGCCCGGGAGTACGAGGAGGACCTGACGCTCCGGCTCCGGGGCTCCTACGACATGCGGACCTACGCGAAGAGTTACCGCCACGAGATCAACCGCGGCGACACCCTCATGTTTGATGTGACGGTCACGAACGCCGGCGTCGGAGGAGCGCTGACGAACATCGGGATCAACATGAGCGCACCCGAAGGGTGGCGGGTGACCGTCGACCCGGCATCGGTCGCGAGCCTTGAGGCCGGCGAACGGGCGACGGTGCAGGTGACGGTGGTCCCGCCGGCCGATATCGTCGCCGGCGAATACAAGATCGTCGCGCTGGCAAAATGCGACCAGGACGAAGAAGAGGACGAGTACCGGATCGTCGTGAAGGAGCAGTCCTACGTCGCGGTGCTCGGCCTCCTGGTGATGGCCGGGGTCGCCGCGGGGCTCTGGTATATGTTCAAGAAGTACGGGCGGCGGTAGGGCCGAACCACTTTTTTCGGCGCTCCTCTACCCGAACCGGACGTTCTCCTCCGGGACCGCCAGCTCGAACCGCACCCCGGCGCCCGGCGTCCCGTTCTCGCTGATGACGATCCCCGTGATCGAAAGGACCTCTTTGACCAGGAAGAGCCCGAGTCCCGTGTGGCTCCCGAATCCCCGCTCGAATATCCGCTCCTTTTGCTCTCTGGGGATGCCTACGCCGTTGTCTTCCCAGACAATCCGGACCCCGCCCCCGTCCGGCACGACCGTGACCCTGACCTCGGTCACGGTTTCGCCGTGCCGCATGGTGTTCTCCAGGAGGTTGTAAAAGACAGACGAGAGGAGCGGATCGGCATAGACGGAGAGCCCGTTGAGTTCGGCGGTAACCCGGATGCCGGTCACCCGGAGCGACTTTGCCGCCGCCGTGACCAGAGGCTCGATCGGGAACCACCGGGGAGCCCGGACGCCGAGATCCTGGTAATCCCGCGTGAACTCGATCTGCGATTGTATGATCCTGACGGCGGCCTGCAGTTTTTCGAGGGCGGCGGCGACTTCCGGATCAAGCGGCCTTTCCTGGAGGAGGGCGATGTTCCCGAGCACCACCGTGACCTGGTTCAGGATATCGTGCCGCACGATGCTGTTCATCAGGGTGAGCTTCCTGTTGGCCTGGATGAGCGCCGCCTCGGTCTGTTTCCAGGCGGTGATGTCGTGGATCGCGTAATCAATCGCGACCGGGTGCCCGTTGCTCCCGTAGACGGGGATCGTACAGGCCTCAATCCAGATGTAGCGCCCGTCTTTCCGGCGCACCCGGAAGACGTACGGCCGGCTGACGCATCTCTCCCGCTCCTCTGCCAGGGCAAGGAACGTCTCCCGGTCCTCGGGGTGGATCAGCCGGCTGATGAACTGCGGATCGCCGAGGATCTCCTCCCGGGTGTAGCCGGTCAGGCTCTCGCACGAAGGGCTGATGTACTCGATCGCCAGCGGTTCCAGGACCGCACGGATGTAGCAGTCGTGCGACTGCTCCACGAGGCTCCTGAACCGTTCCTCGCTCTCGCCGAGCCGTTCCTGCGACCGAAGCCGCGAGAAGAGGTCGGTGAAGAGGTTGCCGACGACTTCAAGCAGTGTGATGTCCTCGTCCGACCAGGTCCGCTTCCTGCGGGTGGTCTCAAACCCGATGACCCCGAAGATCTCGTCGGCGGTCGCGATCGGCACCAGGACAATCGAGACGACCCCGTATCCCAGGAGAAAGTCGCGCTCTGCCGCGGCTTCTGCCGGGAGAGCGGTCACATCGGGGATGCAGATCGTCCTCTGTGCCCTGACCTGCGCCATCCCCCAGGAGACCACGTTGGTGGGCAGGTTCTTCAGCACATCAAGCTGCGGCTCGACCCCCTCCGCGCACCACTCGTGGGTGTTCTCCGCGCGGGTGAGGTCGGCGGAGAAGCGGAAGATGTAACTCCGGTCGACATCGAGGAGCGACCCCAGCACCCGGAGCGTCTCCTCCAGGGCGCCGTCGAGGTCCGCCGGGTCCAGGGCGATGAACCGTGCGGAGATCGAACTCACCACCTGTTCGAGGTCGATCCTGTTCTGGATCTCCGCTTCCATCCGTTTTCGCCGGGTGATGTCCCGGAGCGACGCGATAACGCCCGAGAAGACCCCCTGCGCATCGTAGAGCGGAGACGCCTTCCCCCAGAGGCAGACCTCCTTTCCGGTGCGGGGCGAAGTGATACGGACTTCCCGGGTGAGGGTCTCCCCACCTCCCCGGGAGAGGATGGTCTCTGCAAGCAGCGGGGGCTGCAGCCCGGGCATCGCCCTGACGACAGCTTCCGGCCCTGAGCCGATAATCCGGCCCTTTGGGACGCCGGTCAGCGCCTCGACTGCCCGGTTCCAGGTGGTCACCGTCCCTGTGCGGTCGAGCACGAACGTCGGGTCGGGAAGAAAGTCGATGATCCCCTGAAGGGTAGCCTGGTGATCCTCCATCTGGCGGTACTGCGCCGCGAGCGATTCCTGGCTTGCCTTCACCTCCTCAAACGCCGCGGTTATCTGCTCGTGCGCCGCGTTCAGCTCCTCCTCGTACTGCTTCCGGTCGGTGATATCGATCATCGACGCAACGGACCGGTCCGTCCCGGGGATATCGCCGATCGTCAGGTGCATATCCCTCTCTCTCCCGGCCCGGTCGACCAGCCTGAAATCGTATGTCCGCGGCACCGAGCCGGGGTCTATCCGCCGTTGCCGGTGATAGTTCGCCAGCCGCTCCAGGTCCTCCGGAGCGACAAATGCCACCCAGGACATCTTTCCTTCCACCTCCTCCCGGGAGTAGCCGGAAAGGCGGACGGCCTCGCTGTTTGCGAGGGCAATCGTCATATCGCCCTCGATGATGATGGTGGCCGAGCCGGTATGCTCAAAGACGCTCCGGTACAGGTCTCCGGCCCGCTGCACCTCCACCTCGGCCCATCTTCGCCTGACCGCCTGGAGGATCATGTTCTGGAGTTCGGCAAACCGGGCGGAGGGGTTGCCGCCACCTTTCTGGAGGTAGAAGTCCGCCCCGTTGTTGAGCGCCTCGATGACGACCTCCTCGCAGCCCCGGCCGGAAAATATGATGAACGGCGTCTCCATGCCCCTTCGGCGCACCTCTTTTAAAAGCGCGATGCCGTTCATCTCCGGCATCTCGTAATCGGCAACGACGGCGTCGTACGGGGTTTTCGAGAGCATGTCGAGAGCCTGCAGCGGCGACGTCGCCGTCTCGACCCGCAGGTCCCCGGATTGCTCCAGATAGATCCTGCTCAGTTCGAGAAACATCGGTTCATCGTCGACTGCGAGAATACAGAACATGCGCCTACTCAGGTATGGAAGGGTGGTTGATATGAACCTTAAACATTGTGATTCTCCATTCCGGGCGGCGTTGCTGAAAAACAAGAGAAATATTGCCCGTTTTCAAAGAATCAAGCATACAGGAAGGACCGCCGCACCCGCCGCCGGCACCGGTGCCGGAAATTATTTTCACGCCTCGTGGTAATCATCCACCGATCCTATGACGATCGTATGCATTGATACGAACCTCTTTCTCGAACTCTACGAGTCCGACGAAGACCCGGAAGAGATCGCTATGGATATCAGGGCGCTTGCCGAACACCTCGTTGTTCCCGACATCATCCTCGACGAGTTCCTCCGCAACCGGTCCCGGATCCTCGACCGGATAGCGGACGACGTGCGGAGACGGGAGACCAGCGACATCCGCCTGCCGGCCGTCATCCGGGCAAACCCGAAGGCCGCCGACCTCCTGCGCGCGGAGGAGGAGTACAACCGGGCGGTCGGCGCCCTCTACGGCGATATCGAGGCGTTGGTCGCAGATCCCGCCGCCGACCCGGTCGCCCGGGCATTCCTCGCCCTCTCCGGTGACCCTGCCGTGCGGATCCTCCACCGGACCGACGAACTCGTCGCACGGGCCCACCGCCGCAAACTTCTCGGCAACCCCCCAAAGAGCACGGGCAAGGATACCATCGGCGACGAACTCATCTGGGAGACGCTGCTTGCAAACCTCGAAGACGACCTGCTCTTCGTCACCCGGGACCGGACGTACCGCAACCACACCGCCTACCTCGTCCGGGAATACCGGGAGAGGACCGGCAACGCCCTGACGATCACCGACCGCGTATCCGACGGCCTGGCACTCGTCGGCAGGCCGCCGTCGCCGGCGCTGATCAGGTTCGAAGGCTGGGAAGAGGCGGGCCGGTGAAGGGTCCCCGGCCCGTTACTCGATGTAGGAGAGGACCTTGCGCTTCACCGAACCCTTGCTCGCGATGGTGCTGTAAGCCCATCGGGCAACCCTGCCGATGAAGTCCTCCCGGCTCACCTCTAAAAAGAGGGTGAGCGAGGGATTGAACTTGGACTTGAAGAGGTTCAGGTTCTCGTTGTTCGCTCCGACATTCTCCATGTGGCGGTATCCCTCACTCTTTGCCCGCTGGAGAAGCAGCCACTGCAGGAACTCATTGCCGGGCATCGCGGTCATCTTCGGGGCTCCCATCCAGAGGGTGAAAGTCTTGTACTCCTGGGCCGCCTGCACGCCCGTTACGGCGCCTTCGTCGTCGTAGAGGTAGTAGAGCCCGAGGTTGTCGGGGTATGCCCGGAAGAGTTCCTCGAAGTAGGCGCGGCTGATCATCGGAATGTTCATCTCCGGGTTGCTGAACCGCTCCGAGACCGCGGAGTAGAAGACGGAGAGATCGGTGCTCTTCTCAAGGCGATAGCCGTTCTTCTCGACCTTTCGGAGTTTGGTCCGGAGGTTGGAGGAGAAACTGTTCCAGATCTCATCAAGCGGCGGATCAAGTGAGATCAGATACGTGAAATGGAGGCGGGCGTTGTAGCCCTCCCTCAAGAACCGCCGGATATCGATGAAACCCGGAACCTGGATTATAGAGAGGTAGTTCGGGGCGAGTGCCGCAAACTCGCTCTCCAGGTCGTCACCGACCAGTTTGAGCATCGATTCCTTCTTGCTCTGCTTGGCGGCGTCGTAACGGCGGCCCATGACGAACCCGAGATACGGCACCACCGACTGGAGAGGCGGCGGAGAGAGGAGAATGTTGATCCCGTGCGTCTGCTTCTGGAAGAGCGGCATGATGGCGATCGGCTCGTTGCCCTTGAAGACTCCGTAGGGGAGAAACCGAAAGCCGGTATGCTTCTGTGTTATCTTCAAGAAGTCCCATTTGTGGAAAAGGCGGCCAGAAGCGCTTTCGTCTATAAATGTGTCCCAGGCGTCCTCATCATCGATAAGCTCTATCGTCATGCTCTCACTTCCTGCCCCGGTTCGCCTGTAGAGCCGCACGGACTATCCATCACCAACGATATATACGTTTCTCGGGAGGAGGAGGACCAGTGACGGGTACCGGTTTTGCCGCTACGACCGCCGCCGGCCGGAGAGACTTCACGGAATCACAACGTTCAAATTGCCGTGGACACCACATAAATTGCGGATTCGTCTGCGGAAGCAAACGTTTGCTCTCCGCAGCGGGGATGAGTGAAAAAAGATGCTCACGAACCGGGAACTGGAACGCTACCGGCGGCAGGTCGCGCTCTTCGGAGAAGAGGTGCAGGAACGGCTCGGACGCGCCAGTGTCGCCATCGTCGGAGCCGGCGGGCTCGGCTGTCCGGTCGCCCTCTACCTTGCCGCGGCCGGTATCGGGGAGATCCGGCTGATCGACGGCGACGTCGTGGACCGGACCAACCTGAACCGGCAGGTGCTCCACGGAGACCGGGACGTCGGGCGGCCAAAGGTCGAGTCGGCGGCCGAAAAACTCCGGGCGCAGAACCCGGAGGTCACGGTCACGGCGACCCGGGCAACCCTCGACGAGGAGAACGCCGCTCTGCTCGCGAGCGGTGCCGACCTCATCGTCGATGCCACCGACAACTTCCCCGTACGCTACATCCTCAACCGGGTGGCCCTCGCCGCCCGGGTGCCGCTCATCCACGGGGCGGTCAGGGGGTTCGATGGGCAGGCGACGACGATCATCCCCGGCCGGACGGCCTGTCTGGAATGCATATTCCCGGTGGCCCCCCCGGAGGAGGATATCGTTCCCGTGGTCGGCACCACGCCGGGGATCATTGGGCTTGTCCAGGCAAACGAGGTAATCAAGTACATCACCGGCACCGGCGACCTCCTCGCCGGCCGGCTCCTCGTCTGGGACGGACGGACCGCCACCATGACGACGCTGCCGGTCGAGCGGCAGGAGGAGTGCAGCGCGTGCGGGATTGACCGGTGCGCGAGGAGATGAAGAGATGCAGGTTCGGGTCAGGGCGTTTGCCCGGTTGCGGGAGGCGATCGGGGGTGACCTCACGCTTGAGGTCCCTCCAGGGGCGACGATGAGCCGGCTGCTTGCGGCGGTCGGGGAGACCTCGGAGCAGGCAGAAGAGGCGCTCTTTGAGGAGAGCGGAGAACTCCGGGGATACGTGATACTGATGCACAACGGCAGGCGCGTGCGGCGCGCGGAGGCCGGGGCGCTCCTCCTCGCTGACGGGGACGAGGTTGCGCTCTTCCCGCCGGTGGCGGGCGGATGACGGAGGAGACCATGATCGGCGTAACGCGAGACGATTTTGATGTGAATGCAGTGATCGGCCGGGTGAGGAGGCCCGATATGGGGGCTCTCGTCACCTTCCTCGGCACCGTCAGGGACGACGGTGGAGTCGAGGTTATGGAACTGGAAGCCTACGAGGAGGTCGCGGAGAGAGAACTCGCGGCCATCCGGGACGAGGCGTTTGCAAAATACCCCATAACGGCCGTCGAGGTCATCCACCGGGTTGGACGGCTCCGGGTCGGGGAGAACATCCTCCTCATCGTCGTCGGCGCCGGCCACCGGAAGGAGGCGTTCGACGCCTGCGAGTACATCCTCGAGCGGATCAAGGAGAGCGTGCCGATCTGGAAGAAGGAGATCGGGAAGGACGGCGAGCGCTGGGTTCCGGGAGAATCCCACGGGGGCGACGCATGATCCGGCTGCAGTCGTGCCGGAAGGCCTACTCGAAGGAGACCCAGCGCACGGTCCCGCCCGAGGAGACGCTTGCCCGGGCCCGGGCGAGGCTCCCGGCAGCGGGGATCACCCGTGTCGCCGACATCACGAACCTCGACCGGATCGGGATCCCGGTCTTCTCGAGCATCCGGCCGACCGCTGAGGCGGGAGCGATATCGGTCTACAACGGGAAAGGCGCCACCCCCGTCGAGGCGGAGGTCTCGGCGATGATGGAGGGGATCGAGCGCTACTCGGGCGAGATGGACGACCGGGAGCCGATAGTCGGGAGGTACAGCGAGGTTTCGGCTGAAAATCTCGCACTCGACCCCGCGGACCTGATCCTCCCCGACCGGGTTCCGGCCGATGCAACGATCCCCTGGGTCAGGGGGTACGATATCGTCGGAGAGGAGGAGGTGCTCGTTCCCGCCCACGCGGTCTACCACCCCCTGCCGGTGACCTGCGGCCGCCTCTTTCGGACCAACACCAACGGGCTTGCCTCGGGAAACACCCTCGAGGAGGCGACCTTCCACGCCCTGATGGAGGTGGTCGAGCGCGACGCCTGGTCGCTCGTGGAGGTGACCCGGAACACCGGCCCCCGGATCGAGGGGATCGACGACGGGATCGCTGCCGACCTGCTCGCGAAGTTCGCGGCCGCCGGCGTCGAGGTCACCCTCAAGGACATCACGAGCGATATCGGGATCCCCACGGTGGCCGCGGTCGCCGACGACGTGGTCCTCAGGGACCCAACACTCCTCACGATCGGGATGGGGTCGCACACGAGCGCCGCGATAGCGGTCCTCCGGGCGCTCACGGAGGTCGCGCAGAGCAGGCTGACCCAGATCCACGGCGCCCGGGAGGACACCGATACGGCGGACGTCAGGAAGAAACTCGGCTACGACCGGACGAAACGGCTGAACCGGCACTGGTTCGCGGAGAGCGAGACGATCCGGTTCCCACAGATGCCGTCGTTTGACAGCGACGATTTCCTCACCGACATCAACCACGTCACCGGCCGGCTCAGCGCGGCGGGGCTCTCCCGGGTCATCGTGGTCGACCTCACGCGGCCGGAGATCGGCATCCCGGTCGTCCGGGTGATCGTGCCGGGGCTGGAGATGTACGCGATGGACCAGGACCGGATGGGCAGGAGGTGCCGTGACGCACGGAATCGTCGTCTTCCTCGGTCCCAGTTGTGACCGCGAGACTGCCCGGGAAGTCCTCGACGCCGATTACCGTCCTCCGGCAAAACGGGGCGACATAGCCCGGGCTGCCGAAGAAGGGGCCCGGATCATCGGGCTCATCGACGGCGTCTTCTTCCAGGACTGCGCCGTCGCCCACCGGGAGATCCTCGCCGCGCTCCGGGCCGGGGTGCGGGTCGTCGGCGCCTCCAGCATGGGAGCGCTCCGGGCTGCAGAGCTCGACAGCCTCGGGATGGAGGGTGTCGGGGAGATCTATCGTGCCTACCGGGAAGGAAGACTCGTGGCCGACGACGAGGTGGCGCTCCTCTTCGATCCGGAGACGTTCATCCCGCTCTCGGAACCGCTCGTGAACATCCGGGCGACCATTCAGCGGGCGCTTGAGTGCAGCGTGATCGGCGCTGAGGCGGCCGGGGCGCTCCTCGAGGCCGCCCGGGGGCTCTATTTTCCCGACCGGACCTACGACGCGGTCGTCGAGGCGGCGGGAGGGAAGGCGGACCCGGATGACCTCGCCCGTTTTCTGGCGTTTGCCGGGGAGCATGCCGTCGACCGGAAACGCGAGGATGCGCTGCTCGCGCTCGAGTATATTCGGGATATCTCCGGGAAGCATTGAACCGGGCGGTTCAACGCTTTCACCGCGGCCGCCGTAACAATATATCACCGGCCGGGCCGATTTTTGTTTGCCGGTGCGGAACCATTCCCACCGCAGGGGCAGCGCGATCATCCGGCCCGACACCCGCAACGGAGACGGGAGCGTTCTGTGGCCGGACCACACAGGCATGTACTCAGACGGTTGCCCCGGACAGGCCGGGTGCGGGCGGCACCAGAACGACGGTGCACACGCAGATGCCATCGCTGCAAACGGCCGGGGGGAGAATGCGTAACGCGGGGGGCGGCGACCCTCCCACCATTCGAGTGGCTCTCCTACAACTCACCTATCCTTGATCCACCGAGATGATCCCGGGGGCGGCACACCCCCGGTGTTCTCCCCAGGCTTGTTACCCGTTCCACTCGTCTGCTGCCCGAAGAGCTGCTTCAGCACGATGCGCCGGCGAACCTCCGGCGGCGGAGGGAAGGTTCGCAAAGTCGCCGCGGAGCACCTTCAACGCGTACTTCTCCCGGTCGATCTCCTTTCTCGTACGGAACCCCAGCCTCCGGAAGACCTCGAGCGGGGGGCACCATCCCTGCACGGCATGCTGCAGCAAAAACGGCAGGACCAGCCCCGGCAGGACCAGCCACCGCCGATCGCGCAAGACCCCAAGCGCGAGCCCCGTCAGCCCCAGGGTGGCCGCGTTTGCCTCCAGCACCCGTTCGACGTCCCATTCGTGGTCCAGTTCCCGGATACGCCCGGTGATCTCATGATTGTCCTGTGCGGCAAAATGGCGAAGGTTCCCGGCAATCTCGCGATCGATCCGGGCGTTGATCTCGGGCGCCGTGTGCTCCCGAACCCTGTCGGCGGCCATACTCAAACACCTGCAGCGCGTGAACGCACCCGGCGGGGGAAGAATGTTACGGTACGAAAGCCGGGAGAGAAGGGTGGGCGAGTGCAGCCTATCCACCGGAACAGGGCAATTTCCCGTCCTGAACGCCCGGGCGGCGATTATGGGGGAGCGGATCGAGGCGAAGGTAGATCAACTCGAGACGGTTCTCGACGGGATCTCCGGGCGAGCCCTAAAAAGTGATTGGGTAGGTGTATGACGGACGTGCAGTAGCGCGCTGCAGGGTATGACAGACGAGGCACAGGCAGGTTCCATCGTCGCCTGGCCACGTACCAGTAAGAATCCGACACATAATAATGTTTACCTTTTATAAAAAAAATATGGATTGGTAGCAATCGGCCATTCTTTCCCGCTACCGGGAACCGTCCAGCGAGAGCCGCCCGGCCAGCCACGCGATACGGTCGCGGCGGGCTGCTTCGTCAAGGAAATGGCCTGCGTCGTACCACTTCATCGTCTTCGGGTCGCCCGCCTGCTCGAAGAACTCCCGGCCCTGCTCCTCCGTGAAAAACTCATCGCGAAGAGCGGCCTGGAAGAAGAGCGGGGTTGGTGCGGCACGGCCGACCCAGACGGCAGGGTCGAGTTCCGCGAGCGTCCGGCGGTAATGCTCGAATTTCTCGCCCTGCAGGTCGGGCAGGTTCACGGCGGCGACGTCGACAAACCTTCCGGTGCCCGCCATCAGGACGGCGGCGCGAAGACGCCGATCGACGCCGGCGAGCACCGCCCCGAAAAGCGCCCCGACACTGTGGCCCACGAACCCGATCCGGTCCGGATCGACGATTGGCTGCGCTACGAGGAGATCTATCCCCCGGCGTAGATCGATCACCGTCCGGGTATGCTCCCGCACGGCCTCCTCGGGATCCGTGACTGCCTGACCCCAGGCTGCTGCCGTATCGGCGGCCCAGGGAGCGTCGACGAGCAGGGAGGCCGCACCCATCCCGGCAAGGGCCACGGCCTCGGCGAGGAACGTGGCGCGGGAACCAAGTCCCGGGTGGAGGAAGAGAATGGCAGCTCGTGGCCCGGTTCCCTCCGGGGCCACCAGGTAGGCCCGAACCCCTCGATCCGGGGCAGTCCGGTAGGTCAGGTCGCTGACCGAGACGTCGGTGCCGGCAACCTCGATCGTGGGCGGTCTCTCTGCATCGTAATCGAAGAGCGGGCGCAAATTATCGGCGGTTCGTTCCATAAGACTCCTTCTGCTTTCCTCTCGACACGCCGGCAGATAAACCTGGCGCCTTCAGGAGGAACGCGGCTGCGGGACCGCGGACCCTACCCCGAATGGAAGGTTTTTCACCCGGGAAAGCCTTCCTTTCAAGAGGTGATTTCATGGCGATTGACTGGTACGAAGAGTTTGTTGATTTAGACCACACCCCGGGCCCGGACGAACTCGTAGCACTCTACTACTTCGAGCCGGCGGAGGGGATCAGCAGGGAGGAGGCGGTCGGGAGGATCGCGTCCGAGAGCTCGACCGGGACCTGGACGACGCTCTTCACCCTGCCGCCCCGGATGCGGGACCTCCAGGCGAAGGCGTTCGAGATCGAGGGGAACTACACAAAGATCGCCTACCCCCTGGCCCTCTGGGAGGAGGGGAACGCACCCCAGCTCTTAAGCGGCATCGCCGGGAACGTCTTCGGGATGAAGGCGCTCGATCACCTCAGGCTGATCGACGCCTCGCTCCCGGCCGAATACCTCCGCCACTTCAAGGGGCCGCACTTCGGGATGGAGGGGATCCGGGATATGATGAAGGTCCGGGGGCGGCCGCTCACGGGCGCGGTCCCGAAGCCGAAGGTGGGCTTCACGGCGGAAGAGCACGCAGAGGCCGGCTACGAGACCTGGATGGGCGGGTTCGACTTCGTCAAGGACGACGAGAACCTGACGTCCCACTCGTTCAACCGGTTCGAGGACCGCGTCCGGGCGATGGCGAAGATGCGCGATCGGGCCGAGCAGGAGACCGGCGACGTGAAGTCCGCGTTCATCAACATCACGGCCGACACCGAGACGATGGAGAAGCGGGCGAAGATGCTTGCCGATTACGGCTGGAACTACGCCATGATCGACGTCGTGGTCGCCGGGACCGCCGCGGTCGCGACCCTCCGGGACTACTGCTCCGACCTCGGGCTTGCCATCCACGCCCACCGGGCGATGCACGCGGCCTTCGACCGGGATGAGAGGCACGGGATCACGATGCAGTTCCTGGCGAAGATGATGCGGCTTGTCGGCGTTTCGCAGATCCACACCGGGACCGCTGTCGGGAAACTGGTCGGCACCCGGGCGGAGGCCACGGTGCTTGCGGACGTGCTCCGCGAGAAGCACACGAACGCCGTCGACCACATGGCCCTCGACCAGGACTGGGGCAGCATCAAGAGCGCCTTCCCGGTCTCGTCGGGCGGGCTCCACCCCGGGCTCGTCCCGGACGTGCTCGATATTTACGGCACCGAACTCGTCCTCCTCGTCAGCGGCGGCATCCACGGCCACCCGAAGGGAACCCGGGCCGGCGCGGAGGCCGCCATGCAGGCGATCGAGGCCTGGAAGGACGGCGAGACGCTCGAAGAGAAGGCGAAGAAGGCCGCGGCGCTCCGGGAGGCGCTCGAGAAGTGGGGGTATTATAAGCCGAAGTGAGGGGGTTTTGGATACTATTTCGATTGAGTGAGACTGCAAATACCCTGGATTATACGCCTGAAGTTGTGAGTTAGCCACGACGAACAGGGCGACTGAAGCGAGGAGAAAGCCCGGTGCAGTGGACCGTGGTGGCTATCGCCCCTGGGGAGGGGCTGACGGGGAGGGGGGAGTATTCCCCCCTCCCCTGTCCCCACCCCCCTCTCGGCGATATCCCCCTGAAATCCGTGCCAGGTGCAATCGAAGGAGACTAGAAGGCAGTCAACGAATTTTAAACAACTCTTTTCCTTCGCACCCCATCACGCCCTCACCGGCCCCCGCCGCACCGAATCCCTGTCCACGGTAGCCATCCCGCTCTCGCGTATCTCCCCCGCCAGCCTCTCGAGCCCCTCGCGGAACTCGTCGATGTAGCCCTGCATCGAGAGGCTGCCCTCCGGGAAGGGGCAGTCGATGTCGTAGAGCCGCTCGATCATCGGATCAGAGGGGAGGAGGTCGACGGCGATCCCGGTCTCCTCCGCGGCCTCGACCATGGCCTTCCGGAACGGCCCGATGCAGTAGGCGAGCCGGTGCCGGTAGGTCTCGCGGGTCTTCTCAAGATATCCCTTCAGCCGGTAGACCTCGATCCGGTGGAAGTCCCGCCGGATTCGCTCGTCCGTGGTCTTGCCGAGCATGTAGTGGTAGTTCCGGTAGGGGTACATGCCCTCGAGCTCCGCAGGAACGGTCCCGCAGGTGCCGAAGACGACGATGTGGTAGTCCGCCGGGGCAAGGACGCCGTCGATGATCCGCCGGAAGAGTTTATGGCTCGGGCTCTGGCTGTAGGGTTTCCGGACGGCGCAGGGGAGGAAGAGGCCGATCTCTCTTGGCGCCACCCGATATTCGTCGATGATGAACCGGTAGGCGTCCTCGAACTCGTTGCGGTAGAACGGCGGGTCGAATATCTCGATCCGGTCTCCGTGCCTGTCCTGCACGACCCTGACAACCCGCCGGGGGGCGCCCGGCACTATCCGATCCTTCTGCATGTAAAAGTGTTCCGCTATTGCTGTATACCGGTTGGACCGGAAAACAAAAAAGGGTGGTCTTCAGGAGCGCCGGCCGGGAGAGGTATGTTCCTGTTCCCGGTTGCAGTTCATTCCTGAGAGCCTCAAAACCGCCCGTGCTCCGGGCTCCGTTAACCCATTCTATTTAAATTTTGATACCTGCAAACGGCTATGACCTAAGAAGACAAACATATCTGCACGCAGCAATGAAGAAGATCACCATCAAGGGGGCGCGGGAGCACAACCTCAACAATATCACCGTCGAACTCCCGCGCGACCGGCTCATCGTCCTCACCGGGGTGTCCGGGTCGGGGAAATCCACGCTTGCCTTCGACACCATCTACGCCGAGGGACAGCGGCGCTACGTGGAGTCGCTCTCCGCGTATGCACGGCAGTTCCTCGGCCTGATGCGGAAGCCGGACGTCGACAGCATCGACGGGCTCTCGCCCGCCATCTCCATCGAGCAGAAGACGACGTCCAAGAACCCCAGAAGCACCGTCGGCACGGTCACCGAGATCTACGACTACCTGCGGCTCCTGTTTGCCCGGGTGGGGACGCCGTTCTGCCCGGAGCACCATATCCCCATCGAGGCGCAGTCGCCGGAGAAGATCGCCGACCACATCGCCGGGACAATGGCCGGGACGGTCACCATTCTCGCCCCGGTCGTCCGGCAGAAGAAGGGAACCTACCAGCAGGTCTTCAAAGACCTCAACCGGGAGGGCTACGCCCGGGTCCGGGTCAACGGCGAGATCCACCGGACGGACGAGGAGATCACCCTCGAGCGCTACCGCAAGCACGACATCGACGTGGTCATCGACCGGCTCTCCGTCGACGAGCGCTCAAGGCTCGTCGAGGCGATCGAGAACGCTCTTGCAAAGTCCGAAGGGCTCGTCATCGCCGTCGACGAGGACGGCAACGAAGAGACCTGCTCGTCGCTCATGGCCTGCCCGGTCTGCGGGCTTGCATTCGAGGAACTCCAGCCCCGGATGTTCTCCTTCAACAGCCCGTTCGGCGCCTGCGAGGAGTGCAACGGGCTCGGGATCAAGATGGAGTTCGACCCCGACCTGATCATCCCGGACAAAAGCAAATCCATCGCCGACGGCGCCGTCATGCTCTACCGGAACTTCCTCGACGGCTACCGGAGCCAGTATCTCGGCGCCGTCGCGAAACACTTCGGGTTCTCGGTCTTGACGCCGATCAAGGATCTCACCGAGCGGCAGTACAACGCCCTGATGTTCGGTTCGCCCGAGCAACTCCGCCTCTCGATGCAAACCAGGAACGGGGACTCGTGGTCGCACTCCGGGACGTGGGAGGGTCTCGCCCCGCAGGCCGAGCGGCTCTACCACCAGACCCAGTCGGAGTACCGCCGCCGCGAACTCGAGAAGTTCATGCGGATCCTCCCCTGCCCGAAGTGCGGGGGCAAGAGGCTCAAAGAGAAGGTGCTTGCCGTGAAGGTCGCCGGGAAGTCCATCGTCGAGGTCACCGACCTCTCCGTCACGGGAGCGCTTTCGTTCTTCCGGACGCTGGACCTCACCGAGACCGAGCGCGAGATTGCAAAACAGGTCTTAAAGGAGATCGCCGCCCGGCTCGCGTTCCTCAACCAGGTCGGCGTCGGCTACCTGACCCTCTCGCGGAGCGCCGGCAGCCTCTCGGGCGGCGAAGCGCAGAGGATACGCCTTGCAACACAGATCGGCTCGAACCTGACCGGGGTGCTCTACGTCCTCGACGAGCCCTCCATCGGGCTGCACCAGCGCGACAACCGAAAACTCCTCGAGACCCTGCAGCACCTTCGCGACCTCGGCAACACCCTCGTCGTGGTGGAGCACGACGAGGATACCATCCGGAGCGCCGACTGGGTCGTGGACATGGGGCCCGGGGCCGGCCTCCACGGCGGCGAGATCGTCGCGGAAGGGCCGCCGGACGCCATCGCGGCAAACCCGGCATCGCTTACGGGCCGTTACCTTGCGGGCGATCTCAGGATCGAGGTTCCCGCCGAGCGCCGGAGGAACGGCCGGTTCATCAGGCTCTCGGGCTGCCGGGAGAACAACTTGAAGAGTATCGACGCGAACATCCCCATCGGCGTCCTGACGGTCGTCACCGGGGTCTCGGGGTCGGGGAAGTCCACGCTCATCTACGATACGCTTTACCGGGCGCTGATGCAGAAACTCCACGACTCACGGGAACTCCCGGGGACATACGACAGCCTCGCCTTCGACGACGACCTGGACAAGGTGATCGTCATCGACCAGAGCCCCATCGGGAGGACGCCGCGCTCGAACCCGGCGACCTACACCAAGGTCTTTGATGAGATCCGAAAGGTCTTTGCCGGGACGAAGGAGGCGAAGGTCCGGGGCTACAAGCCCGGCCGGTTCTCGTTCAACGTCAAGGGCGGGCGGTGCGAGGCCTGCCAGGGCGAGGGGCTGATCAAGATCGAGATGAACTTCCTCCCCGACGTCTACGTCGAGTGCGAGGAGTGCAAGGGGGCGCGCTACAACCGCGAGACCCTCGAGGTGAAGTACCGGGGCAAGTCCATCGCCGACGTCCTCGACATGAGCGTCGAGGAGGCGCTGACCCTCTTCGAGAACGTCCCCTCGATCAGGAACAGGCTCGATACGCTCTCCCGGGTAGGGCTCGGCTACATCAAACTCGGCCAGAGTTCCACCACCCTCTCGGGCGGCGAGGCGCAGCGGATCAAGCTGACCCGCGAGCTCTCGAAACGGGCCACGGGGAAGACGATCTACCTCCTCGACGAACCGACGACCGGGCTGCACTTCCACGACGTGAAGAACCTGATCGCGGTCCTCGACGACCTGGTCGCCCGGGGGAACACGATGGTCGTGATCGAGCACAACCTGGACGTGATCAAGTCGGCCGACTACATCATCGACCTCGGCCCCGAGGGCGGGGACGCCGGCGGCGAGGTCGTCGCGACGGGAACCCCCGAGGAGGTCGCCCTGGTCGAAGGGAGCCACACGGGTGCGTTCCTAAAGGAGATCCTCAAGAAGCCATGATCGATACCCGGAGTCTTCCGACCGAGCCCGGCTGCTACCTCTTCTCCGACAGGGAGGGGACCATCATCTACGTCGGGAAAGCGAAGAACCTCAAGAAGCGCGTCTCGAGTTACTTCTCGCGGCACGACCTCGACCGGAAGACGCAGAACCTCGTCGCCGCGATCGCCGGCCTCGACTTCATCGTCACCGACACCGAGGTCGAGGCGTTCATCCTTGAGAACACCCTGATCAAGAAGCACCAGCCGAAGTACAACATCGACTTAAAGGACGCGAAGCGGTACGCCTACATCCACGTCACCGACGAGCCCTACCCCCGGGTTCACACCGCCCGCCAGCCCGACGGGAACGGCCGCTATTACGGGCCGTTCGTCTCCGCACGGGAGCGCGAAGACCTCCTCCGGCTCTTAAAGTCGCTCTTCGGCCTCCGGTCCTGCCGGCGTCTCCCCCGGCGTCCGTGCCTCCGTGCGCACATCGGTTCGTGCAGCGCCCCCTGCACAGGAAGGATCGACGAGGACGAATACCGCGAACGGGTCAGGAGGGCGGAGGCGGTCCTCAAAGGGGATATCGCCGGGCTCATCCGGACGCTCCGCGAGGAGATGGCGGCCGCGGCAGAGCGGCAGGAGTATGAGCGGGCGATGGAACTCCGCGACCAGATCGCGGCACTCGAGGGGCTGCGCGAACGCCAGCACGTCGACCGGCAGAAGACCTACAACGAGGATATCGTCAACTATATCGTGAGCGAGGGAACCGTCTTTCTGATGCTCTTCAACGTCGACCGGGGAACGCTTGCCGGGAAGCGCGAGTACACCTTCGACGAGACGGAGGGGTTCTTAGAGGAGTTCCTCGCCCTCTACTACGCCGACCACGAACCGCCGCAGGAGGTGATCCTGCCCGTGCCGGTCGACGACGCGGTCGCGGGCTACCTCTCCCACCTCCGGGGCGGTAAGGTCAGGGTGGTCGTGCCGCAGCGGGGCGAGAAGAAGAATCTGCTCGACCTTGTCAGGAAGAACGTCGAGATCGCATTTTTCGGCGACCGGATCAAACTGGACGAACTCAAGCGCCGCCTGCACCTCCCGGACCTCCCCGTCGCGATCGAGTGCTTCGACATCTCCCATCTCTCCGGGACGGCGATGGTGGGCTCGATGGTCAGGTTCCTCTGGGGGAAGCCTGATCGGCGGAACTACCGGCGCTTCCGGATACGGACGGTCGAGGGCGTCGACGACTTCGCGGCGATCGCCGAGGTGGTCCGCCGGCGCTACTCGCGTCTCCAGAAGGAGGGCGGCGAGTTCCCCGACCTGATCCTCATCGACGGCGGGAAGGGGCAGCTTGCGGCGGCAACCGCGGTGCTCAAGGAGCTCGGGATCAAAGTCCCGATCGCGGCGATCGCGAAGCGCGAGGAGGAGGTCTTCGTGCCGGGCTTCTCCCACCCCCTGCCGCTCGAGCGGCACGAGAAGGCGTCGCTCTTCCTCCAGGAGATCCGCGACGAGGCGCACCGGTTCGCGATCACGTATCACAGAACGCTCAGGAAGAAGACGGTGGCACCATGACGGAATTTCACCTCAAGGCGGACTTCAAGCCAACCGGATCGCAGCCCGACGCGATCCGGAACCTCACCGACGGCCTTTCCCGCGGCGAGCGGTACCAGACCCTCCTCGGGGTCACGGGGTCGGGGAAGACGTTCACGATAGCAAACGTCGTCGAGGAGGTCCAGAAACCCACCCTTGTTGTCGCCCACAACAAGACGCTCGCCGCCCAGCTCTACAACGAGTTCAAGTCGTTCTTCCCCGACAACCGGGTGGAGTACTTCGTCTCCTACTACGACTATTACCAGCCCGAGTCCTACATCGCGAAGCGCGACCTCTACATCGAGAAAGACGCCCAGATCAACCCCAAGATCGAGCAGATGCGGCTTGCGGCAACCGCCTCGGTCCTCTCCCGGCCCGACACCCTCATCGTCGCCTCGGTCTCCTGCATCTACGGTCTCGGAAACCCCGCGAACTTCCAGGGGATGGGGTTCGAGGTGAAGGTCCGCGACCGGATGCGGCGGGACGACATCATCCGGCGGCTCGTCGACATCCAGTTCGAGCGAAACGACATCGAACTCATGCCGGGCCGGTTCCGCGTGAAGGGCGACACCATCGATATCGTCCCCGGCTACTTCAACAACATCATCCGGATCGAGCTCTTCGGGGACGAGGTCGACCGGATCAGCGAGATCGACAAGACATCGGGAGAGCGGCTCGAGGCGATGGACTACTTCTTCGTCTACCCGGCGAGGCACTTCGTTGCCCCGGAGGAGGAGAAGGAGCGGGCGATCGTCTCGATCGAGCAGGAACTCGAAGAATGGCTCCCGAACCTCGGCATGCTCGAGGCGCATCGCCTCCGCCAGCGGACGCTCTACGACATCGATATGATCCGCGAGACCGGGACCTGCAAGGGGATCGAGAACTACTCCCGCCACTTCGACGGCCGAAAGGCCGGGGAGCAGCCCTACTGCCTGCTGGACTACTTCCCCGAGGACTTCCTGATGGTGATCGACGAGAGCCACCAGACCCTGCCCCAGGTCCGCGGGATGTATAACGGCGACTACTCGCGGAAGAAGTCGCTCGTGGATTACGGGTTCAGGCTCCCGTCGGCGTTCGACAACCGGCCGCTGAAGTTCGACGAGTTCTCGGGCTACATGCGAAACGTCATCTTCGTCTCGGCGACCCCGGGAGACTACGAACTGAAGCGCTCGAGCGTCGCGGAGCAGATCATCCGGCCGACGGGGCTTGTGGACCCGGCGGTCGAGGTCCGGCCGATCGAGGGGCAGATCCCGGACGTGATGGCCGAGATCCGGACCACCATCGAACGCGGCGACCGCATACTCCTGACGACCCTTACAAAACGGCTCGCCGAGGAACTCTCGGAGTATCTCGCCGAGCAGGGGATCAAGACCCGCTACCTCCACTCCGAGATCGACACCATCGAGCGGACCGAGATCATCCGGCAGCTCCGCCTCGGGAAGTACGACGTCCTCGTCGGGATCAACCTCCTGCGGGAGGGCCTCGATATCCCCGAGGTGGGGTTTGTCGGGATCCTGGACGCCGACAAGGAGGGGTTCCTCCGCGACGCAAGAAGCCTGGTCCAGACCATCGGGCGGGCGGCCCGGAACGTCAACGCGAAGGTCGTGCTCTACGCCGATACCATGACCGACTCGATCAAGAAGGCGATGGCCGAGACCGGGCGGCGGCGGGCGATGCAGCTCGACTACAACGTCCGGCACGGCATCACGCCGCAGACGATCGTAAAACCGATCCGCGAAAAAGAGGTTGATATCACTGATATCAAACACGTCCCGAAGTCCGAAGTCCCGAACCTGATCATCGAGCTCGAGGCCGATATGCGGGAGGCGGCGGAGCGCCTGGAGTTCGAGCGGGCGATTGCTCTGCGGGATATGATCAAGAAGCTGCAGGAAGGGAAAGCGCGGTAGGAGGGCCGGCGGTGAGAGATCCGGCGATCCAGATTGCAGGAATATGGAGTCCGGATGGGCTGCGACGTGATAAGTGACGCCCTCCGTAATTCTGGCTGATTGAACGGTCAAAACGATGAGAAAGCCCGGTACAGTGGACCGTGGGAATATCGCCATTGGGGGAGGGGCTGACGGGGAGTGCGAGCGAAGCGAGCTTGAGCACCGATAGGTGCGAAGGGGAGCATCCCCCCTCCCCTGTCTCATGAGGCACTACCTGTCTATAACCCCCACCCCGCCCGGCCTCCGGCCTCCTCACCCGCACCTTCGGTGCTCGAACTCTCGTCCTACAGACAGTCGTTCCCCGCCCCGGGGGGCGGGGGCAGTGCGTGGCGATATCACTGGAAAGCCGCGTACGGGCGAGCGACCAATAGAGAACCAGGTAATCCTGTGTAAGAGGAGCCCGCACAGCCGGCCCCCCTCTCGACAAAAAAAAACAGGTGCAGCCTTCCCGGCCGCACCTTGCCCTCGCTCACGCTTCGCTGTACGTCCCAACCGGCCGCGCCTGCCCCTGCTCCGGCAGGATGAGCCAGAGCAGGATATAGATGATGATCCCGGGCAGGAACCCCGTCAGCACGGTAACGATGACCCAGATGACCCGGATGACGTTCGGGTCAATCTCCAGGTATTCTCCTATGCCGCCGCATATCCCGGCAACCCACCGGTCGGTCGTCGAACGGGTTAACTTCTTTGCCATGACAACTCCCGGAGCGCTCATTCTGCCGTCGATGTAATAGATGTTTCCCCGGAGAAGGGGAGGCTCAACCCGCTGCAGAACGGGCGGTGCCGCGCTTCCGCTGCCCGGAGGGGGCCTTCCCGGCCGGAGCGCAGGCGTCGCAGCCGCTGCAGACCCCTTCAAAACGCTCCCCGAAATACGCAAGGAGCACCGTTCTCCGGCACTCCGCCGTGGTGCAGTAATCCACCATGCCCTGCAGTTTCGAGCGTGCGACCTCGCGCTGGAACTCGGATGCCAGATCGCGGTCGATGAACGACCGGAGGCGCCGTGCGTCGTTATCGTTATAGAAGAGGATGCAGTCGCTCTCTCTTCCGTCCCTCCCGGCCCGGCCGCTCTCCTGGTAGTAGGCCTCGAGGGTTTTGGGCATATCGTAGTGGACGACGAACCGCACATCCGGCTTATCGATCCCCATGCCGAACGCGCTCGTCGCGCAGACGACCGGAATCTTCCCGCCGATGAACCGGTCCTGTGTCCGGGCCCGGGCGGCCGCCGTCATCCCGGCATGGTAGGGGAGCGCCGGTATCCCGCCGGCCCGGAGACGGGCCGCGAGCGTCTCGGCCCCCTCCCGGGTCGCGACGTAGACGATCCCGGCATCCCCTCTCCGGCTCCGGAGGTAAGCGCGGAGCCGTTCGTATGCATCCTCTCCCTTCCCGACGACGGTGTAGCGGAGGTTCTCGCGGTTAAAACTCCCGACATAGACCGACGGGTCCGCAAGGTTGAGCTGCCGGACGATGTCGTCGCGGACGTCCGGCGTCGCGGTCGCCGTCAGGGCAACCATCGGCACACCGGGGAACCGTTCCTTGAGCACCGAAAGCGACCGGTACTCCGGACGGAACTGGTGCCCCCACATCGATATGCAGTGCGCCTCGTCGACCGCGATCAGGTTGACCGGAAGGGACGCCATGAGCGCAAGGAAGTCGTCGCCGACTGCCCTCTCCGGCGAGACGTAGAGGATCTGGATGAGGCCTTCGCTGAGTTCCGAGAGGATCCGCCGGGTCGTAGCGTACGACCCGGACGAGTTCAGCGCTTCCGCGCCGATCCCGCGGGCCTGCAGGTCGTCGACCTGGTCCTTCATCAGGGCGATGAGCGGCGATATCACCAGCGTGACACCCTCGCCGATGAGCGCCGGGACCTGGTAGCAGAGCGACTTGCCGCCTCCGGTCGCAAGCACCGCAAGGACGTCGCGGCCGGAAAGAAGGTCCTCGATGATCTCCCGCTGGTAGGGGTTGAACGCCGTATGCCCGAAGTAGCGCTGCAGGAGCAGATGCAGGCGATCCATCACTATATAAGTGGGCGCTCTACCGGCATAGTATCTTCGGCCCCGGAAATTCCGGCCCGATTGGGGCGGTTTCTCACCCCGTAACCTCGTCCCAGAACCCGGCGACGGCGGAGAAGATCCGCCCCTGGAGTCCGGTGAGCCGCCCCTCCCCGGCCTCGCGCCCTTCGGCCTCGTAGAAGCCGCGGTTGATCTCCACCTGGACCCAGGGGACCCTTCTGCGCCGGTAGTGCGCCACCGAGATGAACCCGCCCCGGAAGGGATCGTTCATCGCAACCCGCCCCTCACCCTCGAACTCCACCTGGAACGACCGGGCGAGCGCCTGGAGCCACTCCGGCGGGCAGGTCACGAGACCGCCTGCCGTTTTCGGCTTCCCGTTCCGGTCCCCCCGGTTGCTCAGGCAGAAGAGCGGGCGGGGGCGTCCGGCGTCCATCCGGACCGGCGGAGACTGCGGCAGCATGCTGTGGCAGTCGAAGGCGATCTCGATCGGCCGGGTATCGAGCGCCTCGCTCAGCCGTTTGTGGAACGGGTGGTAGTAGTTCTTCAGGAGCGCCCCTATCAGTTCCCTGCCGGGCGTCTGCCCTCTCTTGAAGACCGGCGTCCCGTCCTGCGTGATGACCTTGACCACGCCGTCCTGGGTCCGCGGCGGGTAGTCGTAGGGCGCCCGGTTGGTGTCGACGAAGATCCGTGAAACGTCGAAATCGACCACCGCCTCCACCGCATCGTCGAACCCGTAGATGCGGCGGGTGTAAGGATCGCTATTGAAGACGATCTCCTTATGCGTGAGGTTGACGAGACCGTGAAGTTCGGGCGGGACAGAGATGCCGCTGTGGGGGATCGAGATAAGGAACGGGTATGGACCGTTCAATCCGCCTTCCCTCCATCGATGCGGATCCGGGGACTGGCGCTCATGCTGCTTCTAACCGCACTCGTATGAGGCCCCCGCTACAAAAGTGCATTGGTCAGGGATGCACCGGACCCGGGCGGGCATGAATATAAAGGCGGAGCGCCTCTTTACCCGGAGGGAACCGGCCCCGAACGGTGAGTGATATGGAAAGAGAAGAGTGGTCGTCAACGCTGGGGTTCATCCTTGCAAGCATCGGGTCGGCCGTAGGAATAGGGAACATCTGGCGGTTCCCCTACATCGTAGGGGCCAATGGGGGCGGCGCGTTCCTGGTCCCGTACCTGATCGCCGTCCTCCTCTTCGGCCTCCCCCTGATGGTGCTGGAACTCGCCATCGGACGATCCACGGGGACGTCGGTCATCTCCGCTTTTGGGTCGATACGGCAGCGGTTCGCCGCCGCTGGAATCGTCATCGTCGCCGTCGTCAGCCTGATCCTCGGCTACTACCTCGTGATCACGGGCTGGGTGCTCGCGTATGCCCTCTTCTTCGCCCTTGGCCGGCCGATGGAGTTCGGGGCATTTACGGACTCCTACCTTCCGCTCATCTTCTTCCTCGCCGCGGGGCTCGCGGTCTATGTGACGGTGCGGTCCGGGGTCAGGGAAGGGATCGAGCGAGCCTCCCGGTACCTCATCCCGGCCCTCCTTGTGATCCTCATCTCCCTCGTGGCCGTCTCGCTCACGGAACCCGGAGCGGCCGAGGGGATCGGGTTCTACCTCTCCCCCGACTACTCGAGGCTGACCGACCCCGGCGTCTGGATCGCAGCCTTCGGGCAGGCCTTCTTCTCGCTCTCCGTGGGGATGGGCATCCTGCTCACCTTCGGAAGTTACCTCAGGAGAGAAGCCCTCTTCCGGAACGCCGTCATCATCGCCGGCGCCGATATGCTGATCGCGATCCTTACCGGTCTCGTGATCTTCCCGCTGGTCTTCACCGCCGGCCTTGACCCTGCAGCCGGGGTGAACCTTGCGTTCATCACCCTGCCCACGGCCTTTACGGAGATCCGGTACGGCATGCTGCTCGGAGCGCTCTTCTTCCTGATGCTCTTTGCTGCAGCGCTCACCTCGGCGGTCTCCATGCTCGAGGTCCCGGTGGCGGCGCTGATGGACTCCTACGGCTACCCCCGGAAGCGCGCCACGCTCCTTGTCTTCGCCGCAATCATGCTTCTTGGGCTCCCGTCCGCTCTCAGTTACACCGCCCTGAACCTCGAGGCTTTCGGAATGCCGTTCCTCGACCTCGCCGACTACGCCTTCGGGACGCTTGGCCTCATCGTGGCCGGGCTGATCGTGAGCGTCGTCGGGGGGTGGTTCATGAGCCGCACCCGGATCTATGAAGAGATCGGCGGCTGCGGGTGGCAACAGACAGGCTACATAGCGCTCATCCGCTACGGCGTTCCGGCCATCCTGCTGATCACGCTGATCGGGAATTTCTTCCGGGTTGGGGGATGAAGAACGCCGGACTATATCTCCGGCACCTGCTCCTCTGCCCGCCTGCTCTTCTCCTGCGCCTGGAGAACGTCGAGGACATCCTGCATATCGGGCACCGCCGTAGCCGGGTACTCCCCGACGAATATGATGCGCCCGAACTCGTCGACGACGATGTTCGCCCGCCGGGAGTAGCCCTTTTGGCTATCAAAGACACCGTACATCTGCGCTACGGCGCCGTGGGGCCAGAAATCCGCAAGCAGCCGGGTCTTCCGGATACCGAGCCTCTCCGCCCACGCCCGCTTGCAGGGGACGGAGTCCACGCTGACACCGAGGGCAACGGCCCCAAGGGCATCGAACGCCTTCCGGTTCTCCTCGAGCGCCTCCATCTGCCTGGCGCAGATGCTGGTCCAGGCCAGCGGGTGAAACGAGAGGATAACCCGCTTCCCCGGGAAGCCCGATAACCGGATATCATGCCCGTTCTGGTCCGGTATCGAGAAATCCTGAGCCAGTTCGCCGACCTCGACCATCCTGCATCACCTGGTGGGACTCAGGTTCCGACACTGATAAAATTTTCTCCCGATCAATCCTGCCCGGCCCCTCCCGGCTACTCTCCCTGCAGGAGACCGACTGCTGCTCCTGCACCCGGCCGCTGCCCGATGGACTTCCCCGGGTGCCCCGCAGGTTTAAGGCTTCTGCTGGCAAGACTACTACAATGCCGCCTGCCACCGACATCGCGATCATCGTCCTCCTGATACTCGCAAACGGTTTTTTCTCGATGGCGGAGTTCGCGATCGTCTCTGCAAGAACGGCACGCCTGCAGAAGAGGGCAGCGGCCGGCGACGCCGGGGCGGCGGCCGCCCTCGAACTTGCCGGGGACCCGACGCAGTTCCTCTCCACCGTCCAGGTCGGGATCACCCTCGTCGGGATCCTGACCGGAGCGTTCGGCGGGGCGACGCTTGCGGGGCCGCTCGCGGAAGAGTTCGCTAAAATTCCGTTGATCGCCCCATACAGCGGCCCGCTCGCGGTCGCAACCGTCGTCGCCGCCATCACCTACTTAACGCTCGTCATCGGGGAACTGGTGCCGAAACGGGTGGCCATGACCTACGCCGACCGTATCGCATCGGCAGTCTCCCGCCCGATCCGGCTCCTTTCCTGGGCCGCCGCACCCCTCGTCCGGCTGCTGAGCATCTCGACGGAAGTGGTCCTTGCGGTGCTCAGGGTGCGCAAGCCCTCGGAGCCCGAGGTTACGGAGGAGGACGTCAGGGTCCTCATCGGGCAGGCGACCCGGGAGGGCGTCTTTCTTGAGGCGGAGCAGGATATGGTGGAAAGCGTCTTCCGCCTCGCCGACCGACGGGTCAGCGTGCTGATGACCCCGCGCCCCGATATCGTGGCCGTGGACGTCGAGGACCCCGCCGAAGAGAACTGGCAAAAGATGGTGGACTCCCGGCACGTTTACTTCCCGGTCTACCGCGACCACCTGGACAACCTGCTCGGCGTCGTCTCGGTCCGCACCCTCTGGGCGCGGATGATCGCCGGCGAGCCCCCGAATATTATGAAGGCGATCGAACCCGCCTTCTTCGTGCCCGAGAGCGTCCTCGCACTCTCGGTCCTCGATGAGTTCAAGACGTCCGGGGCGCGGATTGCCCTCGTCACCGACGAGTACGGGAGCATCCAGGGGCTGGTCACCATCCACGATATCGTGGAATCGATCGTCGGCGGCATCCCGTCGGACGAGCGCCCGCCCGAGGGGCCGGCGGTTCGCCGTGAAGACGGGTCGTGGCTCCTCGACGGGATGCTCCCGGTCGATGAGTTCCACGACCTCCTCAACGTGGCGGGTAACCTGCCGGGGGAAGATCGCGGGTATTACCAGACGCTCGGCGGGTTCGTGATGATGTACCTCGAGCGGACACCCGAGACCGGCGACCGGTTCGTCTGGAACGGCTTCCGGTTCGAGGTCCTCGATATGGACGGCCACCGGGTCGACAAGGTGCTCGTGACCCCGGTGGAGGGCGGGGAGGGGAAGAAAGAGTAATTTTGGCCGGATTTAAATTTTTTTTTGAGCATTGTTGCGTCGCGGGCACGGCTTCCGTGGGGCTATCGCCGAGAGGGGGAATACTCCCCCCTCGAAACCCTTCAGGTTTCTCAAGCTCGCTACGCTCGCACTCCCCACCTGACGGTGGTCGAGCTCCGTTCCTCGAAGTCAGATAGCTTCTCGAACGACTGTCCTATAGACTGACGTTCTCCGAACCATCGCAAGCCCAAGACCGTCGGTCTTCTCCAGAGATGTCCTGTGGGGACATCGCTTACCCCGATGCACGGATTTCATGGGGATATCGCCACGCACTGCCCCCGCCCCCCGGGGCGGGGAACGACTGTCTGTAGGACGAGAGTTCGAGCACCGAAGGTGCGGGTGAGGAGGCCGGAGGCCGGGCGGAGTGCGACGGACGGAACGTCCGGAGCTTGAGAAGATCGAAGGTCTTCGAGTGGGGGTCACAGATGTCCGCGTACAAGGTAGAGACAGGGGAGGGGGGATGCTCCCCCTCGAAGAACATCGTTCTTCTCGAGCTCCGTTCCTATCGGAACATCGCACCTCGCACCTATCGGTGCTCAAGCTCGCTTCGCTCGCACTCCCCACCTGACGGTGGTCGAGCTCCGGGCGTTCGCACCTTCGGTGCTCATGCTCCCGCTCTAGCGACCGGTCGCATTCCGCCCATCGCACTCCCCGTCAGCCCCTCCCCCATGGTGATACTCCCACGGAAGCCGTGCTTTGTGTTATCAGAAGAAATCAGCAGGTTTGAAGGGCAGTAACACGAGCACTGGAGAACGACGTTCCGCCGGGAACGGAGTGTGAGCACCGGCAGGTGCGAGACACGCAGTCTCCTTGAAATCCGTGCAGATGTGGCCGCAGAAAAGTGGTTTATGAGTTCATGCAACTACGATAGGGACCGATCTGCAGAGCGGATTAAAAAATGTTGAGCAATCCCTACCCGATCTCAACCAGGCTGACGGTGAACGTGAGGTCTTCGCCCGCGAGGCGGTGGTTCGCGTCGATAGTGACCGTATCGGCCGATACGGCGACGACCGTCGCGGGAATCACCTGCCCGTTCTGCAGGGGTACCCCGACCTGGTCGCCGACCGCCAGGTTCTCGGCGCCGGCGACCCCGGCAGCGTCGAGGGCGAAGATGAGTTCCTCACGGTACGGCCCGTAGGCCCGGTCGGCCGGGATGTGAAGGGTCTTTTCCTCCCCGACCTGCATCCCGATAACGCCCTCCTCGAACCCCGGGATCATCCTGCCGCTGCCGACGGTAAACCGGAGCGGCTCGCGCCCGGCGGAACTGTCAAAGACCGTCCCGTTCTCAAGGGTCCCGGTGTAGTGGACCAGCACCGTGTCTCCGGACTTCACCCGCTTCTCTTCGCTTGCGATGCAGCCCGAACAGAGGGCCAGGGCGCACGCGATCAACAGGACGCCGAAGACCCGCCCGAACCTCATGACCCCCTCTCGTTCTCGAGCGCCTTCTTAAAGCACTCCACCGCGTCGGTAAACCTGCCCTGCCGATCAAGCGCTCTCCCTTTCAGGTACCATGCCCGGGCATGGCGGGGGTCCATCTCGAGAACCTTATCGAAGCATGCGGCCGCCTGATCGTGCTTGCCCAGGTGGCCGAGAGCGAGTCCCCTGGAGAGCCAGGCATGGACGTCCCCCTCGCCCAGTGCGATGGCCTTATCGAACGCTTTGACGGCATCCTCGTGCCGCCCGAGCGCATCCATGAGCCCTCCGGCCGCGTTCCAGACGGCCGCGTTCTTCGGGTCGACCGAGAGCGCCTTCTCGTAGCTCACGAGGGCGTCGTCATACCTGCCCGCCTTCTCGAGCACCGTCCCCCGCATAAAGAGGGTGGCGGGGTTCTCGTCGAGGACGATGATCTTGTCGATGGACCTGACCGCTTCTTCGTAGCGCCCGAGATGGATGAGGGCCGACGAGCGGGCATAGAGGGTCTCGATGCTGGTCGGTTCCCGGTCCAGCACCTGCGTATAGGCGGCAAGGGCATCGTCGTACCTGCCGGCCTTCTCGTGGGCCTCCCCGAGCCTTCGCAGGGTGAGGGCATCCGCCGGATCGGCCTCGATCACCTTCTCAAAGCACTCCACAGCATCAGCGTAGCGCCCGAGCCACATGAAGATCTCCCCGCGCCGCTGCCATGCTGCCCGGTTCTCCGGGCTCGCCTCGATGATGCTGTTGGAGCACTCGAGCGCGTCTTCGTACCGGCCCATATGCACAAGGGCGCTCTCAAGGGTGTACCACGCTTCGGCGTCGCGCTCATCGCCCTCGAGCACCAGCGCATACTGCTTGATCGCGTCGGCGAACTTCCCGTCCCGCTCGAGCGCCATGCCGAACGCCATCCGTGCATCGCGGTCGTCGGGAGCGATCTTCAGGTAGTGTTCGTATGCTGCTCCCGCCTCCTCGTGCCTGCCGACGGCTTCCAGCATATCCGCCCGGATCTTCAAGATCGCGGCGTTCGAGGCGTCGGCGGCGAGCACCCGGTCGCAGCACTCGATCGCTTCCCGGTGCCTGCCGAGCCGCGCAAACGCGACGGCGAGCGCAAAGCAGGCGCCGGTATCCTCCGGCCGCCCGGCGGTCACTCTTGCGTAGCAGTCAGCCGCATCCGCGTACTGCCCCATCCTCTCCAGGGCCCGGCCCCGGTTGAACCACGCAAAGAGGTTGCCCGGGTCGGCACGAGTGACTTCCTCGAACCGTCCGGCGGCCTCCTCGAACCGCCCGAGCGTGGCGAGGACGGACCCGAGGTTCACCAGGTGGCCCCCGGCATCCGGATCGGCGGCAAGGAGCGCTTCGTAGCAGTCGGCCGCCGCAGCAGAGCGCCCGAGGCCCTCAAGGATCGATGCCTTCCGGATCAGCGTCCCGGCGTCCCCGGGGCCTGTCTTCGCCTCCCGGTCGATGGACTCGAGCGCCTCCTCGTATCGTCCGAGGTACTCAAGCGCTCTGCTCCTGCCGAGCAGGGCGGCCCGGTCGGCGGGATCGGCCGAGAGCGCCCGGTCATAGCAGGCGAGCGCCTCCTCGTACTGCCCGAGGTGCATGAGCGCATCGCCCCTGCTCTTCTCCGCCGCCGTATCTGTGGGGTCGACCCGGAGGAGGGCTTCGAACGCCTCTGCCGCCTCCCCGTACCGGGAGAGGTGCAGCAGAGCGTCTCCCTTCCTGTACAGGAGCGCGGGATCATCCTCGCCGGCTTCCTGCATCGGGTCGAGGCACGCCAGCGCGTCGCCGTACCTGCCGAGGTTCATGAGGGCATCCACCTTCATCGAGCGGGCGACGGCGTTGTGCGGCTCCCTCTCAAGGACCGCGTCCAGGCAGCGGAGGGCCTCGTCGAACCTGCCGAGATGGAGGAGTGCGGCACTGCTCCGCTGCAGGACGGAGACGTTCCCGGGATCGGCCTCAAGAACGTTCTCGAAGTCCTTCTGCGCCTCCGCATACCGCCCGAGATGGAGCAGCGCAGTTCCCCGGCAGTCGTAGACGATCTTGTTCAACGCATCGAATCCCGGCGCCTTCTCTTTCCGGGGGGCATCCTGCATGTCACGCTCGAAGAGCGCAAGGTCGGTGCTGCTCCCGATCCATTTCATCCCGGTCATCGCCCGGTTCTCAAGCACGCGGTCGAACGACCGGATCGCCTCGTCATACTGGCCGAGGTGGAAGAGCGCCATGCCGCGAGCGTACCATATCTGGACCTGGCTCTGGTCGTGCTTCAGGATATGGTCGAAACTCTTGACCGCCCGGTCGTAGCGGCCGAGCGTATCGTAGACCATCCCCATCGAGTAGCGCACCGCGATATGGTCCGGGTCGGCAAGGGCGACCTTATCGAAGCATTCCATCGCCTCTGCGTAACGTCCGGCCCGGAGAAGCAGCACGCCGCGGTGGTACCGGGCAGGGATGTTGGGCTCGACGGCAGCAATCTCGGCGTAGCACCCGGCGGCGTCCGGGAACCGGCCGAGGTGTTCGAGCGCCCGGGCTTTGCCGTAGAGCGCCTCGAGGTTGCGGGGTTCTGCCTCAAGCAGCCGGCTGAACGCCTCGACGGCTCCGGGATAATCCCCCTGGTATAAAAGAGCGGTCCCGATTCTTGCAAGGGCATCGGTGCTCTCGGGGTTCATCCTGAAGATCTTCGCAAAGCAGGCCGCTGCTTCCCGGTAGTCACCGGTCCGCTCGAGCATCCTCCCGTGCTTCTCCCGCAGGACAACGTTCTCCGGGTCTCCTGCCAGCGCCTGGGCGTAGGCAGCCGCAGCGTCGGTGTACCGGCCGAGTTTCTCAAGCATCTCCCCCTGCCAGTACCGGGCGTTCGTATCTGCAGGCGTTTCTGCGGCGATCGACGCGAAACACCCGGCTGCCTCCTCGTAGCCGCCGGTCCGGGCGAGGGTGTGTCCCAGTGCCTGCAGTGTTTCGGCGTCGCCGGGAGACGACTCGAGAGCCTTCCTCAGCCACTCCGCGGCTTCTTTATCCCTGCCGAGACAGGCGAGCGCCCGGCCCATGGAGAGACGGACCGGACCGTTTTCGGGATCGATCTTGAGCGCCTTCTCGAAGCTCTTCACCGCTTCACTGTAGTTCCCGGCCTCGAACTGAGAGATCCCCTGCTTTATCGAGGGGTTTGCATTCTTTCCCTGACCCAGAATATTACCGAAGAAATCCATCCGACACCATCTGCCCGTTTACTCTACGGTTGCTCAACGCTGCACATCCCACCAACTGTTGCCTGTGGAGGCGGCAACCGCTGTTTTCCAAGATTGATGCGCCGGCCAGTATTTGAAAGAACCGGTTTGTGCAGGCAAGCAGGTTCAGAGAATAATAGGTGTTATGGAATCATAAAGAGTGCCGCCGCAAAAAGCATGCATCGTGCCGAAGCACGGGATCCCCCTGCATCCTGCAGGGTGCGATCCCGGACGAGGGAGCCTTCTCCTCACTCAGACGTCCATGATAGGGTCGAACTGCGATTTCCCGACCGGGCCGTGGAAACTCGATATCCGCGGGTCCATCCCGCAGACCGGGCAGGTGTAATCTTCCGGCAGGTCCTCGAATGCGGTGCCCTTCGGGTAGCCGCGGAGCGGTTCGCCGCGTTTTTTATCGTAGACGTAGCCGCAGATCTTGCAGACGTACTTCGTCGGCTCCCAGGACTCGAACCCCCACGTCCCGATCTGCCCTTTCCCCGTCGCACCGCAGACCGGACACACGTAGTCCTCCGGCAGGTCTTCAAACGCAGTACCTGCCGGGATGCCGCGGTGGGGCTCGCCCCGCAAGGGGGAGTAGACGTAGTTGCAGTACTTGCACCGGTAGCGTTTCACTTTCTCCATAGGCATCACGTTCACCTCGCGAGAATCACCCGGCACAAGGCTGTTTTACCAGATAAGGTTTCGCTTCCCATGTCCGGCAGAGGCACGGGCCCTGGTTTCCGGATCGCGAGGGCGGGAGAAAGGTTCTAAGAGTCCTGCCGCCTGCTGCCGGTAACGGCGCGCAGAAGGAGCGACAGGACGAGCGTGAGGACGATCAGGAACGCTCCGAAGAAGAGGAGCGCTATCATGCCGGCCCGGCCAGGCCCGGATCTCGGCACCTGCCACGAGAATCCCGGCGTCCACGCCGCCTGCCCGCCGGGACGGTACCGCTGGAACGGGTCATGCGGCGCAGAGCCGGCACCACCCCGGAGGGCGAGGTCGTAGCGCGCACGGGCATCGGGGTCGATCAGCGTCTCGTAAGCCTGCTGGATGGCGATGAACCGCTCGTTTGCGTCGGGGTCCGGGTTGATATCCGGGTGGTACTGTTTTGCGAACCTCCGGTAGGCCGCCCGGATCTCGTCGGGCGCGGCGTCGGGAGCGACGCAAAGGATCTCATAATACGTCTGCACAGGAGGCATCACGCGGTCTCATCGTATATTACTTCGCCCGTATCCCCGTTCACCGTCACCCGGGTGCCGGGCGGGAGGCGGGAGAACTCCGGCGGGAGGCGGTCGACCATGGGGATCCCCGCAATGATCGCCCCGACCGCGATGATCGGTTCGGCCTCGGTGTTGATGATCGCCGCCGGGGCAAGCCCGTTCTGCTTTAACGCGTAGATGACGTAGGACCCGACCGTCGAGCCCTTCCCGTACGGAAAGGCGAGCACGCGTCCGGCGATGGATTGGCCTTCAAGCGGGTGCCCGTGCTCGACGACGGTGCCGGTCTCCGGGTCGACGCCCGAGAGGAACGATATGGGTTCGGGGGATATGAGGAGTTCTCCGTTTGCGATACCCCGGGATATGCTTCTGCCTTGCATGATCACTGCCACCACACTATAATGTGGTTGGAGATCCAACTATATGAGTGACATGGACGAAACCATTGGCAGCACTCCCGGCAGCGAGCACGATATGTTCACGCTCCAGATCCAGGACTTAAAGGCGCAGATCCTGGATTACAAACTCAAGAATGAGTTGCTGGAAAAGGAGCTCCTGCAACTCAGGAAAGAGAATGCTCAATTAAAACGGATGCCGCTGTTTGTTGCCGCTGTGGTCGATGTGCTTGAGAATGGCGAAGTGTATCTCCGGCAGCAGGGCAACAACCAGGAATACGTCACCGTGGTCAACGAGAAACTCCACCGCACCCTCAAACCCGGAATGAAGGTGGCGGTGAACAATACCCTCTCGATCGTCAAGACGATCGGCAACATCTACGACGCGAGGGTCAGGATCATGGAGCTCGACGAGCAGCCGAGCGTGACGTTCGAGCAGATCGGCGGCCTGAGAGACGAGATCGAGGAGGTCCGGGAAGCCGTCGAGTACCCGCTCACGAAACCCAAGATCTACGAGCGCGTGGGCGTGGAGCCCCCGAAGGGCATCCTCCTCTACGGCCCGCCCGGCACGGGGAAGACCCTGATTGCAAAGGCGGTTGCCCGCCAATCAAAGGCCCGGTTCATCAGGATGTCCGGGAGCGAACTCGTCCACAAGTATATCGGGGAGGGTGCGCAGCTCGTGCGCGAGCTCTTCGTCCTCGCCCGGGAGCGCGCTCCGGCGATCGTCTTCATCGACGAGATCGATGCGATCGGGAGCATGCGCACGAACGACGGGACTTCCGGCAGCGCCGAGGTCCAGCGGACGCTGATGCAGCTCCTGGCCGAGATGGACGGCTTCGGGAACCGCGGCAACATCCGGATCATGGCGGCGACGAACCGGATCGACATGCTGGACCCGGCCCTCCTCCGTCCCGGCCGGTTCGACCGGATCATCGAGGTCCCGCTGCCGGATGCCGGAGCACGCCATGAGATCCTGAAGATCCACACCGCGAAGATGGCGCTTGCCGGGGACGTGGACCTGTCCGGGCTTTCCGAACTCACCGAGAACACCACCGGCGCGGAGCTGCAGGCGATCTCCCGCGAGGCCGGGATGATGGCGATCCGGCGCGACGCCGATGCCGTCGAACAGGAAGACTTCCTTCTCGCGGTCAAGAAGGTGAAGCGCGAGGTGGCGGCGCCCGACAGCCGCATGTATCTTTGATAGGGGTTTTTCTTCCCCGCCGATCTTTTTTTGTTTGCACCTGCCGCCGGGGTATGAAAGGGAGCATCCTGAAATCCTGATGCCGAGGGGTTCGAAGATTGCCTGGGTGCTCGCATATCGAAATCCAAAGTTCTGCCAGTCGCAGGCATGATACACGGATTCCGAGGGAGTATCGCCATTGGGGAGTGCGACTGGCCGAAGGGCAGGAGCACGAGAAGAACGAAGTTCTTTGAGGGGCTGAAGGGGAGTGCGAGCGTAGCGAGCTTGAGAAACCTGAAGGGTTTCGAGGGGGGAGACCCCCCCTCCCCTGTCTCTACCTCATAGGGAGTATCTGTAAACCCCACCCCACCCGGCCTTCGGCCTCCTCACCCGCACCTTCGGTGCCTCAACTCCGCTCCTAGCGGAGCGTCGTTCCCCGCCCCAAGGGGCGGGGGCAGTGCGTGGCGATATCACCACGGTCCAGCGTACCGGGCTTTACCATAGTTTATAACTTCGATTTCTCTCAGGATACACTCCCACCGACGAAGCCCCGGGCCGGTCTTGAAGGAAACCTTATCGACCTCACACGCCCACAGATATGCAATGAACGTCCTCCTCATTCAGCCGGAGGGGGTTGACCTCTACGCCACCCTGCTCAAGTCCGAGACCAGCAGAGGCGTTCTTCGTTTTTATCAGCCGGATCGGCTCGCGTACGGCATACGTATCCGGACGGCGTCGCTCGGGAGTGCGCTTGCCCTCGTCTCCGAACTCCGGTGGTACATCCAGCGCTACGTCGAGGAGGTTCTCTTCGAGCCCGGGGAGGGTATATTCTGCTCGGCCGGGCTTGCCCGGCAGATCTACGAGCGGGACGCGAAACCCGCGTCCCCGTGGAAGTACCGCTGCCTCTACCGGATCGCCGGCGACCACCTGACCGATACCATATGGATGGACGAGGGCACGGCGCCGGAGACATACGCCGACCGGACGGAGCCTGAGGATACGCTGCTCGAGGTCTGGTGCGCCGAAGAGGAGTACCCGGCAGGGTAGGGGGGGCCGGCAGGGGTTGTACAGGTCTTTTCGCAGTTCCTTCAGAAGCGATTGAATTAAAAGACATGCATGTCAATTCACTAGAATAACTAATTCAGTTCTGCTGAAACCCCTTCTGTTTGCTCTAGAGGGTTGCAATCCAGAGGCACTCGGGGGCATGGTTTTCGCCTTCTTGATCAGTGGAAGTGGGTAAGTCTGTAGCAAACTCATATGCGGCTTTCCACCCAGCATCGCCATTGGGGGAGGGGTTTCAGGGGAGGGGGGAATATTCCCCCCTCCC
>Ga0208462_1000199_pt1 | contig 79240 bp, 66 predicted proteins | sample AD_SCU001_MetaG_FD_184452 | JGI IMG/M metagenome (GOLD analysis project Ga0208462, IMG submission 184452) | Active sludge microbial communities of municipal wastewater-treating anaerobic digesters from China - AD_SCU001_MetaG (SPAdes) (version 2) | ecosystem: Engineered > Bioreactor > Anaerobic...
GCGTAAAAAAACAGAAATTATTGATTGATGACTGCAGGTGTGTTACTCAAACCACGGTCAGTTTTTCAGTAGGCGGCAGGGTGCTGCCTTCCTCCGGATTCACCTGCTGCTTTCAGCGGATTTTACAGAGAGAAGAAAACAAAAAATTGGGCGATTGGGTCGTGAATAATTAATAACTTGCAAGAGAAACTTTGCGATAAATAAATAGAAGTTTATGGGCTTGTCCTTCGATCAGCAATCACCCGGTCATTCCACCCTTTCCCGATTCGGGGCCGCCTGTTCAAAGAGGCTGTGAACCGGATTAACAGCATAGTTCTTCAGAAATTCTCCCGGAAAGGGTTGACGATCACGTAGTACGAGTCTCCTTCCGGGATATAAGCACCTGTTCCGCCATGCCGACAGGTCATTCCGCTGCTTGACAAAAACCTACTCTCGCCGCTGGTTCTCCAGCAAGGGAAACCCTTGTCCAATCGCCAAAAAACAGGAGGATATCATCGCCACTTTCGCCTCCTTTTGAGCACACCAGCAATGTGCGTTCTACGAGTAGTGTGTGAAAGATTGCCGTCAAAAAACTTCTACTCAATAGCAGCCATCAATACAGCATGTATTTTCATGTTGTCGTTATATTTGAGTATTTCATATATGGCACATTATGTGCTTATAAATTATATAAGTTATTGCAGCTCAAAAATGCGAAAGATGTCTTTTCGGGCATGGCAAGTAAGTATGTCTTTTACTTTGCAATTGATCAGGGGAACTTTGTCGGTATAATAAGCCTGCCAACTCTGGATAGACAAGAGAAAGGACAAACGAATGTCAGAACCTTACGAACGCTTTTCAGTGAGTCATGTTGAGTATAGAGCTGCCAGTAAAGCTCTGGATGATTCATATCGTCTGCGCTATGAAATATACTGTAGCGAAGAGCAATTTCTTCCAGCACAGGATTATCCCGATCATCTCCAGTTTGACAACTATGATGAAGTGTCGGAACATTTTATTGTTCGTGAAGCCGCTATGGATAAGCTCGCCGGATGTTCGAGGTTAATCAAGTATTCAAAAGAGTTGGGATTCCCGACGGCCGATCATTTTCCGGAATTGTACAGCAAATTATCGGGTTTACCGTTGGAGAAAGTTTGTGAGGTCTCGCGCTTCTGCGTGTCGTCTGATTTCAGGCAAAGATTGGTGCCGAAAGATGGGCCCTACGGCATAGAAAGTTACTTACCGGAAAATAGAATCGAACTGCCTGAGGGACAGGCGGAAAATAGAAGATATCCGATTGTGTTGTTATTAATGATAAAGGCAATGTATCAATTGTCCCTGAAGAGAGAAAACCGATACTGGATAGCTTCCATGGAGCCGGGTTTAATCCGTTATTTTTCCTCATGCGGAATGCAATGGGTGCGTTTAGCGAATGATTACATAGACTTCTACGGCAAAGTGATGCCGTGTCTGGTTGATCTGGAAAAAGCGATTAATCAAATGTCCGAGAAGAGGCCTGATATTCATAAATTCATCATTTCTAAAGATAATATTTTATAGGATAAACCCGCGAACCAAACTGAAGGTAAAACGAGCAGAGCAGCATTCGAGTGGAGATGGCAGGCAAAATATTTTGACGTTTTTTGTCATTGATATACGAGAAACGTTATCGAAAGTGAAAAGGCTTGAATTGCTATATCGATGGAAGTGCGATAATTCAGTCTGCCATGAGTTTAAAAAAAAGCATAATAAAGACTCCTTTGCAGTTACCCGGATAACTTTCCTCTTTAGTATTATCTTGCCTACAAAACATGTTTATACCTACACAGTAACCATCCGGCGTAAATATACCGATCGGTAGATATTCTTCTTGACAGCTAGGCGAGTTGTATTATACCTATCCCGGCGACAGAGGGATTAGGAAGACTGTTGTGACAACAAAAAAAAAAATCATTTATGAGGAAGGCGCCCGTGAACGCCTGCTGGCAGCGGCCCTGAAAGTATTCACGGCGAAGGGATATGCGGCCGCCACTGTTCGTGAACTGGTTGATGAAGCTCATGTAACGAAGCCCGTGCTTTATTACTATTATGACAACAAGGAAGGGCTTTTTCTGGAATTACTCAAAACCCAGTTTGTGAAAATCGAATCGCTGTTTATATACTACCGGAATCGGGACGGTAATGTCAGAAAGCGATTTATGGAGCTGTTTGAGAAGATATTTTTTTTCGTTCTGGAGAACAGGGATTTTATACGCCTGATGCACTCCCTGTATTACGGCCCGCCCCAGGGAGCGCCTTTCTTCGATTGTGATGCCTACTACGGCAGGTTTCACGCCTTCATCGCGCAATTCGTAAAAGAAGCGATAAACAATGGAGAGTTCCAAAAAGGAAATGCCTCCAATATGGCCTGGCTTATTATAGGCGCAGTGCAAATTGCAATGGAAGATCAGATTTCCTACAAAAACGACAAGGAACTCGACTGGAAAACATTGAAGCAGTTGTTGAACATGATTTTTGACGGTATGGCGGCCAAACCAGTCTGAATAAGGAGCTGAGGCAATGAAAAGAGTACAATTATTATTACTGTTGCTTTCTTTTGCCCTGTTAATCACGGGCTGTTCGGGAAACGGCGGTACTACAAATTCCAATGATCGTCAGAGCGCCCGTCCTCCGGTGGCGGTAGAAGTTGCGCAGGCGGAAGCGGGAACAATGATTGAAGGTATTGACGTTACGGGAACGCTGACGCCTAAGTTCGAGGTTGATGTAAAATCGGAAATTGTAGGCACTGTTTATAGCGTCCATGTGAATGAATGGATCAGAGTCAAAAAAGGAACACCGTTGGCCCGCATCGATGCCCGTGAACAATCCGCCCTTGTCAAGAGGGCTGAGGCGGCGCTGGAATCGGCAAAAGCGGCCGGAATGCAGGCGAAAGTAGCGGCAAATCGCGCCGAACGTGAACGCGAGAGAATGAAGAAATTAAAAGAAGTAGGTTTAGCCACTCAGCAGGGAGTAGATGATGCGGAAACGGAATCGGCCGCTTCATCTTCACGCATAGATGCAGCCAATGCGCAGGTAAGATTGGCCCAGGAAGAGTTGCGGCAGGCCAGGACTCGCCTTTCCAAAGGTATAATTACAGCTCCCATCGACGGTATCGTCTCTTTGCGCCGTGTGAACGTGGGTGACCTGGTCGGTGAGGCCGGGCTGGACAAGCCACTCTTCCACATTGTGGATAATCGAATTCTGAATCTTACGGTCTCCGTACCGTCGGTGGAGATGTCCAGAATACGCCTAGGGCAGCAGGTGCAGTTTATGACGGATGCTCTTCCGGGAAAGACATTCCTGGGCAAGGTAATGTTTATAAACCCATCTGTAAGCGAGATCGACCGCGCATTGAAGATTAATGTGGAGGTGAACAATGCTTCTGAAGAATTGAAGGGGGGGCTTTTCGTTAAGGGACGAATCATCATCGGCGCCAGGGAAAATGTCGTCATGGTGCCGCGAACGGCACTTACGGGGTGGGACGTCGCCGGCAAGAAAGCGAAGCTTTATACTGTCGAAGGGAATCTGGCCAAATTGCGTGAAGTCAAGATCGGCGCTGTGATGCAGGACAAGGTGGAGATCTTGGAAGGACTTAAAAAAGATGAATCTTATGTGCTCCGCGGCGGTTTTAACGTCAAGGACGGAGACCGTCTTATTGTTGCCAAGCAGAAGCAGGGGGTTGATTCATGATTCTTTCCGATCTTTCCATCAAGCGCCCCGTCTTTGCCTCAGTCATTGTGCTGGCTCTGGTAACCCTTGGTATTTTCTCGTTCCGTTGGCTTTCCGTGGAGATGTGGCCGAATGTGGAAATCCCTGTAGTCTCGATCATTACAAAGTTTCCCGGCGCGTCACCGGACAGTGTGGAGCGCGAGGTGTCCAAGAAAATAGAAGAAGCGATCAACTCTATTTCCGGCGTCAAACATATATATTCTTTTTCACGAGAGGGTGTTTCCACTGTCACCGTCGAATTCCGCCTCGAAGAGAAGCTCAATGACGTGGCGCAGGAAACACGGGCCAAGATCAGTTCCATCCGCAGCCAGCTCCCCAAAGCGATAGAGGAACCGAACATCCAGAAGCTCAACTTTACGGACATGCCCATTATCTCCCTGGCCATTCAATCGAACGACGCCTCTGCGCGCGACTTGACCATGCTTGTAGAAAAAAAGATCAAGAAGCGTTTTGAGAGTATTGCCGGCGTCGGGAAGGTTGACCTTGTTGGCTCCGCCAAGCGTGAAGTGAATGTGATTATTGATCCTACCCGTATGGAAGCTCTGGGGCTGGGGATTGATGCCATTGCCAACGGCCTCAGGTCTGAAAATGTGAACACCCCTCTGGGAAGACTCAACCAGCAGAAGACGGAGTTGCCTTTACGTATTTCCGGCAAGCCCGAACGGGTGGATCAGTTACGGAATATGGTGATTACGGAACGTTCCGGCCGTCCTATCCGTCTTGCGGAAGTTGCCGAGGTAAGGGATGGAGAAGAAGAACAGCGGTCATTGGGGCTGATCAACGGCGTTCCGGCCGTGGCAATGGATATCCTCAAACAATCCGGCGCCAATGTTGTAGAAACCGTAGATTCAATAAAAACAATGGTGGATAAGCTGCAGCCGGAGTTGCCGCCGGGAACAACCCTGACGATTGTGCGGGACGGCTCCCTTTCTACTCGTGAATCTCTGGAAGATGTTATGGTGAGCCTTATTCTCGGGGGCATCCTTACTATTTTTATCATATTCTGTTTCATAAATTCCTGGCGCTCAACTGTGATCACCGGCATAGCTCTTCCCATATCGGTTATTTCATCATTTATCGTAATGAAGTTTCTGGGAATGTCCCTGAACATGATGACTATGATGGCTTTGTCCCTGGCTATCGGCTTACTGATTGATGACGCCATCGTCGTCCGGGAAAACATCGTCCGGCACCTGGAAAAAGGCGAAAGTCATTTCGAGGCGGCGCGCAACGGCACTTCCGAGATCGGCCTGGCTGTTTTTGCCACGACGATGTGCATTGTAGCTGTTTTTGTTCCCGTGGCTTTCATGCGAGGCATCATCGGCCGTTTCTTTTTTCAGTTCGGAATTACGGTGACCTTTGCCGTTCTCGTATCTCTCTTTGTTTCTTTTACCCTGGATCCCATGCTCTCGTCAAGATGGCATGATCCGGCTATTGGCAACAAAGGGAAAAGGCGTGGAATTGCAAAGCAACTGGAAAAATTCAACGAATATTTTGACCGGGCGGCTGATCGTTATCGCGACGCCATTAGTTGGGCGCTGGATCACCGTAAGCGGGTAATGCTAATTGCGGCGGCGGCGTTTGTCGGAGGTATTGTTATATTTTTCTCACTGGAGTCATCATTCATACCGAGCTACGACAAGGGTGAGTTTCAAGTCTGGTTCAAGACCGCACCGGATGCCTCTCTTACGGAGAGCAGGGATCGCCTTCAGGCTATGCTGGCTGCAGTTCAGGATATTCCTGATGTGGCTCACACCTATGGTTCCATCGGCGCCGGTGACAACGGCACGGTAAGAACCGGCACTCTTTATGTAAAGTTGAAGGAACGCAGTAAACGAAGGCTTGATCAGTATGCACTGCAACAGGAATTTCGGAGCAGGCTGTCCACAATACCGGGAATCATCGTTTCCATCCAGGAGGTCGATGATATCGCCAGCGGCGCGAAGCCATTACTGGTAAACCTGCGCGGCACAGACATCAAGCGCCTTAAAGAATATGCCCTGGCATTAAGGGAAGAGATTTATAGAATTCAAGGAATTGTCGATGTCGAAATCAGCCTGGAACACGACATTCCCGAATACCGGCTCTCTGTGGATCGGGACAGGGCACTCAATGCCGGCGTTATGACGGATGATATCGTCCGTACACTAAGCGCTTTGGTCGGGGGAGAAGTTGTCTCCACTTATGAAGACGAAGACGGCGACGCCGTAGATATCAGAGTGAGACTTCCCGAACAATTAAGACAAAACCCCGAGCAGGTCAGGAATCTGCGTCTTGCCGTCTCCAATCAGAATGGTCCGGCGACGATGCTCGCCATGGACAACTTCCTTTCCTACGATGCGTATGCCACACCGACGGAGATCAATCGTCAGGAACTGATGCGTCAGGTCACAATCAGCGCCAACCTTGATGGTCTGCCGATCGGGACGGCCATGGAAAAGGTTAAGCAGATCTCCAAAAAGTTTAAAATGGAACCCGGCTACAACATAATATTTTCCGGTGAAGCGGAAGACATGGCTGAATCATTCGGGTACCTGACTGAAGCACTCCTTTTGGCAGTGCTTTTCGTCTATTTCATTCTTGCCGCACAGTTTGAATCTTTTTTGGAACCCCTGGCGATTATGCTGTCTTTGCCGCTGTCCATCGTGGGAATGGCCGGAATGCTTTTCCTCACAGGAGATACCATCAATATAATGTCGCTTATCGGGTTGATCATGCTGATGGGGTTGGTAACCAAAAATGCCATCTTACTTGTCGACTACGCCAAGGTTTTACAGGAAAGGGGCATGGCCAGAAGAGATGCCGTCATCTTGGCAGGAAGAACCCGTCTGCGCCCCATTGTCATGACTACACTGGCGATGATCTTCGGCATGCTGCCCCTGGCTTTTGCCATCGGCGCCGGAGCGGAGATGAGGGCGCCGATGGCGCGGGCCGTAGTGGGCGGGCTGCTGACCTCTACACTCCTTACCTTGTTGGTTGTGCCTGTCATGTACACGGTGATGGATGATTTGAATCATTGGATCAAAAAGCGACTCAGCAAACAAAAGAGTATCGTTACGTAAAGGGATTGTCATGATAAAACCAACTTTCTTCTTTTGGCCGATAGTATGTCTTGTATTGTCGATCGCTTCCTTTTGTCCGGATGTGGTTGCTGCAGGTGAGCTAAAGATACTGTCTTTGGAACAGGCCCTGGCGATAGCCGCCGAACAGAACCGCGATATCCGGAAAGCCCTGGAATATATTCAATGGGCGCAAGGTAAATACGTGGAAGAGCGAGCTGCGGCATTGCCACAACTCACTATAACAAGTTCCATAAGTCGGGAGCAGGATAAAAGTCAGGAAATTCTCGGCGCTATTATGGCGGAAAGGAATGATCGGCGGGCAGCAGAAATCGGGTTAACACAACCGCTGTTTACCTGGGGACAGGTCAGTGCGGCTATCCGGGCTGCAAAGGGTGGGCTGAAATCGGCGGATGAACAACTACGGCAGTATCGACAATCAGCACGACGAAACGTTGCCGCGACTTTCCATGACGTCCTTCTGGCCAAGGAACTCCATAAGTTGGCGATACAAAATATGGAGCAGAAAAAGAAACATCTCGATGAGGCGAAACGTAAGCACATAGCAGGCATTGCCACTGATTACGATGTGCTGGCAGCGAAAGTGGCTGTTGAAAATGCACGCCCGGAAGTAATACGGTCGGATAATATTATCCGCACCACTCGGGAAAGGCTGAGGTTTCTCCTGGCTATGGAAGAAGAGATAGACGTATCCGGCAGTCTCGATGCTGCTATGCTCCCTCATCCTTCATACGAGGAGGCTCTTGCCGTGGCCAAAGAGCGGCGGCCGGAAATCAACGATTTGAAATACCGTGCAGATATGTATGGCGAGCTTATAAAAGTGGCGGACGCCCTGGATAAACCTCGTCTTGATCTGAAGGGTGCTTATGGATGGAGAGATCTTTCCACGTCTGAATATTCGACTGATGGTCCTGCCTGGAATGTGGGCGTATACCTAAGTTTTCCCATTTTTGACGGCCTGCGTACCCGTGGCAAGGTTGCCCAGGCGCGCAGTGACTTCCGGAAGGTCAAGATCGAAGAGGCCAAACAGATTGATGCCGTGGCGCTGGAGATACGTGACGCGATCAATGCCGTAAGAGAAGCCGAGGAAATTGTTAAATCCTTATCCGGAACGGTTGTTCAGGCAGAGCGATTGCTTTTCATGGCGGAAAAGGGTTATGAGTATGGTGTTAAGATTAGCCTTGAGGTGGATGATGCTATTCTGAATCTTATCCAGGCGAAAAGCAATCTGAGCCGTGCCCGGCGTGATTACATTGTTGCCGTCACCAATCTCGAATGGGCAATGGGTGTTCTGGGTGAAAATAAGAAAAAGTAGACTACTATCGATAATATCACTGGTTTTGAAAGATAAAAAAAGGCAGGGCCATCACAGCACCTGCCTTTTCTTCTTTTATTGTTCACTTATAAAAACTGTAAAGTTCCCAGCCGGTCACAAATTAATATCTGTTTTTTACTCCTTCGGAATTCCGTACTTATCCATCAGGTCATAGAGTGTCGGGCGGCTGATACCGAGTTCCATGGCAGCCTTGGTCAGATTACCTCCGCTACGGGCAACGGCTTTCGTAAATAGTTCTTTTTCCAGGGCAGCACGCGCATCCTTCAGCGCCATACCTTCATACCGGGAGCGGGGCGCCTCCATCTCCAGATCCGCTGGAGTGACCTGTGGACCTTCAGCCATTATTACGGCGCGCTTAATCTGGTTTTCCAGCTCCCGAACGTTTCCCGGCCAGTTATATTGTTCGATAGCGTCCATTGCCTGGTCGGTGAAGCCCTTGACGTTTTTTCTACTTTCGTCTGCATAGCGTTTCAGAAAAGCTCTGGCCAGCAGGATTTTGTCCCCTTCCCTTTCCCGCAACGGGGGTAGTGCGATCAGAATCACCCCCAATCGAAAGTAAAGATCCTCCCGAAAGCTTCCATCTTTCATGGCTTCCTTGAGATCGCGGTTCGTGGCGGCAATGATACGGGCATCCACCTCGATCTGTTGCCGTCCGCCAATTCTTTCGATTACCCTCTCCTGCAAAAAGCGTAGCAACTTCACCTGCATATTTAATGGCAGCTCACCGATTTCATCCAGAAAGAGAGTACCACCATCGGCCATTTCGAAGCGTCCTTTTCGCTGGATATGCGCACCGGTGAAGGCTCCTTTCTCGTGGCCGAATAGTTCGCTTTCCATAAGATTTTCAGGAATAGCACCGCAGTTAATCACAATGAACGGTTTGGCCTTGTGTACACTGAGCCGATGTATGGCACGGGCCACGAGCTCCTTGCCTGTTCCGCTTTCTCCAATGATCAGAACCGGAGCATCCGTGGTGGCCACTTTCCGTATAACCGAGAAAACCTCCTGCATCTTCCTGCAAGTTCCGAGCATATCCTCGAAGGTGTTACTGCTCAATCGCTGCCGCATTGCCCGTTGTTCCCGCTCAAGATTGGAAAGATGGAAGGCACGGTTAAGCACTACCTTGAGTTCATCGATTTGAATAGGTTTGTAGAAAAAGTCGTAGGCCCCTTTTTCAATGGCGCGCAAGGCGTTTTCCTTTTCACCGCGACCGGTAATTATTATCACCTTGGTCTGGCCGTAACTGTTTAGAATTTCATCAAGGACGGCAAACCCTTCCTCAACACCCGCCGGTTGCGGTGGTAACCCGAGATCGAGAGTGACTACGTCGGGCTTTTGCTTTCGCATCAAGGCGGCAGCAGAGGGTCGGTCTTCAGCCAGCAGGACATCATAGTCTTGGATCAAGGCCCACTTTAATTGTGTCCGCAAATCCTCATCATCATCTACGATTAAAAGTTTTGGCTTTTTCAAATTAGCAACCTCGTTAGAAGAATTCACGCAAATAGGTCATTGCGAATGAAATAAAGAAGCAATATCCTGATTTTATAACATTAAAATTATTTGTGTCCTCCGTCGGTGGAGGTGTCCCAATTACTTTTTTGCCCTTCCGTCCGGCATTCGCCGGATAAGTTTAAGTGAGAGGCAATCTATAGCAGAACAAGGGGTTGCAACCCCTTGTTCTATTTTCGCGTCGCTACTCCCTTAGACGCGAGGATTACTTTTTCAAAGTCTCCACAATTATCATGAAGTCTTATTAACAGGCAGCAGCACACGGAAGGTCGTCCCATTGCCTTCTTCGCTTTCCACCTCAACCCGGCCGCCGTGCGCTTCGACAATAGTCTTGCAGTGGTAAAGACCGATGCCCATCCCCTGCTTCTTGGTCGTCTGGAAGGGAAGGAACAGACTTTTCTGGATAAATTCTCTGGACATGCCATAACCGTTATCCTGCACGGCAATCTCCGCCCAATTCTCATTGCTGCTGGTCGCAATGCTGATCCGTCCGTCCTGTTTTACGGCATCATTAGCGTTGATCAGTAGATTTTCAATAACTTTGTACATCTGCTCGCCGTCTATGGACAATGGCGGCACCTTACCCAGGCTTTGAGCAACAGGGACCCGTACAAAGCTTTTGACATCGGAGACCGTGGCAGCCACCAGATCATTCAAATCGGTTTCCTTACATGTCAGTTCCAGTTTTCGGCTCAAGAGGGACAACCGGCCGCTCATGGCGTTGATCTTGGCGACACTTTGCGTAATCGTCCGGAGGGCATCGGCACGGAACTCCGGATTATCTATGTGCACCGGCAGGTTTTGGGTCACCAGAGAAAGCTTGGAGGCCAGGTTCTTGAGATCGTGCATGAAGAAAGAAGACATGGTCTGAAAAGCTTCCATTTCTTTCTTTTGCCGCATCTGTTCCGCCATCCGGAGATTCAACATAGCCGCTGCCGACTGATGAGAAATTGTTTTTATGAGCTCCGATTCTTCAAAAGAGAGGGGTTTGTAAAAAACCTTTTCACTCAAGGTCATAATACCGATGAGATGACCAGCCGCTTTGAGGGGCGCACAATATCTTATTCTCGCCTCTTTCGTTTCCTCAAGGTTACAGAGATCTTCCACCCAGTCGTCTTCGTGCTCATCCAGATCAACGGGCATGGTTTGACCGGACATGGCCCGGATCAAAACCGTGCCCCCTTTTTCACTGAATTTTGGTTCTTTGGCATTCGCATCCTTTTGCGTAAAAACCGTTGAACCGCCAAAAGACAACCGCTCCTGTTTTTCATCTACCAGCCAGATATTTACGGAAAGGATTTCCAGAGTTTCCGAAACCATTTTAACAATCACATCACAAAGATCCGGCATCCTCGTCACTGAAGCGGTTCGTTCGGTAAAGTTTTCCCAGATTTTCTGATAGTCATACTGGGGGCGCTGGAAGTGTCTGCTGATGAAGCGTTTCCGCTGCATGCGCAGGCGGTCGGACATAAAAAAAGCCGCAACGGTCAGTACCGCCGCCAGAATAAAAAAGATGGCGACATGAAAATTCCGGATCCATTGAAAATGCAGAGATACCCAAACAAAAACCCCCACCAGAATAAAAAAAATACCCACGATGGTAATTGTGAAAGAGCTGTACAAAAACTGATGGGAAAGATGAAAAGAAACATTCAGGGGTTTTCCCCTAAACAGAGACCGAAGAATGAATAGATCGGCAATCAGCAGAATACCCAGACCCAGTACGTGGAGTTCTGTGTTAATGGCATTGAAGAGGAGAGCCTGGCTGTCCGTATAGAGATGAGTGCAAAAAACGGCGCTGACCCCCAGAAACATGAACTTCGTCTGCCACCTCATGTGGCCGGTAGCATGACGGAAAGTCCGCTCCAGATTCATGAGAATCATTGTAGAGCAGACAATCCAGATCAAATGCCAGACATAGCCGGCCCAACCGATCCGGATAAATGACAGCGCTCCCCCTTCTGCAATGGATGACCAGATAAAAAAATGACTGTTGAAAAAAATCAACAGACCAACCGGCAGCGCCAGCGATGCCAGAAGAACCCATTTCCATTGAGAGATCTGCTCTTTATAGTTGGCCCTAGCAAAACTTACACTGAACAGCAGCCAGACTGCAGGCAATAATGAGGCGACAAACGGCTGCAGCCATTGCCGCAGTAGCAATTGTGTAGTATACGGCACTTGGTAAAATAATCCAACCAAGCCCGCATCAAGGGCAAACAACAGCATCCCCGCGGCGAAAATCCGGTGCACAAAGGAATGCCGATCCTGCAAAAAGGCCGTAATTGCAAGCCCCGCCGTAAAAATGGCCGCAAACCACGCTATCAGAAGACTAAAATTCATAATTTAATAGTGACTAGTGACATGTGACAAGTAAATAGTTAATAGTTACAAGTGAATAGTAACGAATAAATAATAACTGGTCACTCTCTCTTCTCTTGTCTCCATTCTTTAATCACCTTTGCAGTCCAATAATCATCTTTGAGATTTCGTCCAACTCGTTAATGAATTCATCGGCGAGTTTTCCCTCTATAAATCTAAGTTCGCGGGAAATTATAAGTTGTGTTTCCAATTCGGATAAGCTTCCCTGGGCGATACCCAGAAATTGAAGAAACTCCTTTTTATTGTTTCTTCCGGCGCCTTAACTTATATTACTTACAATCGAAACGGCGGATCGACGCATTTGAGAAACTAATCCAAATTTCTCTTCCGCCGGGAACTCACCTGTAATTTGATATATATTCTTAACGAATGCAACGGCCTTTAACCAAACATTCAATTTATGATGTGGCTTTCCCATTGGTACCTCTTGGACAAGACAGAAACAAGTAACGAATAAATAGTTACGAATAAGAATTATTCTCTTGTAATTTCTCTCTCTTCACTCTCTTCTTCTCACTCTTCATCAAAATAAACAAAATTGCCGCCATTAATAATAAGCCCACAATGAAAAAAGGAATTCCTCCTTCCCGATGAAGCGGACTTTCAATGATTCTCGGATCAATATAGTGGCTGAGCAAGGTCAGTGTGGTAATCCGGATGCCATTTTTTAACATGGTGACCGGTACGGCGCACAAAACAAAAAGCAGCTTTCTCCACCAGGTATTCAGAAAAAGATAACCCGCCAAAAGAGCGGTGATGAAAAGCGCCAGACCGGAGCGAATTCCACTGCACTGCGGCGCCACTTCAATACTCTGGTTAGGTAGATGAAAGACAAATCCTTCCCGTACAAAAGGAACGCCGGATGCCAGGAACAGTAAATTTGAAAACTCCGTGGAGCCTTTTTGAAGAAAACCAATAATTTCTTCCATAAAAAATTCGGGCAGCGGAATCATGCAGACCAGAAACAACAGAGGAAACAAAGATGCTGCAAAAGCCTTGACTCCGTAGGCAAATATAAAAGCCCCCCAGAACAGTAGCAAAGCGGAAGAAGTCATCACCGTCGCGTAATCGCTTTGATTCAGGGTATCGCCGTAAACCATCCCCAGGGCAAACACAACCAGCCCCGTAATAATAACCGCCACCCCCGGTCCAAAGCTGTATCGCCTGGTTTCCCATATTTCCTTTCTTTTCAGATACAGGAGATAAATGCTTATTAAAGGTATAAAAGGTATCAGAGAATGATAGTCGCGGTATAATTTTGATGCAAAAAGACCGCTCAATGGCTCATAAACAATGATTCCCGCTACCAAAAAGGCGGCAATAATGATGATGTGACTCAGCATCTCACCTTTTGCAATCTTCATTCGGTCTCACTTTCTATTAAAACTGCCTCTTTGAACGTCAGCCCCTTGCTGTCTTTGTCCGAGAGTATCGGCTGATTTTGCAGAGGCCAGGCAATTGCCAGATCGGGATCATTCCAGAGAATCGTCCGCTCATACTGTGGCGCCCAGTAATCGGTCGTTTTGTAGAGAAATTCAGCGAATTCGGACAGTACAAGAAACCCGTGCGCGAATCCTTCGGGAATCCACAGCATCCGCTTGTTCTCTGCAGAAAGTTCCACGCCCGCCCACCGGCCAAATGTAGGTGAACCAACCCTAATATCCACGGCCACATCAAACACCTCACCGGAAACAACCCGCACCAGCTTTCCCTGGGGCTGCTTAATCTGGTAGTGCAGGCCGCGCAGAACATTTCGCGCGGAACGGGAATGATTGTCCTGAACAAAGATCGTCTGTAAACCCGTTATCTCCCGCCAGACTTTCTGGTTGAAGCTTTCATAGAAAAAACCACGCTCGTCGCCGAATACGCGCGGCTCCAGAATGAGGACACCGGGAATGGCGGTTTTAACGATATTCATGGTATGATTTCTCTCTAAAAATCCTTTCCAGGTAGTCACGATATGATGATTTTGGCGTTTCTTCAATCACTTGCCGCATCTTATTCTCATCAACAAACCCCAGGCGAAAAGCGATTTCCTCCAGGCATGCAATCTTTAATCCCTGCCGCGCTTCCAGAGTGCCGATAAAATGACTGGCCTCCAAAAGGCTGGTGTGCGTCCCGGTATCCAGCCAGGCGATGCCGCGTCCCAGAGGCACAACGTGCAGCCCGCCGCGGCGCAGATATTCCATATTGACGTCTGTTATTTCCAGTTCTCCGCGGGCCGACGGCTTCATGGCTTTGGCTATTTCCGTTATTTGCCGATCGTAGAGATACAATCCGGGTACGGCATAATTGGACTTGGGGTTTTTCGGTTTCTCTTCTATGCTGATTGCTTTTCCCGCGGAATCAAATTCCACAACGCCGTAGCGTTCGGGGTCATTGACATAATAACCAAAGATAAGCGCCCCGCTTTGAAATTCTTTTACAATTTTGTTGAGATCCATCTTGCCGTAAAAGATGTTGTCTCCTAAAATCAGGCAGACGGCCTCGCCCGCGATAAATTCTTCACCGACCAGAAACGCCTGAGCGATGCCTTTGGGTTCGGGCTGAACCTTATAAGCGAGCCTTATCCCCCAACGACTGCCGTCACCCAGCAAAGCTTCAAAACGGGGTGTGTCCTGCGGTGTGGAAATAACAAGAATGTCCCGAATCCCCGCCATCATCAGCGTGGCCAGGGGATAGTAGATCATCGGCTTGTCATAAACGGGCTGCAACTGTTTGCTGGCCACCAGTGTCAGGGGATAAAGCCTGCTGCCCGCCCCGCCCGCTAAAATAATACCTTTATTTATACCTGCCATATCTTTCCTTTCAAGTTTGGTTGATAATAGCTGATAGCTCATGGTTCATAGTAAATAGTTCATGGTTGATCGTGGATAGTTGATAGTTCGATAGTTGATGGTGGATAGATCATAGGTCATAGTGGATAGTACATGGAACAACAAGCATTAACCATCCGATATTTTCTGTCTTTTCAAAGATGATATTAACGCGTTTAACATCTTCCTAATGATAGTAATTTCAGAAATCACAGCTTCTCCATTTTTATATAGCCCAATTTTTCAGCGATAATCATTTGAGTCTCTAATTCGGAGGCCGAAGCTAAAGCAATATAAAGAAATTGAATGAATTCTTTTTTTGTGTTCCTTGATGCGCCTTCTGCAATATTGGACGGTATCGACACGGCGGCTCTTTTTATTTGGTCAGTTAAAGCATAAATCTCATCTTTAGGAAACGCTTTAGCAGTTTCATATATTTCTAAGACAAGCAATATCCCCCTTTTCCAAACTTCCAATTCTTTATAATCTTTCACCTATCCCCCATCCACTATTTCACTCTCCACCATCAACCATTCACTATCAACTATCAACTATATTCCGTACATTTTTTCATAATATTCGCGATAGCTGCCATCGGTTACGGATGCCATCCACATTTTATTGTTCAGATACCACTCAACGGTCTTGTGCATGCCGTCTGCAAAATTTACTCTGGGTTGCCAGCCCAGCCGGGTACGAATCTTCGTTGCATCGATAGCATAGCGGCGGTCATGCCCGGCCCGGTCTTTGACATAAGTAATCAGAGAACGCCTACTCCTGCCCTCCGGCAGCAAGCCGACTTTTTCATCCAGAATATCACATATTGTATGGACGATTTCGATGTTCTGCTTCTCGCTGTTTCCGCCAATATTGTACGTTTCACCGATTTCCCCGCGCTGCAGAACGGTGAGAATTGCTTCACAATGATCGACGACGTAAAGCCAGTCACGGACGTTTTTTCCGTCGCCGTACACCGGCAGGGGACTTCCCTGAAGCGCATTGTTGAAAATCAGGGGAATAAGCTTCTCGGGAAACTGATAGGGACCGTAATTATTAGAGCAGTTGGTGATGAGCGTCGGCAGACCGTACGTGTGGTAATAAGCGCTGACAAGATGGTCGGATGATGCCTTGCTGGCGGAATACGGGGATCGGGGATCATAAGGCGTGGTTTCCTGGAATGCGCCGGTCTCGCCCAGGGAACCGTAAACCTCATCCGTGCTGACATGCAGAAAACGGCATCCCTTATCTGACGGGCCGCCGGATGAATTATGCAGCCACGCTTCCCGCGCCGCCTCCAGAAGATTGAAGGTACCAAAAATATTCGTCTGAACAAATTCAGCCGGTCCGGTGATGCTGCGATCAACGTGAGACTCGGCGGCGAAATGGACTACCGTGTCTATTTGCTCTTCGGCAAACAGTTGTCTAACTAAAGCGGCATCACCGATGTCACCCTTCACAAAACGATACCGGGGATTATTTTCAATGTCCGTCAAATTGCCGGGATTGCCGGCATAAGTCAGTTTGTCCAGATTAACAATGCGGTAATCAGGATAATTTTGCAGAGTATGGCGGATAAAGTTTGATCCGATAAAACCACAGCCGCCTGTAACAAGTAATTTTCTCACCAGTCAATCTCCTATATTTTTTAATTCCACCTTATTTTCCCAAAAGCCATTTCCAGATGGGGATAACTTTTACTTGTTTGTCGATAATGGTTTCATCATCCCATGTTACTATCGTACCTGAAGAAATTGAGAATTCATTCATTGCGCTTTTTAATCCCCGGAGTTCTCTTTCAAACGTCTTTTTATCCGACATCTCCCAGCATACCTGAATCAGCTGCGTCTCGCCTGAAATTCTGTGTCGTGAAAAAAAATCAACTTCATACCCGTCTTTCGTATGGACATATTCCGTATCATAATTTCCCCGACGCAGTTGCATAAACACCATTGTTTCGAGTAACTGACCACAATTATATGAATTACGGAAAGTCATGGCATTTAAAAGCCCGGTATCAATGGTGTAGATTTTTGTCGGGTTGATAAGCCGTGATTTTTCAGAACGACTGTGAATAGGAACTCTGTAAAACAAAAAAGCGTCTGTCAAATGATCAAGATATTCATACAAGCTGTTTTTTGTACACTTGATCGCAATGCTCTTCAAGGTGTTGAAAAATTTGTTGACACTGAATTGCCCGCCGGAAGAATTCATAATGTGACGAACAAGATGCTTAAGCACAAGAATATTGCTGATCTTATAGCGCTCAATAATATCTCTCAGCAAGACAGAATTAATGTACCCCTGCAACACTTCAATGCGCAGATTGGAATCCAGTTTTTGAACTTCCGGAAAGCCTCCAACTTCAAGATAATCTTTTACAGCCTTGCGTAAAAGAGAGGCTGTGTGCGCACCAAAAGTTTTTGGACTGTCGGAAAAAAGCCCATGAAATTTTAAAAATTCTTCAAAACTGAAGGGGAATATTTCTATCGGCAGCGAACGTCCCCGCAAGCTGGTGGCTATTTCCGAACCCAGTAATTTTGATGATGAACCTGTAATAAATACTTGAAGATTTTCCGTATCCAGCAGGCGTCTTATAAACACTTCCCATTGATCAATTCGCTGAATCTCGTCAAAGAAAAAATAACAGCGGGTAGTACGATGTTCCGGATATTTTCCGAAATAAACATCGATAATTTCCTGAAAATTATTAACATTAAATTCAAGCAACCGATCATCTTCAAAGTTAAGATAGAGTATCTCTTTTTTCTTAATTCCCGATGCGATCAGCTCTTTTATTTTCTGATAGCAAAACCAGGTCTTCCCCGAACGCCTCATCCCGATGACAACATCCGCCTTACCCGGCACTGCAGAAAACTCTTTATTCCGAGGTACCACTTCGGGCAGTTCCCGTTCATGGAAACCATCAATTAATTGGGAAATCACATTTTTCATAAAAATTATTTTATCTCTTTTTAAGAGACAGCACAAACTATTTCTTTCTCTTTATTAGAGATAAAAAATTTATTGATGGGCTTTGTCTTGTCCTCCGCCGGCGGAGGTGTCACGCAGTGACGGAGGAGAATCAAGAACTTTTATAAGGGAGGATTTTCTTTCTTAGCGAGAGTAAATGTGCATTCATGTTACTCGTTACTATTTACCATTCACTATTCACCCGTCACTGATATATTACGCATCCAAAAGTCTTCTTTGCAGCAGCGCCTGCATGTCGCGACGGCCGTCGGAGATCACGAAGACGTATACTCGGTAACCCTCGACCCGGTAAATTACGCGATAGGGTTTGAAAAATATCTCCCTACAATCACGAATTCCCAAATCCAAAAGCTCTTTCGGATAAACACCCCCATCCGGGGATTCAGCGAGGCTGCCCAAAGCCTTCTCGATGCTTGTAAGCACGTGTTCCGCTCTGCCAGATGCATCATGCCGGGCAATATATTGATAGAGTACCTCAAAATCTCTTGCTGCATCGGCAGTCAAAAAAACCTCGCAGGGCATCAGCGATCTTTCCGCCGTTCACGAAGGCGCTGGATCACGACAGTTGCCGGTTCCACTTTGCCCGCCTCGATTTGACGGTTTCCAAGGGCAAGAATCTTCAGAAGAGCAATGGTCTCCTGGGTTTACTCTTAGCTTTCTATATCCTGCAGGACCACCTTGGCTTCGCCATTCTGGGTGATAATGAGCGGCGACCCTTGGTCGCCCAGATTGCTAACGATCTCGGCGGCGTTGGCTTTTAAGTAGCTGATGGGTTTGATTTGATTGGATAATGTCATGGGTCGCCTCATCGGATTATATATACAAGACTAACTTAAGTCCATACACAGGTCTACAGTCAAGGGAAAAGACCTTCTCATTTGTGTCCATGATTTGATGACGGAGAAAAATTTTATGTCCTCCGCCGGAAACTGAGTCATAATTTATCCTATGTCATTTCGAAGCGAAGCGAGAAATCCATGTCCCGAACGGATGCGAGGGATCTTCAAGATTCCTCACAACCATTCGGAATAACAATTACGGCAATTACGACATAACCTCCAAAGGGGGGAGGATTTTCTTTCTGATCGAGAGTAAAAGAGCACTCTCTTTCTTCCGGTACCAGGCAAGAGCGATCAAAAAGAAGAAGCGAAAAAACTGAAGCTCCATATCATCATATTCATTTTATCAGCCGTATTTTAATAGGAGCGGGAACATAAAGTGTTTTGGCGCTGGCCGTATTCGAATATCCTGAATTGCCCTCTGCATTGAAAGCACGAACTCTGTAATTGTAACTTAGATTGGCAGCCAGGCCTGTATCGCTGTATTGTGTAACGTTTGCCGGCACTATGGCCAACAGGGTGGAATTACTACAATCAGAATCTGCGCATCTCTCAATTTTGAATCCCTCCTCATTATTAGAATTGTCGGTCCAAAAAAGATTTATTTGGCTCTGCGAAACACCCTGTGCAATAAGAGAAGCCGGTGCAGAGGGTCGCGAAGAGGAAGTACCCAGCGCATTGATATCATATATATGCACTTCATTCTTTTTAAACGTGTCAGTGAATAGACCGTTATTTAACAAAACAATTCTTCCCTCGTCCATTACTTCTGCAGATGCATTACCTGTGAGACCGCTTACCTTGAAATTCACTTTAATGGAATATGGTTCGATACCCTGATATTTAACTTCCGGCACGGGGTTTGGTTCCGTAACACGGGCGGCAATAATATAGATATGTCCCTCATGCTCACGAATCATGGTATCCACACGATTAAGGGCCACATTTGCACTGTCTGCCACAGTACGATTGGGCGCCGGTTGTAAAACAACGGGCGCAAGTACATTCATCTGATCCGCAAATTTCTTCATGGCTGACCAGCGGCCAGAGTTGGCCATATCGAAATAAGGAAACCAGGCAATTCCTTTGACCCCATGGATTACGTTTAGCCATGCTTCCATGTATACCTGCTCTGCGGTAACACTGGGCCAGGAATTGACTGCTTGACCTCTGCATGGTTGCAACGCAGGTATAACAGGAACCAAGTTCTTGTTGTTTGCATGTACTCGATCAATCGCATCGGTATAGGCAGCGTAAGGCCCCATATCTGTAAAATTAAATGAAGGATGCTTGCGGGAGGATATTGGATAAAGGTCTAACGAAAAAATATCCTGCGTCCATTTCTTGCCGCCGAAAAATGGCGCGCTGGCCAGGTAATCATATTCCCTTAAACCGTTCCCGTATAACTTTGTCCAATCATTTCCCATAAACAGGTTGTATGCAGGATGATGGGGATCTTCACGATGACAAATGTATGCCCATGCTGCCAAAGTTGGTGGATAGACCTTCTCAGTCCTGCCACCCATATTAGGTTCGTCCTGCCATATCCAGGCAAACATCGCTGGTTTGTCTTTGCCCAGGCGGACATACTCCGCCATCCGATTAACATTGAAGTTGAACCGCCCCATGCCGCCGAGGTTGTAATCGCCGCGCCCCGGGCCTATTGCCACAAGGTTTCCGACGTTAGCTGCATCGAGATATTGACTCCATGTATTAGCCGTATGCGTCGTATTATAGCCTTCTGTATTGACCATATTGACGCTTGCTTGAGATATAAATTTAGGAAATTCGGATACGTTTGTAATGAATGGACCAATAGGAAAAAAGAGCTCACCATTCAACCGGAAAGCATTATTTTCATCAATACCTACTTTAGGAATGCCGTCATACCGTTTGGAAAACTTGTCTCTCCAGATACCGCCGGGAATGCGAACACCCCTGGCATCCAGCAATTCTGCAATTATAACATAGTCACCCTGTACCAAGGGCTCATGATCAAGAAAGACCTTCTCTTCGCCTGCAAGATTTCTTTTCGAAAAAAGAACAGTGCTGCCCCATCTGCTCCCTTCCAAAATCACGCGAAGAGTGGTCTGATTTCCCCTGTAGGCTGCCGGAATTTGAACATAAAGATACTGAGCAAGGCGATTATGAAATGGCGCACGCTGAATCTCGAATCCTGCCATTGGCGCTTCGCCTGTAACATGGACTAAAGTTGTAACAGTGCTGATTGCAATAGGCGCCCCGATCGGTGACCCAAACCCGGCAGTCCATTTCTCCCAAATCTTAACAGTAAGCTTCACCACAAAATCACCCGGTTTCATAAAAAAGTGGTTACACGCAATACCCGAACGGGTAATAGTACTGATGTTCGGATCGTAACGATAAAAATATCCGTCGCCAAAGTCCCACTCATAGCGGGCGTTCTTAAGCAATTCTACATTCGGATATGTCGTACCGGCTGCACTGAAAAAGACTTCTTCCCCTACCTCGACATGGATACCCGGCTCTATAGATATTAAGGGACGCAAGTTCTGGGCATAAACGGAATTCAAAGTTATTAAGAACAGAAGCACCACTAAGATGCTTCGACTAATATACTTTTTTATCGGTGTAAAAATAATATCATACATTATAGTATCTCCTTAATTTATCTGCTGTTGTAATCGTAACTTTTGCTAAGCACTTTTGTTTTTTTCAATGAGTGGCTCAGCCCCTTCATTCCAAATCTTTTAGAAAAGCGGAAAATTCCTGCTCATCAGCTTTCAGCTCTTCGATATCCTTTTCCCACCACCGGGAAGCGCAGATCATTCATGAGCCATTGCGGTTTATGAAATAATGCACAAGCTGGTTTCCAGGCCATCTTTTGTCACCAACGTCTCAAACAATATCTGTTTATACAGACCGAATTGATCGCCCATTTCCGATAGTATTCCTGCAATAATTTGGCGGCACATAAGTTCAGTGGCTTTCCACTGGTATCTTATATATATGGACGGCATTTTTTGCAAATTTATCTGTGAATTGACCATTGGATAGGGAAACAGCACGATCCTCATCCACCACACCGCCCGTATTCCTGCCCGGAAGGCCGCTCACCGTGAAATTGACCGTGATGATTTCAGGTTCAACACCCTGATACTTAACTTCCGGCACTGGGTCTGGTTCCGTAACGCGGGCGGCAATAATATAGATATGTCCCGCATGCTCGCGAATCATAGTATCCACGCGATTAAGGGCCACATTTGCACTGTCTGCCACAGTACGATTGGGCTCCGGTTGCAAAATCACTGGCGCAAGTATATTCATCTGATCGGCAAATTTCTTCATGGCCGACCAGCGACCGGTATTCGCCATATCAAAATAGTTAAACCAGGCGATGCCTTTAGCTCCATGAATCACATTAAGCCATGCTTCCATGTATACCTGTTTTTCGGAAACAGGAGGCCATACTTCAACCGCGGCACCTCTGCATGGTTGTACGGCAGGGATGACCGGAACTAAACCCTTGTTATTTTTATGTACTCGATCAATCGCATCAGTATAGGCTGCGTAAGGGCCTATATCTTTGAAATTAAAGGAAGGATGCTTGCGGGAGGCTATTGGATAAAGGTCTAACGAAAAAATATCCTGCGTCCATTTCTTGCCTCCGAAAAATGGTGCACTGGCAAGGTAATCATAATCTTTTGGATAGTTTCCGTATAACTTCGTCCAATCGTTTCCCAGAAACAGATTGTACGCAGGATGATGGGGATCTTCACGATGACAAATGTATGCCCATGCTGCCAAAGTTGGTGGATAGACCTTCTCAGTTCTGCCACCCATATTAGGTTCGTCCTGCCATATCCAGGCAAACATCGCTGGTTTGTCTTTGCCCAGGCGGACATACTCCGCCATCCGATCAACATTGAAGTTGAACCGCCCCATCTTCCCAGAATTGTAATCGCCGCGCCCTGGGCCTATTGCTACAAGGTTTTTAGCATGGGCTGCATCGAGATACTGTCTCCAAGTATTAGCCGTATGCTTTGCGTAATAACCTTCGGTATTCACAATATTGATGCTTGCCCGGGAGATATATTTAGCAAACTCGGATACACTTGTCATAAATGGACCGACAGGGAAGAACAACTCACCATTCAAACGGAAGGCGTTATTTTCATCAATCCCCACTTTAGAGATACCGTCATACCGCTTGGAAAACTTGTCTCTCCAGATGCCGCCCGGAATGCGGACACCTTCAGCATTCAGCAACTGTGCAACTACAACATAGTCACCTCTTACTAATGGTTTATGGTCGAGAAAGACCTTCTCTTCGCCTGCAAGATTTTTTTTCGAAAAGAGAACAGTGCTGTTTCCAGCACCTACCAAAGTTACTTGTAGGGTCGTCGCATTGGCCCTATGCGCTGCCGGAATTTGCACATAGAGATACTGAGCAAGACGGTTGTGAAAAGGCGCACGCTGAATCTCGAATCCCGCCATTGGTGCTTCGCCTCTGACATGTACTGCGGTGGTAGTAGAGTTAACGGCAATAGGATTTCCGATCGGCGACACAAACCCGGCAGTCCACTTCTCCCAAATTTTCACAGTAAGCGTCACGGTAAAGTCACCGGGTTTCATAAAAAAGTGCGTACAGGCAATGCCGGAGCGGGTGACAGTGCTGACTTTCGGATCATAGCGATAAAAATATCCGTCGCCAAAGTCCCATTCGTAGCGGGCATTCTTGAGCAATGTTGCATTCGGGTACGTAGTGCTCGTTGCGCTGAAAAACACTTCTTCCCCCACCTCGACATGAACATCCGGTTGAATCTGTATTACAGGTATCAAACTCTGCGCATAAGCGGGAATCATGAAAAAGATGATCAGCAATGCTAAAATACTGCCGCCGATATGCTTTGCCCGCGTTATAAAAGTAATATTATTCATCGTTACCTCCTGTAATTTGCCTATCTCTGCCACAATTCTCCGCTTCATAGCCACCAAATTCATTCTACATATATTTTAAAACGTTATTTTCATCTCTCAACCCCTTCAGAAAGGGAGAATGGAAGAAAAAGAATCCAATTCAAGGGGTTTGTCTTTTAATCTGTTGCACTTATTCCGCCTTATTCCATAATGGCATTAGCCTTATCATTATTTTAATCTCCTTATAAAACTCGGGGAAAAGCAGTAAAAACAAAACCGCCATGCCAATACTCAGAAAAACAGCGGCTAAAAATGCGATAAGCGAACTCGCTTCAGATAAACCCGCATTCCAGAACAAGGTTGCCAAGATAATACCGGTTAACGAAAAAATTAAAGGTTTCACCAAGTATTCTATCGGTATGGACAGGCGATACCTCAGCAGACCTATACTGGATATAATAGCCAACAGCTCTCCCACAAAGCCGCTTACGGCTATCCAGACAATATCTGCACCTCGCGCCGCAAAGACGAAGGCCATTACAAAAGAAAAGGCCCGGAAAATATTGGAGATGGTCGGGTTTTGAGAATCGCCTTTGGACATGGCTATTACATTGGAAGCAAAACGGAGCAGTCTAATGCTTTGAGCCGCGCCCAACCATACAATCAAAAGTGCTGCGGCACGATATTGGTTGCCGTATACCAATACCATCAACCATCCACCCATAAGGATGAAAAAAATGCCCAGCGGATTGGCGATAAAAGCCGCAAGATGAATGCAGAAGCGACATCTTTTCTGAAACTGCACCTGCAAATTCTGCACGCTGGAAAGAAGAGGCAGCATCACCGGTGATAAGATAGAGCCTATCCCCTCAAGTATCGAGGATGAGAGTACAAACGCCGCCGAATAGAAACCCAACTGCGCCTTGGAATATGTATCTCTTCCGAAGAGATTATCAGCGGCGCCGATAACAAAGCGATCACCCTGCATAATCAAAAAGAGCAAAATTCCATTGATCAGGAGAGGCCAGCCAAATTTCATAATCTGGCGGGCGTGCATCGGCTCCCACCCCCAGGTATACGATCTTTCGGCCATGAGATGGGAGATGCAGGTTCTTGCCAGTGTCTGGACAAGAATCAAGTAAAGAATCGCTGAATAATCACCCAACCAGGCAGCCAATGGCCATGTCAACACTAAACTGATTAGTTGGGAAAATATATCCGTAACCAATACGGGTTTGAAATTCAACTGTCTCTGACAACGGCTCATATCCTGATGAGCTAATCCGCGGATCAGGGGAACCACTGCCATCAGACGGAAGGCCCAGGTTGCCGCGGGAATATCAAAGAGTTTGGCCACAAGCCCCGCGAAAAGCAAAAGTATCAGGGCGATACCAAAACCGCGAACCGCAGTCATCAATTGTGAGGTTTGCTGGAAACGAGGTTTTTCCCCGTGTGGGCTTTGGATCAACAGGGTATCAACAGCAAGATTGCTGACCATCTCCAAAAAAGAGACAGTCATGACAAAAAGAGCAGCAATGCCGAAGTCTTCAGGACTGACCAATCGGGCTACAATGATGTTTCGCAAAAGTTGCAGCGCCCGATCAATCATTCGACCCGCGCCGAGAAAAAGCGTTCCCTTGATGGCCGTTTTTTTAATTGTCATAATAGCGAGGTCTACACATTATGCAGTAATAATCGACTCGGAAATTATCTGCCAATTAGGGAAATGTTTATATTTCATCAGACTTCAACCTTTGCGGGCCAAACGCCTCAGCGTTGTCTTAACCCTATTCAAGATGCCTGTTTTCTGAAGCAATCGGCGCAAAGAATTGTCGACCGCATTGAAGCAGTACTGGCTGGAACGGAGAAATATTCCCTTGACACCGGGAGCAAACAGCAAAAGAGTTGTCTCCTGCCAACTCTCGTCTCCAAATCTTTCTTTGTAAAAAGCATCGCCCAATCCGAAATCAAGTTTAGTCACTCCTTCTTTTACCAGTTCATCAATCATATTAACAAACATCAGGGTTCCCAATTCATAAACTCGAAAATCTGGATCATAACCGGTTGCCGCAGAATGAAAGACACCCTTATATACTGTACCAATCCAAAATGCTTTAACATTGCCTTCTATTTCCAGTAACATGATGCGTAACCGTCCGCGATCGGCTAGCAGTCTATATCGCTGGCGAACTTCGTCATCATCCACAAATCCTGCACCTAATCCTCGCTGATACGTACGTGCCGCAACAACCTCGATTCGTGACGTAATGTCCGGTATGTCATCAAATCTGCTCATCCAACGCCAAACCACTTTGTCCGGATAGGCTAATCCAAGTTTTTTTTGTCTACCGACAATCCAAGAGCGATGCTTTGAACGCATATTTTTCAGAAGACCTCCCGGGTTTTCGGGTAGCAGCATTGTCCAGTGTGCAAGCCATTTAGCAGGCGCCCCATCGGATTGTCTAAGGCAATTATCTTTAAATGCCTTTAACAGGGGAGAATTTTCATGCACAAGATGAAGAGTCACCATATCCGCCTGTCCCGATTTTAAAAAAGATTGCAGATGGGAAATCAACTGCCGGCAATTTTCTTCATTGGCATCGCCAAGCAATCCTTGGTATATCACTGTCAGAGTATTCACCGGCACTTTGAGCGGCTTAAAGTAACCAATGGCCGGGGAAAATCGACCTTTTTCAAGACGGGCAACCAGCAGCGCCGTTGTTCCGTCATTTTCCGCTATCGCGATATAAGGGGTCACCAGATCCTGACGCAAACGGCAAACGAGTTGAAAGTGCTCAAAATCGTTATTAGGATGATTCTGATGTTCTTCCCAAAAAGTCCGTAGAGATTCAAAGTCCTGAAGTCTGATGATCGTTCTTACTGTCATAGAATTTCAATTCCTAAAGCTGTCATAAGTTCTAACAATAATGTATGTGAAGAAAGCATCGCCAATCCCGCAACTGATACATAATCATTTAGCCGTCACTGTTTATTTCTTATAGCCGATGCAAAATTTTACATATGTGAACACTATTTTTTTTATGTAGCCGTGAATAATCCATTGGTCACGGATACAGCCCTTCCTTCATGTATAACCCCTGCTGCTGGCTTCTCTGTGATGTCGCCTACTTGGAAATTGACGCGATGGAATCGGGCTCGATGCCCTGATACTTGAATTCCGGAACGGGAGCCGGTTCCGTTACTCGGGCAGCAATAACATAGATATTTCAATCATGCTCACAGATCATCGTATCCACCCAATTGAGTGCGGCGTTTGCATTGTCCGCCACCTTATAAACCGGTTCCGGCTGTAAAACAACAGGTATCAACATTTTCATCTGGTCGGCAAATTTTTTCATGGCGACCCAACGACCTGATTTAGCCATGTCAAAATAGGGAAATCAAGCGATGCCTTTGGCTACATGAATCACATTCAGCCATGATTCCATATACACCTGCTCCTCAGTTCCGCTGGGGCACGCTTGAACTGCCATTCCTCTACACGGTTGTACGGCAGGTATATCCGCAACCAAACCCTTGTTATTTTTATGAACACGGTTCAAGGCATCCAGATATGCCGCGTAACGCCCCATTTTACTAAAATTCAACAATTATGTTTCATCCAGCCCTTGAAAATCTTTCGCTTTTATCTTATTCACGGCAAGTGCTGCAATCATCGCGAGCAGAAGATACCAGAAAACAATAATCTGATCAAAATATCCTATTGATAAAAACGACGTCATGTGAGCAAAAAGAGTTACACCCAAACACCATACGGTAAATTTCAAAGGGAAATCATCAGGATCAATTTCTTTCATTTTTATGCCAATTGTCTTGAAGCAATAAACCAGTATAGTCACAAAAAGTATCAGAGACAGGAGACCGCCGTGAATGCCTACACCGATAAAGTGGTTGGTGATATCCGAATGCTTATCCGACCAGGTAACTCCCGTCGGCAGCCAGTGTCGCGTATAGTCGGTACCGAGCAGCCACCATTCGCTGAAGTGATCTATTGCGGCATCGATTACCATCACTCGATGCCATCCGGTTCCACCAATCAAACCGCCCAGCTTGCCAATCAGTGCCCAAACAGGTGCTTTCATAACCATATGAAGCGCTATAAGCATTAATAAGGTGATCCAGCGAATCATACGCATGCTGTCCCGCAGCCGCCACATAATCAGACCTATTATCACGGCGACGTAAGCCATTACCGGACCGCTTGATGCAGGCATAATAGTGATGATAGTTGCCGCCACAAGACCAACTATGGTCGTCAGCTTTTGACTTTTGTCTTTAATCCAAAGCGCAATAAAAAAAGGAATACTCGTTGCGCCAAATGTACCGGCTAGAATTGGATGTAAAAATGCTCCCTGAGCTCTGAGTTTGCCGGAACGCACCAACGTAAATTCAGGAACACCGCCAAATATGGAAAAGAAGTTCCTTCCTGTAATTTTTTCAGTTATCATAAGGATGGCGACAGGCACCATTACCCATGCCAGCATTTTAAATATTGCATAGAAATCATCTTCATCATGAACAAGGGACCGGAATATAAAATAGAGCCCCAATGCATTGTAGGAAAACCCTAGCGCACTCACCACGGCCGATGATTCTTTTCTTAACAGGAAAGAAATTATTGATGCCGTAATGACATAGGCAATGATGATTTTGTCAATAGAGTTAAATGTGATTGCCTTAAATTCTTTGCGAAAGATAACGCGTATAAAACCTACACCAATTATGATTCGTATTATGTAAAAGTGCAGCGGCCCGACACCCACCACTTGGCCGAAAGTGATATAGGCAGCGGTCATGATCAAAGGCAGCGGAGCGAAGCGGCGGGGAAGAAAGAGGATCATGATTCCCATCACCGCGATAAATATGGAGCCAATAAGGTTTACATTGCTGACGGCTTCATTCATGGGCGAACCGGTTCATTATATGTGCTGTGTACTGCAACATCGATCATATTATATTTTCTTGAATTCAATGTCGTCAAATATGCCTAATACTTCTTTTCTAATTTCCGGCATCAATTTCTGCAGCATTCCTCTAGTTTTTTTTCTCTCTTCAAAAGCACGATTAATTATTGTGAATATTTCTTTCTTTTCCATCATGCGCGGGTCGGCGACAAGATTCTCCACACCAATAGTCTCAAATACGCCTTTAAACTTCTGGCTATAAGCAATTCCGACAGCAGGTATGCATTGTGATAATGCTGCTATGCAGGCATGCATGCGCGAGCCGACAAAAAAATCACACCCGCCGATAATATATTTGATTTCGCTTTGATTATAGCTGCCACGTACCAGAAAAAGCCTGTCTTGATACTTTGGTTTAAGTTCAGCATAAATATTGTCACAGACGATAGAGTCGCTTTCCGAATTCCTGCCACCGTAACCGAAAACATGGGGAACAATGAGCACGGTTAATTTCTTTTCCTTGATCAGGAGATCGATCAGCTCATAAACAAGTTCTTTGTAATCCGATTTTAAACCGAACATGTTTTGTTTCGTGTAACCACCCATGAATAAAAGGCCGCTTACATTCAACCCGACAAGATCGTTTTTACCTTCATTGGCTTCGGGAAGACCATCTAGATCCATTGTTTGAGGCACTACCGGCGAGACAACAAAACCAACATCATGACAGAACCTCAGTTTATCCGCTACATCTTTGCGTAGCAATTCTTCTGTCTCTTTTAAGCCGATATAATCTCTGGAATAGATGACACTGGAATGATTTAATATGTAACGAGCTATGAACCTGGCTATTACCCCTTTGAAGGGACCAATAGTCTGCGGCAGCTGTATTAATCTTTTGTTTAATAAAATAACGAGCATTTGCGGCAGTGCCGCGTAAACCAATCGCCCTAAGCCGTAAATGTCGCTGAAGCTGTCGCCGCCGGCGATGGAAGCGACAACATCGGACTGCTGAATGTGGTTTAAAAATAGATTTCGGGAAATCAATCTTGCTTTTAATTTTCTTGTGGGAACAAGTTTTATAAGTAATGCCAGAAGAATTAATAAAGCTATATTGTTGCTGAGATATATTTTCTTCGAAAACCTCATATTGAGCAATTGTATTGTAATTTCTTTGTTTTGGGTGCGATACTTATATGTTTTCCTTTCCTTTCCATAATCAAGCAATGTGATTTCCGCTTCCGGATCCTTATGTATTATGCAATTTATTGTACCCGCCGTAAGGGCGCTCACACCCATATTGGTTGTCTCAAAAGTTGCACCTAATAAAGTGACTTTCATGTTTCGTCCCACGCTCAAACTAAAATCGCTTCTCAGGAAGAGAAATCATCTCACCAAAAACATGTTGTGCTTTATCCGTATACCCCTTATCTATACAGCCATTTGGTGTAAAGGTCATTTCGCCCAATATGGCTTTGCCCTTGATACTATAAAAATCAATTCTAACAAAAGGAAAGGGTTTAGACAATTTTTCTGCAGCCGCAATCATTTCTTCATAGGCATCAGGTTTTGGGATATTTCTATCGGCAAGAAGGCTTGATCTGGAATAAGGTAGTTTATTTTTCCAATCCCGGTCGTATATATCGAATTTTGTATCCCCTGAGCCGCGTTCGGTACAAGCAAGGGTACAGTACGCTTTGCCACTAAAGCAATATACTTTATAGTCATTGGGGAGGTCACCTGATAAGTCATCTAAAAATTTTTCGCAAATTATTCGAGGTTTGATTTCAGCATAATGAATTTCTCCACATCCCTTGCTGATGTCTATTTTCATCCATTTATCCAGCATTCGCTTTGTTTTTTTAATATCTAATGTCTTCTTATCTTTGCATATAATATTAAACCCACAGCCATGTGTACATTTCAAAACAAAACGATCAGGAAGATTACTAAAATTTATTTCATCGGTGCTATTATAAACACCAGTAATCTCGGGCAAAACATGTTCAAGTCCAAATTTTTTGACATAAGATCGTACTTCGTATTTGTCGGCGCAAATTGACTTTAGCGGATTTTGCCAATAAAGCATTAGCCAGAGAAGTTTTTCTTCAAAGCTTTTCGGATTTTCCAAGTCCGGCAAAATACCCCTATTTAGAAAATAGCGGTATTTTACAAGCAATAAAGGCGAAAGATTGAATAGCATAGAGTTAAATAAAAAATGGATTTTGTTGTAGCAATCCACTAATAACTCCGATTCTTTTAATTTTTTTTTAATATCCATGCCTAACACCATAACTTTAACCTGCCCAAGTTTCCATGAAACAAAGGCATATCAACCGAAAGGAGATATCTTGTATCATTTTGTATTCACAAACATTTATCCCTATGTTCGAAATGACATCATTTCAAAATCGTTGTTGAAACATAACGCTATTTGCTCTTTTTAATTGCATGCGGATATTTGGCATTGCGGCCCTGAAATTTAATTATATCTTTGTTTAAAACATTGCCGTCCTGAATCTCGATTGCATTTTTAATTGTCGGATTAGTTTTCCAGGCGGATTCTCCTTTTGCAATTTGACTTAAGTATTGAAGTAGAACTTTTGAAATTTCTCGTGATGCAGCATTCCAAAGATAAGATGGTGTATGATCAACCGAGTAATAAGTTATATGATCCCCTATTCGGAAAATTGGATCCGTAAAAGTTGTCGGTCGCGCAAACGAAAACCCCATGCCCTCGTCACAGCTGATATCTATGATCAATGTTCTTGGTTTTAACTTAGAGATATCTTCTTCCCTGACAAACATAATAGGATTGTTCACATCCTGAATAATTCCATTGCAAATAATGTCGGTATCCGCCAACTCCTCTATCAGAGGCACCTGTGTTCCATCCGGCTGTATTACTATAACTTTACCATCTTTATCAGGATAATATTGCCCATAATAGACATCCGGGTTCTGGTCCGCGACAAGATGTGGCGGGCGCCGTGTGAAAACATGGATGTTATTGAATCCTCTGCCATGCAAAGCATAAATTGCACCCCGACTCACGGAACCGTAACCAAGAACAACTACTTTGCGGTGCGGACCATAGTGACCATCAACACCGAGCAACTGTAACATATGGATTATGGCGGCATATCCGGCAATCTCGTTATTTTTATAAAAAATATGCATCAGCTTTTCGCCAGCCTTATTCCACTGATGCATTGCCTCCCATGCAATGACCGTTAGTTGACGATCAATGGCAACTTGAGTCATAGCCTTTTGCTGAACACAATGCACCCAGCCAAATAGAATCTGATGATGTTTCATTTGCTCAAGATCCGATGGTAATGGTTTTGGCAAAACTACCATGTCATTCTTTAAAAATAGTTCATCACGAGTAGAAAGCGCCACACCTTGATTAGTAAAATATTCATCGGTAAATCCATAATCAGTGCCATAATTATATTCAAAAGTTAAACGTGAACGAAGGGATTGCGGAAGAAATGGTAGATGTTCGGGATAAATAGGTATTCGATGTTCATTCTCTTTCAGTGATGTCTTAAATATCCCAATTTTCATAAAATTAATTCCTTTCAGTTCTTAATAATCGGTTTTTGAAGATTCAATGCCCATTTAATCACGGCTTTATACTTGTTTACTGATCCCTCATAGTTCTCATTTCTATGAGACAAGGTAGACATAGTTTTTAAAATCAACAATCTATAAATAGAACCAGCGACTAAAACCGGTCTGTACAGTGCACTTCCCAAAACACCATGGTATTTATTAATATATTTAGCCGCCGATTCACACATCATAAGAGTAGAAAATTGATTTTTCACACTTAAAGTCGCGGCAGAACCAACATGTATGATTTCTGCATCACTAAGGTAGTATAATTTCCAACCGGCATTAATTATTCTTTTACTTAAATCAACATCTTCAACATACATAAAAAAGCGCTCATCAAAATATCCTATTTGATCTAATATTTTGCGTCTTACCATATAACAGGTGCCATAAAGTTTTAATACATAACCATTCGTGTTCGGATCTTTATATGGTAAGAAATTTTTGAATTTCTTTATTGTTTTATCCGACAAGAACAGCAGGGAAAGCAATTCATTGAAGGGTGTTGGAAACCATTGTAATCCAAGCGGCTGAGCTTCGCCATCACGAATAACATCACTGGATTGTATAGGCGCAAAAATGCACTTGCATCCTAATGCACCGACTCGTTCATTATTGTTCATGAACTCTACCATCTTTTGAATTGCATTATTAATTATAATGGTATCGGGATTAAGGAATAAAATCAAAGGGGCGTCAGCATGTGGAATCGCCAGGTTATTAGCTCTTCCAAAACCGATGTTGCCACCAGAGTTAATGGTCAGCACATCCGGAAACAGGGTAGTCAGCATCTCATAACTTCCATCGCTTGATGCGTTATCTACCACAATAACTTGTACTTTTTGCATATCAACACATGTTTTTATAGAGTATAAACAATTTTTGAGTAATTCACACGTGTTCCAATTTACGATAATAATTGAAATATCATAAACAGGCTTGCCCATAATTTAGAAATCCCCCACTTACGCCCAAATTACGCCTCGTAATTTACAAGGCCATTTCTTTCCTTTTGATTATTAAATATCATTTCTTCAATCACTTACACTTAGAAATTTTTCCCTTTTCATTCGCTCCACCCAGCCAATTAATTCTTTGCGTGGCCAAACCATCGAATAGCAGGTTGGTGTGTATTTTCCTTCCTTGTACAGCCTGCGGCGCGTTTCAGAAGTTTTAAGAGCATGCTTGATGTCACTGCTCTGGGTACCATGCTTTAATAGAAATGCTCCGCCATTACCTGGATATTTCTGCCAATAAGAAAGGCGTGGACTGATTTTGGGCACCTGGGGATCGTAAAGCCAAGTTGTTCCAACGTAACCTCTGATGTCTTTTCGTCGCTCTAACAATTCGGCGAGCCGAAGGAAGAAATTGTCCCATCCTTGCTCGTTTACTTCAGTCAAATAGCGTGAGTCGATATGTGCGCGAAACCAGGGTTTGGGTCCTCCGGCAAGGAAATAACGAAGAATGCCCGCGACACTTCTGGATCGGAAACCAGAAAGTATTACGCTGGGAAGAGCAATTTGGGAAATCATATCAAAGACACAAGTTCCGTTAGGAATCGATAGGCCAAGAACAAAACGGATATCTTTACAGAAGAACTCACCGGTTAAATCGTACGGATCATTGCCGGCACTTTTCAGGAAATCAGCCAATCGCTCAAAGGCATTCGGATATAATGCCAGAATAGATGCAGGCAAATCCATCTTCTTTAAAATAGTCGGCAAATGGAGAGCCATTTTAGCCACCAGGGCTTGCTTCAAAATAATTTGGTCAGCCGAGGAATAATGTACTGCTTTCTTTAAGAAAATACCCTCTACTTCCTTTATTGGCTGCATGTAATCCGTCATTTTGGTAAATTGAGAAATGTTCGCTAAAATCTCTTCCTTCATTTGGTCAAGCAATATTCCATCCTCACTGGAAAGGCCGGATAACAGGCTATTCAATGTTTGGCTGGCTTGGCCCGATATCAAATCTTTTCTGTCATCTCTCATGTTTATAACGTCTTAATTGTTGCGAACATATCTTCTAAGGAGTTTCTTCAGGCGGGAAGCATGGGGCTGCCAACGGTAGGCACCCATAAGCTTAAGAGTGAATTCCAGCTGCCAATCAGCAGGATCAACCTCTACTCTGCCGATCACAAATTCATTGCTTACCCCTGTTGCAACATTTGGATCAACGGTGAATACACGTTCATAACCGGCATTAAGGGCCATTTGAACATGTCGGTCGTAATAACTTCCAAAGGGGAAGCTGTGCATCTTTATATCTTTACCAGTTATATCTTCGAGTATTTTTTTTGATTCGGCTAATTCTTGCCATGCGTCATCATCACTCACTTCCGTCAATCGTACATGGTTTATTCCATGAGATCCTATAGTAACGCAGCGATGCTCGCTGAACTGCTTCAATTTTTCGGTGGTGATGACGAATCCAAAGCACTGCCGCCTGTTGTTATCGGTAATCCACCTTGCTTCTTTTCCCCAATATGCAGTGGGTATAAAAAATGTTGCAGGTATGGACATTTGATTTAAGACAGGCAGGACTGTATCTATTGTTGAAGAAAAACCATCGTCAAAAGTAACTGTGCAATAAAGCTTACCCCTGGCTAAATTCTTAATGGCGGCTGCTGCAACAGGTATGGTTAATTTTGTCACCTGCTCCATCTGTTGAATGAAACGATGAAGTTGTTCTGCTGAAACAGCGTGGTACATTAATACAACACAAGTTCCCGATTTGTTATTCCTGCGCCCTAAAATTAACAGATTTTCCAATAACCAAAATGCTAAAGCAATGAGTAGTTTGACTACGCGTTTTATCATGTACCAAGTTAAAGTCGCTATCTGTCTTTCCCCAGCAGCCTTGAATTCAGCAGTTTGCTGTAAAATTTCGCTTCGTCGTCTGTAACCAGGCGCTTCGCGCCTCGCAGGGCGGTTTTTAAATAGCCGTATAAAACCATTATTCCGCCGATCAGAAATGGCCGCCCTTTTATAGCCCGATGGATAACTTTCAATGTGAAAAAAAGTTTGCTCCCGCCGGTCAGATAATATATTTCGCCATGCATGGCGTTGGTCTTGACGAAACCTATTCCAGAACCTTCATTTTTCAGGTGTTGCATATGGAGATCAACGAAATGCCTTGTCCGCCAGCCGCGCATCTGCGCTCGTATTTCATCGATTGTATCCCAGCCCTTGGCTGCAATATAACCGTCTATCTGGGTAAAACATTCTTTTCTCATGAATTTGCAGGCGCCGGCCGTATGATAGGCAGGCATTTTTATCGGCAGCCAGCCGTTGCCGTAATCCTCCAGATATATTCCCGATGCTATGCCCAGCCGGGGATCTTTTTTAAATTGTTGCATAAGCTTTTCAAAATAATCGGGAGCAAAACACAGGTCGCAATCAAGTTTGGCTACATAATCGAATTGCATATCTTTTATTAAATCATAGCCGCGATTAAAGGCATTGACAACCGGTGATCCGGGTTGACGAGGGGTGTTGCGTTCGGTTTTGAGTACTTCTATCCAGGTGAATTTCTTCCGGTAGGAGTCAATTATTTCCGGGGTCCTGTCCGATGATCCATCATCAACAATGATCCACCGGGAAGGTTTGATCGTCTGGTTGACAACTGAGATGAGGGTCTGTTCAATGTATTTTCCCTCATCCTTGGCCGGTGAAATGAGAATATAATCAGTTCCGTGTTTGGTCATTTCCGTAATGTTGATGGACTCATAAAAAAGTTCACAAGATCCATTTTTCTGTCATTCCCATGAAAACGGGAATCTAATATTATTATATACATCCTATCTGGATACCGGCCTGCGAGATGTGTTGTAATGGCGGGCAGTGTTTGTGTTTCACACGTGATGTTGGGGATTAAGGGGGTGGATGCGTTATAACGTAGCTATGATGTTCATTAGTTGCAGCTTGGGAGCTTTTTTCCACCTCCGCCACTGCGTGACACCTCCGCCAGGAGACTGTGTCATAATGTCATTGCGAATACGATGAGCGAAGCAATCTCGTAAGATCTTGAAAATATTAGATTGCCACAACGCCTGAGAGGCGTTTCGCAATGACAATCAGCTATTACGATACAGTCTCGGCGCGGGAATGACGACTTTTTACGGAGTCGTTAATTTAGTTCTTATAATTTTGCTTGCTAATTGAACTCTGTACAGCCAGTCATACCCACCCTCGAGCTTGGCCTTAAAAAAGGCCAGATCGTCGCGGGAGTTTACGGGCAGCCGCTTCAGAAAGTAGATCGGATCTTCGGCGGACGCCCGGCCGATGCGTGTACTCACACCGTATTTATATCCGCAGGCAACCAGAGTTGCAGTAAGATAATCCGTCAATTCTTTATGTTCTTCCGGAAAAGCAAACGGGTAGGAAAACGATTCCGCATTCCCACCCATTTTACTCTCTATGACTTGCTTGGAATATTCGATCTCAAACTTTATTGCATCCCTGTCTAGCGCCCTGAGCTGAGGGTGGCTTACGGTATGCGAGCCGAATGTAATGCCCTGCCGGGAGAGTTCAGCAACTTCGTCCCAGCTCAAATGCTCTTTACCATCCATCTTTTTTGAATGATCGGTTATATACTTTGTGGGTAAAAAAACAGTGGCTGTAAATCCATATTTCTGAAGTATGCGAAAGGCGTTGACGTAAAAGTCCCTGAATCCGTCATCAAAGGTAATTACAACGTATTTGGAGTGATCGTCCTTAACAGCTTGTCCATAAATAATTTCTATTGCCCGTTCCAGTGTTAGAACCTGATAATTATTCTCCTGGAGAAATCTCATCTGTGCATCGAATATTTCCGGCGTTGTATTTACCCAGAAATACGGATGTTTTTCGGTTTCAGGCTCACCGCTGACACTGTGATACATCAGAATGGGCACAAATATTTTACCTGTGGGCCTGTTTCCGGCAAAGTGAACAAAGAACAGAGTAGAAAGATATTTATCGATCAGGTGAAACATAGAGAGACCTAATGCTGAAACCCTTGCTAAACTCCTTATTCCGTCATTCCGGACTTGATCCGGAATCCAGACAATGTTTGAAAATACTGGTTACCGGCCTGAGCCGGTATGACAATGTGGCGGGGTGGGCTGAAGCAAAGATATTGCTTTATTTCGAGCAGACTTCATTAATTATATTATAATAATCTTCTTTTACACGTCCCCAGCCATGCGTTTCCAGAAATTTGTTGGCGTTGTCAACAAGCCGGTTTCTTTCCGCCTTGTCTTTGCAAAGAGCTACAATCTTCCGGGCAAGGTCTTTCTCATCTTCGGGAGTGAAAAATTTCACCATGTCATCGTCGTAATAGTAGCTGTGGGCCGTCGTTCTGGATATGACAATCGGAATACCCAGAGTCATGTACTCCAACGATTTCATACTCAAAGCCTCATCCGAAAATACCGCTGCCTTCGTCGGCACTATGCCCATGTCCGCATCTTTCAAAATTTCCGGAAGCTCATAGAAGGGAACGGAACCATGAAATATAACACAACCAGTGAGTTCCAGTTCGTTTGCCAAATTTGCAATGCTGTCGTAGAGTCTGCCGCCGCCGTATAAATGCAGCTTTATCTGAGGTAGGTGCCGCCTGACAGCGGGCATTGCCTTGACCAGTGTATCCACTCCAAAATGCTCTTCGAATGAACCGTGGTAAAACAAACTAGCAGCTTCCTCAAGATGTGGTTTCCTGGCCGCAGAATGTTTGAAAAGGTTCTCATCCGGAACGTTCATCATTGTGGAAAAATTCTTCCCGTGGTCAATGCGTTCTGCTAATTTATCGCGCCATATGTCCGTTACCGTTACAACATGATCGGCAAAACGAGCCGATATGCGCTCCAGCCACTTCAATATCCTTATTATTGGCTTGTTCTCCGGAACATTCAGCTTGCGCATGTATAATTCGGGGCCAATGTCGTGAATATCCAGGATGATACCGGCGCCAAGAAGCTTCGGAATAAGAGCTGCAAATATAATTACGTCCGGAGGTGATGTTACATGGACAACATCATACCGTTTCTTAAGTCCCAGGTAAGACAGGACAAAAAAGGACTTCAGGCAGAAATAAAACAACCGCAGAAAATAGAGGGCCGCTTTTTGTTCTGAAGCTGGTCTTGATTGAATAAAGAATAAATTCAGGTTGTCATAGGTTTGGACGACCTTGTCGTCCTTTGATTCCCGCAAACAAATTATATCAACATCAAATCCTTTGTCCTGCAGGGCCTTTGCTTCGCGGTACAGAATGGCACTTCCTTTGAACTTCATATAATAAAGCATACATGCCCGTTTTTTGTCTTTTTTTAATATACTCATCAAAGAATCCTTGCTGTAATGGCGCTGCCAGAATTTTGCCATGTCTCCAGGCAGTGCATGCCAATATTGGTCTTTATATCTATCTTTAACATGGGTAAGAAAGTCCTCATAATATTTGACCGGGTACTCCTTGTAACTTGGTTCGTTGTCGCTGAAATCCATATAGTCCGGATGGGTAATAAAAAGGGCCATGCCTCCCTGGCCGGCGAGCCAGTCCAATTTCTTTTTCCAGATATTAATGCTTTTTTCCCGCATAAGGATAAATAACAGAAAATCCTGGGGAAGTGTATAGGGAAGTTCCACATATCCTTTTTGATTGTCCCGGTTGGGAACCCAAAAAGGAAAGATTGTCCCCGTACCATCCGGTTGGGGCTCGAAGGGGTCCGTATCGAAAGTGGAAGCGTCGTATTCGATATCCAGATGATGGAGTAAATCGAGATCATGATACATGCTGGGGCTGCGGAAACCAGCGGAACCCCATTGTTTCAGGTAGCGGTTGATTTCGACTGCTTGTGTCTGAAAAATCGACGCCGATCGAAATGGATTATTATCATGATACAGACCGTGGATGCCGATTTCGAATCCACGGTTCGTCAGGTTTTGACGCATTGCCTCGGGAACCACATAATCCCCGGCAACGAAATTGAAGGAGGAGCGGAAACCGAGACGCTCTTCAATATCCGCGAGTTGCATGCACCTTTCGAGGCTAGCCGCTGTTTCGACATCATGGGTCAAGACAAAAGCGAATTTCTTCCCATCCGGCCAGCCGGTCCATCCTTCCGGAGGTTTGCCGGCATTAGGATCAATTGGCCAGATATCTGCGTATTTCAATTGTTTATTGCAGACAAGATATCTGCGCAACTGAATCTGCAGCCGCCGGGGAATGAGGAATTTTAATGCGTAGTAGGCTTTGTTTAGGAACATAGGGGAGGATCAAGAAATGTTAAAAGTTAAAGCATAAAAAAAATGCATAATGACGAGTGCGAGGTTTGATGGTATCGTAAAAAAGTAAAGTTTTAAAAATGTTTAATTTCCGATGCCGGCTATTTCCAGTGATTTTTATCAAACACGCTTTGAGATTCGCATAACCATCCCATGCCGGTGGGGGATTAAGAGTGTGGACATGTTTAATGTATCTATGATGTTCATTAGTTACAGTAGTGATGTTTTGAGCAAAGCCAGGAACCGAGGCACAGATAATACAAGGCGATCTATCCTTGATCTACAAAATGTCTTGTAGCAACCATCGCATATAGAACCTTGCTGAATCTGCCCTGCAATCATATGTTTACGCAAAAGCTCAAATTGTTCCCCAAACCATATTTCACGAAACGAATTATTAGTGATATTACCTAATGGCATTTTTCCAAAAACATCCAAACAACATGGAACAACTGTTCCATCAGAGAGAATACAACCATAATTAAAAGGAAACCAGCAGGGTTTGTAACCATTATTACACTGGGTCTCAACTCGTCTATCATTGACAGAATCAAGCCACGTCATGTAATCAGCAACGCTTATCTTATCCACACCGCTGTTTTCCCACTGAGCAGCAAATTCTTTTATGAGTTCATCGGTATCTTTCATTTTGATGATTTCAATAGTTGTGTGCGGTCCATGGGTTTTGATTTTTGTTTTCAAATCCAAATATTTGATAATATTGGATTTTACTTTGTTGAACTTAGCAGGCGGACGTAATCGTTCATATACTTCCGAAGTACATCCATCAAATGAAAAAGAAAGATAGGTTAGTGATGATGATAACAATTTGAAAGATATTTGTTCTGTAAGAAGTGTTGCATTAGTATGAACCATGGTTTTACAACCTTTATTACTTGCATATTCAATCATGTCAAAGAGGCCATTATGAAGGAGAGGTTCACCGGTCATATAGAGCTTGATTAACGGACTGTTCTCACAAACATCGTCTATTATGCTTTTAAACATGTTCATGGACATTTCTGACTCGCGTTTAAACCCTCCTCCTGATTGAGGGCACATTATACATCGCAAATTGCAGTGATTAGTTATATCTATCCAATACATATCCGGCATTGAAGGAATATATGCATTTATAAAATTTTTTACTTTACCAAAAACATTCACTGTTTCACATCCGGTTACCGAGGCATTTAAAGTACATGGCAGCACCAGTATTTCTATGGTGCAGAATGAATCATAACAGCTATTTCTGTGTCAAAATATAATTTTTTCATGAATTCTGTCTGATGGTCGAGCTATAGAGTATCCGTCTAATTTATGGGTCGGTGCTGTCAGTCGATTTCTTTGCAAGGTAAAAAACTGTCTTTTCAAGTTGGTGATGTGAGCCAACCACTGAAATCAGCATTGTAAACAAGCTTCGTGCAAGTTTTACGGGTAGCTTATCCATCAACAGCGGTCTGCTCAAAACTCTTCTAATTTGGAATCCACCATACTTCAGTTGCTCAATGACTTGCCCAACTGTGTATTCTGTAACATGATGTTTTGACATGAAAACCACAGGGCGTCCCAGAAGTATTCGCACCAGATTAGCAGTTCGATAGCGACTTGGAGTTGATATAATGATGTGACCGCCTGGTTTAAGAAGGTTTTTTACTTCAGCCAGAAGGCGAAGGGGATCTGGAACATGTTCCCACAGATTATTGCATACCACTACATCAAAGTATGCTTTAGAGTATGGACAATCATAAGCGTCGCCGACGGCAAAATCAATACCACTAAAGTGATCATGTGCATATTCTATAGCAGTGATAGAATAGTCTAATCCCGTATACTCTCCCAAGACTAGTTTATGGTGCATCTCATTTGTTATGTAACCTTTGCCACATCCCAAATCAAGGATTCGAGGTATACCTTGCGACCCTGAAACAGCCTCTTGCAACAAATCAATAGTTAGTTCAATTCGTCTTTTTTCGAAGTCACTCTCTATATATTGTTCGACATCATATGGATCTCTGATTGCATACTCATCAGAGTAAGCAATTTTTTCGGGAGCAAGGAATATTTTGAACCCTTTAGGATGTCTTGCAAATCCTGCTTTGCCGTAAAGCTTTCCCCAGTCAGTGAGATCGCAACCATCCAGATTTAGATTTAGCGGACGTTTGTTTTTCTTATCAAAGTATTTTGTTTCTTGCACGGTTTAACTATGCCCTACTGATTGTCAATTCCCGTGGCAGCGAATTGTGAAAAATAAATTCTTATCATAAGCAATGCAGTCAACCTCAATGATGTTGATATCTTGCTTATGCGATACTCGTTCTTCGGCTAATGCCTTTTCGCTGCACCAGGGGGTTCCACAAGTTTAAGTGCGCGCTGTTCGGCAATATGGATTGCCGTATCAATGGCTGCGCGGCTCTCTTCGTCAAATGCGGATAGAAGATATTCACCAGGATTAAGTTTTGCACCCGCTTTCTCCACGCCGACTTTCACCCGCCGGAAGGCATCGGTTTGAAAGGCCTCAAGAATTGAAGCAACGCCACGATGTCCTCCGGCTCCACCGCTTTGTCGGGAGCGTACTGCGCCGAGCGGCATGTCGAGATCGTCGTAGATAAGAATGCAATGTTCCGGGCCGAAACCCATGCTTTGGGCAAGCTTCTTCAGCCCTGAGCCGGTGAGGTTCATGGCCGTCCGAATTTTTACGAGGCATATTTTTTGCCCATTCACTGAGCCACGAGCAATCCAGGCCTCCGAAGTTACATCCCAAGCCCAATCCAGGAAAGCTGCAATTCGATCTACGACTTCATAGCCGATGTTATGCGGTGTCCCGGCATACTTGGCTTGGGGGTTGCCAAGACCGATAATTACCTGTTCATTAAAATCACCGCCATGCCTGACGAATGACTTTACTTGCGGAGCCTCTTCCATAATGGACGTGCTGCCCATTGACACCGGCATGCCTGAAGGTTTGTGACGATAGGGGCATTCTCGACAAAATAATTCCAGATTACAGTCGTCGCGCCAGCAGGCGATATCCCCCGAACGCGCCATAATGACGCGCAACAGGTGCTCTTGTTTATTTTGGCTCTTGAGTAAGACTAGGTCGCCCTCGTGCGTGTTAGAATTAATGTAATCGGCTGCATCTCGGACATGACTGAACACGCGCAACGCGTTTTCCATTCCCGGCTTGCGCGCCTTAAGAACGCTGGAAGCCCATGGACCTACGAATAGAGCGAGATCGGCAATTTCCTGCGCACGCTTTGCTGTTTTCATATACTTTGTTGATTCGCGCGCACCGCAGTCTGACATCGTTCCGATAACAATGATTTTCCGCTTGGCCTGCGCTGCTTTCACAAACTCAAAGCAGGCATCAACCGTCCACATGGGTGCTTTATAATCATCCCGTATGAACGTTACCCCGTCAGGTGTCGTTACAGGTTGCATGCGGCCTTCAAACGGTGCAACATTCGCAATTCCTTCAGTGCACTCGGCGAGCGACATTCCTCTGGCCAGACCGGCCCCTACCGCGCCCAATACCGACGGAATCCATTGCGATCCACACAGTTGCGTGCGCACGCGCACTCGTTCTGAGCCCCAGGCAAGAGTCATTGCCAGCCGATCCGGCCAATTCGAGCTGATTTCTTCAGCGCGAAGGTCGGCAGCAGGTGAGGTGCCGCAGGTAATAACCCTTGCGGCGCAATTCGCCCTCATGGCCAGGACGAGCTCATCATCAGCGTTGAGGATTGCGGTGCCGGTAGCTGGAAGGGTGGAGACGAGCTTGCTCACCTCTTTGGCTATTGCTTCACGGGAATGAAAGGCGCTCCAGTGATCGTCGCCTATCACGGTGATGATCCCGATGCTTGGCTGCAACAGGGCAAGTTGCTCATCCATTACGCCCGGTGCCGTCTCACTCAATTCGGCCACGCAGAAATCATGCTGCGGGCGTACTTTCAAAATGGTCTTCGCCACCTGGTGGAGTATGTTGAGGGTCCCCCGATTTCCTATTCCCTGCCCCCGGTGCGACAGAATTCCCAGTAAGAGTTCTTTTGTTGTGGTCTTGCCAACGCTTCCTGCTATGCCAATGAAAACGGGCTTCTTGAGCATGGGCCGCCAGTGCTGCGCCATCTTTACGAAACAACGGTCGGTAAAATTTTCGCCCAGCAGATCACGAAGACGATAACCAAAGTTATACGCCAGACTGATAAGAACTTTTTTTTTCATCTTATTTCGTTCACAACCATCTGATATTTTCCCGAAACCTGAGGTTTGATCTCCTGAACGTAGGCAAATGTGAATATCATGTCCAGAGGAAAGTTCTTTTTCAGCTCTTCTCGCAGAACGCTTTCGGTTGCGTCAGAATAGACCTCGCCTTTTACGATTCTGATCCTTATCAGGTTGTCACGAACGTAGACGACCTGAAATCGTTTGATCGCATCAGAGAGCGCCGTGCTCATGAAGGTTCTGCCCCAGAAATTTGGCGATATCATGCGGCCGTCCCTCGTGCGAAAGACCTCGCCGGTTCGGCCCAGAAAATCCTGGAGCACCTGGAGCTTTCTCCCGCAACCGCACCTGGACTCTGCTGTTCTGCCGATGTCACCCATGCGATAGCGGATAAACGGCATCGGCGATATATCGAGAGTGGTTACCAGGAGCTCACCTCTTTCCCGGTCTACGGCACCAGCGGGATCTTCGTCACGCTCGACCAGAGTATGCTCCTGATTGATATGATACGTGCCGTGGGAGCACTGGCCCGCTAAATGCCCGACCTCGCGAGCGCTGTAGATGTTCGAAACCGGGCAGGAAAATACCTCTTGAAGAGCTTTTCGCTCATGATCATAGACTGGTGCCGCCCATCCGGTAATGAGACGGACTCCCCAGGGGGAGGGGTCAATACCCTTCCGGCGGATATATTCAGCCAGGCCCGCCAGAGCGGAGGTGATTCCCCAAAGTACTTTGGGCCGGAAGTTGTCGAGTTTTTGAACGCAATCCGCGTAGTCGGCATCCGTCAGATTCATGCCCGGAAGTATAAGCTGGTTCCAGAGCCTGTTACGGAGCCTGATGGTTCTGCTCGCGGGCATATACTCGGTCGAAAGCCTCACCATCCGCGCTTCCCGGGCGCCCGGCTGTATATCAAACCAGCTTTTGAGTCGCATTTCGAGAGCCCAGTTGAGCGCCGTGCGGGAACCGTCCTCATAGAATACCGTCGGCGCTCCGGTGGATCCGCTGGAAGTGTTCCGGACCAGCCTGTGCCTGCGAAAGGGGGCAAAGGGGATCGGTTCGCCGGGACCCCGTTTGGACCGGTCGGCGGCGGCAACAGCATTGGTCAACGCGCTGTCCACCATGGCATACCGATTATCGATCACTTCCTGCCTGCTGAGCGGCGGAATCTTTGTTATGTCTTCCAGGGAGTTGATGTCTCCCGGCAGGAGCCCCTCGGCCTGAAATCGCGAACGGTAGAACGGTATATGTTCATACGCATAGGTAATTAGACGCCGCATTTTTTGGAGCTGTATATCCCGGATACACTCCGGTTCATACCATTGAGTATGGCAAAGATCATCGTAACACGACAGAATCTTCCGCCGGTTGAAAATGAAATTTGTGAGCGGAAAGGCAATACGCCCGACCAGATACGACTCAGCTTTCTCTGCGGTTGTCATGTCTGATTTCCCTCCAGTGGCGGCGTTCCCGATTCAGGATTTTGAGATACTGCACATCGGCTATAAATTGAAAACCAACTTTACTGGCCAATTTTTGAGAAGGTATGTTTGAGATTAGTGTTCCGCCATAGAATGTCTGGATGCTCCGTTTCTTCAGTTCGGAAAAAACGTGGTAACGCAACGCCGATGCCAGTTCTTTTTTCCGATAGGCCTTAGACACAGTGATTTGCTCCGACCAAGCCTGATGGGGACGAAGGCGCTTGTGCAGATTGAGAAGCGGTATGTATGCATCGCGGAAAACAACTAAATTGAATCCTACTACCCGAGGACCGTCAAAAGCAACGACACAGAGGCCGTGCGACAGTTTGTCGAGTACCTTGCCCTGAAGCCACTCCTCCATATTCTCTATTTGGCTGATTGCATCAGTATCGCCAACATCAATGAGTCTGATGTGTATACCCGAGGGAACATCCTCCGGGAATTGCCGGGCGGACAGGTCAATGCGATACACCCGGAATGTTCTCCGGACATAGAAAGTTTTGAGCAGATACTGCAGGCCCTTGGTAAGCAGGCCGTACACTCCGAAGTCGTTAAGGTTTCGCCTCACTTTTTTTACGATTATGGTAATCATCAAGGCAGTGTAGGCAGCTCCAAGTGCTTCTTCCATACAAAATGTGGTTCGAAACGGGATTGAGGGTTTCGGAGCGCGAGTTTTGGAATTTTGTTCTTGACCTCCCCAAAATATGCCCATATCTCCACGTAAGGCATGCCAAAATTGATCAGTGAATCTATCATTAATATATGTAAGAATTTTTGCATAATATTTGAATAGGAATATTTTTCAAAAGGGTCGTTGTAGGATACGACGACTCTCATTTCTTCGAGCTTTTCCATCAGGCGATAGGAAGGCAATTCTCTTTATTTGTAAAAAAGTTAAATCCAGGTGTCAGCCCATGTGCCGATATAAGATTCTGCCCAAAGTTTGCAATACTGCAAGGGGAAGTTTCGAGAATATGTTGTTCATCATAGGGTGGATGCTTCCTGGTTTGGAAACAAACGCATTTTGCTTCAAATCATATTTGTAGTAGCAAATCCGGTATGTCTTTGCACCCCATCCCGCCTTGAATTGCATCAATCCTTGATGTTCCGGCTCGGTGCGGCCGAAGGTCATTTGTTTAAAGCCTTGATCAGCACTCCATTTAATGGCTTCCCACATGACCAGGTTGTTTGCCCGCAGATGCTGATACCGCCTGTCCGATGCGCCATATTTGTAAATGACTTCTTTATCGAAATACAGATAGACATTGGCGGCGACTATTTGTCCCGAGGCGGAAGCAATGGCCAAAAATCCCATATTTTGTGCAATAACAAGGTCATAAAGGTTCTGAAAAAAACGGTAGGGCTGCGGCGGCAGGCCGTGTTCCCTGCGGGTCATAACGTTTAGTCGGCAAAATTCTTTCAGGGCACTCGGTGAATTAGAAATTTGTACTTCGACCTTCTCATTTTGAGCTTTTTTAATATTGCGGCGTGTGGAATTCCGCAATCCGGATAATAACTGCTGCGAACCAGAGCTCAAATTCAGTTCGTGCCCCCAAAAAACCTGCGACGGTTTTTCTTTCGCCAGGTATTGCTCGCCTCCACGAATTTCCAGAGATCTCCATTTACGTTTTCTGCCCAACTCAATCGCCCGGCCGATCAGCTCCTTAAACTGATCTGAATTTACCGCCAGCGGCTCGCAAAAATCGGTGAAAGGCAGGCAGACGCCTCTTTTTCCGGTAAGCGGGCTCGCCACTTCCATAATCGGCAGCAGGCAATCGAGTCCATTCTTCTTTTTTTGACAAAAATAAAACGGCTGATAGTTGTAGGACCGGATCAGTACATCAGCCCAGCCGGCGGTATAAAAAAAGGAACAACCCGGAGTGTTCAAAAGCAGGTTGTTCCAGTTTTTTTGTTCCACAGGGTTGATGAGCGTCAGCTCATCCATAGTACTCTTTGATTTGCTCGATGACGTAGGCGACCTGCTCGTCGGTCAGTTCGGCAAACATCGGCAGCGATACATATTCCGCTGCGCATTTTTCAGCAACGGGAAAACTGCCGGGGCCTTTCTGCATAAAGGCGTATGCGTTTTGCAAATGCAGCGGTATCGGATAGTGAATGCCGCAGGCAATCCCTTTTTCGCCTAAATAGGCCATAAACTTGTCGCGGTCTTGCACACGAAGGGCGTAAATATGATAGACGTGCTTCGCGTATGCCGCCTCCTGCGGAACGACCACACCCTTGATAGAGGAGAGGCCTGCAGTGTAATCCGTGGCATGTCTGCGGCGCGCCTCATTCCAATCGTTTAAGTATTTCAGCTTAACATTGAGCACTGCCCCCTGAATACCGTCCAGTCTTGCATTCCAGCCGATGATGTCGTGGTAATATTTTTTTGCCTGACCGTGGTCGCGAAACATCCGTATCTTTGCCGCCAGCGCATCATCATTGGTGACGATGCCACCTCCTTCGCCGTAGGCGCCCAGATTTTTACCCGGATAAAAACTGAAGCAACCGGCGGCGCCGATGGAACCTGCCTTCTTTCCCTTGTATTCCGCACCGTGTGCCTGGCAGGCATCTTCGACAACCTGAAGACCATGTTTTTCAGCAATTGCCATGATCGGATCCATATCTGCTGGTTGACCGAAGAGATGCACAGGAAGAATTGCCTTTGTTTTCGGAGTGATTGCCGCTTCAATCAGCGCGGGATTCATGTTGTGGGTTTTTTCGTCGATGTCCACAAAAACCGGTGTTGCGCCGGAAAGTGAAATGGCCTCGGCGGTCGCGATAAAAGTATTGGGCGTGGTAATGACTTCATCACCCGCGCCGATGCCCAGCGCTACGAGGGACGCCCACAGGGCGTCTGTTCCGTTTCCTACGCCGATGGCATGTTTGGTGCCGCAGAATTTGGCAAATTCATTTTCAAATTTGGCGACAAAGGGTCCGCCGGCAAAGGCGGTGTTTTCAATGACTTCGTTTATAGCCGCGGAAATTTCATCTTTAATTGTTTTATATTGAGCTTTTAAATCTAAAAAGGGTACGTTCATATTCCTCCTTTATTCTTCTATCTTTCTTCTCACCCGCGCCGGATTGCCGGCGACAATAACATTCGGCGGTACGTCTTTCGTCACGACGCTGCCGGCGCCGACGATGGAATTTTCACCGATTGTGACATTAGCCAGAATTGTCGAACCGGAGCCGATGGACGCTCCCTTCTTGACAAGGGTCGTCTCTACTTTCCAATCCGCTTCGGTCTGCAGGGCACCGCCTGAAGTAGTCGCCCGTGGGTAGGTGTCATTTACAAAAGTAACACCGTGTCCGACAAAAACGTTGTCTTCAATTGTTACTCCCTCACAGATGAAGGTATGGCTTGATATTTTGCAGTTGCTCCCGACGAAGGCCTTTTTCTGAATTTCGACGCAAGCGCCGATTTTTGTATTGTCGCCGATGACGCAGCCATAGAGATTGATGAATTTGGATAAGCTGACGTTTTTTCCAAGTTGAACATCTTCGGATATACTGAGGTAATTCATATGTAGACGATTTCTCCTTTGTTATGAAGCGATTGGTCTGAAGCAACCAGCATCTTGACGACGTTCAGGCCGGCAACACCGTCATTCACAACGGTACCGCCGTTTTTAACATAATCGACAAACTGTTCGGCAATCGCTTTCAAGGCCTCCGTCTGTTCGATTTTGGGCGCCCACATATCTCCCGAACGGTAATTGACGAGCAAATTGTATTTTCCCTCCGTCGTCGTAACATCAACTCCTTTATCATAAATCTTGATTTTCTCATCCGGCTCCAGATCATTCCAGAGCAGCATCTTTTTGCTCCCTCCAATTAAGGTGGATCGAACCTTCACGGGCGAGAGCCAATTGACGTTGATATGACCGATGATGTTATCGGGATAATAAAAAGTTAGGTAGGTTATATCTTCTAATCCTCGGTTAAAGTGACCTGATCCAGTGGCGACAACGCCGATAGGCTTTTTACCAATCAGAAAATCCATGATGGAGATATCATGAGGGGCAAGATCCCACATTACATTTATGTCGTGCTGGAAAAGACCAAGGTTAACTCTGGTGGAATCAAAATAATATATATCCCCCAGAACACCTTCGTCCAGCAATTGTTTGATCTTCCGGACAGCCCCTGTGTAAAGAAAGGTGTGATCTACCATGATCTTCAGATTTTTTTTCGCTGCGATTTCGATCAGGTCTTCAGCTTCGGCAATGGTGCTGGTGAAGGGTTTTTCCACAAAAATACTTTTTCCCGCCTCCAACGCTTTTTTTGCCAGTTCATAATGGGTAAATACGGGCGTAATGATGGCTACGGCATCAATATCCGGATCCCTGATCAATGCATCGCTGTAGTTAGTGACTCTGACTTGGGGATAGGCTTTTTTGACTTTGTCGAGGCTCTGTGTACGCATATCGCATACCATGGCGACCCTCGAACCATTGGCTGAGGTGAAATTTCTTACAATATTGGGACCCCAGTAACCATAACCGATAATACCAACTTTAAGCATATGTTATATCTCCTACTTTGATTAGTTTGAGAGCTTTCAGAACCTTTATGCTGATACAGCTCCGCCCTCTGAGTTACATGAGTGTGAAATTTGTATAATCATCCCCGGTTACAGGATTCATTTTTAGAAACTTTGGAAAAAGGGTAAAAATGGATGCTTATTTACATCGACTATCCGCCATTGTTTCTTAAGAGAAAATCCGAGCATCGAAAATTGCTACAACAAATGCATTTATGGTTTATAAGAATGTTCAGAAGATATGATTCACGAATATAACGTTATGACGTCTTCCCTTAGTGAGCTCCTTTTCCGCTCAGCACCGCCCTTGGCGTCTCAAGGAGAATCTTAAGATCAAGCCAGAGACTCCATTCCCTTATGTACTTCAGGTCCAGGCGCACCATCTCGTCAAACGTAGTGCGGCTTCTACCCGTAACCTGCCAAAGCCCGGTAATACCGGGCTTGCATGCCAGCAGCCTTCTTCGGTGCCAAATGTCGTACATCTCGCATTCATAGTCCAGCGGCGGGCGCGGTCCCACCAGGGACATCTCCCCCATCAGCACATTGATCAATTGGGGAAGTTCGTCCAGGCTGGACCGGCGCAAGAACTGCCCGATGGGGGTAATGCGCCTGTCGTTCGTCAGTTTGAAAACACCAGGTTCAACAGCGGCTTTTTCCTGCTCACGGATATACTTGGCAATATATTTTTTGTGGCTGTCCGCATCACAGTTCACATACATGGATCTGAATTTCAGCATCTCAAAGCTTTTGCCGTTCAGGCCGATTCTTTTCTGCCGGAAAAAAACGGGACCCCGGGATGTTGCCTTGACGGCAGCGGCAGTCAGAAAAAAAATCGGAGACAGCACAATGAGAGCGGACACGCTTATCGTAAAGTCAATCAAGCTTTTCACGGCTATGGGAAGTCGTTCTTTAATCGAATTATTCGTGTGATCGGGATAGAGAGCATGATCAAACTGATATCTGAGAGCCATAGTTTCGTCCGTTTCCGGGAAAACATGCCAGGAAATGTCGAGCTTGCCGATCAATTCAGCAGATAGGTTACTGCGCAGCCGATTATACACTTTACTGATAATGATTTCTTCAATTTTCGGCACAACGGAAGAATCCAGCTCCGTAAAGATCACGCCGATTACTTCGCCGTCATTATACCAGCCACGAATATCAATTTCTCTCACCGACAGGGTTAGAGCCTCTATGATTTTGTGATGAATGGCCTTAAGGTCATTTTGTGCATTCAACAACGACAAGTCGATGAGCATCAGAAGAAAGAATTTCTTCGATCGCTCTGATCGCTTGCGTTCCAATTTTAGTAAGTGTTGAAAAACATCTGCGTTATGAAACATTCCTTTATTCTCCCCTGCTTACCTGCACCGGCAAACTGACAGACAACATGATGCTGCTAAAATGTGTATACATCTGCTCGCTTCCGGTTCTTGAATGAAAGGATTTATTGTTTTTGCTGTTCTTCACGATCAGACATTGAAGGTTGTACAAAAAACTCTCTTCTTCCGAGGAATATAAGATTTATACCTCAAAACTTTTTATAAGTATACTAATTTGCATCGATTTACAATAAAGATTTAATGGAAATTTAATAGATAGAACATTTATCTATTTCCGGAATATTTTTATATCGCCGACCTTGTCCTTAATTTTCCCCCAGATGTTGGGTTGTGTATCAGATCTCGCATAATCATAATTGTAGTTATAATAATAATGATCGCTGCCGAAATGTTTCCGGAACATGGCGTTTGTTTTGAATTCCAGGTTATTGAGCACCACGCCCAGGATTTTTTTCTCGTCCAGAGACTTTATGGCCTGCGTGATGGATTCCCGCGGGGTTTTCCCCGACATGATGACCATAATAATTCCATCAACCATTTTATTCAGGACACTGGGTTCTGTCGTGGGCAGGATGGGCGAAGAATCGAAAATGATAAACCGGTCGTCGTAGCGTGATTTGAGATCCTGGACAAGGGACTTCATTTTAATCGATCCGATCAGCTCCACGGGATTCTCCTCCAGACTGCCGCCGGGGAGAATGCTTAGTTTATCGATGGAAGTTTTCATCAGAATTTCTTCTATTTTTGTTTCTCCCGCCAGATAATTGGAAAGACCTTTTTGTTGCTGGAGTCCGAACAACTGCGAAAGAGACGGGCTGCGGAGATCACAATCGACCAGCAGGGCATAGCTCTGCAATTCGGCGGCGATCATAACGGCCAGATTGGCGGCGATCAGGCTTTTGCCTTCTCCGGCTAAAGTACTTGTGACAAGAATAGTCTTCGGGTAAGTGCCGTCGAGTCTGGGGCTCGTGATATATGTTCTCAGCCGGCGAAACTGTTCGGACACCATGGACGCCCGCTGATAATAAGCAACGAGTTTGTCGTCAAAAACTACATCCGCCGGTACGGTCTCACTAACTTCCTCTTTATACTCTGCGAACTCCGCGGACTTTTCCAGTTCCGTTTTTCGTAATGCTTCGAACATTTTACCCATAAATAATTATCTCCAAATCGTCTAAATAATTCCGGAAAAGATAAACAGATAACCTGCGCCTAGAATTAGTCCTAAAATAACCATTATCCAGACGACGCCCCACTTCCATTTTTTTCTGCTGTTTTCCAGATCTCCGATGACTTCCTTGATTATTCTTTTCCCGACCTGGTGTGTCCCCTGGGCAAATGCCGTAAGCAGGGCATTGTCACAAACTATGTTAATGACGCGTGGAATACCGTTGGAATAACGATAAATTTTATCTATGGCGGCTTTATCAAATATGGCAACATTTCTGGAGCCGGCCTTTTTCAAACGATGGATAATATAATCTTTTGTTTCTTTCCGGTCGAGGGGGGGCAGATTGTAGCGAACGGTTATCCTCTGTTTCAGTGGGCGAAACCGGGGTTCGTCCAGGGTTTTATTCAGTTCCGGCTGCCCCAAAAGAATGACGTGCAGCAGCTTCTTCTTCGATGTCTCCAGATTCGTCAACAGACGCACTTCCTGCAGCAGGTCCGGCTTAAGACTCTGGGCTTCATCAATGATGAGAAAGACTTTCTCATCCTTCGCAAAGCAATCCAGGAGGAAGTTGTGCAGCGCCGTCAGACTCTGCCCCCGCGATTTCATTCCCTCCGATTTTATGCCGAAGTCGTCGCAAATATAATTAAGAAAGTCCGGCTGATCGAGAATGGGGTTGAAAATATAAGATGTTCGAATCTGGGCTCCCAGCGTGCCGAGCAGCAAATTGACCAGGGTGGTCTTACCTGTACCCGCTTCACCCGTGATGACGCTGAACCCCTTTCCCTCCCGGATGGCATATTTGAGGTGGGAGAGCGCCTCCTCATGCTTTTCACTCAGATAGATAAATTGAGGATCCGGCGTTATTTCAAATGGTTTTTCTTTAAGTCCAAAAAATTTACTATACATGGTCAGGTCAATTCTTCCCCCATATGCGGAATAGCGGCCAGGACTTTAAGTCCGAGGGATGTCTCCACATCTCCGACATCATGAAATGACTGATCCATTTGCTCTCTTATGAAGGCTAGACCAAGACCGCCTCCCAAGCCGGCGGCCAGCCCTATTAAAAGGATTCTCGAAATATCCGGTGAAAAGGGTTTTTCGGGTGTTCTCGCCGGGTCGACAACTCGAAACTGCTCGCCTTTTTGACGCTTTTCCAAGTTCTCCGCCTGCTGGGCATCCGTATTTTTCTTGGCGAGTTTTTCGTATGCCTCCCTAGTGCTCTCGTATTCCCGCATCAACGACGCCATATCCTGCTCACGGGCAGGCGTCTGCTCGATCCTGCCCCGTAATTTGTTGATCTGGCCGGCAACATTGCCTTCCTCCGCTTTTAAACGACTGATCTCTAAATCCGTCAACACCAGTTGACCCTTTAATTCCTGATAGCGCGGGTCTTTCTTGATAATGGAACTTAAACCATCTTTATCTTTTTTCTTTTCCAGATCGGCTAATTTCTTTTTGGTGGCAACCACATCCGGATGATTTGCTTTATACTTCGATTGCAGATATTCCAGTTGACTGTTTAATTCCGTTTCATAACTGCTTCCAGCCGTTTTACCCGAAGATGCAGTTTCTTCCTCTTTCAAAGAAGAAGTTGTGGAATGAACTCCTTTCCCGGAAGCGCCGGTGAATGGCATCTCAAGATCATTCAGTTGTTTTTGAATAAAGAGCCTTCTGTCCTGTGCTGCCCGCATACTCTCCCCGATACGTTGATATTGATTCTGCAGCTGCTCCAGCATTCTCAGATTTGTATCCAATTGCTGCGGCAATTGTCCCATAAACCGCATCTTGTATTCGGCAACCGCTTTTTCCATCTGATCGAGTTTTTCCTTGGCCATGGCTACTTCTTTGGCCAAGAATTCAGTTGTTCCGACAGCCTGCTGCTCTCTAATTTTCAGATTTTCCTCGATAAATAAAGAAGCAAGCCGATTGGTAACGGTTGTTGCCACATTTGCATCGCTGCTGATGAAGCTGATGGCAAATGATCCTTTTTCATCCTTCTTTGTCGGAAGTTCAACCCTGATATTTTCCCTCATCAACGCCACAATTTCCTCATTGGAAAGTCTTTTTTTCTCCTTTTCATAGAGGCGCAACTCGTTGATGATGCCTTCCAGACGGGTGCGGCTCATCACCTCATCGGCGATTGCGTGCAGCCTTTCTTCGACTCTGGAAGTAACCGTGGCCTGTATATAAGCTTCCGGAACCCTTTGAGGGCTGACAACTATCAGGGTACTGGCTTTATATTGCCTGGGGGCGAAAATTAAATAACAGGACACTCCGAAAACGATGAGCACAAAGGGAATGATGACGTACCAAATCCGGCGCAGCAGGATTTCCAGATATTCTTCAATAGAGTACGATTTTTTTGAGTTAATCATAAATACTTTTACCTCAATACACCGGTAAACCGGCCAACTTTAATGAATAATGTTGTATTACTGATGATTCCAGTAGTCCTTATGTTATTTGACAATAATGGTGTCTCCCCGCCGGATAACAATGTCGGGAGCATCGCCGTCAACAATTTTCCGGTAATTGGCGGTAATCCTCTTCTCAACCCCGTTTTCACAGGTAATAATTATTATTTTTCTCTCGTTGGCAAACGGTGTAAAGCCGCCGACTCTGACGATCAGTTTGAGCAGGGTTGTTTCACTGCGCAGGATTTGAATGCCGGGCTGCTTAACCTCTCCCAAGACATATACCTTAAAACTGTATGACTCCATAACAGTTACCGTGACGGTCGGATCATCAATGTATTCTCCCAGCTTCTTGGTTAGTTCACCCTTTAATTGCAAAGGGGTCATTCCGGCGGCCTGTATATCGTCAACTAGAGGTAGGGAAATTTTTCCGTCTATGCGGACGGGCACCGTTTTCGACAAAGATTCTTCTCTCCATACATGTATGGAGAGGACATCTTCCGGTCCGATGATGTATTGGTCATCATTTGTTTTTAGTGCACTCTGGGCCTTTTGAGGCGGATCGGCGCTGATAGCATCCCGTGTGTAAGACAAGGACACTACAAAAGTGAGAACGATCGTTACAACCAGACAGACAACCGTTAATTGTTTTTTCATAAATTCACTCTCCATGTAATGTATAACACAAATACTTTTTCGTAACTTTATTTATATACCTGTTCTGATACAGCTCCGCCCTCCAAGTTACATAATGGCGAAGTCAACCACATTTATCGGCAGAATCATAACTTTACTTCAAGTAGATACGGACATACCTGCATTTGCTTCCAACTTCTTTTTTCAAGGCTAATGCAGCTACTCAAAAAATGTAATACACAATACATTTTTTAGTTATCAAAATACCATATACCGAGAATTATATTTTGCTATATCATCGGGTATAAAAATTTGCGAGTATTGCTCAACCATTGGTATTCCTAAGGACATAAGTATTTTGATTCACGAGTGTTTTTCTTGTCACAACACCATAACTGCCATGGAAGTATTTTCTAAAAAATATGCAAAATTTTGAATTTTTTATTGCATGTATAGCAGCTATTCGACAACATGGCAAATATTGCTCTCGAAATATAGTCTGTAAAAATTGCTTGGGGTGCTGCATGATCCAGAAAATTAACTTGCTGTGTAAATAAAAATGATTTATGTAATCCAAAGATTATGCTTTTAAAAAACAATTATTTATAGCTATCGCTCATTAAATGATGATGGCAGTTATCAAAAAACGATTACAATCGGGCAGATTCTCTGCGCAATTTAAAAAAATTGCAGCATAGCATTATTCGAAAGCAGGCCGCTTCTGCAAGCGTTGACTGATAGCGGACCCACGGAAAAAGACACATGCATCAATTTATTCACCTTCTGCCTGAATAATAGTAAAGACCTGCGAGTGTGATACCGAAGATAAAACTATAAAAACATGCTTTAAAAATTTCTATTTCTCAATCACACGAACTTAGATTGCCCGTTTCGAAAGGAGATGAGTTATGAGTTGTAATAAGAGAGAAAGCATGGGAAGACTTTTTGCTTTATTAATCGCTCTTTTGGTTTGCACATCTTGCATTGCCCTGACCGGATGCTCCAAAGAAGCAAGAACCGAACGCCACTGGAAAAAAGCCGAAAAATATTACTCCGAGAACAAGCTGAAGGAAGCAATTCTGGAATACCAGAATGTCGTCAAGTTGGATCCGAAGCATGCCAATGCCCATTACAAACTGGGACTCAGCTATCTGCAAACAAGAATGTTTAGACAAGCTTTTGCCGAATTCTCAAAAGCCGTTGAGTTGAAGCCGGAAATGCTTGACGCCCGAAACCAGCTTGGACAAATGTATTTATTGGGCAGAGATCTTAAAAAGGCTCAGGAACAGGCCAATGCGATTCTGGCCAAAGATGCAAAGAATTCGTCCGCCCATCTGTTGCTCAGCAATATTCACCTAATCGAAAGAAATCTTGATCAGGCCATCGAAGAAGGCAAAAAAGCCCTAGAAGGGAACCGGAAGCTGGACGCCTATCTTCATCTGGCCAATCTTTTCCTTTTGAAAAAGGATCTGCCCCAAATGGAAAATATGCTAAAAGCCGCCGTCACGACCGATGGAAAAAGCCTGCGGGCGCGCTTTGCACTGGCCGAATTCTATCTGCGCACAGGAAGACCGGAGCTGGCGGAACAGGAATATAAGGAAGCGACAAAAGTCGCACCGAACGACGCCGCAACATTTATGGCGCTGGGCAACTACTATGCTGTTACCAAACGGCCGGATGATGCGGAGAAACAATTCCTCAAGGGTATTGCCGCAGCTCCCCAGAATTCCTCTTTGAGAATTCATTTGGGAAATTTCTACCTGGCAGCGGGCAAAAAAGACAAAGCGGAAGCTGTCTTCAAGGAAGCCGTGGAGAAAGATAAAAAAAATATCGGGGCTATGGCCCGCCTGGCTGATTTTTACATCAATGAAAGAAAATATGACGAAGGCCTGAAGCTGACGGAAAACATCCTGGCCATCAATCCGAAGAGTCAGGAAGGCATGCTGCTTAAAGGAAGAATTTCATTGTCGAAGAATGAATTCGATCAGGCTTTGAATCTTTTTAACGCCTACGCCAAAGAAAACCCCAAAGCCGCCATGGGCCACTATCTGATCGCCACAGCACATCTAGGCAAGAAAAATATCTTGCAGGCGAAGACCTCGCTGAGCGAGGCTATAAAACTGAGCCCCAGATGGGGACAACCCCGGCTGCTGCTGGCAGAAACAAACCTTCGGGAGGGAAACACGAATCAGGCCATTGATGACCTTAAATCTTATCTTAAAGAAAATCCCAATAATATTCAGGCCCGCATTTATCTGGGAGAAGCATATCGAATGAAGCGTAATGTTCCCGAAGCGACACGCGTTTTTGAGGAAATCATCAAAATTGCCCCGAACAACCCTATTGGACATACCCAAATGGGCCGTATTCTTTTGGCACAGAAAAAAGAAACCGAGGCCCTGACTCACCTAGAAAAGGCTCTTGCCCTGCAACCGGGCTATATAGATCCTCTTCAACTTATTGTCGCCATCCACTTGAGCAAGAAAGATGTGCGCAAAGCCATGGACACTGTACAGCGCCAGATGAGCGTAGCGCCAAATAATCCGGCAATTTATCTGCTACTGGCCCGTCTTAATGAAGCTAATAAGGATCTGGTCAATGCCGAAATTTACCTGAAGAAGGCCATAGAACTTGCCCCCAATCAGCCGGCGTTTCACACTTCCCTGGCCGATTTCTATCTGCGGCATCGACAACTGGAAAAAGCAAAGGGTCAATACAATACAATCCTGGCGAAGAATCCTAATGCCCTTCCTGCACACATGGGCCTGGGAATGATTTATGAAAATGAAAGAAATTACGGCAAAGCTCAGGAACATTATGAAAAGGCACTAAAGATTAATCCGAATTTTTTACCGGCAGCAAACAACCTTGCCTACATTTATGCCGAGCAGGGGGGAAATATAGACATGGCCTTGACAATAGCTCAGAGAGCTAAGGAGCAGTTTCCAGACGATCCGAACATTACAGATACACTGGGCTGGATCTATTATAAAAAGAATATTCCCAGCAGGGCTGTTACCTATCTGAAAGAGGCAGCAGACAAACTTCCGGACAACCCGATGATACGATATCACTTGGGGATGGCCTATTATAAAAGCGGTAATCGCAGCATGGCGCAAAAAGAGCTCACACAGGCTCTGAATATGGGCGTTGTTTTTCCTGAGGCTGATAAAGCCCGGGCGGCTCTTAAGGAACTGAAATAAGCTGCCGTACAGGCAACCGTTTCCAGCAAAAATTAAAAAGGAGGGGGTAGGCGTCTTTCTATGAATTACTTTACGGTTAAAAAAGTTTCTCATTATTTTGTCATTATCTGCTTGTTGGTAATTGCATCGACAATGGTTCATTTACGACCCGGATGGGCAAACGAGTTCTTAGTAACTCCATCGATAGCAATTACCGAAAAGTATAACGACAACATCTCTCTTGCGGACAAAAATGAAACCCTCGAGCGAGACTGGATTACCACTGTTTCGCCCGGTCTGCTGCTGACCAACCGCACCGAACGATTCGATATGACATTTACCGGACGCCTCGACGGCAATTACTACGCAAAATACGATCATCGCAATAAATGGGATCATTTCTATGACGGAAGCATCCATTATCAAGCAACAGACAGACTGGGGGTGGGTGTTCACGGAGGATACGCCATAACTTATTCGGAAGATCGAGATATAGACGTCTCCGGTCTGGTCCAGCCGTCCGGCAGACAGGACAGAGCGAGCGCCGGAGGGACTATCGACTATCGACTGGATAGTCTGACGACTGCAGCGCTCTCTTACAATTACAACAATACGCGCTATGACCAGCAGGGAGAGGATGACTATTGGGGACAGACGGCAGGCCTTAGTTTCAGCCGTGAATTGTCTCCATCGATTAAAGGGCGTTTTAATCTCGGCTATTCAAATACTCACTACATCGACAATACAGTAGACAGTTACAGGGGAACATTAGGCTTCAGCAAGGATTTCAGCGAAAAATGGAGTATCTTGTGCGATGTGGGTGCAAATTTCACCCAGACAACTTTCAGCGATGAATGGGGAGCCACCGGACAACTGGCAATCTCCTATAAAGATGATTACAATACCGGCAGCTTCAGCGTGTCCAAGGACGTCCTCCCTTCCACCGGGCGCAACGGTAGTCGTTCAACGGATCGGACAGCCCTGATGCTTAATTTCCGGCGACACTTCACCCAGGAGTTCTCGGGATTCCTGCAGGGCGGCTATTACTGGAACCAGTCGGATGCGGGGCAGTATTCCAGAGAAGAAGTCGACGACAGAACCGCTACAGGCAGCGTGGGCTTGCGCTATGAATTCACCAGGGACATGTCTCTGGAGGCATCCTACCGGTACACCAGAGTGGAGCATGAGCAGAACGACACATACGCCGAGCAGAACCTTGTACTCATCAGGTTCTATCTGCAGCATTCATTTTTCCAATAGATTGGACTATGCGCACGGCCTGTACAGAGTAATGCCGCTTCCAAACGTATGTGATCAATCTTGTAGATCTTTCGCATGCATTTGCATGAATTTTTTGCTGCGCTGCAATTTGTATGGCGAATCCAATGCCAGAATAAGGGGTTGCAACCACTTGTTCTATACAGCAGTGTTCTTCCATTAAAGCACGAGAATAACATGCGGGACAAACTCCTGCCAACAAAGAAAGTGTTGAATTTGGAAATGGAATAAAGTTGATATGCGGGCTGTCTTATCGCGAACCGTTTCCTGATTGTTTATCTCTTTGAGCCCTCTATATTAATTTTACTTCAACATTTTCGCCAGTACAATACCTAAGATAAGCCAGATAGGAATGGAAATGACGAGGGCCCAGACCAGTCCTTGAACATCTCTCAGCTTCCCTCTAAGGGACCTTTCTAAAACAACTCTCTCGATCTTCAGCCGGATGTCGTCGATATTAAACGGTTTGGTGATGTAATCTTTAGCGCCTTTCTTGACCGCTTCCAGAGCGGTGTCTATGGAGGGGTAGCCTGTAACCATAATAAATAACGCTTCGGAATCGAATTTTTTTATTTCGCTGAGCAACTCCATGCCGTCGATGGGGCTCATCATCAAATCAGAGACAACGACATCAAAGCGGCTCGATTTGTAGTAACTTAACGCTTCCTGACCGCTGGCGGCACAAGTTACTTCATAACCGCAATTACTGAGATATTCCGCCAGAAGCTCCCGAATGCTTTCTTCATCGTCGACAACCAGTATGTGCTTTGATCTTTTATTCATAAAAGCTATGATTATCCCCGTTTATGCAAAGCTATTACTTCGAATATGTTAAAATATTTTAATAAACATAGGAGAAAAATAGAAATCTGTCAAAACAAATTTAAAGTTCGAATTCCAGAGAAAGGGTCTGTTCCCTTGTGGAACGCTTCCTGAACGCATTGCACCCATTGTACAAAAACCGCCTGCTTCTTTCAGGGCATTTATAACCTGTTTCTTCTTAATTATCAAGCATATGCACACTCTCTATGGTTTGCGAAAGTTGAGTTTCTTAATTTTTCCGCCGGTTCCCGTCAATCCCAAAAGACCTAAACCGAAAAGCATCAGTTCCGCAGGTTCGGGAACCTGCGGAACTTCATATTTAACAAGATAATTCTGTGCTGGGGCCACGGAGATTATACCTCCTTTTTCGATTGTCGGATTAACAGCAAGCACCCATTCATTACTGGAAGAAATGTTGGATAATTTTACGGCATTCCAAATACTATTTGCATTGGTATTGAATGTTACAATTATCGTCAAATTCGTTCTTATACTGAAGTATAAGATTTCAAAAATAATATGTAAGATATTTTGACACTGGCCGGCAGTGTAAATTTCATAACACACAAATGCCTGCAATCAATGAACGCTCTCCCTTGATCTATAATTCTTTATGTCGGCGTTGTTGCTGCCGCAGGCTTAAGGGCCTGCCAGAGTTTTGATGCTTCAAAAGGGCTTTGCAGATACATATCTATGTTGCAAGCCAGGCTTTCAGCAAATTTCTTTTTAGCTGTAATGCCAATAACAAAGGTGGAAGAAGCTTTTAACCAAGAGCACTGATCGGAATTGAGCTCTTTTATTCCGCCGTTTGTCAATATTACATTGTATTGCTCACTCGACAACATCTCAATGATTTCGGAGGCATTTTCAGCAATGCCCGCCTTGTAGCCGTGATTGATCATGTGCTCACGGATAAAACCCAGGGTATCTGCTCGTTCGTTGTGGATTAATATTTTCATTTTTTTCACCTCAAATTAAAATACATGTTTTTGTCGTCAATTTAGTGGTTCCTTTTTTTCTTTAGATGGAACTTATTTATGTTTTACATTGTAATGCATATCATGTGCCGTGTATAAAATTCCTTCTGTTCAGCGCGGCGGTGCTGACGATCATGTTAATTTAATGAGAATTTTAATCTTAAATTACTCCGCAAGGCTGAACAAGGGCAACGCAGAATATTGAAGTTGTAAAAAATTACGACAGATAAAGGCTAAAAAACAGCCCTTCAATGCCTGCGATTTTGATTCGCGAGAAGATAAGAATTTAATATTTTATAACAATTACTTTGATGTGGGCTATGTAAAAAATCCCGACACTGCCGATAGTTCAAGTCGTCAAATTAACACCTGGCAAACGGCCTTGTAAAAAAATTGCAGACAAAGCGCGTAAATCCCGAGGAGCAATGCGTACTTAGCGTATACTGCAGAGCCTGTCCCGTGCTCGACACGGGGAAGGATGTTCCGCAACACAGCATCCGGCCTTTTTACGGGGCTGTCACATGAGGTAGGTCTGGAGTAACTTGTAGCTTTTAAATTCAGCATCAACAAAGGAGGCGCCGACAACAATGTTGTCGCCGTCGTCAACCACCCGAGTTGATTCGCAGGTTATCTTTACAGGGTCATGCTCCCGGGGTAAGTCAAAGATAATGTTAAATTTTGAACCCTTAGAATTCATAGTGACGTTCTGTGCAAAATCTTTGGGAATTAAAATTCTAACCCCGCCCAGGGAAATATCCGCAATGAGGCCTTTGCCGTTCTGCTCAAACGCCTGCCGGCTGATAACAGTTGGTATATCAACAGGTTTTCGCGGATACCGGCGCATCTCCAGACCGGGAAACGTTTTCTTGTCAGTTAGGTAATTGCTTAAAATCATTTCAATCATTGACGATAAAGAACGCCGGTCCGCATGAGCAATTTGAGCAAGAGATTTATGCAATTCCTTACTGACGCGAAAACATATGATGCTGTCTTTTTTCATGAAATTCTCATTATAATACGCAAAAAGTATTTGTGTTTAATAAGTGCACAAATTGTGCCTGATAGAAAACTTTTTAAAAACAACTTCCCGCGTTTTCGCAAATGTACCATAAAAACAAATATTATTTCTTTCACGTCCTCCGCCGGCGATCATTACAACTTGCAGTTTGCCGGCTTGGAACCGTTAAATGATTATGCCGGCAAGCCTTTTTCCAACCTCCCCGCACCGGTCACCCTGTTGTGGCTGGTATTTGGTCTGGTGGGTTGGCTGGTGGCGGGAGAAAATTTCGTCAATAAGACGTAAAGATTTTTTACAACCGCTCTTGACCCACCAGAATCTGCCGCACCCGCTCCAATTCCTCTTCGTTATCGACTTCCACGGAATCATGGGGGGTAATAACTGTTTTGATTTTATAGCCGTATTCCAGGGCACGCAGCTGTTCCAGGGCTTCGAGTTTTTCCAGTTTTCCTTCCGGCAACCTGGTAAAGATATCCAGGAAATCACGGCGATAGGCATAAATCCCGTGGTGTTTGTAGTAATCGGCCTTCATCGTGCTGCTGCGGACATAAGGAATCGTCGCCCGGGAAAAATAGAGGGCGAAATTCTGGGCGTCGAGAACAACTTTCACCGCGTGGGGATGGGTGATTTCTTCCTCCCGGATGATCTTGTAAATCAGGGTGGACATGTTGATGGCGGGATCGGCCTGCAGCGGCGCGATCACTTCGTCTACCTGCACCGGCTCGAAAATCGGTTGGTCGCCCTGTATATTGACGACAATCGCTTCCGGTGCGAGATTCAATGCCGCCACGGCCTCCGCAATCCTGTCCGTGCCGGAGCGGTGCGTGGCCTCCGTCATCACGGCATTACCGCCGAATTTCTTCACCGCGTTGAAAATTCGTTCGTCATCCGTGGCCACGGCAACGTAAGGAATGGCTTTGGCCCGGGCAACCCGCTCGTAAACATGCTGAATCATTGGTTTGCCGCAAAGATCGGCCAGCGGCTTCCCCGGAAAACGGCTGGATTCATAACGCGAAGGGATAATGCAAACTACATCTCTTTTAATCTGTTTTGTGCTGAATGTTTTTCCATTATTCGCATCCGCTACGCCCCGGCCGACGGAATCCAGAAATGTTTTATTATAAACCAGATCATCGTAGTCGGCCGGTGTCAAAAGCACGCCCGTCGGTTTACCATTCTGGGTGATAATTAGGGGATGACCCGTGTTTTGAATACTTTTAAACCACTTTGCGATACCGGCTTTAAATTCAGCCATAGGGACTATATCGTTTTTTATGGAAATTGTTTTCATATTACAGACCTTTATTTTGAATTTTAAACTGGTCAATATTTAGACCAATTTAAAAGAAGAGTCAAGGGTTCTCCGCTGCAATTTTTACTTCTTCTGTTAGACAATAATTTAAGATAAGGGTACGCTGAATAATTTTCTCCATCAATCTTAATACGCATCTTTCCTTGACTTAAACGCAATAATGGCGACAACATTTTCCGTATGATCAATTTCAAAAAAGATCCGGTAACTTCCAATTCGATAGCGCCATGTCTCCGGGTTGTAACCTTTTAACTTTTTAATATTCGGACCATAATGGGGTTCCCGGCGCAGTTGTGGATAAATAATACTTTTTATTTTGGGGTACAATTGTTCAGCTTGATGCTTATCAAGACCAGCGATCTGTTTTTTAAAGTTATCGGTTTCAAACACTTTGTATTTATTCAACGAAGGAGCCTCGTCGAGCCAGAAAATCTTCGTGACCTTTTTTCAGGCTTTCGTTTAATTCACCGTCATTTTTTATTTCTTCCATTTCTATATCATCGCAATACAATTCGTTTTCAATAAAACGCAGCGCCGATGTTTCGATGAAATTGGACAAAGTTCTATGATCTCTTTCTGCATAAAGTTTAAAAAGGTTATAATTTTTGTCATTAAGACGCAAAGTAACTGTTTTGGACATATAATTCTCACCTCCTTATTGTATTCTATTGTATTCTAATTAAACACGCAAGTAATACTTTACGAACAAAAGATAAAGATGTTGTACCTTTCTGTTTTTTTAGCGGCAAGGATTTTATCAACTTTGTCAATTATAAAGAGTGTGATTCCTCATAATTATAGAATTACAAGGAATAGGCTCGTGCTTCCATCCCAATATTACAGCGCTCCGACAAAAAAGCCGCACTTGATGAACTCAAATGCGGCTCTTAATTTAGATCTGTTTTTGGTTACGACAAATTAGATTGTGCTTTATTATTAAAAAGCGTCGCTGTATATCTCGATGGCATCCTCTTTGGTAATTTTACGGGGATTATTTTCCAGCGGCCGGGCCACCGTCAGGGCAACATCAGCCAGAGCCGGAAAATCTTTTTCCTTGATGCCGAATTCCGCCAGCGATGAGCTGATTCCGCAATCTTCAATCAACGATTCCACGGCCTCCAGGGCCAGGTAGGCGGCTTCGCGCACCGGCAAATCATCGGTCACTTCGCCCATTGCTTCCGCGACATCGGCAAATTTATCGAGGGCGGCGGGCAGATTAAACGCCATGGTCGCCGGAAGCATCAGGGTGTTGGCCATGCCGTGCCCGATTCCATATTTGCCGCCCAGCGGATAGGAAAGGGAATGTACCGCCGTTACCCCGGCATTGGCCAGTCCCAAACCGGCGTAGAGGCTCGCCAGCAGCATATTTTCCCGCGCCTGCAAGTTTTTGCCGTCGTGGACACAGGTGCGTAAATTCTCGGCGATCAACGCTATCGCCTGCAGGGAAAAGAGCTCGCTCATGGGTGAGGCAATCACGGAAGTATAAGATTCAATGGCATGGCACAAAGCGTCAATGCCTGTTTCAGCCGTGGGGCGGGGAGGAAGGCTGAGGGTCAGCTCCGGATCGAGGAGCGCCAGTTCCGGGTAAAGATAGGGGCTGTTCATTCCTTCCTTCTTTTTCAGATTCTTCCGGATAAAGACAGCGGTAAAGGTTACTTCGCTGCCGGTGCCGGCGGTCGTGGGAATCATAATTTTCGGCAGGCCGGGCTTGGTAACTTTGTTCAACCCCAGATAATCCACCGCACTGCCTTTATTGGTGGCCAGCACGGCTATCGCCTTGGCTACGTCCATCGCGCTGCCGCCGCCGATGCCGACGACAATGTCACATTTATTTTTGATGGCCAGAGCGGCGCCTTCATCAGCCAGCTCAATTCTGGGCTCCGGCTCCACTTTGTCATAAAGAGTATATTTCATGCCTTCCGGAATAAGAAGGTTGGCCACCGCTTCCTGAAAGCCGGCTTTCGCCAGATTTTTATCCATCACCACTAAAGGATTTTTTGCGTTTAAATCTTGAATATGGCTGACTAATGCGCGGGACGACCGATTGCCGAAAACAATTTTTTTCGCCCCGGTAAAAGAAAATACCTGCCTCATTTTAACAACCTCCACTGATTTTCATACCTGTCCGAGATATTGATTACGCCATCCCTATGAGAATTGTCCTGTAAAGTCAAGGTTTTTTATGGTGAAACGACCATTCCAGCTGCCGGCAGATGCCGCGGATTATCTTTACTTCCCTGGCGAGCAATCCCGAACGGGCGAAAAAGCGGCGCAGATGCATCATCCAGTAGTCGGGATTTTCCGGATTTAAGAAGCCGATATCGCTCAGCACTGTTTTGATCTGGCTGTACATGCCTTCTAGTTCGCTCGAACTCGCCCATTTGGGAGGGATTTCTTCCGCAACCGGCAGCGAAGCCGTATAGACTTCATAACAGAGAATCATTACCGCATGGGAAAGATTAAGGGATTTGAACTCGCGGGAAGAAGGAATGGTGACCGTGGCCTGACAGTAGCGCAATTCATCGTTGGTCAGTCCCCTGTCTTCCGGGCCGAAAAGCAGCGCCACTTTATTTTTCCGGGAAATGCTGACGATGTTTTCTGCGATTTTACGCGGCGTATTGAACGGACCGCGGGCCTTGCCCATTCTTGCCGTCGTTCCCGCAATGTATTGAAAACCCGCCAGGGCCTCGCCAATATCATCATAATATTCTATTTGATCCAGCACATCGAGCGCCAGATGGGTTGATCTTCTTTCCATTTCCGCGCGGTCCAAATCAGCGCCGCCCACAACGATGATATGGCCGATGCCCATATTCTTGGCCACCCGCGCCACGGAGCCGACGTTGCCGGCATATTTTGGTCTGTATAAAACAATGCTGACGTTTTTAGTTTTGGCTTTCAACATATTTTCCTTTCATTACCGGGATTTACATAATCCCCTCTCTTAAGTAGCGTGAAATCTTTTGCGCCATTTCCCTTTGCTCTTTCCAGTTTCCATAAACTCTCCCCGGCCATTTGCCGCCGATTGCCTGAATGCTTTTTCCTATGCGGCCGGGTTCCTGACCCGCAAAACCCGTCTGCGGCAAAGGCATGAACGTATGGGCGTGGACTCTGGCCCCCAGCGCGATAAGCTGCTGCATTAAATCCGCGGTCTTCTCCATATCCTGAAGCGTTTCTCCCGGCAAGCCGAAGATAAAATCGACGTTCGCCTTCAACCCCGCCTCCAACGTCAAACGGACGCCTCGTAAAGTATCCTCGACGGTATGCCCCCGACGGCAAAGATCGAGCATTCTTTGGCTTCCCGATTGGGCACCGATCACCAGGTTGTCATTGTCGGCGTATTTCAGGACAATATCCAGTGTTTCCCTGCTGATATAGTCCGGCCGAATTTCCGAGGGAAAAGAGCCGATGAAAATCCGGCCGTCACTGCCCATCACGCCTCTGAGCCCCTCCAAAAGTTCCGTCAAAGCCGCAAGATTCATCTCTTTTCCGTCCGGAGAACCGTAAGCAAAGGAATTCGAAGTAATAAATCGAATATCGTAGAGATTTTTGCTTTTCATCAACCGGGCCAGCTCTACAATTTTTCCAATGCTTCGATGCCGTACTCCTCCCGGAAAAATATGCGCCGTCTGGCAAAAACAACAGGCGAAGGAACATCCTCTCGTTATTTCCAGCGGTCCAAAGTGGTCATGTTGGGCGGCAAACGGCGAATATTTATCCAGATCAAGCGGAGGCCGCTGACCGTTGAATACATATTTTCCCTGTTCATTGAGGAACGCCACCCCCTTCAAGCGGCGCGGATTCTGATCCTCGTCCAGCGCTTTCAGTATATCCGGCAATACTTCTTCTCCCTCTCCCCGGACAACGAGGTCGAAACCCAGCGCCAGGGTCCCTCCGGGATCGCCCGTCGGATGCGGACCGCCGGCAATGCAAAACACGTCGCTACCGCAGATTTCCCTAATCAGGAGCATCAGTTGGGAAATATCCCACAGCTGCGTCGTGGCAAAGGAAATCCCCAGAACGACTTTTTCATAATTTCCGATGATTTCCGGCAGCCGGGTGACAAGATCGCTTTTTGTCTCTATGAAGAATACGGGAAGATCGGCGCAGTAGTCGAACGACTCCAGGGTGCCGGCAAGGGCGTTAAAACTACCTCTGTTTTCCTTCAAATAAAGGAAGACCAGCGCCATTCTTAGTTTCATAAGACAAATCCTGATCAAAATTCTTCGATAAGAACTATCATTTGTGCCAGTCGAGAATAGGAAAAACGACCTTATCCATCAAGAAAATTTTTTCGGGGGTCATTTTTCGGGGGTCAGGTCTATTTTCTTGACATCGACCAGCAAAAAGAGTAATGATCAACCATGGCACGACCACTACGCATCGAATATCCGGGCGCTGTTTATCATATAACCAGCCGCGGAAATGAAAAAAAGGCGATTTTCCGGGACAACGTCGACCGGGAATCTTTTCTGAATATACTTTTTAAAGTAAATGACCGGTATAATTGGACATGTCATGCTTACTGCCTGATGGACAATCACTACCATATTGTTGTCGAAACTCCCGACGGCAATCTTTCGCTGGGCATGCGGCAGCTCAACGGCGTTTACACGCAGGCATTTAACAGACGCCATTTGCGGGCTGGACATCTTTTTCAGGGAAGATTCAAAGCAATTTTGATCCAGAAAGACAGCCATCTGCTCGAGGTATGCCGGTATGTAGCCCTCAATCCGGTGCGGGCGAAGGCGGTTGCCAACCCACAACGATGGCTATGGAGCAGTTATCAGGCCACGGCCGGTATGGTTCTTCCACATAAGTGCCTGACACGAGAATGGATTCTCCTGCAGTTTGGTTCCTTGCTGCCAGCGGCAGAACGGGAATACCGCAATTTTGTTAGTGCAGGTATGGACGAAGAATCGATCTGGAGGAAGGTAAAAGCACAAAGCATACTGGGCGGAGAAGATTTTCCCGAAGATTTTGCTGATTACATCAAAGGGAATAAGGATATTGTCGATATTCCGCGCAGCCAGCGGTATTTGGACAGGCCTGATCTGCAAAGCATATTTACAGAGGATGTTCGGGGCGACATCCTGAAACGGGATGAAAAGATTACTCAAGCCGTCTATCAGTATGGCTACCGGCAGAAAGAAGTGGCCGACTACCTTGGCATGCACTTTTCGTCGATCAGCCGGATAACGAGGAATAAATGGATGATGTTAAAAAAATAGACCTGACCCCGGTGACCCCGTGACCCCGGTGACCCCGGTGACCCCGGTGAGGGGGCAGTTTGATATTTACCGAAGGGAATTGCTCAAATGGAATGAAAAAACGAATTTGATTTCGGATAAATCGGCCGGGGAAATTGAAAGCCGACATTTCCTGGATTCCCTGACCGCTCTGAAATTTATCGAACCCGAAAACAGCCGGATGATTGATATCGGCTGCGGCGCAGGATTCCCCGGTATTCCCCTGAAAATCGCTTCCCCGGCTTTGCAATTATATCTGGTGGAAACAAATCGCAAAAAGGTCTCTTTTTTAAAGCATATTGTCCGTCTGCTGAATCTTACGGACACCGTCGTGTTGCATGAGCGGGTCGAAAACCTGCTCCAAGACGCCAGGTGGAAGGAATTCTTTGACGTTCTTATTTCGCGGGCCGCTTTTAAGCTGCCGGAAATGCTGCCCTGGGGGGCTTTTTTTTTGAAGCCTTCCGGCAGGTTAATCGCCTTGAAAGGCAGGGATATAGCCGCCGAATTTTCCGCGACTGAGGCGGTTGCCGCCCAATACGGTTTTGGTCAGTTATTTCAATATGATGTAAATCAGGAAGCCTCTGATATTACGCGGAAAATTATTATCGGGGAAAAGAGAAAATAAGGCAGAAAAGCCTTCTAAAAATACGTTTTATGTGCTAGGGAAATAGGAGTGCGGTAGTTTTTTCAAAAGATTTTCTCAGAAGATATTCTGTATAAAAATGAGTAATATTATATGTATAGCAAACCAAAAAGGCGGCGTCGGTAAAACGACCACAGCGATAAATCTATCCGCCTCCCTGGCTGCTGCGGAAAAAAAAACTTTACTCATCGACGGTGATTCTCAAGGCAACGCGACCAGCGGAGTAGGCGCGGACAGCGGCAAAGTTCAAAAAGAAAATTTATACCACGCCATGATCGGTCATGTACCGCTGGAAAAAGTAATTCTTGCCACAGCGATATCGCATCTGGACATAATTCCTGCCAACCGGGATTTGATCGGCCTGGAAGTCGAATTTGTTCATGTAGAGGAAAAAGAAAAGCGCTTGACGCAGCTGCTCCAATCGCTGGACGAAAATTATGAATTTATAATCATTGACTGTCCACCGTCGCTGGGTGTTATGACCATCAACGCCCTTGTTGCTTCCAATTACGTAATCGTTCCGCTGCAGTGCGAGTATTTTGCAATGGAGGGATTAGGGTATTTGCTCAATACCGTGAAGCTGGTGAAGGCGCGTTTAAATCCGCAGTTGTCTCTGGGCGGTATACTGCTGACCATGTTTGACGCACGCAATTCGTTGGCCCATCGGGTCAGCGAAGACGTTCGCAAACATTTCGGCGACAAGGTTTTTAAAACTGTAATACCACGCAATGTCCGGCTTTCGGAAAGTCCCAGCCACGGTTTGCCTATTATTCTTTATGACATCAAATCGCGCGGAGCATTGGCTTATATGGAGCTGGCGAGGGAAATAATTCAAGGGGGGTTGTAAATGGCGCAGAAAAATGCACTGGGTAAAGGGCTTGGTGCCATGTTTCCGGATTTGCTTAACGATATCAGCAATAAAACTCCTTTGACCGTATGCGGTATTGAAGAATTGCGCCCTAATCGTTATCAGCCGCGTAAAAATTTTCACGAACAGGATCAGAAACAGCTCATCGCTTCGATTAAAAAAAGCGGCGTCATTCAGCCGATCATCGTCCGCAGGCTGGACAAGGGATATGAAATTATCGCCGGTGAACGCCGGTGGAGGGCAGCCCAGGCGGCGGGATTGAAAGATGTACCGGTCGTTGTCCGTGAAGCCTCCGATATGGAAGCGGCGGAAATGTCGCTTATCGAAAATATCCAACGCGAAGAACTCAATCCGCTGGAGGAAGCAAACGCCTATGCAACGTTAATGGAAACTTTTAGGCTTTCCCAGGAAGAAATTTCCACGCGCGTCGGCAAAGATCGTTCGACCATCGCCAACACCGTCCGGCTTTTAAAATTGCCGGAGAAGGCGAAAGCGGCCCTGGTGGAAAAAAAGATTACCTCCGGTCACGCGCGTTCGCTTCTTTCCCTGGCGGCGGCCGATGACCAGGACAAAATACTCGCTTTAATTATCAAAAAAGGATTAAACGTCCGGGAAACCGAGAAATTAATCCAGGGCAGCAAAGCGAAGCAGTTGGAAAAAAAACCTGTTACCAAAGATCGTTACCTGGCGGATCTGGAAAGAGCGCTGGCGGCAAAACTGATGGCTAAAGTGCAAATCAGAGGCGGCTCCGACAAGGGGGCTATCGAAGTCAGTTTTAAGTCCATGGATGAATTGAATCGTCTGGCCGGTTTAATCCTGGACGGATTAGCATAAATAAAAATTTCATATCTTATCAACACGTGTTGATAAGATTGTTTATAGAAGGTTAGTCAGTGGAAACAATTTGGGATAAAGCTACTAAAGTTATTCAGGAAAAATTGAATAAGCAAAATTTTGACACTTGGATAAAGCCAATCAAAATTATCGGGTTGGAAGACAAGTGTGTGCGTCTGGCCGTCCCCAATAAATTTTTTAAAGACTGGCTTTTGGACAATTATTTTCCTGTGATCAAAACTTCGCTGGAGAGTGTCGTCGGCATTGAACTGGACGTTGAATTCGTTCTTTCCAAGGATAAGGAAAAGAAAGTTAATTTAACCAACACAAATCATGAGGTTGAAGATGCTGCTAAAACTGCGCCGCCGGTCAGCGTAAGAACAGGTAATTCCTCTCCTTTGAATATTAATTATACCTTCGAACGGTTTGTCGTTGGACCATGCAACCAGTTTGCCCACGCCGCATCCATCGCCGTGGCCAAGCAGCCGGCAAAAAATTACAACCCGCTTTTTCTCTACGGCGGTTCGGGGCTGGGAAAAACTCATTTACTCAACGCCATCGGCCTGTTAACGGCATCAGCGCATCCCGGCCTCCAGGTGATGTACGTATCGGCGGAAGAGTTTATGAATGAGATGATCAACTCCATACGCTACGACCGGATGCCCCAGTTTAGAGAAAAGTATCGAAATATCGGATGTTTGTTGATTGACGACATTCATTTTCTGGCGGGTAAGGAAAGAACCCAGGAAGAATTTTTCCATACTTTCAACACGCTGCATGACTCCGGCAAACAAATAGTCGTCACCAGCGATAAATTTCCCAAAGATATTCCCAATCTGGAAGGAAGATTGCGTTCCCGTTTCGAGTGGGGGCTGATCGCCGATATTCAACCGCCGGAAATCGAAACAAAAATCGCCATCATCGAAAAGAAGATGCAGGAAAATAAAATTTCCTTGCCGAATAACGTCGCCCACTACATCGCCTCCCACGTGGAATCCAACATCCGGGAACTGGAAGGTTTTCTGGTGCGCACCTGCGCTTATTCCTCTCTTACCGGCAGAGAAATTGATCTGAACCTGGTCAAGGAAGTTTTAGGTAAGTTGCTGAAACACAACGAAAAACAGGAAATAGACATCGACGAAATCATCAAAATAGTCGCCGCGAAATTAAATATAAAAATATCCGACATCAAGGCTCATAACAAGAATAAAAACATGGTCTTCGCCAGGCAGGTAGCCATGTATCTGGCCAGAAAATTAACCGGCTGCTCCTTCCCGGACATCGGAGAAAAAATAGGAGGCCGTGATCACTCGACGGTCATTTACGCCAACAACAAAATAATAAAAGGAATGGAAAATGACTCCAAACTGAAAAATTTAATCCAGGAGATTGAAGATACCTTAATCAACAATAACTAAGTTTTTTTTATTCAGTCTGTCCACAGGTGATTTTAATATACTGCTTTAAAATAATTTAAGAAATTAGATTGATAAACATATCAACAAGTACATATTACTAATATTAATTTTATATATATAAAAAAAATAAAGAATTAATAAAAAACAGGGGGAAGGTAATGGAGTTCAAGATAAATAGAAACACCTTTCTTGATGGTATTCAAAAAACTTTGGGGATCGTCGAAAAAAAGACAACAATGCCTATTTTGAACAATGTTCTTTTAACGGCGGAAGACAACAAGCTCAAAATTATAGCTACAGACAGAGAGATCAGTTTGATCTCCGATTACGAAGCCGAAGTTGCCGAAAACGGTGAGATCACTCTTTCGGCGAAAAAACTCTATGAAATGGTGCGGGAAATCCAGGGTGAGGTAATTTCTTTTACTAAAAATAACAACGTTGTAAAAATCTCCTGCCAGCGAGCGGTGTATAAAATTCCCGGCCTGCCGGCGGATGATTTTCCCAGCGTCGCCGGTGACGACGAGGTCAAATTTTATCAAATTCAGGGAATTGTCTTCAAAGATTTAATTAATAAAACGTCGTTTGCCATGGCGGCCGACGAAATGAGGAAAAATTTAAACGGCGTCTTTCTCGCCGCGGGGCTGGAAGATGAAAAACATATTTTGAAAATGGTGGCGACCGACAGTCACCGGCTGGCTTTAGCTAAGGGGGAAATTGCTGATTTTGTAGATGAAATAGCTAACGGCATAATTGTTCCACGTAAAGGGTTAATGGAAATAAGGAAAATTATTGATGAAAATGAAAACGTGGAAATAGGGCGAAGTAAAAATATGCTGATTGTGAAAACAGCCAACACAGTTTTGAAAGTCAGTTTAGTAGACGCCGATTATCCGGATTACAGGCGGGTTATTCCCTCCGAGCAGGGAATCGGCGTGATTTTAAATAAAGAATTGTTCCTGCATGCTTTAAGGAGAATGAACGTTGTTTCATCGGAGCGCTATAACGGAGTTATCTTATCGTTTTCCCAGGGAAAAGTTGTTTTAAATTCGACTAATCTGGATGTCGGAGAGGCGACGGAGGAAATAGATATTGATTACACCGGCGAAGACATAGATGTCGGTTTCAACGTCAATTATTTAATTGACGCCATTTCCGTCATTAACACGGATAATATTTTGTTTGAAGTGGCTCGCGGGTTGAAGCCTTCGGTGGTTAAACCAGTGGAAAACAATAATTTTTTATGCATTGTGATGCCTTTAAAGATTTAAATCAAGAATTAAAGCCTGGAAGTACAGTTTCAAGAAGAAGGTTGGAAGCAGGAGTGAAGTGGCAGTTATGACACATAAGTATGATGCGGATAGTATAAAAGTACTGGAAGGTCTGGAGGCGGTCAGGATCAGACCGGCTATGTATATTGGTTCGACCGGTAAAGAAGGGTTACATCATCTAGTTTATGAAGTTGTGGACAACAGCATCGATGAAGCGGCCGGTGGTTACTGCGATACGATTTCGGTGAAAATCAGGGTGGACAACAGTATCGTTGTCGAAGACAACGGCCGCGGTATACCGGTGGATCTTCATAAAACCGAAGGGGTATCGGCGGCGGAAGTAGTGATGACCAAACTGCATGCCGGCGGTAAATTCTCCAACGATTCTTATAAAATTTCCGGTGGCTTGCATGGAGTAGGCGTTTCGGTCGTGAACGCGCTTTCCAAAACCTGCGAACTGGAAGTAAGACGGGATGGTAATGCCTATGTGCAGACATACACCCGCGGCGTGCCCAACGGTCCTTTGGAAATTATTGGTAAAACACGGGGCAAAGGAACAAAAGTAACATTTCTGCCGGATGATGAAATATTTGAGGAGACTGAATACAGTTTTGATGTTATTGCCAATCGTTTACGCGAGCTGGCCTTCCTTAATTCCGGAATTAAGATCATATTAACCGATGAGCGGACTGATAAGAGCAGCGAATTCTTTTACAAGGGCGGAATTATTTCCTTTGTGGAATATATCAACCGCAATAAAAAAGTCCTGCATAAGGATCCGATATATGTGGCGGGAGCAAAAGAAGATTGCTCTGTCGAAGTTGCCCTGCAGTATAATGAAACCTACCTGGAAAATATTTTTGCGTTTGCCAACAGCATCAACACAACGGAAGGCGGAACCCATTTAGTCGGTTTCCGTTCCGCCTTGACCCGTGTTTTTAACAATTACGCCACCGCGAATAAAATTATCAAAGACGGCAAGGAATCATTGCGCGGCGAGGACTTGCGTGAAGGTCTGGCCTGCGTGATCAGCGTCAAGGTAAAGAATCCGCAATTCGAAGGACAGACGAAAACGAAGCTGGGCAACAGCGAAGTACGCGGCCTGGTGGAAGGGATTATTTACGAAAAAATCGGCACTTATTTGGAGGAAAATCCGGCTGTTGCCAAACAAATACTTAATAAATGTATGGAAGCATCACGCGCCCGGGAAGCAGCCCGCCGCGCCCGGGAGCTGACCCGGCGCAAAAGCGCTTTGGAAGTGGGAGCTTTGCCGGGAAAATTGGCTGATTGTCAGGAAAAAGATCCGGCGCTCAGCGAAATTTATCTGGTCGAGGGAGATTCGGCCGGCGGTTCCGCCAAACAGGGCAGAGACAGGAAGAATCAGGCAATTTTACCGCTGCGCGGCAAAGTTTTGAACGTCGAAAAAGCCCGTTTTGACAAAATGCTGCAAAATGAAGAAATAAAAACGATGGTTACGGCTTTCGGAGCCGGCATCGGCGCCGACGATTACGATATCAGTAAACTGCGCTACCATAAAGTCATCATCATGACCGATGCGGATGTGGACGGTGCTCATATCCGCACGCTGCTGTTAACGTTCTTCTTCCGCCAGATGCGGGAATTGATCGAACGAGGATATTTATTTATCGCTCAGCCGCCGCTTTATAAAGTGGTGGACAAGAAAAAAGAGCTGTACATTCAAAATGAAGAACAGATGAGAAATTACATTCTGGAAAACGGAGTGGAAAGGGTCAAACTGGCGATGGGCGACGGCACTCCCTTCCCGGCAACCGGCAATAAATTGCTTACCCTGATTAAAAAAGTGATGCGGATCGAGGACTTGATTGATCGCTTTGAAAGGGAGGGACGCGACAGACAGTTAATTCGCATCCTGGCCGGAGATCCCACTTTAACCGATGAAAGTTTCAAGGATGATAAACTGCTTTTGCCGGTTGCCGCGAGAACGGTCGGCGCAATCGGTACTAATCTGGCTAATTTTCAAATCGACACCGATCAGGATCACGGCGGATTCAAAATAGTTTTCAGCCTGAAAAAAAACGGTCAAACCTCTGCGACGTGCATGGACAGAGAGACCTTCCGCACGCCGCAATTTACGGAAATAAGGTCCCTGTTGTCTCAGGTGTCGGTTATCGGAGAAGCCCCCTATCAGGATACAGGAAATGAATCATCCATGCCGATGATTTTGGAAAGCTCCAGGGCTCTGGTGGAGCACATTGTCAATCTGGGTAAAAAAGGTTTGACCGTGCAGCGCTACAAGGGTCTTGGTGAAATGAATCCGGAACAGCTCTGGGAAACTACAATGAATCCTGAAAAGCGCACTCTTTTACAGGTGAGTGTTGAAGATGCGGTTGTCGCCGACGAAATCTTCACCACGCTCATGGGCGATCAGGTGGAGCCGCGACGCGAATTCATTTTCCAAAATGCCATGAATGTCACCAACCTGGACATTTAAAATCCAGCCCGAATAAAATAATTATACCGGCTGTTCTATGGAATAGAACTTTATAGCTGCTGTTTTAGAGAGGAAGAAACACAATGGAACGAGATATCCACCAAAAGCTGACCCTGGTGAATATAGAAGATGAAATGAGAAAATCCTACATGGACTATTCCATGAGTGTCATCATCGGCCGGGCGCTTCCCGATGTCCGTGACGGCCTCAAACCGGTCCATCGCCGGATATTGTACGCCATGTATGAAATGGGCTACCGCCACAATAAACCGTACAAGAAATGCGCGCGTATTGTCGGCGATATCATGGGTAAATATCATCCGCACGGTGATGCGGCCATTTATGACACCCTGGTGCGTATGGCGCAGGAATTTTCGCTGCGCTACATGTTGATCGATGGACAGGGTAACTTCGGTTCGATTGACGGCGATCCGCCCGCGGCCATGCGTTACACGGAAAGTCGCCTGGCGCGAATTGCCGATGAAGTGATGGCCGACCTGGAAAAAAATACGGTCGATTTCGTTCCCAACTACGATGAATCACTGCAGGAACCGTCGATTCTGGCGACGCGCCTCCCGCTTTTACTGTTGAACGGAACGTCGGGTATTGCCGTCGGTATGGCGACCAATATTCCGCCCCACAATTTGACGGAAATCATCAACGGCACCATTGCCCTTATTAATAATCCGGAAATTTCTATTGAGCAACTGATGCGTCATATCCCCGGACCGGATTTTCCGACAGCCGGCTTTATCAACGGTCGCGAAGGAATTATTGCCGCCTATAAAACAGGCCGCGGCATTATTCGAGTAAGGGCGCGGGCGCTGATTGAAAAGAATGCCCGCAACGACAGGGAAACAATCGTTGTGACCGAATTGCCGTATCAGGTCAACAAGGCCTCGCTGATCGAAAAAATAGCCGAACTGGTGCGCGATAAGAAAATCGGTGGTATTGCGGATTTACGGGACGAATCAGACCGTGAAGGTATCCGCGTAGTCATTGATCTCAAGCGTGATGAGAATTCCGCGGTCATTCTGAATCAGCTTTATAAATTCACGCAAATGGAAGTATCCTTTGGTATCAATATGCTGGCGATTTCCGAGGGACGTCCGCAGATTTTCAATCTCAAAGAGGTTCTCGAGAAATTCGTCGCCTTCCGGCAGGAAGTGGTAATCCGCCGCACGCAGTTTGAACTGGCCCGCGCCAAAGAACGGGCGCACATTTTAGAAGGCTACATCATCGCTTTGAACAACATTGATGAAGTCATCAAAGTCATCAAAGCGTCGAAAAACGTAGCTGAAGCGACGGTGCAGTTGTGTGCACAGTTTAAATTATCGGAAATTCAGGCCAAGGCCATTCTGGAAATGCGTCTGCAGCGTCTGACCGGCCTGGAGCGGGAAAAAATTGATGCCGAGTATGCCGAGGTTACGGCATTGATTGCCAAACTGGCCGGCATCCTGGCTGATCCGCAAAAAGTGCTGCAGGTAATCATTGATGAGCTTATGGAAATCAAGGACCGTTATGGCGATGAGCGCAGGACGGAAATTGTGGCGAGCTCGGAAGATATCAACATCGAAGATATGATTGTGGAAGAAGACATGGTGGTGACAATCTCCCACAGCGGCTACATTAAACGCAATCCGGTCAGCCTTTACAAGAGTCAGCACCGTGGCGGGCGCGGCAAAATGGGTATGGGCACCAAGGAAGAAGATTTTGTGGAAAAAATCTTTATCGCCTCGACGCATCACTACCTGCTTATTTTTACCAATACGGGAAAGGTGCACTGGCTGAAAGTTTATCAGTTGCCGCAGGCGGGGCGCGCCGCTAAAGGCAAGGCGATTGTTAATTTGTTAAATCTGGCTCCGGGAGAACGCGTGAGCGCAACTCTGCCGGTGCGCGAGTTTTCCGCCGATAAATTCGTTGTGATGGTGACGAAAAAAGGCATTATTAAGAAAACCGACCTTACCGCCTATTCCAATCCGCGTTCCGGGGGCATCATTGCCCTTTCTATTGATGAAGGCGATGAGCTGGTTGATGTACATTTGACAATGGGCAATCAGGATATTTTCCTGGCCACACGACTGGGCATGGCTATTCGTTTTAAAGAAGATGATGTCCGTGACATGGGCAGAACCGCCCGTGGTGTGCACGGTATTAAGCTGGATGAAGGCGACGATGTTATCGGCGTGGAAATTCCCGCCACCGGAACATTTATGCTTACCGTTTCCGAAAACGGCTTCGGGAAGTGCACGCCCATCGAAGAGTACCGGGTGCAGTCCCGGGCCGGTAAGGGAACGATTAATTTAAAGACTGTTCCCAAAGTGGGCAATGTTTCCGGCGTCCTGCAGGTAACCGGCGAAGAAAATGTTATGCTGATCAGCAATTCCGGCAAGGTGATTCGCCTCAAGGTACAGGAAATACCGGTCAATCACCGCGTCACCCAGGGCGTGAAATTGATCGAGCTTGATGAGGAAGAAAAACTCGTCGGCGTGGCCCGGACAACCCAGGAAGCCGATGACAAAGACGACGACACCAACGGCAATGGAGACGGTAGCGAGGAAGCGGACGTGACAACAGATGACAACGGGACGACGGAAGAAGAATAACATACTTCCTTTTCGTCATTGCCGGACTTGATCCGGCAATCCAGGAAAGTTTTTGATGTAACTGATTTATGTTTTTGTA